>Ga0114939_10001579_pt1 | contig 17844 bp, 18 predicted proteins | sample AshMeaCrysSpring_FD_87196 | JGI IMG/M metagenome (GOLD analysis project Ga0114939, IMG submission 87196) | Groundwater microbial communities from Big Spring, Nevada to study Microbial Dark Matter (Phase II) - Ash Meadows Crystal Spring | ecosystem: Environmental > Aquatic > Deep subsurface >...
CCTGCCCTTCGCCGACGAAGAGCATCACGACCGGACACTGGGGAGCCGCTAGATGAGCGACTTTACGAGCGCGTTCTGGGATTACTTCATCGCCGTGATCACGGCCGTCTCGGTGCTCGGCTGCGGCGTCTTTCTCTGGTCGCAGAGCAAGCGCCGGGTCAAGGTCGGCACCGGCCCGGATCCGGACACCACGGGCCACGTGTGGGACGGCGACCTGCAGGAGTTCCACAACCCGCTGCCGCGCTGGTGGATGTGGCTGTTCTACATCACGGTCGTCTTCTCGGTCGTCTACCTCGTCCTTTATCCGGGGCTCGGCACGCAGTTCAAGGGCGTGCTCAACTGGACCTCGACCGGACAGCACACGGCCGAGGTCAAGGCGGCGGAAACGAAGTACGGGCCGCTGTTCGACAAGTACCTGAAGATGGACCTGGCGGCGGTGGCCGCCGACGAGCGCGGCCGGCAGATGGGGGCGCGCATCTTTCTCAACAACTGCGCCCAGTGCCACGGTTCCGACGGCCGCGGCGCGCGCGGATTTCCCAACCTGACCGACAGCGAGTGGCAGTGGGGCGGCGATCCGCAGGCGATCAAGACCTCGATCGTCGAGGGCCGGACGGCGGCGATGCCGCCGATGGCCGAGGCGGTCGGCGGCGGCGAGAACGTGACCGATGTCGCCCACTACGTGCTGTCGCTGTCCGGCTCGGCGCACGACTCCGTGCGCGCGGCGCGCGGCAAGGAGAAGTTCGCCGCCTGTGCCGCCTGCCACGGCCCCGAGGGCAAGGGCAATCCGGCGCTGGGCGCGCTGGACCTGTCCAACAAGACCTGGCTGTACGGCGGCAGCGTGGCCGCCGTCACCGAGACCATTACCAAGGGCCGGGGCGGGGTGATGCCGGCGTGGAAGGGCGTGTTGACCGAAGCCGAGATCCATCTGGTGGCCGGCTACGTGCAGTCGCTCGCCCGGCCCAGCGCAGGCGCGGCGGCAGCGCCGGCCAAGCAGTAGTCAATGCGCGCGGCGCACCGGCGCCGCGCCGGCCACGCACGATTGCCTGATCGCTCATGAACGACGTCGACGAGGGCAATCGCGTCAGGGCCGCTGCCGGTGAGGTGGCCCGGCAGGCGGAGGCGGTCCAGTCGCTGTACGCCAGGCGGGTCGAGATCTATCCGCGGGCGAAGATCGGCGACCACCTCGCCTGGTTCCAGAAGTGGCGCTGGGCGGCCGTGTGGGCGACCCAGCTCGTCTACTACGGCCTGCCCTGGCTGTCCTGGAACGACCGCCAGGCGGTGCTGTTCGATCTGGCCGCGCGCAAGTTCTACCTCTTCGGCCTGGTGCTGTGGCCGCAGGACATCATCTTCCTGTCGGCGATCCTGATCATCGCCGCGCTGGCGCTGTTCCTGTTCACGGCCGTCGGCGGCCGGCTGTGGTGCGGCTACGCCTGCCCGCAGACCGTCTACACCGAGATCTTCATGTGGATCGAGCGCCGCATCGAGGGCGACCGGGCGCGCCGCATGGTGCTCGACCGCGAGCCGATGGGTCCGCGCAAGTTCCTGCTGAAGAGCGCCAAGCACGCGGCCTGGATCGCGGTGGCGCTCTGGACCGGGTACACCTTCGTCGGCTACTTCACGCCGATCCGCGAGTTCGGCGCCGAGCTGCTGGCCCTCGACGTCGGCGGCTGGTCGGCGTTCTGGGTGCTGTTCTACGGCTTCGCGACCTACGGCAACGCCGGCTGGATGCGCGAGCAGGTCTGCAAGTACATGTGCCCGTACGCGCGCTTCCAGAGCGCGATGTTCGACCAGGACACGCTGATCGTCACCTACGACGCTGCGCGCGGGGAGCCGCGCGGCGCCGGCAGCAAGAAGAAGAGCCGCGGCGAGCTGGGGCTCGGCGACTGCGTCGACTGCGGCCTGTGCGTGCAGGTCTGCCCGACCGGAATCGACATCCGCAACGGGCTGCAGTACGAGTGCATCGGCTGCGCCGCCTGCATCGACGCCTGCAATCACACGATGGCGAAGGTCGGCCTGCCCAAGGGGCTGGTGCGCTACTCGACCACCAATGCCGTGCGGATGCGCCTCGATGCAAGGGCGATGCGGAGGCGCGTGTTCCGGCCGCGCGTGCTGCTGTATGGCGGCGTGCTGCTGGGCATCGTCGCCGCGCTGGCGACGGCGATCGTCGTGCGCGTGCCGCTGAAGGTCGACGTGATCCGCGACCGTGCCTCGCTGGCGCGCGAGGTCGAGGGCGGCCTGGTCGAAAATGTCTACCTTCTGCGGGTGTCCAACACGACCGAAGCGCCGCGCCGGATCGCGCTGTCGGCCTCGGGGCTGCCCGGGCTGGCCGTCGCCTCGGAGGCCCGCTTCGAACTCGGGCCGGCGACCACGGTTTCCGTCCCATTGCGGCTGGTGGCCGCAGCCGAGGCGGTGGCGCCCGGTTCGAGCAAGGTGTCGATCGAGGTCCGCGCCGAGGACGAACCGACGGTCGCGGTGCGCGAGACGACGACCTTCCTCGGACTGCGCCGCTGAAGGGCGCGACCCTGATGATGAAGAAACCGCCGATGCACGCCGCCCATCCCCCCTGGTACCGCCAGCGCTGGCCGTGGCTGCTGATGCTGCCGCCGCTGGCGGCCGTCGTCGGCGGCGCCGTCACGATCGTGCTCGCCATCCGCAGCAACGACGGCATGGTCGCCGCCGACTACTACAAGCGCGGCCTGGCCATCAACGCCGAACTGACCCGCGGCGAGCGGGCGGCAGAACTCGGCCTCGTGGCGGAGGTGCAGGCGGACGGAGAGGCGGCGGGCGACACCGTGCAGGTGCGCATCAGCGCCGCGTCGATGCTGCCGCCGGAGGCGGCGCTGCGGATCCGGCTCGTGCATCCCGGGCGCAGTGGCGCCGACCGCACTGCGATGCTGGCGCGCGTCAGCGCCGATGCCGACGGCCGCGGCGCCGATTACCGCGGGGCGTGGGAGGCGGCCATGCCGCTCGGCGCGCCGGTGGCTTGGCGCGTCGTGCTCGAGGGGCGACAATGGCGCCTCGATGGCGGCATCGCTGCCGGCGAGTCGCGCGCGTTCCGGCTGCGCGCCGCTCGCTAGGCGGCGGCCGCGGTTGCCCGCCGACGGAGTCCACATATGCCCTCCGGCAGCCTGATGCAGAGAATCCTGTGGGTCCTCTGGCCGTCGTTCCTGGTGGCGGCGGTGGCCGAACTGATCGTTTTCGCCGTGATCGACCCCGTCGATCTGCACGTGTTCGGTGCGCCGGTCAGCGCCGAGCGGATGCCCGTCTACACCATCGGGTTCTTCTTCTTCTGGGCGCTTGGTGCGGCGGCCGCGGCGCTGGCGGTGTTCCTGCAGCGCTCGCCGGTCGAGGTCAACCGCTGCCCGCTCGCGGCGGAGAACCGCCCGGCAGGCTGTCCGAAGCGCGCCGACGAGCCCGGCGCCGCGGCATAGGTAACGATCGCCAGGCCGTCGCCCGGCTTGGCTTCAGCGGGGCTCTGCCTGCGGCCCCTGGCCGGCCATGATCGTGCGCAACCCGTCGGGATGGACGATGCGCACGTGTTTCTGGTTGACTTCGATCAGCCCGTCGGCGGCGAAGCGCGACAGCGCCCGGCTGACGGTCTCCAGCTTCAGCCCGAGGAAGCTGCCGATCTCGGCCCGCGTCATGCGCAGCACGAACTCCGAGCGCGAATAGCCGCGCGCCTCGAAGCGCTGCGACAGGTTCAGCAGGAACGCCGCCAGCCGCTCCTCGGCGTGCATGCTGCCCAGCAGCAGCATCACCCCGTGCTCGCGCACGATCTCGCGGCTCATCACCTTGTGGAAGTGGTTGCGCAGCGCCGGCACCGAGGTGGCGACTTCCTCGATCCGCTCGTACGGGATCACGCAGACCTCGGTGTCCTCCAGCGCCACGGTGTCGCAGGAGTGCTGCTCGGCGCTGATGCCGTCCATGCCGACCAGTTCGCCGGCCATGTGGAAGCCGGTGACCTGCTCGCGGCCGTCGGCCGAGACCACCGTGCTCTTGAGGAAACCGAGGCGCACCGCGTACAGCGATTCGAAAGCGTCCCCGGCCCGGAACAGCGAGTCGCCACGCTTGATCCGCTTGCGCGTGGCCACCAACTCCTCGAGCTTGTCGACCTCGTTGAGCGACAGCCCCACCGGCAGGCACAGTTCGCGCAGGTTGCAGCTCGAACAGGCCACCTTCAGGTGGAGCGCGGAAAAGCTCGGCGCATTCATCAAGATCTCCGCGGACTTGGACGGGTTTGGCAGCCGAGGACCGAGTAACAGGAGCCGTATCTTACAAAGATTGGCCGAACCCGGCCCTCGACCGCCGTCCCCTGTTCGGAGGCGGGCCGCCTTTGGCCACTAACCCCCAGACGGGACGGGAGTTCTCCGGATGCCGGCGTTGATGCCTGTCAACCTGACGGCGAAGCGCGGCTCGAATAATCGGGCCCCGAGCCGCCCGCCTCGGACCGGCACCGTTCCCCGTTGGCCTATGCTTGCTCCCGTGATCACCGTCAACGACATTGAACTGCCGGGCGAGACGCTGCTGCGCCGCTTCGACCACCCGGGGCCGCGGTACACCTCGTACCCGACCGCCGACCGCTTCGTCGAAGCCTTCGACGCCGCGACCTTCGCCGCCCGCCTCGCCAAGCGCGGCGACCAGGCGGCGCCGGTGCCGCTGTCGATCTACGTCCACATTCCGTTCTGCGACAAGGTCTGCTTTTACTGCGCATGCAACAAGGTCGTGACGCGCCACCACGAGCGCGCCGCCGAGTACCTCGATGCGCTGCAGAAGGAGGCCGATCTCGTCGCCGGCCTGCTGACCGGACCGCGCAACCTCGAGCAGCTGCACTTCGGCGGCGGCACGCCGACCTTCCTGTCCGGGGCCGAGCTCGAGCAGGTGATGGGCATGCTGGCGCGGCGCTTCCCGCTCGACGAGGACGCCGAGGTCAGCATCGAGGTCGATCCGCGCTCGACGCCGCCGGAGAAGGTCCGCCTGCTGGCCACGCTCGGCTTCAACCGGATGTCGGTCGGCGTGCAGGACTTCGACCTGCAGGTGCAGAAGGCGGTGAACCGGCTGCAGAGCTACGAGATGACGCGCTCGACGATCGACACCGCGCGCCAGGCCGGCTTCAAGTCGGTCAACCTCGACCTGATCTACGGGTTGCCGAAGCAGACCCGCGCCGGCTTCGCCAGGACGCTCGACCGCGTGCTGGAGCTGTCGCCGGAGCGGATCGCGCTGTACCACTACGCGCACCTGCCCGAGCGCTTCAAGCCGCAGCGGCGGATCGTCGCCGGGGAGCTGCCGCCCTCCGAGGAGAAGACGCAGATCATGCTCGATGCGATCACCCGGCTGACGCAGGCCGGCTATCGCTACATCGGCATGGACCACTTCGCCAAGGAAACCGACGAACTGGCGCGCGCGCAGGCGCTTGGCCGGCTGCACCGCAACTTCCAGGGCTACTCGACGCGGCCCGACTGCGACCTGATCGGGCTGGGCGTCAGCTCGATCAGCAAGGTCGGCCCGACCTACTCGCAGAACGTGCGCGAACTGGACGAGTACTACGACCGCCTGCGCGCCGGCCTGCTGCCGACGGCGCGCGGCGTGCTGCTCGACATGGACGACCTGCTGCGCCGGGCGGTGATCATGTCGCTGATGTGCCACCTCGAGGTCAGCAAGGAGGCGATCGAGGCGGCGCACCTGATCAGGTTCGACGAGTACTTCAAGCGCGAGCTCGAGGACCTGCGCACGTTCGAGGAAGCCGGGCTGGTCGAGGTCACGCCCGACTGGATCAGCGTCCGGCCGCGCGGCAAGCTGCTGATCCGGGCGATCGCGATGGTGTTCGACCGCTACCTGCGCCAGGACCAGCGGCTGCGCCGCTACTCGAAGATCGTCTGACGCCGCGCGGCGCCCGCCGCCGACCGCGAGCCTTCCCCGCCGCATGGAACCGTCGCTCACGTCGCTGGCCGCGCAGGCCTTCGCCGCGTTCTCGCTGGCGCTGATGGGCGGGCTGCACTGCGCCGGCATGTGCGGCGGCATCGCCGGCGCCCTGCAACTGAACCGGCCGCGTGAGGTTTCCGCCGCGCGCCTGGCCGCCGGCTACCACGCCGGGCGCGTCGCCAGTTACGCGGCGGCCGGCGCGCTGGCCGGCCTGCTCGGCGCGGCGCTGTACGCGGCCGACGTGGCGCCGGTGCAGGCGGTCCTGCTTGCGGCCGGCAGCCTGATGCTGCTGGCGATCGGCGCCTCGATGTTCGGCCGCATCGCGTGGATGAAGCGCATCGAGCCCGTCGGCGCCTGGATCTGGCGCGCGGTCGCGCCGCTGGCGCGTCGCGTCTATCCGCCGCGCACCGGGGCGCAGGCGCTTGCCGCCGGGCTGGCCTGGGGCTGGATTCCGTGCGGCATGGTCTACGCCGCGCTGCCGCTGGCGCTCGCCGCCGGCGACGGGTTCAGGGGCGCGCTGGTGATGCTCGCCTTCGGCGCCGGCACGCTGCCCAACATGCTGGCCGTGGACGTTGCCGTGCACGGCATCGGTCGCGCCGGCCGGCCGGAAGCGACGCGTGCGCTGGCCTGGGTGCGGCCGCTCGCCGGGGTGGCGATCGTGGTCTTCGGTATCTCGGGGCTGGCGCATGCGGCCCGCGTCGCGGGCGTGGCCGGGGCGGAGCACCCCGCGATCGCGATGTTCGCGCGGATCTGCCATCACTGACGGCGGCCGGTGGCCGGTGGCGCGGTCAGCGACGTATCGCGCTACAGCCAGGCGGCGAGCAGCGTGCCGATCGTCATCATGGCGCCGAAGATCAACTGCAGCATGACCGTGCGCATCAGTAGCCCGTTGAAGGCGAGGCCGGGCGCGGTCTGCGGCAGCGCCCGCGCGAGGCCGATGGCGCCGGGCAGCGCCAGCATCGGCAGCCAGAGCAGGGCGCTGCCGGTCTGCCAGACGATGATCGGCACGAGGACGAACGGCGCCAGCATCAGCACCGCGTAAAGGCGTGCCGAGGTGCGGGCGCCGAAGATCACGCCGAACGTCCGCCGGCCAGTGCTGGCGTCGTGCGCGATGTCGCGATGGTTGTTCACGACCAGCACCGCCGCCGCCAGCAGGCCGATCGCCGCGCCGCCCGTGGCCAACGCCGGCGTCACCCTGCCGATCTGGACATAGCCGCTGCCGGCCACCGCCAGCAGCCCGAAGAAAACGAATACCAGCAGTTCGCCGAGCGGCGTGTAGGCGATCGGCCGCGGCCCGCCCATGTAGCCGAGCGCCGCGGCCACCGAGGCCAGCCCGATCGCCAGCACCGGCGGGCCCCAGCGCGCCACCAGTGGCAGGCCGACCAGCAGCGTGGCGGCCACCGCCAGGATGATCGCCATCCGCACCTCGCGCGGCGTCAGCAGGCCGGTGGAGGTGGCGCGCGGCAGGCCGACCCGCGTGCCGGTCTCGCCGCCGCGCGCGGTATAGCCGACATCGTTCTGCAGGTTGGCGATCGCCTGCAGCAGCACCGAGGCCACCAGCGCCAGCGACGCAAACAGCACATCCACGCGGCCGCTCGCCAGGTAGGCGAAGCTGGTGCCGACGAACACCGGCACGGTGGCGATCCACAGCGTGCGCGTGCGTATGGCGACGCGCCAGGCGTCGAGCGACCCGGGGCGGATCGCGACGTGGGCAGGGGCAGGCGAGGACATCGGCGGCAACTTGCGGATGGCGCGAACATACCGCGAATGGGCTCCGGCGCGAAACGGCCCGGCGCCGATGCGCTCATTCGTTCGCACGATCGTCGCGCCGCTGCAGCGCCGGCGCAGGCTCGCGAGGGGCGCTTGATATCATCGACGGCCGTCGATCGAACGGGCGCGTGGCCTCGTTCGCCACCGTTTGTCCCAGCCTGCCGAACCATGAAAAGCGCCGAAATCCGCGACCAGTTCCTGAAGTTCTTCGAGTCCAAGGGGCACGCCGTCGTGCGCGCCTCGTCGCTGGTGCCGGCCAACGACCCGACGCTGCTGTTCGTCAACAGCGGCATGGTCCAGTTCAAGGACGTGTTCACCGGGCGCGAGAAGCGGCCGTACTCGCGCGCGGCGACGGCGCAGAAGTCGCTGCGCGCCGGCGGCAAGCACAACGACCTGGAGAACGTCGGCTACACCGCGCGGCACCACACGTTCTTCGAAATGCTGGGCAACTTCAGCTTCGGCGACTACTTCAAGCGCGACGCGATCAAGTATGCGTGGCAGCTGCTGACCGAGGTCTACCGCCTGCCGGCCGAGAAGCTGTGGACCACCGTGTACATCGACGACGACGAGGCCTACGACATCTGGACCCGCGAGGTCGGCGTGCCGGACAGCCGCTGCATCCGCATCGGCGACAAGCCCGGCCAGCCGAAGTACGTCTCGGACAACTTCTGGCAGATGGCCGACACCGGCCCCTGCGGCCCGTGCTCGGAGATCTTCTACGACCACGGTCCCGACGTCGCCGGCGGCCCGCCGGGATCGCCGGATGCCGACGGCGACCGCTACATCGAGATCTGGAACCTCGTCTTCATGCAGTTCGACCGCGACGACAAGGGCGTGCTCACGCCTTTGCCGAAGCCGTGCGTCGACACCGGCATGGGCCTGGAGCGGCTGGCGGCGGTGCTGCAGCACGTGCACTCCAACTACGAGATCGACCTGTTCGCAAACCTCATCAAGGCGGCGGCGCGCGAAACGGGAACGAAGGACCTTGCGAGCAATTCGCTGAAGGTGATCGCCGACCACATCCGCGCCTGCAGTTTTCTCATCGCCGACGGCATCATTCCCGGCAACGAAGGCCGCGGCTACGTGCTGCGGCGGATCATCCGCCGCGCGCTGCGCCACGGCTACAAGCTCGGCCAGACGAGGCCGTTCTTCCATCGCATCGTCGGCGACCTCGTGGCCGAGATGGGTGCCGCGTATCCGGAACTGAAGGAGATGCGCAGCCGCGTCGAAGGCGTGCTGAAGCAGGAGGAAGAGCGCTTCGGCGAGACGCTCGAACACGGCATGAAGATCCTCGACGCCGCACTCGGCCGGCTCGGCAGCGGCGACGCGCGGCTGCTCGACGGCGAGACCGTGTTCCTGCTGTACGACACCTACGGCTTCCCGGTCGATCTGACCGCCGACATCTGCCGCGAGCGCGGCATCGCAGTGGACCATGCCGGCTTCGAGCAGGCGATGGAACGGCAGCGCGAGCAGGCGCGCGCGGCGGGCAAGTTCCGCATGGCCGCCGGCGTCGAGTACGCCGGCGCCAAGACGAAATTCGTCGGCTACGACTACCTGACCGCGGAGGCCAGGGTAGTGGCGATGTACGTCGACGGCACCGCGGTGAACGAGGTGCGCGCCGGGCAGAACGCCATCATCGTGCTCGACATGACGCCGTTTTATGCCGAAGCCGGCGGCCAGGTCGGCGACGTCGGCGAACTGGTCGGCAGCGGCGGCCGCTTCGAGGTCGCCGACACGCAGAAGATCCAGTCCGACGTCTTCGGCCACCACGGCGTCGTGACGACGGGCTCGTTCGAGTTCGGCGAACGCATCACGGCGCGGGTGAACGTCACCCGCCGCACGCGCGCCATGCACAACCACTCGGCCACGCACCTGATGCACGCGGCGCTGCGCAAGGTGCTCGGGGCGCACGTGCAGCAGAAGGGTTCGCTGGTCGACGCCGAGCGCACGCGCTTCGACTTCGCGCACGACAAGGCGATGACGGCGGAGGAGATCCGCCGCGTCGAGGAGATCGTCAACGACGCCGTCCGCGCCAACGCCACCGTGGCGGCGACGGTGATGAAGTACGACGAGGCGATCCGCGCCGGCGCGCTCGCCTTCTTCGGCGACAAGTACGGCGACGAGGTGCGCGTCATCGCCATGGGCGAGCACGGCGGCGACCTGTCGACCGAACTGTGCGGCGGCACCCACGTGCGCCGCACCGGCGACATTGGTCTCTTCAAGATCGTCGCCGAAGGCGGCATCGCCGCCGGCGTACGTCGCGTGGAGGCGGTGACCGGCGCCGGCGCGGTGGCCTGGGTGCAGAAGCTCGACGCACAGCTGGCGGAGATCGCGGGCCAGCTGAAGGCGCCGGCGGCCGAGGTGCCGGCGAAGATCGGCCAGTTGATGGACAACCTGCGCGCGCTCGAAAAGGAACTGTCGCGGCTGAAGGGGAAGCTGGCTTCCAGCCAGGGCGACGATCTCGCCGGCCAGGCGATCGACATCAAGGGCATCAAGGTGCTGGCCGCCACCCTCGAAGGGGCGGACGCGAAGAGCCTGCGCGAAACCGTCGACAAGCTGAAGGACCGGCTGAAGACGGCGGCGATCGTGCTGGCCGCGGTCGACGGCGGAAAGGTGCAGCTTGCCGCCGGCGTGACCGCCGATGCGACGAAGAAGCTGCCGGCCGGCGAACTGGTGAATTTCGTCGCCCAGCAGGTGGGCGGCAAGGGCGGTGGCCGCGCCGACATGGCGATGGCCGGCGGCACCGATGCGGCCGCGCTGCCCAAGGCGCTGGCCAGCGTCAAGAGTTGGGCCGAAGCGAGGCTATGACGAAGCCGGCCGGCGTCGCGCTGCGTCGTGCCGCCGTGCAGGACGCCGAGGCGCTGGCGGCGCTGATGGCGGAAGAGGCGGTCTATGCCGGCGTGTTGCAGATGCCGTATCCGACGGCCGATCTGTGGCGCAAGCGCCTCGAGCCGCAGGTCACCGACGACAACTCGTTGCACCTCGTCGCCGTCGCCGAGGGCCAGGTGATCGCCAGCGCCGGCATCCACCTGCAGGCCTGGACACCGCGGCGCCGGCACGTCGGCGGGCTCGGCATGACGGTCGCCGCCGACTGGCAGGGCAGGGGCATCGGCAGCCTGCTGATGGGCGGCCTGCTCGACTGGTCGGACAACTGGATCGGCCTGATGCGCATCGAGCTGACCGTGTACACCGACAACGCGCGGGCCATCGCGCTGTACGAGAAGTTCGGCTTCGTGCGCGAGGGCACGCACCGCGCCTACGCGCTGCGCGGCGGCCGCTATGTCGATGCGCACGCGATGGCGCGGCTGCACCCGCAGCCGCCGCAACTGCCGGCGAGGGGCGAATGAAGCTGCTGCCGCTCGCCGTGCTGTCGCCGCTGCTGCTGTCGGGCTGCGTGGTGGTCACCGTCGCCGGCGCCGCGGTGTCGGTCGGGGCGGCGGTGGTCGGCACGGCGGTCGATGTCACGGTCGGCGCCGCGAAAGTGACGGGCAAGGTGGTCGGCGCCGCGATCGACGCGGTCGGCGGCCCGGACGAACCGCCGCCCGCGCCGCCGGCGGATCCGACGACGGCGCCGCCGAAACAGCCGTGACGGCCTGGCGCTACTGCCCGCTGTGCGCCGGCGCCCTGGCGCGGCGCCATGTCGGCGAGCGCGACCGCGACGCCTGCACGGCCTGCGACTGGGTGCACTGGGACAACCCGACACCGGTGGTGGCGGCGGTGGTCGAGTACGACGGCCGCGTGCTGCTGGCGCGCAACCGCGGCTGGCCGGAAAAGATGTTCGCGCTGGTCACCGGCTTTCTCGAGCGCGACGAATCGCCCGCCGCCGCCGTGCTGCGCGAAGTCAAGGAGGAGACCGATCTGGACGGTGACGCCGCCAGCCTGATCGGCGTGTACGACTTCGCGCCGATGAACCAGGTGATCATCGCCTACCACGTACCGGCGCGCGGCGTCGTGCAACTCGGCGAGGAACTCGCCGACTACCGCCTGGTCGAGCCGGCGAAGCTGCGTCCGTGGCCGCAGGGCACGGGCCAGGCGCTCGCCGACTGGATGCGCGCGCGCGACCTGCCGGTAAACTTCCTGCCGTTGCAGCGATGAGCTGCGCGCGCCGAAGATGAGTGACGACATCGCCTGCGACCGGGAGCTCGACACCAAGGGCCTCAGTTGCCCGCTGCCGATCCTGCGCGCGAAGAAGGCGCTGGCGGAACTGGCGAGCGGCCAGGTGCTGAAGATCGTCTGCACCGACCCCGGTTCGATCCGCGACTTCAGGGCCTTCGCCAGGCAGACCGGCAACGAACTGCTCGCGCAAGAGGAAGCGGGCGCGCTGTTCATCCACTACCTGAAGCGCCGCTGACGCAGATGCGCAAGGTTCTGCTGCTCGGCGTGCCGCTGGTCGGTGGTGCCGTCGCGCTGTTTCTCTGGGCGGCGCTGTCGTGGAACTACTCGACCGGCGAGCGCGCCGGCTGGGTGCAGAAGTTCAGCAAGAGGGGCTGGATCTGCAAGACCTGGGAAGGCGAGCTGGCGATGGTGACGATGCCCGGCGCCGCGCAGGAGAAGTTCCACTTCACCGTGTGGGACGCCGCGGTCGCGGCGCAGATCAACGGCGCGATGGGTCGGCGCGTGTCGCTGCACTACGAAGAAAAGGTCGGGCTGCCGACCCGTTGCTTCGGCGAAACCCGGCACTGGGTCAACAGGGTGGTCCTCGTGCCGGACATCCCGCTGGCGCCGGGGATCACCGTGCCGGCGACGCCGCTGCCGCCAGGCCTACCGGCGCCTTCGGCGGGCGAGCCCAAACCCGCGCCTGCCATCAAGTGACGGCCGCGCGCCGGAGACCGCCGGGCTGATCCGGCGGCGCCCGCCCGCGCCCGTCGTTGCTCGACCGACCCCCGCCGCTTACTTGGCCTGCAGCGTGGACAGGTACTCGATCAGCGCCAGGATGCGGCTGCTGACGAACGTCCGCTCGTCGTAGGGCACGTCCATGTAGTACTCGGCGGCCTGGGTGCGATAGCGGTTGCCCCAGATCGGCATTTCCTTGGTGCCGTGGCCCTTGACCACATTCGTGCCGTCGATCGTCTCGTACACGCGGGTCACGGGGAAGACGCCGCCGTTGTTCCTGGAGAGCATCGTCAGGTCGGGCAGCCGGCCGCCCAGGAGCTGTGCGTACGAGCCGTCGCCCTTGCCGCTTTCACCATGGCAAACGGCGCAGCTGTTGCGATACTCGCGCTGGCCCAGCTTGGACGGCTGGGCAACAGCCATTGTGCTGGCAAGCGCGGCGAGGGTTGCGAGCGCGACCGCCCGGGTGAGCCTTGTCGCTTTCATTGCGATCTCCTCGAAAGAGCCGCCTCCGCGACACAAGCCAGCGCCACCGAAGCGGCAGATTCATTGTTCTCCGACGCCGGCGCCTCGCGTTGACCCCGGTCAGCGAAACGGCTGGAGCGTTGCCTCACCCGCGGGCGCGGTGACGCGTTCGCGCGCAAGCCACGGCGCTTGGCGTGGCGGCCGATCGACGTCGCCGTTTCGTTGCATCATCCGCCTGCCCGCGACACCTGTGTGGCGCCGGAGGTCGCCCGCACGCCATGACCGCACCGCCGATCCTCGCCCCGCTCGAAGCCCGCGTTCTCGGCGTGCTGGTCGAGAAGGAAAGGACCGTCCCCGACATCTATCCGCTGTCGCTCAATGCGCTGACCGCCGGCTGCAACCAGAAGAACAACCGCGACCCGGTGATGAACGCGACCGAGGCCGAGGTGCAGGCCGCGCTCGACGCGCTGAAGCGCCAGGCGTGGGTGATCGAGTCCAGCGGGTCGCGCGTGATGCGCTACTCGCACAACGTCGGCCGCGTGCTCCGGGTGCCCGACCAGTCGGTGGCGATCCTGGCCGCGCTGCTGCTGCGCGGCGCGCAGACGGCCGCCGAACTGCGCATCAACACCGAGCGGCTGCACCGCTTCGCCGACATCTCCTCGGTCGAGGCCTTCCTCGAAGAGCTCGCCGGCCGCGCCGCCGAGCAGGGCGGGCCGCTGGTGGCCAGGCTGCCGCGCCGGCCCGGCGAGCGCGAGCAGCGCTGGGTGCAGTTGCTTGCCGGCGCGCCGCCGGTGGGTTCTGCTCCGACCGCGGCCGACGCCGCGCACGACGCGATGCCGGCGGCCGGCGCCGGCGATCTCGCGGCGCGGGTCGGGCAGCTCGAGACCGAGGTCAGGCAGTTGCGCGCCGAGGTTGCCGCGCTGCGCGCGCAACGGCCCGCCGGGGCGGGCCGCTGATGCAAAAGACGGGGCGCGTCGAGTTCCGCGGCCAGCCGGCCGTCGAACTGCATGCGCCCGACGGCGCCTCGGCGGTCGTGCTGCTGCACGGCGCGCAGGTCGTGTCGTGGCGGCCGGCCGCGGGCGGCGAGCGCCTGTTCCTGTCGGAGCGGTCGCGCTTCGGCGACGGCGCCTCGGTGCGCGGCGGCATGCCGGTCATCTTCCCGCAGTTCAACGAGCGCGGCCCGCTGCCGCGACACGGCTTTGCGCGCACGCGGGCGTGGACGCTGGCGCGCGCCGAGACCGGCGCCGACGACGCGCTGGCCACGCTGCAGCTCGTCGACGACGCGGCCACGCGCACGCTGTGGCCGCACGCCTTCGCGCTGGAGCTGACCGTCTGCGTGCGCGGCGAGCGGCTCGACGTGGAACTCGCCGCGACCGCCACCGGCGACTCGGCTTTCGCCTTCATGGCCGCGCTGCACACGTACCTGCGCGTCGACGAGGTCGAGGCCGTTCGCCTCGAAGGGCTCGCCGGCGGCCGCTACGAGGACTTCACCACCGGCCGCACGCATCTCGACGGTGCCGATTCGGTCCGCGTCGAGGCGGAGATCGACCGCATCTACTTCGGCGTCGCCGGGCCGCTGCTGCTGCGCGAGCCGCAGCGGCGGTTGCGCATCGAGGCGGCGAACTTCCCCGAGGTCGTCATCTGGAACCCTTGGCGCGAGAAGGCCGCCGCGATGAGCGATCTCGCGGCGGGCGACTTCCGCCGCTTCCTGTGCGTCGAAGCGGCGCTGATCGAGCGGCCGGTCGAGCTCGCGCCCGGCGAGCAGTGGTGGGGGCGGCAGACGCTCGTCGCCGCCTGATCGCGGGCCGTTACGCGGCGGGCAGCCGCGCCAGCTGCTCGCGCACCTTGGCCAGCGTGCCGGAGAACCCGGCCAGGCGTTCGCGCTCCTGCGCCACGACGGCGGCCGGCGCGCGGGCGACGAAGCTCTCGTTGCCGAGCTTGCCCTCGGCCTTGCGGATCTCGCCCTCGAGCCGGGCGATCTCCCTGCCCAGCCGCTCGCGCTCGGCGGCGACGTCCACCTCGATCACCAGCATCAGGTGATAGTTGCCCACCACCGCCACCGGCGCCGCCGCGCCCTGCGATGCCTGCGCCAGATCGGCCACCGGCTTGACCTCCGACAGCCGGGCCAGCGCGGCGAGGTAGGGCGCGCAGACGTCGATCTGCGAGCGCGGCCCGCTGACGGCCAGCGGCACCTTCTGCGCCGGCGACAGGGCCATCTCGCCGCGCAGGTTGCGGCAGGCGTCGACCAGCTGCTTGAGCAGCGCGACCTCGGCATCGGCGGTCGCGTCGATGCGGCCCGGGTCGCTCTTCGGGTAGGGCTGGATCATCACCGAGCCGTCCTCGCCGGCGGCGCGCCTGCCGGCCGGCACCGCGACCTTCTGCCACAGCTCCTCGGTGATGAACGGGATCACCGGATGCGCCAGCCGCAGCGCGGCCTCGAGCACGCGCAGCAGCGTGCGCCGCGTGCCGCGGTGCTGCGCCTCGGTGCCGCGCGCCAGCTGCACCTTGGCCAGTTCCAGGTACCAGTCGCAGTATTCGTTCCAGACGAAGGCGTAGATCGCGCTGGCCACGTTGTCGAGCCGGTACTCGGCGAAGCCGCGCTCGACCTCGGCCTCGACCCGCTGCAGTTCGCCGACGATCCAGCGGTCGACGAACGACAGCTCCGCCGGCGCCGCCGCATCGAGCCCGCAGTCCTTGCCTTCCGTGTTCATCAGCACGAAGCGGCTGGCGTTCCACAGCTTGTTGCCGAAGTTGCGGTAGCCCTCGCAGCGCTTCAGATCGAAGTTGATGTTGCGGCCGAGCGTGGCGTAGGCGGCCATCGTGAAGCGCAGCGCATCCGCCCCGTAGGCGGCGATGCCCTCCGGAAAGTGCCTGCGGATCTTGGCGGCGACCTTCGGCGCGTCCTCGGGCCGGCGCAGCCCGGTGGTGTTCTTCTTCACCAGCGCATCGAGGCCGATGCCGTCGATGATGTCGATCGGGTCGAGGGTGTTGCCCTCCGACTTGCTCATCTTGCGGCCCTCGGCGTCGCGGACGATGCCGTGGATGTAGACGTCGCGGAACGGCACCCGGCCGGTGAAGTGGGTGGTCATCACCACCATCCGCGCGACCCAGAAGAAGATGATGTCGTAGCCGGTGACCAGGACGGTGGAGGGCAGGTACAGGTCGTAGGCGAGCCGCTGCGCGGTGCCGTCCTCGTCCTCGACCTGCGGCCAGCCGAGGGTGGAAAACGGCACCAGCGCGCTCGAGTACCAGGTGTCGAGCACGTCGGGGTCGCGGGTGAGCTTCACGCCCGCGCCGGCCTTCGCCTGCGCCTCGGCCACGCTGCGGGCCACGTAGACGTTGCCGGCCTCGTCGTACCAGGCCGGGATCTGGTGGCCCCACCACAGCTGCCGCGAGATGCACCAGTCCTGGATGTTCTCCATCCACTGCCGGTAGACGGTGCGCCACTGCTCGGGAAAGATGTTCACCGCGCCGGACTCGACCGCTTCCAGCGCCACCTGGGCCAGCGACTTGCCCGGATGCCGCGTGCCGGCCGGCGCCGCCTTGCTCATCGCCACGTACCACTGGTCGGAGAGCATCGGTTCGACCGCCTCGCCGGTGCGGCCGCAGCGCGGCACCATCATCTTGTGCGGCTTCTCGCTGACCAGGAGGCCAGCGGCCTTCAGGTCCTCGAGCACCGCCTTGCGGGCGACGTAGCGGTCCAGTCCGCGATACTTCGCCGGCGCGTTGTCGTTGACGGTCGCGGTGGCGGTGAAGATCGGGATCGGCGCCAGCGCGTGCCGCTGGCCGACGGCGAAGTCGTTGAAGTCGTGCGCCGGCGTGATCTTCACGCAGCCGGTGCCGAAGGCGCGGTCGACCATCTCGTCGGCGATCACCGGGATCGCCCGATCGCACAGCGGCAGGATCACCGAGCGGCCGAGCAGCGAGGCATAGCGCTCGTCGCCCGGATGCACGGCCACGGCCACGTCGCCGAGCAGCGTCTCCGGCCGCGTGGTGGCCACCACCACGCCGGGCCCGCCGGAGGCCTCCGGATAACGGATCTCCCACAGCCGGCCGTCTTCCTCCTCGTTTTCCACTTCAAGATCGGAGACCGCCGTCTGCAGTTTCGGGTCCCAGTTGACCAGCCGCTGGCCGCGGTAGACGAGGCCCTGCTCGTACAGCCGCACGAAGGTCTCGACCACGACCTTCGACAGCTTCTCGTCCATCGTGAAGTAGGTGCGGCGCCAGTCGACCGAGTCGCCGAGCCGCTTCATCTGGCCGAGGATCGCGCCGCCTGAAGTCTCCTTCCAGTCCCACACCTGCTCGACGAACTTGTCGCGGCCGATGCGCTTCCGGTCGATGCCCCCCTGTTCGAGCTGGCGCTCGACGACGATCTGGGTGGCGATGCCGGCGTGGTCGGTGCCGGGCAGCCACAGCGTGTTGAAGCCGCGCATGCGGTGGTAGCGGGTGAGCGCGTCCATCACCGTGTGGTTGAACGCGTGGCCCATGTGCAGGATGCCGGTCACGTTCGGCGGTGGCAGCTGGATGCTGAAGGCCGGCCGCTTCGGGTCGAGGCCGGCATCGAAATAGCCGCGCGCGGTCCACACCGGCGCCCAGCGCGCTTCGATCGCCGCCGGCTCGAACGCCTTGGCCAGTTCGTTGTCTTCCTGCTTGTCCGTGGAGTTCATTCGCTGCGGCCGGTGAGAGGGCGGGAGCCGATTTGAATTTTACGGGGATCGCCTCTAGCCTCGGCCGCTCGCTGTCCCATCACGCATCGAACGCATGACTGAACGCCCCGACCGTCTCGCCGGGCGCCGGCGCGCGACCGGCGCCGCCTGTGTGGCGCTGGCGCTGCTCGGCGGCTGTGCATCGCTCGGCAGC
>Ga0114939_10001580_pt1 | contig 17842 bp, 14 predicted proteins | sample AshMeaCrysSpring_FD_87196 | JGI IMG/M metagenome (GOLD analysis project Ga0114939, IMG submission 87196) | Groundwater microbial communities from Big Spring, Nevada to study Microbial Dark Matter (Phase II) - Ash Meadows Crystal Spring | ecosystem: Environmental > Aquatic > Deep subsurface >...
AGCGTGAACACGCGGTCGACGGCGAGGCGGAACAGGCCGCCGGCCGGCCGTGCGGCGGACCCGGCCGCGGCGCGGCGCAGAAAGGCGTCGAGTTCGGCCACGCCCTCGCCGGTGACGGACGAAGCCGCGAACACCGGCCAGGATTCGGCCGCCGTGCCGGTGAGCCAGCGCGCCAGTTGCGCCCGCACTTCGGCCACCCGCGCCGAGTCGACGGCGTCGATCTTGGTCAGCGCGATGGCGCCGCGCGTGACGCCGAGCAGTTGCAGGATGTCGAAGTGCTCCTCGGTCTGCGGCATGACGCCGTCGTCGGCCGCCACCACCAGCAGCGCCAGGTCGATTCCGGTGGCGCCGGAGACCATTGTGTGCACGAACTTCTCGTGCCCCGGCACGTCGACGAAGCCGAGCACTTCGCCGCCTTCGACCGGCACGTAGGCGTAACCCAGCTCGATCGAGATGCCGCGCTTGATCTCCTCCGGCAGGCGGTCGGTGTTGCGGCCGGTCAGGCGCCGGACGAGCGACGTCTTGCCGTGGTCGATATGGCCTGCGGTGCCGACGATCATTCCGGACCCGACCCTGTCGTTCCCGGCCCCGACAGCAACAACCGGGGGCGGGCGGAAGCGGCAAACCGGCGCCATGCGGGCGAAAGACACTGGATCCCGGCCTGCGCCGGGATGACGGCGTTGGCCGAGGTCCTCAACACTTCGGAGCCGAAAGCTGCTCCGACAGCTTTTCCTCGTCGGCCGCCAGCAGCGTGCGGCAGTCGAGCCAGAGGGCGTCGTCGTGGATGCGGCCGAGCACGGGCACCGGCAGCGCGCGCAGGCGCCCGGCCAGTTGCTCCAGCGCCCGGCCGCCGCGTCGGCCGCGGCTCGACACGTGCAGCGCGAAGGACGGCAGGCGGTCGACCGGCAGGGCGCCGGAGCCGATCTGGCTGGCGCAAGGCTCGATGCGCGCCGCAAAGCCCTCGCCGGCGAACCGCTGCAGGGGGGGCAGCACGCGTTCGGCGGCGGCGCGGATGTCGCTCATAGAGCGCGTGAGCAGCGCCAGCACCGGCAGCCGCTCTTCGAGACGGTGGTCGGCGCGGTAGATGCGCAGCGTCGCTTCGAGCGCTGCGAGCGTCATCTTCGACAGCCGCAGCGCCCGCTTCAGCGGATGCTTCCTGATCTTCGCGATCGCCGCCCTCGTGCCGACCACGATGCCGGCCTGCGGGCCGCCGAGCAGCTTGTCGCCGGAGAAGGTGACCACATCGGCCCCGGCGGCGAGCGACTCCTGCGGCAGCGGTTCCTTCGGCAGCCCCCAGCGCGAAAGATCCACCAGCGCGCCCGAGCCCAGATCGACCATGTACGGCAGTCCGTGCGCATGCGCGATGCGCGCCAGCGCGGCGTCGTCGACGCTGGCGGTGAAGCCCTCGACCGCGTAGTTCGAGGTGTGCGCCTTGACGATCAGCGCGGTGCGCGGGGTGATCGCCCCCTCGTAGTCGCGGGCGTGGGTGCGGTTGGTGGTGCCGACCTCGACCAGCCGGCAGCCGGCGGTCTTCATGATGTCCGGCATGCGGAAGGCGCCGCCGATCTCGATCAGTTCGCCGCGCGAGACCAGCACCTCCTTCTTCGCCGCCAGGGCGGCCAGCGCCAGCACCACGGCGGCGGCGTTGTTGTTGACAACCGTCGCGCTTTCGGCGCCGGTCAGCTCGCGCAGCAGGTCCTCGACCAGGCCGTCGCGGTCGCCGCGGCCGCCGCTCGCGAGGTCGTATTCCAGCGCCGCATAGCCGCGCATCGCCGCGGCCACCGCCTCGATCGCCTCATCGGCCAGCAGCGCCCGGCCGAGGTTGGTGTGGATCACGGTGCCGGTCAGGTTGATCACCGGCCGCAGCGACGGCGCGGCGAGCGCGGCGATGCGCTGACCGATGGCGGCGACCAGCGCCGGCCGTTCGGCGCACGGCCTGCCGGCGCGGATCGCCTCGCGCTGTGCCGCCAGTTCGTCGTTGATCGCCCGCTTGAGCAGGGCCTGGCCCTGCGCCTGCGCGAGCGCAGCCAGCTCCGGCTCGCCGAGCAGCCGGTCGACCGAAGGCAGCTGCGCGAACGAAGCGGCGGGGGGCTTGCCCGTCGATCCGCTTGCCTCGCCCGCACCGGGCAGAGTCAAGTCGCTCATCGCTACTCGGTGCCGAGCGGCTGCTCGAACGCGATCAAGTTGTCGTCGGGGTCGCGCACGACGAACCAGCGCGTGCCCCAGTGCGTGCTCTCCGGTGGCACCACCACGTCCGCTGCGGGCGGCAACTGCGCATAGCGGGCGTCGAGGTCGGCCACGCGCAGGTGCAGTGTCGGACGCCGGCCGTTGATGCCGTGCGACCACGAGCGGTCGTCGGCCGCATGCTGCTCGGCGATCACGATTGCCACGCCGCCGCCGGAAAGCTGCGCGCCGCGCGGCTCGCCGTCGCCGCCCCAGTTCGCCTCCACCCGCCAGCCAAGGGCGTCCCGATAGAACGCCAGCGAGCGGTCGAAGCTCGCCGGGGCGACGAATACGTGATCGAAGCTGTCGGCCACCGGTCTAGCCCGAGCCGGGGTGGAACAGCAGATTCGGCCCGGAGCGGGCAAAGCCCTGCTCGTCGACCAGCAGGTCCAGCGCCAGCGTGGCCAGGTCGTCGGCGCAGGGATCGACGAAGGCGTCCTTGTCCTGGTTGACGATCTTCAGGTAGGTCCGGCACTCGTCGCAGGCCTCGGCCTTGACCGCGGCCTGCGAACCGTCGGCCGCGTCGTCCTGGGCGAGGCTAAGGTAATGCACGCCCTTGTCGGTTTCGCACGACGAGCACTTCACGCGCGCCATGTTCCATTCGGTCTGGCACAGCGCGCAGACGAGGTAACGCAGGCTGGCCTGCTCGCCGCCGACGCGGATGATGCTGGCCACAGGCCGCATGCCGCAGACCGGGCAGACGGTGGCCACGTCGCAGCGGCTGACGTCGGCCACCGCCAGCGAGGCGGCCTGGCGCCCGAAGTACACCTGCAGCGCGGCGCCGACGAAGGGCACGAACGCCGCGTCCTCGTCGAGCGAATTGCCGGTCAGCAGTCGATCGGCCATGGATTCGACGGCCGCATCGTCGAGCGCCTGCAGGCGCTCGAGCGTCGGCTGCGCCGGCGCCGGCGCCTCGGCGCGCACGGTGCCGGCGATCTGCCGCAGGTCGTCACGCCAGGTCGGGGAGCGCGCGTGCGCCTGCGCCGACAGCGGCGGCATGCCGAAGGCGCGGCTCTGCTCGAGGGCCGCGGCGGGCACGGGCACCGCGGCGCGGGCGCCGAGCGCGGCGTGCTGGCCACGGCAGACCTGCGCCAGCAGGCCGAGGTAGGCGCCCATCGGGTGGCCGGCGGCCAGCTGGGCAAATCGCGCCGCGCGCTCGTCGAACAGACCGGGGTTGTCGGGCAGCACGACGCGCGGCGCCTCGCGCACGCGGTCGGTCGAGCCGTCGGTGATGATCTGCGTAGCCACTGCGCTTTCCCTGCCGCAAAGAAACGGCGGCGACCGGTCGAGCCGATCGCCGCCGCCGAACGTTACCGCAACGGCCGGGCTACTTGTTGCCGGTCACCCGCCGGTACCACAGCGGATGGTGATGCCTGGCCCAGCCTGCCGACACCGTGCCGCGGGTCATCGCCCGCAGCGAGCCGCGCACCCAGAAGATCGCCGAGTAGATGTGCACGACGATGCCGACGATCAGCACGAACGCGGCCGCCGCGTGCACCACCGCGGCAATGCGGATCACGGTGATCGGGAAGAAGCCGGCGAAATACTCCCGCCAGAGGACCACGCCCGAGACCAGCAGCAGGACCATGGTGACGATCATGGTCCAGAACAGCTGCTTCTGCCCGATGTTGTACTTGTCGATCTCGGGCAGGTTGTGGTCGCGGTTGTTGATGACGTCCGAAAGCCGCTTCTTCCACTCGCGGTCGTAGGGCTTGATGACGTTGTCGCTCCAGTAGCGCACCGCCATCAGCGCGAAGAAGACGAACATCACCACGCCGATGAACGGGTGCAGGATCCGCGCCCACACGCCGCCGCCGAGCAGGCTGGTCAGGAACCAGAACGCCGGGTGGAAAAACGCCAGGCCCGACAGCGCCAGCAGCACGAACGTGATCGCCACGATCCAGTGCGTGACCCGCTCGCTGGCGTTGTAGCGCGGCACTTCGCCGCTTTTCATTGCAACGTGGCCGCTCATGACTTGCCTCCCGGTTCCTCTTCCTTCGGGCCCCTGGTGACGTAGTGGAAGAACGCGCCGAGCACCGCCAGGCCGAGGCCGATGGACAGCAGCGGCTTGGTGACGCCCTTCCACAGCGCGACCCACGGGCTGATCTTCGGATCGACCGGCAGGCCGCTGTACAGGTCCGGCCGGTCGCCGTGCTGAAGTACGTACATGACGTGCGTGCCGCCGACGCCTTTCGGGTCATACAGCGCCGCCTGGGCGAAGCCGCGCTCCTTCAGGTCGTTCACCCGCTTGGCGCCGCGCGCGACCATCTCCTCCTTGGCGCCGAACATCAGCGCCCCGGTCGGGCAGGTCTTCACGCACGCCGGCGCCTGGCCGACCGACACGCGGTCCGAGCACAGCGAGCACTTGTACGCCTTGTTGTCCTTCTTGCTGATGCGCGGCACGTTGAACGGGCAGCCGGCGATGCAGTAGCCGCAGCCGATGCAGTTCTCCGACACGAAGTCGACGATGCCGTTGGCGTACTTGACGATCGCCCCGGGCGCCGGACAGGCCTTCAGGCACCCGGGATCCTCGCAGTGCATGCAGCCGTCCTTGCGGATCAGCCACTCCAGCCGGCCGTCCTTGCCATCGACCTCGGCGAAGCGCATCACCGTCCAGGACTGGTCGGTGAGGTCGCTGGGATTGTCGTAGACGCCGACGTTGGTGCCAACGTCGTCGCGCAGGTCGTTCCACTGCATGCAGGCGACCTGGCAGGCCTTGCAGCCGATGCACTTGGAGATGTCGATCAGCTTGGCGACCGGCTGCTCCGCGATGCGGACCGAAGGCGGTGTCGTGGTCGTCGCCGAGCGCTTCTGAACGTCGAGTGATTGCATGACGTCCTCCTCAGGCTTTCTCGATGTTGACCAGGAACGCCTTGTATTCCGGCGTCTGCGAATTGGCGTCGGCGACGTACGGCGTCAGCGTGTTGGCCAGGAAGCCGTCGCGCGTCACGCCGACGAAGCCCCAGTGGATCGGGATGCCGACGTGGTGCACCTTCTTGCCACCGCAGTCGAGCGTCTTGATCCGCTTGGTCACCACCGCCGCGCACTTGATCTCGCCGCGGTTGCTGCGCACCTTGACCATCTGGCCGTTCCTGATGCCCTTTTCCTTGGCCAGTTCCTCGCCGATCTCGACGAACGCCGCCGGCTGCACGATGGCGTTGGACTCGATGTTCTTGGTCCACCAGTGGAAGTGCTCGGTCAGGCGGTAGGTCGTGGCCGCGTACGGGAACTGGTCGGCCTTGCCGAACGATTCCATGTCGCTCTTGAACACCCGCGCCGCCGGGTTGCTGATCGCCTTGTTGTTGCCCGGATGGAACGGGTTGACGCCCAGCGGCGTCTCGAACGGTTCGTAGTGCTCGGGGAACGGCCCCTCGGCCATGCCGCCGAGCGAGAAGAACCGCGCCACGCCCTCGGGCGTCATGATGAACGGGCCGGCGCCGCTGTCGGGGCCGAGCGCCGGGGCGATGTCGGGGACGTCGACACCCGCCCACGCGCTGCCCGTCCAGCGGATACCAGGACGCTTGCCGTCCCACGGCTGACCGGTCTTCGGATCGGTGTTGGCCCGGTTGTACAGCACGCGCCGGTTGGCCGGCCAGGCGAAGCCCCAGTTCAAAGTGTTGCCGACGCCGCTCGGGTCGGAGGCATCGCGCCGCGCGCTGTTGTTGCCCGCCTGCGACCACACGCCGCAGTAGATCCAGTTGCCGCAGGCGGTGGAGCCGTCGTCGCGCAGCATCGCGAAGCCCGGCAGCTGGTGGCCCGCCGGCACCAGGACTTTGGTCGGGTCCTTGGGATCGGTGACGTCCTTCAGCGCCCGGCCGTTGATTTCGCGCAGGATCTCCTCGGCCGACGGGTGCGTCGGATTCGAGTAGGCCCAGGTCACCTTCAGGATCGGATCGGGGAACTTGCCGCCGTCCTTGGCGTAGGCCGCGCGCAGCCGAGTGAAGAGGTTGGCGATGATCTCGCGGTCGCTCTTGGCCTCGCCCGGCGGCTCGGCACCGGCCCAGTGCCACTGGATCACGCGGCCGGAGTTGGTGAACGTGCCCGGATCCTCGGCGAAGCACGACGACGGCAGGCGAATCACCTCCGTCCGGATCTCTTCCGGCTTGACGTTGTTGAAGTCGCCGAAGTTCTTCCAGAACTCCGAGGTGTCGGTCCGCAGCGGATCGATCACCACCAGGTACTTCAGCTTGGCCAGCGCCGTGGCGACCTTCTGCTTGTTCGGCAGTGCCGCCAGCGGGTTGAAGCCCTGCATGATGAAGCCGTTGATCTTGCCCTGGTGGATGCGCTCGAACGTGTCCATCACGTCGTAGGCGCCGTCGCGCTTGGGCAGCCAGTCGTAGGCGAAGTCGTTCTCCTTCACCGCCGCGTCGCCGTACCAGGCCTTCTGCAGGCTGACGAACCACTTCGGGAAGTTCTGCGCGAAGTTCATCTGGTTCGGCCGCAGCGCCTTCGGCGTGCGCCGTGCCGCAAACTCGGCAAACGTCGCGTCACCCTCCGTCGGCGCCAGCATGTAGCCCGGCAGGTTGGCCGAGAACGTGCACATGTCGGTGATGCCCTGCACGTTGGAGTGGCCGCGCAGCGCGTTCACCCCGCCGCCCGGACGGCCCATGTTGCCCAGCAACAGCTGGACCATCGCCATCGTGCGGATGTTCTGCGAGCCGTGCGAGTGCTGCGTCCAGCCGAGCGCGTAGCAGATCGTCATCACGCGGTCCGGCGTGCAGGTCGAGCCGATGTACTCGGCCACCTTCAGGAACTGGTCCTTCGGCGTGCCGCAGACCTTCTCGACCATCTCCGGCGTGTAGCGGCCGTAGTGGCTCTTCATCAGCTGCCAGACGCAGCGCGGGTTCTCGAGGGTCTCGTCGACCATCGCGTAGCCGTCCTTGTCGAGCTGGTAAGCCCATGTGGTCTTGTCGTAGCTGCGCTTGGCGTCGTCGTAGCCGGAGAACAGGCCGTCCTTGAAGGCGTAGTCGTCACGGATCAGGAACGAGGCGTTGGTGTACGCCCTGACGTAGTCCATGTGGACCTTGTTGTTGGCCAGCATCCAGTTGATGACGCCGCCCAGGAAGGCGATGTCCGTGCCGACGCGGATCGGCGCGTAGTAGTCGGCCACCGCGGCCGAGCGGGTGAAGCGCGGGTCGACGACGACGAGCTTCGCCTTGCGGTACTCGAGGGCCTCGGTCACCCACTTGAAGCCGCAGGGATGCGCTTCGGCGGCATTGCCGCCCATGATCAGAATGACATCGGCGTTCTTGATGTCCACCCAGTGGTTGGTCATCGCGCCGCGCCCGAACGTCGGGGCCAGACTGGCCACCGTCGGGGCGTGTCAAATGCGTGCCTGGGTATCGAGGGCGACCATCCCCAAGGCGCGCGCCGCCTTGATCGACAGGTATCCACTCTCGTTCGACGCCGCGCTCGACATCAGCATCGACGTCGTCGACCAGCGGTTGACGGTAACGCCCTTGTCGTTCTTCTCGACGAAGTTGGCGTCGCGGTCGGCTTTCATGTGCTTGACGATGCGGCTGTACGCCTCGTCCCAGGAGATGCGCTTCCACTCCTTGGAGCCCGGCTCGCGCACCTCGGGGTGCAGCAGGCGGTTCGGCGAGTGCACCATGTCGAGCAGCGCGGCGCCCTTCGGGCACAGCGTGCCGCGGTTGACCGGGTTGTCCGGATCGCCTTCGATATGGATGATCCGCGACTTGACGTTCTTCGCGTTGTCGCCGCGCGAGTACAGGATCACGCCGCAGCTCACCGAGCAGTACGGGCACATGCCGCGCGTCTCGGTCGTGCGGGCCAGCTTGTAGGCGCGAACCTCGGCCTGCGCCGCCCCGGGCGCGAGGCCCAGGCCGACCGCCGAGGACGAGCCCATTCCCGCCGCACAGATCCGGAAGAACTGGCGGCGACTCATGGGTGCATTCATGAAGTCTCCTTGAACATTGATCGCCGCCGGGCAAACCCGGCGGACCCCTTCGTGCTGCAACCGCCTGAATTCTTGTTTGCAGCCACTGCGATCGTAAGCAACGGCGGCCGTTACATCAACCCGCCTTCCAGATCAGGTCCGTGTGGAATCGGCGGCGGCCCGGTATCGTTGCGGTTCCGGCGGCAAGGCGAAGACCAAAAGGTGATCCACGGCGTTCGCGATCGCCACGCGCGCCGCCATGGCCCGGAGACCCGATGCCCGACAAACTGAAGAAGTTCCGCATCGACCGGCCGGGCAAGGTGCGCCTGGCCCGGTTCGATCCCGACGCCAGGGTCTTCGACGCCGGCGACAAGGCGGCCAACAAGGCCCGCGTCGCCGACCTGTCGGCCGAACTGGCCACCGTGCAGGACCGCTTCTATGCGCTGAAGAAGGACAAACTGCTGCTCGTCCTGCAGGGCATGGACACCAGCGGCAAGGACGGCACGATCCGCTCGGTGTTCCAGGCGGTCGACCCGCTGGGCGTGCGCGCGGTGTCGTACCGGGCGCCGACCGAGCCGGAAAAGGACCGCGACTTCCTGTGGCGGCACCATCGCGACGTGCCGGGCAAGGGCGAGATCGTGATCTTCAACCGCTCGCACTACGAGTCGGTGCTGATCGAGTACGTGCGCGGCTGGATCGACGCGGCCGAGCGCAGGCGCCGCTTCGCCCACATCGTCGCCTTCGAGCAACTGCTGGTCGAGACCGGCACCACGGTGATCAAGTGCTTCCTGCACATCAGCGAGGACGAGCAGCGGCGGCGGCTGCAGGAGCGCATCGACGATCCGGACAAGCACTGGAAGTTCAACCCGCAGGACCTCGAGGAACGCAAGCTCTGGGACAAGTACCAGGGTGCCTACGAGGCGCTGCTGTCGCGGACCGGGACCTTGCACGCGCCGTGGTACGTGGTGCCGTCCGACAGCAAGACGCACCGCAACCTGATGGTCACCGAGATCCTGCTCGCGACGCTGCGCGCACTGGCGCCGTCGTATCCGCCGGGCCAGGCGCAGATCGCGGGGCTGAAGGTCGTCTGAGGACGCCGCGCCGCCGGTCGATCGCCCCGCGCGCGCCGCTGGCGGCGACTACCCTTCCCGCATCGCCCGCAGTTGCTGGTCGATCAGCAGCCCGCGGTCGTCGGTGTAGCGCAGGCGCACCGGCAAGGCGCACAACGCCGGCGCCAGCCAGACTTCGAGCGACTCGCCGCCGTCTTCCTTGTGCCGCTCGAACTTCACCGCCTCGTAGCGCCCTGCCGGCACGGTCACGGCTTCCGCAGCCTGGGCGTTGAAGGCGTAGGCCGAGATGCGGCGCTGCCCGGCCACCGGCAGCTCGATGCGGCCTGCGCCCGGCGCGCGCTGGTGTCGCCACGCCAGCTGCATCAGCACGCTGAGCCGGTCCTGAAGCTGCGGCTGCGTCGGCTCCGACTCGCCGGACGCGCCAAAGGCGACCCGCTTGCCCGGCCAGTCGAAGCTCACGCTGCGCGGCGGCCGGCGGCTGTTGCGCTGGGTGAAGGATTCCGGCACCAGGCCGTGGGCGCCGACGCTGCCGGCCGAAGTCTGCTGCGCCTCGAAAAGTCCGCGGGCCTGCAGCGTCGATTCGATCGTGTAGCCGTTGCCATGGCGCCGGTAGACGAGGCGCGCCTCGCCATCGAGCGACAGCGGCGCGCGGCTCGCGGTCACCGCGAAGTCCAGACGCACCGAGGCATCGAGCGGCGCATCAGGGCCACACCGCGGCTCGCCGGCTGCGGTCGCCGCCGCGGCCAGCAGCAGCGCGCCGATCAGGCGCCGTCGTGCCGCAGTCACGGAACTGCTCCCCGCGCCGCACGGCATCGGATCCGCGCCCGGTCACCGCCCAGCGTAGTCATGGGGTGGAGGCCGACTCGAGCACGCTCTCGGTGACCCGGCCGTGCCTGTCGGTGAAGCGCAGCCGCACCGGCACCCAACCGAGATCGGGCGCCAGCCAGACTTCCACGCGCGCCTCGGTATCGGTCGCCGAGACGCGTTCGACGCGCACCGTGTCGAGGGGTCCCCGACCGGTGGCGGTGCGGTCCAGCCCGACCGAGCGGAACGTGTAGGTGGACACGTCGTCACGACCGGCCACGCGCATCACGGTCGTCCTGCCGGCCTTGAACCGCTCGGGCCGCGCCTGGCCGAGCAGCATCAGCTGGAACTGGAACGAAATCCGGTCCTGCACGCCCTCGACCAGCGGCCGCTCGTGCGCTCGGGCGCTGAAGGTGACGCGCCGCGCCTGCCAGTCGACGTTCGCCGCCGTGGCGGCGCGGCGCGCGCGCGCCTCCGTGTAGCGCTCCGGCGCCAGGCCAAACTCGCGCAGCCGGCCGGTCGACTCGAGTTCGATCAACGTCACGCCAAGCGCCTCGGTCGCCATGCGCAATCGGTAGCCGCCGTCCTCGGCCAGCGCCCAGTCGACCGTCGTCACACCGCTGGCCAGGCGAAGCTCGGAGTAGCTGGTGCGATAGGTATAGCGGGCCGTCGCCGGCAGCGCCGCATTCAGCGATGGCAGGCTCGACAGCGCCTCGGCCAGCGCCTCGCCGCTGGCGTCGAATTCGAGCGGCTCGGCGGCAACGGGCTCGGTGGGTCGCTTGGCGTTCTGCGTCATCGGCGGTGGCAGCTCCTCGCTGGCGCCCTCAGGCGGCGGTGCGCTTTCGATCGGCCGAGTGTCCACCGTCACCGGCGGCGGCTCAAAGGCAATGACCGGCGCGGACGCCGGTCGCGGACGGGGCAGCGGCGCCGGCCGCGGCTGCGGCCGCGGCGCCGCGGGCGGCTCGGGCGCAGGCGGAGTCAGCAGCCTGGCGTTGACCGTCATCGCCTCCGGCGGCGAGCGATCGGCGCCGAGCAGGATGTCCTGCACGCGATCGAACAGCCACGCGTGGGCGAGCAGCGTGATCGCCAGCACCGCAGCGGCACGCGGCCAGGGAAACGTCGCAGCGGTGAGGGTCGAGGCAGACATCGATTGGCGTACACGCGCAACGCGCCGGCAGTCGCCGCGGCTGACCGGCGCCGCGCGGGGCGACGGAGCATCGCTTGCGCCGCACTCGCCGCCCTGTTCGCCCGCGGCAGCCGAGCGGCAAGCTCTAAGATACCCGCGTTCCCCGGAGCCATCGAGCCATGAAACTCGCCACGCTGCGCGACGCTTCGCGCGACGGCCAGCTTGCGGTCGTCTCGCGCGACCTGACGACGGCCCATCTGGCCAGCGGCATCGCCGGCCGGCTGCAGCAGGCGCTGGACGACTGGAACTTCATCGCGCCGCAGTTGAACGACCTGTACCAGACGCTGAACGAGGGTCGCGCCCGCCACGCCTTCGCCTTCGAGCCGCGCCAGTGCATGGCGCCGCTGCCGCGCGCCTACCAGTGGGCCGACGGCTCGGCCTACGTCAACCACGTCGAACTGGTGCGCAGGGCGCGCGGCGCCGAGATGCCGGAGTCGTTCTGGACCGACCCGCTGATGTACCAGGGCGGCTCGGACGACCTGCTCGGGCCCTGCGACGACATCGTCTGCGCGGCCGAGGACTTCGGTATCGACTTCGAGGCCGAGGTGGCGGTGGTGACCGACGACGTGCCCATGGGCTGCACGCCCGCGCAGGCCGCCGGCCACATCCGCCTGCTGATGCTGGCGAACGACGTCTCGCTGCGCAACCTGATCCCGGCCGAGCTGGCCAAGGGCTTCGGCTTCTTCCAGAGCAAGCCGGCCACCGCGTTCTCGCCGGTGGCGGTCACGCCGGACGAACTCGGCGGCGCGTGGGACGGCCATCGCGTGCATCGGCCGCTCGTCGTGCACTGGAACGGGCAGCAGGTCGGCGCGGCCGAGGCCGGCGTCGACATGGTGTTCGATTTCCCGCAGCTGATCGCGCACCTGGCGCGCACGCGCAATGCACGCGCCGGCAGCATCGTCGGCTCGGGCACGGTCAGCAACAAGGACCCGGCAAAGGGCTATTCGTGCATCGCCGAGAAGCGGGCGCGGGAGATGATCGCCGACGGCAAGGCCAGCACGCCGTTCATGAAGTACGGCGACGCGGTGCGCATCGAGATGTTCGACGAGGCCGGCGCCACGATCTTCGGCGCGATCGAGCAGAAAGTCGCGCCGCCGGCGCGGCGCCGCTGAATGAGCGGTGCGATACTCGCGCGAAATCGCACCGCAAAGGAACCGGGACCATGGCAGGCAGGAGCAGACCCGCGGCATTGCCGTTCCCCGGCGTCACCGAAGGTTTCGACCTGGTCAAGAAGGTCTGGGGCGTGACCGGCCTGCCGGCGCTGCCCACGCCGTCGAGCATGGCGCAGTTCGCCACCCGCCTGCCACAGACCCTGCCGTCGATGATCGCGCCGACACTCGACGTCGACGAGCTCGACAAGCGCATCGCCGACCTGCGCGCGGTCGAGCAGTGGCTGAACCTGAACCTCGGCATGCTGCGCACGACCGTGCAGAGCCTGGAGGTCCAGCGCAACACCATCGCCACCCTGAAGTCGCTGGGCGGCGCGATGCTGCCCGCGCAGGCGCACCCAGCGTCGGCGCCGATGCCCAACTGGCCCTACCCGGCCGGGCAGCCGGCGCCCGGCGCCGCCAAAGTCGCCGCGACAGCGGCTGCGGCGCCCGAAGCACCGGCGCCGAGGCGCAAAGTGGGCGCTCGGGCCAAGGACGCCGCCGTGGCCGCCGCCGCCGCGCTGCCGCTGAATCCCGTGGCCTGGTGGAACGGCCTGCAGGAACAGTTCACCCGCATCGCCACCATCGCCGCCGCCGAAGCACAGGCCGCGTCCAAGGCCGCCGCGGCGGCCGACAAGGCGGCAGCGAAGGCCGCGGAGAAGCTGTCTGAAGCGGGCAGCGCGGAGCGCAAGCCGGCACGCGGGAGCGCACTCGCGCCGAAGAAGCGGGCACGCAGGCGGGCCCGGGCCGCCGCGACGGGCAGTTGAACGCGGATGCGCTTTCGCTTTGCCCATGCGACGCATCCGGATGGCGGCACCGCCGTCGAGCTGTGCCTGCTGCAACTGGCGCGCCAGGCCGGTGACGGCCCGAGCCAGCGACGGCCGAACCTCGGCTTCGTCTACCTGACCGACGTCCTGGCGCCGCAGGCCGAAGCAATCCTCGCCCTGCTGAAGCTGCGCACCGGTGTGGCCAACTGGGTGGGCGCCAGCGCGGCGGCGGTCTGCGCCACCGGCGCCGAGTACGTCGACGAACCGGCGCTGGCGATCATGCTTGGACGGTTCGCGCCCGGCAGCTTCAACGTCTTCTCCGGAACGCAGAGGCCGCCGGCGCCTGGCACGCGCACCGATCGCTCGGAAGTGGCCGCCAGCACCGCGCTGGTGCACGCCGACCCCGACGCGCCGGAGCTGCCGGAACTGATCGTCGACATGGCGCAGAAGGTCGACAGCGGCCGCCTGTTCGGCGGCCTGGCCAGCGGTCGCGAACCACGACTGACCGTCGCCGACCGGGTATTGCGCGGCGGCCTGTCCGGCGCCGTGTTCGCCGCCAGCGTGCCGATCGTCTCGCGCGTGACGCAGGGCTGCCATCCGCTGCCGGGCAGCCGGCGGCACACGATCACCGGTTGCGGGGCCAACCGTGTCGACACGCTGGACGACGAACGCGCGGTCGACGTGCTGCTCAGGGAGACCGGGCTCGTCGAGCCCGCCGTCGCCCCGGGCACGGGCCCGCGACCGACCGAGGGGCGCGCGCGCGAGGCGCACAAGGTGCTGAAGGCGCTCGGCCGACAGGGGCTGATCTTCGCCGGCATCGAGCCCGGGCGCGGCGCCGCGGCAGAGCCGCGCCGCCCTGGCGAGCAGTATCTGGTGCGGCCGGTCGTGGCCATCGACGCCTCGAGCGGTACGGTGGCGATCGGCGCGCCGGTGGAACGCGGGTACAGCCTGCGTTTCTGCAGCCGCGACGAGACCGCTGCGCGCAAGGACCTCACCCGCATCTGCTCGGAGATCCGCGACGAACTGCACGAGCGTTCGGAGCAGCAGCGCCGGCCTGTGCAGGCCCGTGGCGCGGTCTATGTCTCCTGTATCGGGCGCGGCACGCACCTGTTCGGCGAGCCCCACGAAGAGCTGCGGCTGATCGCGCGGCAGCTCGGCGACGTGCCGCTGGTCGGCTTCTACGCCGACGGCGAGATCAGTGGTCGCAGCCTGTACGGCTACACGGGCGTGCTGACCGTGTTCTGCTGAGCGCCCCCAGGGCCGGGCTGCGCCCAGCCCGCGCCCGGCGGGGGTCGAGGAAACCTGGGGCGGCCGGGCGTTTCCTTGAGAGCCGGCTGCGCCGCACGCTGCATCAACGCGAGCGGTTCGGGTACCAGTAGGTCCGCCGCCGCGTGTTGTCGACCGCCACCGGCGGCTTGGACGCGCCGATCGAGGAGCGGCTGCCGGCGTAGCTCGACTCCGGCGGCGCGCCGCCGATCAGGAAGCGCTGGATCACGCCGCCGCCCAAGTCGACCAGGCCGGTCACCGGCGTCGACGGCAGGCCGCCATTGAGCAGGTCCACCGAGGCCACGTTGCCGCAGAACAGCGGAATGGCGTAGGTGCGCGCGATGCCGAGGCTGCCGCACTGGTTGCTGTTGCCGGAGGCGGGCGTGTTGGTCGAGAACAGCGTCCGCCCGCCGACCGTCAGCGCGGCGTTGACCGCCTTCTCGCCGACCGCCGAATACGGCAGCGGGAAGAAGCAGCCCTTCGGACTGGTGGCGCTGGCGTAGCTGGCGTGCGAGATCAGGTCGCCCGGGACGACCGGCGAGGCGATCGTCGGCGCGCCCTTGGTCCGCTTGCTGTCGAACAGCGTGATCAGGCCGTCCTGCGTCTCCGTGATGCTGGTACCGGCGTAGGGGATCCGTCCGAGCAGCGGGTTCTCGCGGTCGCCGCTGCCGAACAGGATCGCGATCGTGTTCTTGGTGACGACCACGTCCGGCTCGTACAGGAACTTGCGCTCGGCGCCGTTCACACCGAGCGCGGCGAGCCGGGTCAGGGTCCAGTTGTTGGGCGCGTTGTTGCCGTTGCCGTCCTCGAAGTCGACGCGGTAGACGTTGGCGCGGGCATCGCCGAGGTAGCTGCGGTCGACGTAGCCGTCGTTGTCGATGTCGACCAGGGTCACCGCGCCGGGCACGGCGCCGATCGTGCTCATGCTCTTGACCAGCGTGCCGTCGTAGGCATCGATCACCAGCACCGCGTTGCCCATCGTCGTCGTTCCGGGCGGCGAGACGTCCTCGGCGGCGGCGTCGTAACCGGCGCCCATGATGATCACCGGGTTGGCGTGCCCCCGGACCATCGCCAGCCGCGGCTCCGACCAGGTCTGCCCGAGGCCGGAGAACTGGCTGGTGCCGAAGCGCCACTTGTAGCGGGGCGCAGCCGGGTTGGTCACGTCGATTGCATACAGGACACGGCCGCCGCGCCGCAGGGCCACATAGATGATCACCTGGCCGGTGCTGGCGTTGCGCAGCACGGTGATCGGGCCATCGACGAAATAGTCGCGCCGCGTCGCGTTGACATCCGGGTTGCTCGGGTACTTGATCTCCGGCCAGTTGCTGCGCAGCCGCTTGAGCCTGCCGAACACTTCCTCCGGCACGAAGGCCCAAAGTTCCTGTCCCGCACCGTTGCCGGTCTGCTCGCCGCTGACCGCGCGCAGCGTGCCGTCGTTGGCGCCGTAGTAGATCACCACGCCGGTGCTGCCGCCGTAGTCGATCACCGCCGGGCGCGAGTGCAGCACGTCACCCTGGATCGACGGCCGCACCGTCGTTACCGGGCTCGTCGTCGGGCCGGCTTCCTCGACGCCGGTGCCCGAGGTCGCGTTGGCGGTGCCGCGCACCCAGTCGATCAGGTCGCCGCGGTCCGAGCCCGGCACGCCGAGCGCGCCGGCGCTGATGCTGTTGTTGCTGCTGGCGAACTGCGCCGTCGGCTCCAGCGACAGGATCGTGTTGGCGGCGCAGCCGACACAGGTGTAGACGTTGCGGCCGTTCTGGCTGGTGGCGAAGCTCTCGCGCTGGCGCTGCGCGGCGCCGCCCTTCTCGGCGATCTCGCCGTCGGGCGAATCGGACGTCGGGTTGATAGTGCCCCGGGGGGCGTTGGTCCAGAAGGCGCTCGAACTGGTCCAGTAGCTGACCGCCGACGGCTCGACGAAGCCGGTGATGCTGCTGACGGCGGCGTTGCTGGCGGAGTCGACCAGCGACAGCACGTTGGTGCCGGCGTCGAAGGCAAACTTGTACTGCTTGATGTTGCCGTACCAGCGCGGCCGCATCAGCTCGTCGGGACGGAACATGCCGATGAACACCTGGTTCTTGTAGATGCCTTGCGTGTTGACGCTGATCGGCAGCGCGGCCGAGGTGAAGACGTTGTTGGCCGACAGGATGCGGTCGAAGGCGGCGTCGATCGCGTTTGCGATCGCCCCCGGCCCGAGCGCCGGATAGAAGTAGGTCGGGTTGCCGCTGCCGTTGATGACGCGCGGGCTGCCGCCGGCGCGGGCCATGCTGTCGAGGAACGAGAAGAAGCCGTCGAACGGCGGCACGGTCGAGTTGTTCGGGTCGCTGTTGGCGCCGATGACGCCGACTGCGAACGTCGTGATGCTCTGCACGCCGTCGCGGACGCTGAAGTCCTGGTTCAGCAGCTCGCGCGCGAACTCGTCGCCCCAGCTCTGGAACTGCGTGCGGGTGGCATTGTTGACGCCGGCCGGCGGCGGGATCGCCGCGAGGTTGTTGGTGATGCTGGACAGCGCCGCCAGTTCGGCGTCGGTGACCGCCGTCTGCGTGCCCGGATTGCCGTTGGACACGAAGATGATGAAGTTGCGGCCGCAGGAGGCGCTGGCCGGACTGTTGTAGCGCGTCGGCCCGGACAGGAACGCCGTCGGATCGTAGGTGGGCGTGTCGAGCCCGTAGCGCGGCGGCTGGCCCTTGAACCACAGGTACGCCTCGTACATGCCGAGCCCGACCTGCGGCGTCGAGGCGGCGGTGTCGGTGCCCCCGGAACTGGTGATCGCCTTGATCTGGTTCTGCAACGCCACCTTGTTGGCCGGCGTCACGGCGGTGAAGGCGATGCGCGGATAGGCGCCGATCTTGCTGGAGCCGGAGTTGAACAGCATGACGCCGATGCGCGCTACCGGCAGGCCGCCATTGGCGGCAGCGCGCGCGGCCAGCCGCTCGACCACGGTAACCAGCGCGCACAGCTGCGTGCCGGCCTTGCTGTTGGCATCCTGGCTCGGCAACGCCGCGCCGGTGTCCGGCCAGTTCGTGCAGCGGGCGCTGCCCGGCAGGTTGGCGCTCCAGTTGGCCGAGTTGTCGATCATGAACAGCACGTTGGGCAGGTCGATCGCGCTCGGCGGCAGCGCGTAGATGTCGATGTCCTCGGCGCGGCCGGGCAGGCCGGCGGCGAGCAGCAGCGCGCCGAGCACGACGCGCAGGCAACGCAGGAGCGGGGCGTTCATCGGAACTCTCCGGTGACTTCGGTCAGGTGCAGTTGTTGGTCGCGTCGACGCGATCGGCGCGCACGGCCACGCCCTGGTTGACGGTCAGCGTGGCGCTGGTCACCGCGTCGGCGGCGGTGGCCGAGATGTTCCATTCGCTGTCGGCGCACTGCGACTCGGCGGCGTTGGCCGCGCCGCCGGCGCCGCCGCCGATGACGAGGATCGACCCCGCCGCGCCCAGGCCGCCGACGCAGCTGCGGTCGCTGCCGCGTCGCTCGTCGAGCTCGGC
>Ga0114939_10001581_pt1 | contig 17823 bp, 9 predicted proteins | sample AshMeaCrysSpring_FD_87196 | JGI IMG/M metagenome (GOLD analysis project Ga0114939, IMG submission 87196) | Groundwater microbial communities from Big Spring, Nevada to study Microbial Dark Matter (Phase II) - Ash Meadows Crystal Spring | ecosystem: Environmental > Aquatic > Deep subsurface >...
GCAGGTGGAGTATGACGCCCAACACCGTGAATTACGCACTAGCTCGGGGATTCTTTATCTCCAAAAACCCGGGCGTTTCCGCTGGGAATATCAACATCCTTATCTGCAAACCATTATCTCCAATGGCGCTCAGGTATGGTTTTACGATCACGATCTTGCCCAAGTGACAATTAAGCCGTATGCGCAGACATTAGCGAATAGCCCGGCGTTGTTATTGAGTTCAAACGAGCCATTCACAAAATATTTTCAGGTAATTGAAATCGGCATGCGCGATGATTTGCAGTGGTGGGAATTACGTCCTAAAGATACTAATGCCGGATTTATCAAGGCCGAGATTGGATTTAGTGCAAATCAATTACAGGGGATGACTTTAGCGGATAATTTCGGCCAAACGACTAATTTGATTTTTTCACAGCTCCAAACTAATCTTTCGCTTTCAGAAAAGTTATTTACTTTTCAGCCACCGCCAGGACTTGATATTATCGAGACCCGATAAGCACAGCGAGGCCAAATGGCCTCGCCTTTTTTTGTTCAATTAACGGCCTTCCTGCTCAGTTGAATTACTTAATCGCTGGCCTTCCTGCGTAGTCGAATTACTTAATCGCTGGCCTTTCTGCGTAGTCGAATTATTTAATCGACGGCTTTCATGCTCAATCGAATCCGGCCTTGTTTATCAACCTCGAGGACTTTTACTTTGATGGTATCGCCTTCGGCGAGTTTGTCGGTGACCTTTTGGACACGCTCGTTGGAAATCTGCGAAATATGGACTAATCCATCGCGTCCCGGGAGAATCGTAACGAAGGCACCAAAATCCATCAATTTAGCAACGCGGCCTTCGTAAATTTTGCCTACTTCGACATCCGAAGTAATTTCTTCAATGCGGCGTTTTGCTTCTTGCCCAGCGGCCAAATCGACCGAGGCAATTTTAATTACGCCGTCATCGGTAATATCAATACTCGCGCCGGTCTCTTCGGTAATTGCACGAATAGTGACGCCGCCTTTACCGATTACGTCGCGAATCTTTTCGGGATTGACGTGCAGGGTAATAATTCGTGGCGCATATTCTGAGAAATCGGCCCGCGGTTTGGCAATTACCGCATTCATGCACGCGAGAATATGTAGTCGCCCGTCATGCGCCTGAGCGAGCGCCGCCTCCATAATTTCGCGGGTAATACCGTCGATTTTAATATCCATTTGTAGCGCAGTAACCCCGTTTTCCGTCCCCGCGACCTTGAAATCCATATCCCCGAGGTGGTCTTCGTCGCCCAAAATGTCCGTCAAAATGGCATAGTCGGCGCCGTCCTTGATCAATCCCATCGCAATTCCGGCAACCGGAGCGCGAAGCGGCACACCAGCGTCCATCAACGCCAAAGACGACCCGCAGACCGTCGCCATAGAACTGGAGCCATTCGACTCGGTGATCTCGGAGACAACACGCACGGTGTAAGGAAATTTGCCCATATCAGGCATGACCGCACTTACCCCGCGCTTGGCGAGGCGCCCATGACCGATCTCGCGGCGCTTGGGGCTTCCCACCTGACCGATCTCATTGACAGCATAAGGGGGAAAATTGTAGTGGAGCATAAAAGGCTCTTTGCGTTCGCCCTCGATCGCATCCACAATTTGGACATCACGGGCGGTTCCGAGGGTCGCCACGACCAGCGCTTGGGTCTCGCCGCGGGTAAAAAGCGCCGAGCCGTGGGTACGGGGTAGTACCCCCAGTCGGGCGCGGATCGGTCGCACCGTACGGGTATCACGGCCATCAATGCGGTTCTTGCCAGCGAGGATTTGGCCGCGGACGATCTCCCGCTCGAGTTTTTCGATGGCGTTGCGCACCGGCTCGGCGCTGAATAGCGGCGTCTCCCCGGCGGTAAGTTGCTCTAAGATTTGGGCACGGACCGCCGCGACCTGCTCCTGGCGGGCTAATTTCTCGGCAATCTGATACGCGCCTTGCAATGGCTCCCGCCCGCAAGAGGCGACGGCGTCGAAAACCGCGGCGCTAGTCGACTGCGGCTTCCATGCCCACGGTGCGGGATTTACCTCGGCGGCTAAGTCTTTGATCGCATTGATTGCAGTCCGCATCTGTTCATGGCCATATACCACTGCGCCGAGCATCGTCGCCTCGGACAACTCCTGGGCTTCGGATTCGACCATCAACACGGCGTTTTCGGTCCCAGCCACAACCAAATCCAACTGCGACTCCGCGAGCTGTTTTGATGTGGGATTAAGCACATATTGCCCGTGGATATACCCAACCCGTGCGGCGCCGAGCGGGCCATGAAACGGCAACCCCGACACCGCCAAGGCCGCCGATGCGCCCAACATCGAGGGTATATCCGGGTCGATCCCGGGATCGAGCGACATCACCGTGGCGATAATTTGGACCTCTTGCGTAAATTCTTTGGGGAACAACGGGCGCAGGGGACGGTCAATCAGGCGCGAGGTCAGGGTCTCTTTTTCGGTCGGACGGCCTTCGCGCTTGAAAAAACCGCCGGGGATTTTGCCGGCGGCGTAGGTACGCTCTTGATAATTAACCGTAAGCGGGAAAAAATCCCGGCCTTCGAGTACTTCTTTGCTGCAGACGACGGTGACTAAGACGACCGTATCGCCGAGGCTGGCGAGAACCGCACCGGTGGCCTGCCGGGCGATCTCACCGGTTTCCAGGGTCACGGTGCTGGTGCCGTAGGTAAAACTCTTTTTAATTGGGGTCACGACATCTTTCCTGTACGACAGTTATTTACGTAACCCCAAACGGGCGATAAGGTTTTGGTAGCGATCGAGATGGACACTTTGCAGATAATCCAGCAATTTACGCCGCCGGCTGACCATGCGGAGCAAGCCGCGCCGTGAATGGTGGTCATTTACGTGGGTCTTGAAGTGTTCGGTGAGATGGTCAATCCGCGCCGAGATCAGCGCGACTTGCACCTCGGGCGAGCCGGTATCGTTCGCGCTGCGGCCATACTGCTGGAGGATTTGAGTTTTTTGTACCGGGAGAAAAGGCATAGAAAATCTCCGTAAATCCGGGGGGAAAAATTCGCGCCCACCATTGAGCGCGTCGCCGTATTCTAACCTAAATTACTCGCCCGCCACAGGCAATGACTACGAATTAACGGTGGACACCAATAGCGTAATATCATCCTCTTGCGGTGCGCCGGCCCGAAAGGCCGCAAGTTCTTGGGAAATAATATCCAATGACGCATCCGCATTATTTAATATTTCCCGCAATAATTGCTCAAGGCGCTCATGTCCAAATAGTTCGCCCGTCGGCGAGCGTGTTTCAATAATTCCGTCGGTAAAAACTACGATATTATCGCCCGGTGTTAATTCTAATACTACGCCATTTGTGTCAAAGCTCGTGGTAGATAAAATTCCTAATGGCAACGTATGGCTCGCAATTCGGGTAATTACCTTTTCGTTGCGGATAATCTTTGCCTCGGGAAATCCGCCATTCCAAATAAATCCGTACCGCTGAGTAAAATTCAACTCTAAAAAACATCCCGCGAGGAAAATTGATGCCGGGAGTTTCTCGTGCAGTTTGGAATTCATCTCGCGGAGGATTTGATCCGGCGAAAATCCTTTGAGCGTCATCGTATAAAAAATATCGGTGACAAGCGGACCAACCAACGCCGCCGACAATCCGTGTCCGGTACAATCGCCGAGGAAAATATGTTTAATTCCGCTTGGCCGCGCCGCCGCTAATGCTAAATCACCTGACGTTGTTTCAACTGGTTGATTGAGAATGCGCAACCCCGTAGCATCAAATGGCGCACGACGCATTCTCGTTAAAATCCCTTCAATGACTCGGCGTTCATCTTCCATTTTGTCCTTTTGCTGTCGTAATTCATTCTCCATAGCGATGCGTTTGCCGATATCGTGTAAAATCCCCGTGAACCAAATTTTGTTATCCAATGTCTGCGGTAATTGCGAAACGGCAAGTTGCATCGGAAAGGTGTGACCGTCACGATGGAGACAGGTAACTTCGCGGCCAATTCCAATAATCCGGGCAATCCCAGTAGATAGATATTTTTGAATATAACTATCGTGTTGCGACGCCCACGGCTCCGGCATCAACATATTTATCGGCTTATCGATTAAATCGGACTCGGAATAGTTGAACATTTGCTGTACGGCTTGATTAGCAAAATGGATGATGCCGTCGCTGTCGATTAAAATAATTCCATCGACAGCGGTGTCAAATACCGCTCTAAATCGCAATTCAATATCCTGTTGCGCTCGTTCCGCGTGAAATCGCTCCAGTAGAACGAGTACCTTTTGGCGAATCGCGACCCAATTAAATGGTTTGCTGATAAATTCATCCGCGCCGATCGCAAACGCATCCTCGACTCCAACCGAATGCAAAAGGCTTTCGGTGATAATTAACGGAATCCTTTTTCCCCACGCAGTCTGCCGAATTTTATTGCAGAGGATTAAATTCGACGGCGTTGCCGCGAAAAAAATTAAATTCGGAATCCCAATTTGCGTACAATAATGCCATACCTCGCTGTCATTATTTAATCCCCGGGCGTGATAATCTAGGCCATTGAGAAAATTAACTAATTCGTGGCGTTGCAATTCGTTCTGATCTGCGACTAAGATGGTTATCATATTAATCCTCACGAAAGGAAAAATTATGACCGAGCAATATATTGCTGGAGTCGATGAGGCCGGACGCGGGCCGCTCGCCGGGCCGGTATACGCCGCCGCTGTAATTCTGAACCCTCAGCGTCCAATTTCGGGTCTAAATGACTCAAAAAAACTATCGCCCCGCCGTAGAGAAAAACTCTTTCCGATAATTTGCGACCAGGCGCTTGCCTATGGTATCGCCCGCGCCGAGGTGGCGGAAATTGACCGGCTGAATATTCTCCATGCCACAATGCTCGCGATGACCCGGGCGGTAACGGCGCTTGCCGTACCCCCCCACCTGGTACTGGTAGACGGCAACCGTTGCCCCACGGGGCTACCCTGTCCGGCGCGGGCGGTGGTACGGGGGGATGCCCTCGAGCCGGCGATTAGCGCGGCGTCGATCCTGGCAAAAGTTGCGCGGGATAATTTCATGCAGGAACTTGAATTGCGCTGGCCGGGTTATGGCTTCGGCCACAATAAAGGCTATCCTATTCCGGAGCATCTTGAGGCATTAATACGTCTGGGGCCATGCCCGGAGCATCGGCGGTCATTTGCTCCCGTACGCAACGCATTACCGAAAAATTTAATTATTTAGATACGCTGCAATTAAAATTAATCTGTCACGTAATCGGCAAATAAACTCTCAGCATTTATGATCCATTATTTTTTTATGCGCTCCCGAATAGCGCGCTCGATTTCATCCACTAAAAAATCCTTTTCGACTTTGTGATGCGGGACGCCATCAATATACAGCAAATTAGGATTACCACCGACTAAACCAATTTGCGCTGACCGCGCCTCACCCGGGCCATTTACTACACAACCTAAAACTGAGACATCGAGCGGTTCTAAAATATCCGCGAGCCGTTCTTCTAAGGCAGTTACGGTTGCAATTACGTCGAATTCCTGGCGGGCGCATGAAGGGCAGGCAATTAAATTAATCCCTTTATGACGTAAATGCAGGCTTTTGAGGATCTCAAATCCGACTTTAATTTCTTCGACCGGATCAGCCGCTAATGAAACCCGCAAGGTATCGCCAATTCCCTCTGCTAGAAGCATTCCCAGCGCGATAGCGGATTTAATTGATCCGGGACGTGCCGCCCCGGCTTCGGTCAAACCCAAATGTAACGGTTGCTCAATTCGCCGAGCTAAATCGCGATATGCGGCCACCATCATCAATACATCCGAAGATTTAATGCTGACTTTGAAATCAGGAAAGTCGAACCGCTCTAAAATATCGATATGGCGCATAGCCGATTCGACTAACGCATCCGCGGTTGGCTCGCCATATTTTTTTTGCAAATCTTTTTCCAATGATCCAGCATTAACGCCAATTCGTATCGGGATAGCATGCTCGCGAGCGCTTTCTATGACGGCACGCACCCGCTCTTCACGACCGATATTCCCGGGATTAATTCGCAAACAATCTGCGCCGAGTTCCGCGACCCGCAACGCAATTCGATAATCGAAATGGATATCAGCAACCAAAGGAATATCTACTTGGGATTTAATTACGCCAAAAGCATCGGCGGCGGCCATACTCGGCACCGAAACTCGGACAATATCAGCGCCGGCATTAATTAATGATTTTATTTGCGCCATAGTCGCAGGAATATTGGTCGTTTCTGTATTTGTCATGCTCTGAACGCTAATCGGGGCAGCGCCGCCGACTAAAACATTCCCGACGCGAATTTGCCGGGAAATGCGTCGTTTAATTGATGATTGAGTGCGCATATATTGATTCCTTGAAATTTGCCAAAGTTTGCAGCTTCGATTTATGAGCGATAAAATAGTTCTCTTGATTTGGAGAACATTCCTTGGCGAATAATACGAATAAATTCTATAATTATGCGTGTAGAATAGTCAATCGGTTTGCGACCAACTACTATGACATTATTATAGTTCATATAATCATCCTCTTGAGAAAAAACGATCTTCTATGAAAAAAAAATCCTCCGTGCATCCAAATAAACCACAAGAAAAATTAGAACGCTGGTTTCAAGATGCCTTTCGTTTTCATGAACAAGGCGATTTTGATAAAGCCGAAGCACTTTATCTCCGCATTTTAGAAAAACGCCCTCGATATCCGCAGATCTTATATCTATTAGGAACTCTCTATACTCAACGCGGGGATCATTCTACAGCGCGCAATTATTTAATCCAAGCATTACAATATAATCCGAATTGGCCGGAGGCGCTCAATAATTTAGGTCTGACGTATTTGAATTTAGACGAGTTAAGTGAGGCCGAGACTCAATTACGCCGCGCTTTAGAATTGCGTCCTGATTATCCCGATGCGCTCAATAATCTCGCCGGAGTTTTAGAAAAACAGGGACAGCTTGAAGATGCTATGGCGTTATATCGCCGCACCCTGCAATTAATTCCGAATAATGCCAATCTGCATTACAATTTGGGATTACTGCTCAAACGTTTAAGTCGTTTAGAAGAAGCTGCGCTTGCTTTTGAGCAGGCGGTCGTTTTTAACCCGCAACATTATGAGGCGTGCAATACGTTAGCAACGATTTTCAAAACGCTCGGGCGACTTACTGATGCGGAAAATTGGCTCCGGCGTACTTTAACTATTTATCCTAATTTTCATGATGCCCATAATAATTTAGCGGCGGTATTCCAAGCACAAGATCGGCTTGAAGAGGCAATGCTGGAATATGATAAGGCATTAGCGTTGCGTAATGACCCATTAGTTCAATGGAATCGCGCATCTATTTTATTAGCGTTAGGCAATTTACGCGATGGCTGGATTGCCTATGAATGGCGGCGGCCAGTATTTAATTGGCAACCATTGCCATTTTCCGAATGGGATGGCGGCTCATTAGCAGAAAAGACTCTCTTAGTATTTGCAGAACAGGGGATTGGAGATGAATTATTATTCGCTTCATGTTTTCCGGATTTAATCGAACGGGCTAGGCATTGCATTTTTGAGTGCGATGTACGTTTAGCAACACTTTATCGGCGTTCATTTCCCCAGGCGACAATTATTGGTGTAAAACGTACGGATCGGGCGTGGATCAAAAAACTTCCGCAGATAGATTTACAAATTCCGGCGGGGAGTATTGCTCGTTATTTACGTCCGAGCGTAGAACATTTTCCTTCGCGCCCCAGCTATTTAGTCGCTGATGCAGAAAAAACTCTCCAATGGCAAGAACGTTTGCATGGTCCAGAATTAAAAGTCGGGATTACTTGGCGTAGCGGTCTTACTCACGAGGGGCGTCATCGCAATTACAGTCGCATTAATGATTGGGGCGTAGTGTTTGCCGTTCCAGGAGTTAAATTTGTTAATCTCCAATACGATGACTGTAGCGCTGAATTAGAACTTGCACAGCGGCTATTTGGTGTAACAATTGAGCATTTCCCGGAGGTCGATTTATTTAATGATATCGACGGCGCGGCCGCATTAACTGCGGCTTTAGATTTAGTAATTGCCGCAGGTAATGCCGCTGGAGAAATTGCCGCCGCGCTCGGTATTCCAACTTTTCGCGTTGAGCCCTATGGCCGCACTTGGACTGCATTAGGTACTAATCAATTTCCGTGGCACCCGCGCACCCAAATATTTCGTCAACAGCGACTCGGCGATTGGGAAGAATTATTTAATCGCATCGCGACGGCATTGCAAATGCGCGCTGGTAACCAGGCATTTAATAGCGGTCATTTAGTCATGGCCGAAGCGCAATATCGGGAGATTCTGGAACGTAATCCAGCTTCTCCAGAGGCGCATAATAATTTAGGTAGCTTGCTATTTGAAAATGGAAAATTAGAACAAGCCGCAGATAGTTATCGCGCTGCATTGCAATTACGCGCCGATTTTCCCGAGGCCCACTATAATTTAGCAAACGTTTTGCATCAAATCGCTACGCCTCAAGAGGCACTGACGGAGTATTACGCGGCGTTGGAATTACGCCCTGATTATGCTGAAGCACACGCTAATTTAGGTCGTACTCTGCAAGAATTAGGGCGCATTAATGAAGCAGAGGCAGCGATTCAAAATGCGTTAAACTTGGCGCCGAATTTACCTGAGGTGCAGCATAATCTCGGCGTCCTCCGCCATTCTCAAGACCGCCTCGACGAGGCGGTAATTGCCTATCGGCAAGCACTAAAATCCCGACCGGATTTTATTAGCGCGCTCTATAATTTAGCGAATGCTTTACGCGAATTAGGGTTGGTCGAAGAAGCAGCAATTTATGCGCGCCGCGCCCAAGAATTAGCGCCGGATGATGTAAAAGCATTAACAGTACTCGCGGATGTTCTCCAAGACTTAAATCAATTCACTGCCGCGCAAGATTACTATCAGCGCGCTTTAGCAATTAAAGAAGATATTGCTGTGCGGCGCAATTTAGCAATTTGTCTTTTAGCGGCTGGCAATTTGACTTCAGGGTGGGTCAATTACGCTGCCCGAAAATCATTCTTAAATCCTTTACCGCTTAACTGCCCCGAATGGAATGGAGAATCACTCACGGATCAGACCGTCCTAATTTTACCCGAGCAGGGTTTAGGCGATGAATTATTATTTGCGGTATGTCTAACGCATTTAATTGATCGTGCAGGTCACTGCGTATTAGTCTGTGACCCGCGTTTGGTTAATCTTTATGCGCGTTCTTTTCCTAAGGTCACGGTGATTTCGCGACCACATGAATATCCGCTTGATCAAATTAATTTGCAAATCCGGATGGGGGATTTGCCGCGCTATTTTTGTCCATCGATCACCGATTTTGTGCCGCATCACGGTTATTTACGTCCTGATCCAAGCCGAAGTAATTTTTGGCGGGAAAAATTAGCGAATTTAGGTTCGGGAATTAAAATTGGGATTACCTGGCGTAGCGGATTATTAAAGATGGCGCGCCGCCGTTATTACACCGAATTAGCACAATGGACACCACTGTTAACCATTCCCGAGTTAATTTTTATCAATCTACAATATGACGAATGCACTGCTGAATTATCTAGTGTGCAGCAAAATTACGGCATCACTATTCACTCCTTTAGCGATATCGACCTCAAAAATAATTTAGACGAGGCGGCGGCGTTAACCAGCGCGCTTGACTTGGTAATTGGTGTCGGAAATGCCGCATTGATTTTAGCCGCTGCCTTGGGAATTCCGACGTGGCGTTTAGATGTGCATGGTCGCTCTTGGACAACCTTGGGGACAAATGCGCTACCGTGGTTTCCACAAATGAAATTATTTGTACAACCACGTTGGGGCGAATGGGCTCCGGTATTTAATCAAGTAGCAACACATTTAATGCTATCAAATCAACAAACGCAAAACCAAACAGCGTCCCCTCTGGAATTAAATTATGAAAAAGTTTTAGAAAATATTCATGCGTATCTGCGCGCAGAGAATTGGATGCAGGCGCGGGATTTATGTACGACTTATCTTGCAACGCATCAAGAAAATCATACGGTTTGGGATTTGTTAGCCGCTGCGGAAAATGCGCGTGGTGCTTATTCAAATGCCCGGGACGCGCTACTCCAAGCAATTAAAATTGCACCCTATAATGCGAATTATCATGGTCATTTGGCAAATATTTTCTTGCTCTTAGGCGAAAATGATGCGGCGGAAAATGAATACCGTTTGGCATTAGAGTGTAATCCGCATTGGGCACAGGCACATAATGATTTAGGCAATTTGTTGCGTACCCTGGGACGAATTGCCGAGGCCGAGCGTTGTTATTTAAGCGCCTTACGTTATAAATCTAATTTAGTTGAGGCGCACAATAATTTAGGCACAGTTTTGGAATTGCAGGGACGAATTGCCGAGGCCGAAGCTGCATATCGGGGTGCATTACGTTTACGACCGCATTTCCCCGAGGCATGGTATAACTTAGCGAATTGCCTAAGCGATTTAACGCGCTGGAATGAGGCCGAGGCCGCATATCGTGAAGCATTAACGCTACGCCCTGATTATCCGCAGGCGTGGTTATATCTCGGTACCGCGCTCAAAAATCAGCAACAATTATCTGCCGCTGAAGACGCTTATCGTCAGGCATTAATCTTACGCCCGAATTGGACCGATGCGCTTAATTCATTAGCGAATTTATTAATGACGCAGGAGCGCTGGGATGATGCGGAAGATATTTATCGCGCCGCATTAAAATTAAATCCCAATAGTCACGAGTTATACAGCAATTTAGGTAATTGTCTCTTATTCGCCGGCAAACACGCCGATGCAGAAATTGCTTGCCGGGAGGCAATTAAATTAGCGCCGGATTTTGCCGCGGCGTGGAATAATCTGGGTAATACGCTACGTGCTTTAGGTCGTGCACCTGAGGGACAAAAGGCATTTCGCGAGGCGCTCGACCGTAATCCCAATTTGGCCGAAGCCCACAGTAATCTCGGTAATTCATTGCGTGAGGACGAGCAATTGACCGAGGCGGAGATTCATGATCGCCGGGCACTTGCATTGCGTCCTGATGTGCCGGGGGTTTGGGTCAATTTGGGAAATACTTTGCAGAGCATTGGTAATTTAGCAGAAGCAGAAAGCTGTTTTGAACACGCTGTTAAGTTAGGCCTCGATTCCGCAATTCTAAACCTCGGTAAAATTCGTTACGAATTAGGGCGTCCGGAGGATGCGGAGAAATGTATGGCCGAAGGCGTACGCGCTAATCCTAATGATCCGGAAATGCATTGGAATTTATCCTTGCCGATGTTAGCGCAAGGAAGATTAATTACCGGATGGGAAAATTACGAATTCGGGCGTCATTTACTATCGACGACTACACGGCGCCAAGGATTTCATCATTTCCCGGAATGGGATGGCGGTTCATTAACGGGCCGCACAATTTTAGTTTATGCTGAGCAAGGGGTCGGCGACGAAATTTTATTTGCATCGTGTTTGCCGGATGTAATTGCACAAGCTGAACAGTGCATTGTGGAATGTGATCGGCGTTTGGTAAACCTTTATATGCGTTCATTTCCAACTGCGGCGATTGTCGGTGCTAAACGTAATGAACAAGAATGGGTCAAAGAATTTTCCGTAGATGTTGAAATTCCAGTTGGAAGTTTGCCGCGTTTTTTTCGTAAAACTATCGAAGATTTCCCCCAACGCGACGCTTATTTAATACCTGATGCGCAACAGATTGCTTATTTTGCGCAAAAATTAGCTGGTCCAGAATTAAAAATCGGGATAACGTGGCGCAGTAGCATGATGAAACAAATGCGGCGGCGTCATTACAGCAATTTAATGGACTGGAAGGCAATTTTTACAATTCCAGGAATAAAATTTGTCAATCTCCAATATGATGACTGCGCCGAAGAATTAGCGGAAGTTCATAAACAATTTGGTATTGAGATCATTACTTTCCCAGAATTAGATTTAATGAATGATTTAGATGGTGCGGCGGCGCTGTCGGCGAGTTTGGATTTAGTAATTGCGGCAGGTAATGCCGCTGGAGAAATTGCGGCGGCAATTGGAATACCGGTGTGGCGTTTAGAGGCCTTTGGGCGTCATTGGACTTCGCTCGGTACTGAACAATTTCCGTGGCATCCCCGTGTGCGTATTTTCCGGCAAAGCCATTGTGGCGAATGGAATACGGTCTTGGAACAGATTGCAAATAATCTACGCACCCGTATTCAAGAACAGAATAATATTTATCCAGAATGGGGCGTAATTAATTATAGCAGTGATATACCGCATGAAGAAAATAAGCTCCAGGGTTTAGCAAAATATCAAATTGGATTAGAGCTTCAAGAAGAAGACAAATTAGACGCAGCGATTTACTGCTATTATGAGGCGCTACGTTTCGATCCAAATCGCGCTGACGCCTATAATAATTTGGGCAATATCTATCTCAAACGCAATAATTTGAGTGATGCAGAAAATTGTTATCGCCAAGCATTGCGCATTTTACCGAATTATGCCGAGGCATGGAGTAATTTAGGAGTTCTCTTAGAAAAACGTAATTATAAAAATGATGCGCTACTTTGTTTTGAGACGGCTTTAGACCTAAACGGCAATTTATTTGAGACCCGTTATAACTTTGCGAATTTATTACAAGAATCTGGTGACCCAATTCTTGCTGAAGAGCATTTCCGCATTGCTTTGCGTCAAGGAATTGATACGGCTTTACTTTGGAATGGTTTAGCGTTGGCAATTCGAGATCAGGGAAAATTTGCCGAGGCGCTGGATTGTTTTGCGAAAGCGCAACAGCGTGATCCTAACGAGGCCCGTGTCCATTGGAATATTGGTCTGACGCACTTAATTATGGGAGATTTACCAAAAGGATGGGCGGGATATGAGTGGGGCTATAATGTAATGCGGGGGACAGTGCGTGGATTTGAATTTCCCGAATGGGACGGAAAATATGTGCCTGAAGCGAAAATTTTAATTTATGCTGAGCAAGGTATCGGCGATGAAATCCTATTTATTTCTTGTCTCAGTGATTTATTACCGTGGGTGGGGCGCTGCGTTTTGGAATGTGAGCCGCGTTTAGCGCCGCTGGTAAAACGCTCATTTCCAGAAATTGAAGTTTATGGCGTTATGCGTGATGATCAGGAGTGGTTAAACCGAGTTGGGACAATTGATTATCAATGCCCGATTGGGAGTTTAGCGTATTATTTACGCCGTAATTTGGCGAGTTTTCCGCGCCTTCCGGGTTATTTATTGATCGATCAGGAGAAACGTACTTTTTGGCGAAAGCGTTTAGCGGAATTAGATAGTTCGGGAATTAACTTAAAAGTAGGAATTTCCTGGCGCAGTCGTTTAGTTGGTGGCGGACGGGCGCGTTATTATTCGCGGCTAAATCAGTGGGGGGAAATCTTTTCCGTTTCGAGGGTAAAATTCATTAATCTCCAATATGATGATTGTACTGCAGAATTAGCTGAAGTTGAGGAAAAATTCGGCATCAAAATTATTCAATTTTCAGATTTAGATCGATTAAACGATTTCGATAATATTGCGGCACTTACCAGTGCATTAGATTTAGTGATTGCGCCGCCTAATAGCGTTGCGGAAATTGGCGCAGCGACAGGCGCAGAGGTCTGGCGTTTGGATGCGAAATTACCGAGTTGGCCGCGTTTGGGTACGGATTATATGCCGTGGCATCCGACGATGCGTTTATTTCAGCAGGAACAGTTAGGCGATTGGGAAAATGTGCTTAGAAAGGTCGCTCAGGAATTAGCAAAGCGAGTTACTCACACAACACTAAATCATTGGACGCAATCAGCGACACTATTTACCAATAGTGTATCGCAAGAAAATGGAATGGCGAGTAATCTTTTATTAGCGCAATTAGTTAAACCAGGTGCTGTGGTTGTCCAAATCGGTGCGGGACAAATCGAAATAATTCGCTCACTTGCAAAATCCGTTGGAGAAAATGGCCGGTTGATAATTTTTGAAGAGCGTCCGGGAATATTTCGGCGGGTGCAGGCTGATTTATTCCGCGAAGGATTGAATTGCGTGCAGTGTTGGCCGGATTGCATTAGCGATAAAATTGAGGAATTACCTGCATGGCGTGTTTATCCGTGGGATTTAACGCGCAGCGCAAATCTCGATGCAGATTTACAACGGGCAAATAGTTTGGTTGCGTGTCGCACAATAGATAGTCTCGATTTGCCGGCATGCGATTTGTTAATTGTTGATTGTGAAGGCCGCGAGCAGAAAGTTTTATCGGGCGCCGCGAATACTTTAGCCAAATATCGTCCATTATTAAGTTTAGGGCGTTACCGTTATGAGCCCTCGGAAAGTTTAATTAAATTTTTAGAAAATCACCGCTATCAAGCGTTAATTCAAGAGATTACTATAGATACAATTTTATTACTTGCCTATCCAATAGTATAAAAATATGATGCGGACTCGAATTAAAATCTGTGGAATTACCCGTCCAGAAGATGGTATCGCTGCAGTGGACTGCGGTGTAGATGCAATTGGATTAGTATTTTATCCGCCAAGCCCGCGGGCAGTAAATTTAACAACCGCACAAAAAATCTGTGCGGTAATTCCGCCATTTGTGACTATAGTTGGATTATTTGTTAATCCTAGACCAGATGAAGTAGTTACAATAATCACGAATCTACATCTGGATTTAATTCAATTCCACGGAGACGAATCGCCGGAATTATGCGCGTCGTTTGGCTATCCTTATATTAAAGCGCTTGCGCTCCGTAACGAAATAGATTTATCTAATTATGCGCGTGATTATGCTACGTCCAGCGGTCTATTAGTAGATACTTATCAGCCGGGTATTGCCGGCGGAAGCGGGATTGTCTGCAATTGGGATTTAATTCCCGAGGAGCGGAATTTTCCGCTAATTCTAGCTGGCGGGCTAAATCCGAATAATATTGGAATGGCGATACGTCGAGTACGACCTTATGCGGTGGATGTCAGTAGTGGGGTGGAAGTTGCCAAAGGAATTAAGGATTATACGTTGATCAGAAATTTTGTTCAGGCGGTGAGGAAATTAGATTAGGAGTTACGCAGTTGAAAAACACATTAATTAATGGGAAAAAGATTTCTCGCTACGCTCGAAATGACAGGAGTAGGAGTTACGCAGTCTAAATCAACCAGTTACAATTCAACTGCGTAACTCCTGATGGGTTTCAAATTTTTTTGTATTTGGTAATATTACCTAGATTTTTTCTGCGCAACATGTAGACTGCGCCGTGTCCGTCGCGATTTGCGCGGACAATCTAGCAAGTTAGATGTCCCCTAAAACTGTAGTGTTGATTTCCTTTCTCGGAGAATATTCATGGCAATACCAGGCATTAATGTTACCCCCATTGCGGGTACAACCAGCGAACTCGGCGATGATGTGAAAGTCAGAGTAACGCTCAATACGCAACCCCTAGAAAATGTCACGGTAACTTTTACCAGTGATAATTTGGCTGAAGGCAAACCGGTAAATGCAAATGGTGAGGCGGTTGAGAGCGTATCGCTGACATTTACCAACGGGAATTGGGATAAGCCCCAAACCTTAACGATAATCGGGATGGATGATTATCCCCCCCAACATATTTTTGATGGCGATATTTCCTATAACGTCACCGGCGTCGTGAAGAGCAACGACATCGATTATATCCGTGGAATTGTTGTTCCCACGATTACATTGGTAAATGAAGACGACCCGCTAGATGAGCCAAAGGCAATTCGCGGCGATCAAAACCAGGAAAATCTCCGCGATCAAATCCATGGCGGACACGGCAACGACACCATCTCCGGCGGTTACGACATCGATTTCCTCTACGGCGAAATGGGTAACGACAAGATCACCGGCATGGATGACGACGATCGGCTGTTCGGTGAAGATGGCAACGATACCCTCAGCGGCGGCGATGGCATGGATTCGATGGAGGGTGGTCTCGGAGATGACCAACTGAACGGCGACAACGATACCGACACCCTCCAGGGGGGAGACGGTAATGACGTGTTAAACGGTGGTAACCAAGAAGATCTCCTCGAAGGCGGCACGGGCAACGACAAGCTCTACGGCCAAGAGGGCGACGATAAGATGCTCGGCCAAGAAGGGAACGATATCCTCGATGGCGGCACCGGCACCGATACTATGGATGGCGGTCTAGGCGCCGACACCTATTTTGTCGATGCCGCGATTATGGATGTGATTACGGATACCGGCAAAGATGGCAGTATCGACACGGTCATCGTCCCGTCAGTGTCGAAGTACACCCTGCCGAACTCGATCGAAAACGGCGCTTTGGCCGCGCTCGGGAATGGCAATATGACCGGTAACGCCAGTGGTAATGGTCTCACCGGCAACGACGGGAAAAATGTCCTCGACGGCGGCGCCGGGAGTGACAACGTTAATGCCGGCGGGGGAAATGACAAGGTCCTGGGCGGCACCGGCGCGGATACCCTTGCCGGCGGTGCGGGAAATGACTCCGTCAATGGCGGTAACGACAATGACACCATCGTCAGCGGCACTGGCACCGACACCATCGCGGGTGGTACCGGGACCGATACCGTCAGCTATGCCGGCTCTACCGCAAGCGTCACGGTGAACTTGGCGACCGGCACCGCTGTCGATGGCAATGGCAACGACCGTTTGACCGATATCGAGAATATCCTTGCCGGGCAGGGCAGCGATGCGATTACTGGTAGCACTGCGGCTAATAACCTGGATGCTGGCAATGGTAATGACAAAGTTGATGCGGGCGCAGGCAATGATACCGTTAGCGGCGGCGCGGGTAATGACTCGGTAAATGGTGGTGATGGCAATGATCGCGTCACCAACGGCACCGGCTCTGACACGGTCACGGGCGGCACCGGCGTTGATACGGTTGATTACAGTACCACTACTGCGGCGGTTACGATTGATTTGGCCGCCGGGACTGCCAGCGACGGCAATGGCAATGACGTTCTGCAACAGGTGGAGATCATCCTTGCTGGTTCGGGGAGCGATACCATCACCGGCGACACCGCAGGTAATGGGTTACTCGGCGGAGCTGGTAACGACTCGGTAGATGCCGGCGCGGGGAATGACGTAGTTAATGGCGATGCCGGTAACGACATTCTGGAAGGGGCCACCGGTAACGATATGCTGAGTGGTGGAATCGGTAGTGATGAAATCGTTGGCGGCGAAGGGAAAGATGTGATGAATGGCGGTGACGGTGCTGATGATTTTGTCATCGCTACGGTTGAAGACACCGGCGAAACTGCTGAGACCGCTGATGTTATCCAAGACTTCGACGCGACCGAAGGCGACCAGATCGATCTCTCCGGTTGTGACGCCGATCCTACGACCGTTGCAGTTGACCACTGGACTTTTGCAGCTGACGGTTTCACTGGCGTTGCGCATCAAGTAACCTTCCTAGATGACAGCAAGCTCGTCGCTTTTGATATGGACGGCGATAGCCAAGCTGACTTTGTATTGAATCTCCAAGGCGTTGTCTCGCTGAGCAGCGCCGACTTTATCCTCGGTTAGTCACTCCCCGATTTAGGGTTTACTGCCGACACTTGACCGCCCGCCCTTCGAGGCGGGCGGTTGCGTTGAAGCGAGCCATGGATGGCGAGCGATCCCCGCCTGCGATTGCGAAACTACGCAGAGTAGGCGCGGGCCGATTGTGCCCACTGTGGTTGTGTTTCGCGGACGCTATGATGAGAATGGAAATGTACGGGAGGCTCGGAAGTAAGGCGCGTGATAGTCAAATGCGACTATCGGGTCTAAAAAACCTCGAGGGCGACGCAAACCAAGAGCTGGTGGTGATACCAGAGGTCGGGCGTCCAGTGAAACGCGA
>Ga0114939_10001583_pt1 | contig 17813 bp, 18 predicted proteins | sample AshMeaCrysSpring_FD_87196 | JGI IMG/M metagenome (GOLD analysis project Ga0114939, IMG submission 87196) | Groundwater microbial communities from Big Spring, Nevada to study Microbial Dark Matter (Phase II) - Ash Meadows Crystal Spring | ecosystem: Environmental > Aquatic > Deep subsurface >...
ACCGCGCTGCCCTGTCTCGTCGCGGACAATCCGTATTCGGTCTACGCCCGGGTGGCCACGCTGCTGCACCCGCCGGCCGCGGCCGCGCCCGGCGTCGACCCGACCGCCGTGATCGCGCCGGACGCGCGCGTCGACGCCACGGCCACCGTGGGTCCCCGAGCGGTCGTCGGCGCGCGAGCGAGCATCGGACCCCGGTCCTTCGTCGGCGCCGGCGCCGTGATCGGGGCCGGCGTCGACATCGGCGAAGGCGCAACCCTCCACGCCAACGTGACCGTGTACGACCGTTGCATGATCGGTCCGCGCACCGTCGTGCACGCCGGCGCGGTGATCGGCGCCGACGGCTTCGGCATGGCCGAGGAGGGCGGGGCGTGGCTGCGCATCCCGCAGGTCGGGCGCGTGGTGATCGGAGCCGACTGCGAGATCGGCGCCAACACAACGATCGACCGGGGCGCGATCGACGACACGGTGATCGAGGACGACGTGAAGCTCGACAACCAGATCCAGGTCGGGCACAACTGCCGCATCGGGCGGCACACGGCGATCGCCGGCTGCGTCGGCATCGCGGGGAGCGCCGACATCGGACGCAACTGCAAGATCGGGGGCGCCGCGATGATCGGCGGGCACCTGTCGATCCCCGACGGCACGGTGGTCGGCGGCGGCGTCGTGGTCGGCCACACGCTCGACGAGCCGGGGTTCTACGGCGGCGTCTTCCCGATCATCCCCTACCGGGATTGGCAGCGGGTGGCGGTGCGCCTGCGCACGCTCGACGAACTGGCCGACCGCGTGCGCTTGCTCGAGCGCGCCCTGTCGCCGCGGAGCACGGGATGATTGACGTTGCCGCGGTGGTCGCGAAGATGCCGCACCGCTATCCGGACCTCCTCGTCGACCGGGTCACCGAGTGCGAGCCGGGGAGGCTGATCCGCGGGCTCAAGGCGGTGACGATCAACGAACCCTACTTCCCGGGGCACTTCCCCGGCTACCCGGTGATGCCCGGCGTGCTGATCCTCGAGGCGCTGACGCAGCTCTCCGGGGCGCTGGCCGTGGCGAGCGGGCTCGTCACGGCCGACGGCGCGCCGCGTGTGTCGTTCGACGGAATCGAAGGCTGCCGGTTCAAGCGCCAGGTGGTTCCCGGCGACCGGCTCGCGCTCGAGTCGGTGTGGCACCCCGGCGAGGCCGGCGCGGGGCGCTTCGAGGTGCGCGCGTTCGTCGATGGCGAGCTCGCCGCCGAGTCGGCGCTGCTCGTCTCGGTCCTTCCCGGGTGACGCCGTGGCGCGGATCCACCCGACCGCGATCGTCGACCCGTCCGCGGACCTCGCCGACGGCGTCGAGGTCGGCCCGTACTCGATCGTCGGCGCGGACGTCGCGATCGGCAGAGGCAGCGTGCTCGGCCCCCACGTGGTGGTCGGCGCCCGCACGCGCCTCGGTGCGCGCAACCGTCTCTTCCAGTTCGCCTCGATCGGCGAGATCGCGCAGGACAAGAAGTACGGCGGCGAGCCGACGCGCACGGTGATCGGCGACGACAACGTCTTCCGCGAGTACGTGACCGTCAACGGCGGCACCGCGCAGGACCGCGGCGAGACGACGATCGGCAACGGCAACTGGTTCCTCGCCTACTGCCACGTCGCGCACGACTGCGTCGTCGGCAACGAGACGACCTGGTCGAACAGCGCGCAGGTCGCGGGTCACGTGAGCATCGGGGACTTCGTGGTGATGGGCGCGTTTTCAGGCGTGCACCAGTTCGGCCGCGTCGGCGCCCACGCGATGCTGGGCGCGTTCGCGGTCGTCCTGCAGGACGTGCCGCCGTTCACCATCGTGCAAGGCTATCCGGCGGTGCCCAAGGGCACCAACAACGAGGGCCTGCGGCGCCGCGGCTTCACGCCCGCGGCGATCCTCGCGGTCCGCCGCGCCTACAAGGCGCTCTACCGCGAGGGGCTGTCGCTCGACGACGCCCGCGCGAAGATCCAGGCCGCCGCCGAGGAGGAGCCCGCGCTGCGCGCGCTCGCGGACTTCCTTGCTGTGCCCGGCCGCGGCATCGTGCGCTGACCGGTACGATGGCTGCGGAGAGCGTGACGCGCGGCGGGCCGCTCGTCGGCATCGTGGCGGGAGAGGCCTCGGGGGACGCGCTTGCCGCGACGCTGATCCGCGCGGTGCGCGCCCGCGACCCCCGTGTGCGCTTCGCGGGGATCGCCGGCCCGAAGATGCAGGCCGAGGGCTGCGAGGCGTGGTTCCCGATGGAGCGCCTCGCGGTTCGCGGCTTCGTCGAGGTGATCGCGCACCTTCCCGGGCTCGTGCGCATCCGGCGGGCCGTGCGGGCGCGGCTCGTCGCCGAGCGCGCCGCGGTCTTCGTCGGCGTCGACGCCCCGGATTTCAACTTGGGGCTCGAGGCGCGACTGAAGCGCTCGGGCATGCGGACCGTGCACTTCGTGAGCCCATCGGTGTGGGCGTGGCGCCCGGAACGGATCGCGACGATCGGCCGCGCCGTGCACCGAGTGCTCGCGCTGTTCCCGTTCGAGCCGCCGCTCTACGAGGCGGCCGGCGTCCCGGTCACCTACGTCGGCCACCCGCTCGCGGCCGGCGCCGCGACCGCGGGCTCGCGGCGCGAGGTGCGCGACCGCTTGCGCATCGGCCACGCGACGCCCGTGTTCGCGCTGCTGCCGGGCTCGCGGCTCTCCGAGATCGACATGCACGCGGAGACCGTGCTGCGCGCCGCGGCGCGGATCGTCGAGGGACGGCCCGACGCGCGCTTCCTCGTGCCGCTGGTCACGCGCGCGACGCGCGAGCGCTTCGACGAGGTCCGGCACCGGCTCGGATTCGACGGCCTGCCGATAACGCTGCTCTACGGCCACGCGGGCGACGCGCTGAAGGGCGCCGACGTCGGCATCGTTGCGTCGGGCACCGCGACGCTCGAGGCCGCGCTCGCGCGCTGCCCGCACGTCATCTTCTACCGCGTGACGCGGCTCACCGCGTGGATCGTCGCGCGCAAGCTCACCGTGCCCTGGGTGGGGCTCCCCAACGTGCTCGCGGGCCGCTTCGTCGTGCCCGAGCTCCTGCAGGACGACGCCACGCCGGTCAACATCGCGCAGGCCGCGCAGAACCTGTTCGACGACACGGCGACGCGCCGGCGGCTCGAAGCGCTTTTCGCCGGCTTCGCCGACACGCTCGCGGCCGACACCGGCGCGCTCGCCGCGGAAGCGATCGGGGCCGAGCTTCGCGCCGGCGGCCGGGCGGCATGACCCTCTCGTCGTGGATCGCCGGCGTCGACGAGGCCGGTCGGGGCCCGCTCGCCGGCCCGGTCGTCGCGGCGGCCGTGATCCTCGACCCGTCGCGCCCGATTCCCGGCCTGCGCGACAGCAAGGCCCTCGCGCCCGCGCGGCGGGCCGCGCTCGCGCTGGCGATCCGCGAGCGCGCCGTCGCCTGGGCGGTCGGCGTCGCCGAGGTGGAGGAGATCGACGCGATCAACATCCTGCAGGCGACCCTCGCCGCGATGGCTCGCGCGGTGGCGTCGTTGCGCGTGCGCCCCGACGAGGCGCTGGTCGACGGCAACACGCTGCCGCGGCTTGCGTGCCCGGCGCGCGCGATCGTCCGGGGCGACCGCGACGTGGCCGCGATATCGGCGGCGTCCATCCTGGCCAAGACGACGCGCGACACGATGCTCGAGGCGCTCGACGGCCTGTACCCGGGCTACGGCTTCGCGCAGCACAAGGGCTATCCGACGCCCGCGCACCTCGACGCGCTCGCGCGTCTCGGCCCGTGCCCGGCGCACCGGCGCAGCTTCGCGCCGGTGGCGCAGCGGCTCCTCACGTTCTAGGGAAGCGGCTTCCCTGTGGCCTGCTACAGGATGCGGTGGAACCAGAGTACCGACAGCGCGGCGGCGAGGAGGGCGACGAGCGCTCCGGCGCCGGCGAACAGCGCCGATACCTCGGTCTCCCTGCGCTCCAGCACGAGCCTCGAATTCAGGTTCTCGTAGACCTTCTTGAGGTCCGGTGCGCTGCCGGCGTAGAAGTACTCGGCCTGGGTGACGTTCGCGACCTGCGTCAGCGTCTCCTCGTCGAGGCGCACGCGCATCGACCAGCCCTCGAAGCCGATCACCTCGCCTTCCTTGGTGCCGATGCCGACGGTGAACACGCGCACGCCGCGGTCGGCGGCCATCTTCGCCGCGTCGAGCGGGTCGGGGCCGGTCGTGCGCTGGCCGTCGGTCAGCAGGATGATCACCGCCGACTCGTACGAGCCGGGCGGCACGGGTTTCGGCGGCGCCTTGGCCGTCTCGTCCTTCTTCGGCACCTCGAGCGCGGCGCCGCGGCGGTCGCGGCCGCCCTGCACGAGTTGCGAGACCTCGATGCCGGCGTCGGGGAAGATCGCCGCGAGCGAGACGACGATGGCGCTGCCGATCGCGGTCGCGCGCTGCAGCTGGAAGCGGTCGATCGCGGCGAGGAGGTCCTCCCGGTTCTGCGTCGGCGGCTGCACGAGCGCCGCGGTGCCCGCGAACGAGACGATGCCGATCCGGGTGAACGGCGGCTGGTCGGCGATGAACGCCTTCGCCGCCTCCTGCGCGGCGACGAGGCGGTTGGGCTGCACGTCGGTGGCGCGCATGCTGCCCGAGACGTCCATCGCCAGGATGACTGTCCGGTGCTGCGAGGGCAGCGTGACCACGGCGGTCGGCCGCGCGGTGGCGAGCATCAGCAGCGTGAGCGCGAGGAGGAACAGCGAGGGCGGGACGTGGCGGCGCCATCCCGGCCCGCGCCCCATCGCTTCCCGGACGAGCGGCAGGTTCGCGTAGCGCACCGCGACGCGCTTTCGGCGCGCGAGCAGCCACAGGTACGCCGCCGCGACCAGCGGCACGAGGAGCAGCAGCGCGAGCGCCTCAGGCCACAGGAACTTCATGGCGCTCCCGCAGGTGTTCGGGCATCCCGCCGCCGGCGGCGAGCTTGCCGCGACGCTTGCGCAGGTCGGCGAAGCGGAACACGGCGTCGGCGAGGTCGTCGTCGGTCGCGAGCTCGAGCGCATCCACCTGCGCCTGCGCGAGCGAGGCGCGCACCTCGCGCTCGCGCCGCGCCGCCGCGGCGGCGAAGCGCGCACGGAACCCGGGGTCGTGGGTGTCCACCAGCAGCTGCTCGCCGGTCTCGGCGTCCTGCATGACGACGAGGCCCAGGTCCGGCAGCTCGGTCTCGAGCGGGTCGTAGAGCCGCACGGCGACCACCTCGTGTCGACGGGCGAGGCGCCCGAGCGCGGCCGCCCAGCCCGGGGCGCTCACGAAGTCCGAGACGACGAACACCAGCGCCCGGCGCTTCATCATCTCCCCGGCGGATCGCAGGAACGCATCGAGGTCGGTCGGCCGGGAGGTCTGTCGCGGCTCGCGTTCGAGCACCCGGTGCAGCAGGTGGAGGACGTGACGGCGGCCGCCGCGCGGCGGTATCACCGCGTCGACCTCGTCGCCGTAGAGCAGCGCGCCGACGCGGTTGCCGTGGCGGGTGAAGAGCCGCGCCAGCAGCGCGACGAACTCGGCCGAGACCGCCCGCTTCTGGGTGCCCGCCGAGCCGAAGTCGAGCGACGGCGAGAGGTCGAGCAGGAACCACGCGGTCAGCTCGCGTTCCTCGTTGAACGTGCGCACGAAGGGCGCACGCATGCGCGCGGTGACGTTCCAGTCGATGTGGCGGACGTCGTCGTGGTACTGGTACTCGCGGAGCTCCGCGAGGTCGAGTCCGCCCCCGCGGAACAGCGTGCGGTAGTCGCCGTGCATCAGGCCGTCGAGGCGGCGCAGCACCGTCCACTCGAGGCGGCGCAGGACGGCTTCAGCCGGCGGCGGCGGCGCGGACATGGACGTCGAGCGGCTTCTCGGGCGCGGGAACCTTGCGCATGATCCGGCCGATGAGCTCGTCCGGCGTGAGCGACTCGGCCAGCGCCTCGTACGACAGGACGAGGCGGTGGCGGAACACGTCCGGCACGAGGTCGGCGACGTCGTCGGGAAGCGCGTAGGTGCGGCCGCGCAGGAAAGCGAGCGCGCGCGCGCCCTCGATCAGGTGGATCGGCGCCCGCGGGCTCGCGCCGAAGGTGACGAACTTCGCGAGCTCCGGGAGGCCGTGGCGGCCGGGGAAGCGCGTCACGGCGGCAAGTCGCACCGCGTACTGGATCAGTGCGGGATCGACGTAGACGCGCCGGCACGCCTGCTGCAGCGCGGCGAGCTCGTCGGTCGTGGCGACCGGCGCCACGTCGGCGGGCGTGCCGGTGACGCGGTCGACGATGACGAACTCCTCCTCCTCGGTGGGATAGCCGACGAGGACCTTCATCATGAAGCGGTCGACCTGCGCCTCGGGAAGCGGGTAGGTGCCCTCGCTCTCGATCGGGTTCTGCGTGGCCATCACCAGGAAGGGCCGCGGCACCTTGTGCGTCTCGCCCGCGATCGTCACCTGGTACTCCTGCATCACCTCGAGCAGCGCGCTCTGCACCTTCGCCGGCGCGCGGTTGATCTCGTCGGCGAGCAGGAGGTTCGCGAACACCGGGCCGAGCGAGGTCGAGAAGTCGCCGGTCTTCTGATTGTAGATGCGGGTCCCCGTGAGGTCGGCCGGAACGAGGTCCGGCGTGAACTGGATGCGCTTGAAGCTCCCCCGGATGGTGCGGGCGAGGGTCTTCACCGTGAGCGTCTTGGCGAGGCCGGGCACGCCTTCGACGAGCAGGTGGCCCTGCGCGAGCATCGCGACCAGCACGCGCTCGAGGAAGGCGTCCTGGCCGACGACGATCTTCTTGACCTCGTAGAGGATGCGCTCGGGAAGCGCGGCGTCGCTGCCGCGCGCGTCGTGGGGGGCGTTCATGGCGCTCCGATCAGAACGGCGAGAGGCCGACGCCCGCGGCGGCGTTCTCGATCGGCACCGCGAAGCCGATGCCGATGAACACCCGCTGCTTGGTCGGGTTGAGGATGCCGGTGACGATCCCGACGACCTCGCCGTCCATCGTGACGAGCGGGCCGCCGGAGTTGCCGGGGTTCGCCGCGGCGTCGAACTGGATCAGGTTGGTGAGGATGCGCTTGCCTTCCGGCGAGCTGTACTCGCGCCGCAGGCCCGAGATCACGCCTTCGCTCACCGACGGCCCGATGCCGAACGGGAAGCCGACCGCGACCACGCGGTCGCCGGGCACGAGGTCGGCGGTCGAGCGCAGCGTGGCCGCCTTGAGGTCGTCGGGCAGCGTCTTTGCCTTGAGCACCGCGAGGTCGTGCTCCGGCTGGACGCTGACGACGCTCGCCTCGCTCTCGAGGCCGTCGGCGAACACGACGCCGACCTTCTTCGCGCCGAGCACGACGTGGAGATTGGTGAGGATGAGCCCGCTGTCGACGATGACGACGCCCGTGCCCACGCCGGACTCGACCACCGACTCGTCGTCGGCGACGTCGAGGTCGCGCACGCGAACCACCGAGTCCGCGATCTTCTCGTAGGCACGCGAAGCCTGCGAAGGGATCTCCTTGGTCTCCAGCGTGTGCAGCACCGCGGCGTCGATGTCGGCCTGCGTGAGCGGCTTCGCGGGACGGTTCATTGCCGTCGTAGCCATCATCGCGGCGAGCGCGGTCGCGGCACCGAGGACGACGAGGAGCGGCCGCTCGTGCCGCCCGGCAAAGGCGCGCAGGCGACCGCGCGCCGGATCGGCGGACGCGCGGGTCTCGGCCGCCGGCAATGAAGGCGGCGGCGCGCCGACCGCGGTCGGCGCGGCGGGGCCGGCAGGTGGCGGCACCGGCGGCGCAGGCGATTCGCGCGGCGACGGCACCGCGGTGCGGCGTCGGGAGGAGCTGTAGAGCGTCGCGCGTGTCATTGGCAGGGGCGTCCCGGCACGGCCCGCGGACGCGGCGCGGAAAGGCGCAGCGCAGAACCGTCCGGGGAACATTACGCGATCGCCCCGACGGCGGCAATGTGGCAAACCGCGACCGTCAAGCGGGCCGGCGCCCGGCCGAGGTGCGACCTCAGCCGGGGGCGCCGAGGTCCGACCAGTATTCGTGGTGCGCGGTGTCGACGAGCGAGACGCGCAGCTCCACCGGGACGTCGTTGTAGGTGAGCGCGACGCGCCGTATCGAGAGCAACGGGGCGCCGCGGGGAACGCTCAGCAGCGCGGCGGTATCGGCCTCGGCGAGGGTCGCCCGGAGCCTTTCCCGCGTTCGCACCACGGAGATCCCGAACGCGTCCTGGTAGAGGTTGTAGATGGTCGACGGGCGGCTGGCGAACTGCCGCTCGTTGAGCCCGGGAAAGCGCGCGGCAGGCAGCACCAGGTCGTCGACGATCACCGGCGCGCCGCCCAGCGAGAGCAGGTTGCGCGCACGCACCACCGGGTCTCCGGCGCCGATCGCGAGGAGCTCCGAGTCACGCGCGGTGGCGCGACCACGGGCGAAGGAGAGGAGGCGAACCTCGGGGTACTCCTTGGCGCCGCTTTCCGGCACGACGTGGAAGAAGTAGAACAGCAGACGGTCGCGGTTGTGGCTCGCGACGAACGTTCCCCGGCCCTGTTGGCGGATCAGGAGGTTCGCCGCGACCAGCTCGTCGATCGCCTTGCGGATCGTGCCGATCGACACGCCGTAGCGCTCGGCCAGGCGGCGTTCGGACGGGATGGCCTCTCCGGGCTTCCACTCGCCGCTCGCGAGCGCCTCGCGCATCTGGCGCTCGAGCTCCTTGTAGAGGGGGGCGGCGAGAGGAACGCCCGGCGTCGTCGAGGTATCGCTCATGGCTCAGGCCCGGCGCGCGGCCCGCCCCGAGCGGATCGCACTGAGTGTATCGGCTGCGGCCGGGTGATGCAAATCATATAGATGATATAGTTGACTTGGCGGCGCCCGCGGACTACGATCACCGCGTCGGGAGGCCGGTCCGGCGACGAGGCCGCGATCGTTGCCCTTCCATCCTTCCGCGCCGCCTGCCCGGCGCTTCCGCTGGAGCCCTCATGATCCATTGCGTCCTTCACGATCCCAACGACTCGGTGGCCGTGGTCGTCGTCGAGAACGTCAAGGCCGGTACCCGGCTCACCGGCCTCATCCTCGACGAGAACCGCACGATCGAGCTCGCCTGCGCGCAGGACATCCCGATCGGCCACAAGGTGGCGCTCAAGGACATGGCCGTGGGCGACACCGTGATCAAGTACGGCGTCGACATCGGCAAGGTGGTGCAGCCGATCCGCAAGGGCGAGCACGCCCACGTCCACAACATCAAGACCAAGCGCTGGTAGGAGCCCGACCATGCAGAAGACCTTCCTCGGCTTCCGCCGCGAGAACGGGCGCGTCGGCGTCCGCAACCACGTCATCGTGCTGCCGGTAGACGACCTCTCCAACGCCGCGGCCGAGGCCGTGGCGAACAACATCAAGGGGACGATGGCGATCCCGCATCCCTACGGCCGCTTGCAGTTCGGCGCCGACCTCGACCTGCACTTCCGCACGCTGATCGGCACCGGCGCCAACCCGAACGTGGCGGCCGTCGTGGTCATCGGCATCGAGGACCAGTGGACGAAGAAGGTCGTGGACGGCATCGCCGCGACCGGCAAGCCGGTGGCGGGCTTCGGCATCGAGCTGCATGGAGACCACGACACGATCATGCGCGCGTCCCGCGCCGCGCGCGAGTTCGTGCAATGGGCAAGCGAGAAGCAGCGCGAGGAGTGCGCGCTCTCCGAGCTCTGGGTGTCGACGAAGTGCGGCGAATCGGACACGACCTCCGGCTGCGGCGCCAACCCCACCGTGGGCAACGCCTTCGACAAGCTCTACGACGCCGGGTGCACGCTCGTCTTCGGCGAGACCTCGGAGATCACCGGGGGTGAAAAGCTGCTCGAGGCACGCTGCCGCACGCCCGAGGTCTGGAAGCGATTCATGTTCATGTTCGACCGCTACCAGGCGATGATCGAGCGGCACAAGACCTCCGACCTTTCGGACTCGCAGCCGACCAAGGGCAACATCGCCGGCGGCCTCACCACCATCGAGGAGAAGGCGCTCGGCAACATCCAGAAGATCGGCAGGCGCTGCGTGATCGACGGCGTGCTCGACAAGGCCGAGGTGCCCACGGGACCGGGGCTGTGGTTCATGGACAGCTCGTCCGCGGCGGCCGAGATGGTGACGCTGTGCGCGGCGTCGGGCTACGTCGTCCACTTCTTCCCGACCGGGCAGGGCAACGTCATCGGCAACCCGATCCTGCCGGTGATCAAGATCTGCGCGAACCCGCGGACGGTGCGCACGATGGGCGAGCACGTCGACGTCGACACGTCGGGCCTGCTGCAGCGCGAGATCACGATGGACCAGGCCGGCGACAAGTTGCTGGACATGATGTTCCGCACCGCGAATGGTCGGCTCACCGCCGCCGAGGCGCTGGGCCACCGCGAGTTCGTGCTGACGCGGCTGTACGAAAGCGCGTGAGCGCGTCGGGCGCGAGCCCGGGCCCGAAAGGCGCGTCGCCGACGTGCAAGGAGGCCTGCGCGTGACGGATCCCACCCTCGCATTGCCGGACCTCGCCGCGATCCGTGCCGCGCGCGGGCGCATCGCGCCGCACGTGCACCGGACGCCGGCGATGACCTGCCGTTCGCTCGACGCCGAGGCGGGAGCGCGGCTCGTCTTCAAGTGCGAGAACTTCCAGAAGATCGGCGCGTTCAAGGCGCGCGGCGCGACCAACGCGGTGTTCGCGCTCGACGCCGGGCGTGCCGCCCGCGGGGTCGTCACGCACTCGTCGGGCAATCACGGCGCGGCACTCGCCTACGCGGCGGCGCGGCGGGGCATCCCCGCGTGGGTGGTCATGCCCGAGAACGCGCCGAAGGTGAAGCAGGACAACGTCCGCCGCCAGGGCGCGACGATACGCTTCTGCGCGCCGACCGCGGCGGCGCGCGAGGCGGAGTGCGCGAAGGTTCAGGCGGAGACGGGTGCCGTGCTCGTGCACCCGTTCGACAACGAGGACGTGATCGCCGGGCAGGGGACGGCGGCCCTCGAACTGCTCGAGGACGCGCCGGACCTCGACGCCGTGATCGCGCCGGTCGGCGGCGGGGGGCTCCTTTCGGGCACGGCGATCGCCGCGCGGGGTTCGAAGCCCGGACTGCGCGTGTTCGGCGCCGAGCCCGCGAACGCCGACGACGCGGCTCGCAGCTTCGCGTCGGGCCGCGTCGAGGCCGTGGCGTCGGCGACCACGATCGCCGACGGGCTTCGCACGCCGCTTTCCCCGCGCACGCTCGGCGCGATGCGTGCGCACGTCGCGGCGATCGGGCTTGCGAGCGAGGCCGCGATCGTGCGCGCGATGCGCATGACCTGGGAGCGCATGAAGATCGTGATCGAGCCTTCTTGCGCGGTGCCGCTCGCCTGCCTCCTCGAGGGCACGCTCGACGTGAAGGGCGCGCGCGTCGGCGTCGTGCTCTCCGGCGGCAACGTCGACCTCGACCGCCTGCCGTGGCAGCCGTGACCGCGGCCCCGGCGCGAGGCGACGCGCGGCCCGCGGCGGCCGGCCCCGGGCGCCGCGTGGGACAATCGCGCCCGGGCGCCCCGGATTGCCTCCCGGCGACCCCGCCGTTCCGATGAAGACGCCCGACATCCACTGCCCCGCGTGCCGCTGGCGCCCCGGGCCCGATGCGCGCTGGTCGTGCCTGCCGACCTGCGGAACCGTCTGGAACACCTTCGCGACCGGCGGCGTGTGCCCTGGTTGCGGCGTGCGCTGGCATCGCACGCAGTGCCTCGCCTGCAGCGCCGTGTCGCCGCACCGCGATTGGTACCATGATCCCGAGGACGCCCCCGCGCTGGACACCGGACGCAGCAGGGACCTTGCGACGACGCCATGAGCCTCGAGTGCCGCCCCGAGCGCGAATCCGGCATGAATCGCGCGGCTCGAAGGGCAGACCCATGACCGGGCCCCGCCACCTGCCCACGACGCCGTATCCGCGGTTCCACCTCGCCTTTCCGGTGACCGACCTCGAGCTCGCGCGCCGCTTCTACGGCGAGTTCCTCGGCTGCGCGGAGGGCCGCAGCTCGCCCGACTGGGTCGACTTCGACTTCCACGGGCACCAGATCGTCGCGCACCGCGTCGAGCGGACGCAGATGACCGACGCCACGAGCCTGGTCGACGGCCAGGATGTGCCGGTGCGGCACTTCGGCGTCGTCCTCGACCTGCCGACGTGGCACGCGCTTGCCGACCGGTTCCGGGCCGCGGGCGTGAAGTTCGTCATCGAGCCGTACGTCCGCTTCGAGGGCGAGCCGGGCGAGCAGGCGACGATGTTCTTCCTCGACCCGTTCGGCAACGCGCTCGAGTTCAAGGCGTTCGCCGACATGGACAGCCTCTTCGCGACCTGAGGGCAGGACTCATGCGGATCGTCATCAGCGAATTCATGGACGAGGCGGCAGTCGCCGCGCTTGCCGCGCACCACGCGACCCTGTACGACCCCGGCCTGGTCGACCGCCGCGACGAGCTCAAGGCGAAGCTCGTCGACGCCGGCGCGCTGATCGTGCGCAACCGCACGCAGGTGAACGTCGAGCTCGTCGCGGCCGCGCCGCAGCTCAAGGTCGTCGGCCGCCTCGGGGTCGGCCTCGACAACATCGACGTCGCCGCGTGCAAGTCGCGAGGCATCGCGGTGATTCCCGCCACCGGCGCCAACGCGCTCGCGGTTGCCGAGTACGTGATCGGCGTGGCGATGGCGCTGCTGCGCGGCGCCTACTTCGCCACCGCCGACGTCGCGGCGGGCAAGTGGCCGCGCGCGGCGCTGTCGTCGGGACACGAGCTCGCCGGCAAGACGCTCGGCATTGTCGGTTTCGGCGGCATCGGGCGCCTGACCGGTCGGCTCGGCCGCGCGCTCGGCATGCGGGTGATCGGCTTCGACGCGGAGGTCGGGCCCGGCGCCCCCGCGTGGCAGGAGGAGGGGGTCGAGCCGCGGACGCTGGACGCGCTCCTCGCGCAGGCCGACGTGCTCACGCTGCACGTGCCGCTGGTTCCCGCGACCCGCAACCTGATCGACGCGAAGCGGATCGCGGTGATGAAGCCCGGCGCGATCCTCGTCAACACGGCGCGCGGCGGCGTGGTCGACGAGGCCGCGGTCGCCGCGGCGCTCTCTTCGGGCAAGCTCGCCGGCGCGGCGCTCGACGTGTTCGAGAAGGAGCCATTGCCCGCGGGGAGCCCGCTCGCCGGCTGCCCGAACCTGATCCTGACGCCGCACATCGCGGGCGTCACCGCCGAATCCAACGAGCGCGTCTCGTCGATGATCGCCGAGAAGGTGATCGAGGCGCTCGCGGGCAACGCCTGAGGCACCGATGCCGCGCTACACCGAAGCCGCCCTGATCGACCTCGCCGCGCGCGCCCTGCAACGCGCCGGCGCCAACCCGGAGATGGCGCGCGCCACCGCGGCGGCGCTGGTGGCCGCCGACGCGCAGGGACTCGCCTCGCACGGCGTGTCGCGGGTGCCGCAGTACGCGACCCACCTTCGCAACGGACGGGCCGACGGCGCTGCCGTCCCGGCGGTCGTGCATGCCCGCGGCGGGGCCGCGCTGGTCGACGCCCGATGCGGGCTCGCCTTCCCCGCGTGCGCGCTCGCGGTAGCCACGGCGGTGGAACGGGCGCGCGAGCACGGCGTCGCGTTCGTCGGCGTCACCAACAGCCACCACTTCGGCGTGGCCGCCCACCACCTCGGACCGGTCGCGGCGGCGGGCATGGTGGGCCTCGCGTTCGGCAACTCGCCCGCGGCGATGCCCGCGGCCGGCGGCCGCACGCCGATCTTCGGGACCAATCCGATCGCTGCCGTGTTCCCGCGGCGCGACGCGGCGCCGCTGGCGGTCGACCTGTCGCTCTCGGAGGTCGCGCGCGGCAAGCTGATGGTGGCGGCGAAGGAGGGGAAGCCGATTCCGCCCGGCTGGGCGCTCGACCGCGACGGCAATCCCACCACCGACCCGAAGGCCGGGCTCGAAGGCTCGATGCTGCCGATGGGCGGGACGAAGGGCGCGATGCTCGCGCTCGTCGTCGAGCTCCTGGTGACCGCGCTCACCGGCGCGGCGATCGGCGCGGAGGCCTCGTCGTTCTTCGTCGACGAGGGCAATCGCCCGCGCATCGGCCAGGCGTTCCTCGTGATCGACCCGGCGGCGCTCGCCGGTCGCGACGCCTACCTCGAACGCGTCGAGACGCTCGTCGGGCTGATGCTGCACGACGCCGGGGTACGTCTTCCCGGCGCGCGCCGCGCGGCGCTCGCGACGAAGGCTGCCGGCGAGGGCATCGAGATTGCGCCCGCGCTCGCCACCCAGCTCGAGGCGCTGGCAGGCTGAAGACGCGCGGGGAGCCTCTCCCCGGGGGGACGTCGGCGCCACGGCGCCCGCCGCGCCGCCAACGGTCTACCGGTAGAAGATCTCGAACTCGCCCTCGCAGCCGCGATCGACCCAGATGCCGTCGCGGAGGTACCCCCAGGACTGGCCCTGCACGCACGGGGCCTGAGAGAGCTGGCGCACGAGTTGCGCACCGCTGATGCGGCCGGTCGGGCACACGGCGTAGGCGTAGTTGCGGCTCTCGCAGACCAGCAGCCCGGGCCGCGTCGGGGCGGGGAGCGGCGCCGGCGCGACGTAGGCAGGCTGCACCGCGAAGTCGCCGTCGCAGCCGCCGGTCACCCAGATGCCGTCGGCGTCCACGCCCCACGTCTGGCCCTGGACGCAGGGCGCCTGCGAGCGCTGCAGCACCAGCGTCGCGCCGGCGATGGGCCCGGTGCGGCAGAACTCCCGCTGGTAGTTGCGGCTCGCGCAGGCGATCACCGCGCCGCCCGGCGCGCCGACAGGCGGGACGTATGCGGGAGGCGCGTAGAGGGCGACGTCGAATACGCCGTCGCAGCCGGCCGTGACCCAGACACCGCGTCGGTCCCAGCCCCACGAGCGGCCTTCGATGCAGGCGCTGCGCGAGCGCTGCTCGACCAGCGTCACGCGCGCGGCACCCTGCTGGATCGGGCAGAACTGGTACTGGTAGTCGCGGCTTTCGCACTGGATCGTGGTCTGCGCGACGGCCGCGCCTGCGAACAGTGCCGACACTGCGGCGAGGGCGGCTAGTGCGAGTGCGCGTTGCATGTCGTTCTCCTCGTTTGCGTGACTCACCGCGTGCGCCGTGCCGACGATCGCGTCAGCGCACCCGGAACGCGGCTTCGCAGCCGTTGTCGACCCAGATCCCGTCGCGCGTCCATCCCCACGAGCGACCCTGGATGCAGGGCGCCTGCGAGCGCTGCTGCACCAGCTCAACGCTGCGCACGCGGCCCACCGGGCAGAAGCTGTAGCGGTACTCGTGGCTCTCGCAGACGGTGAGGCCCGCCGCCGGCGGCGGGAAGCTGCCCACGTCGCTGCGAACGCGGAAGTCCGCTTCGCAGCCGTTGGAGACCCAGATCCCGTCCACGCGCCAGCCCCAGGTGCGGCCCTGGATGCAGGGCGCCGCAGAGCGCTGGTTCGCGATGCTCGCGCTCACGACCCTCCCCGGGGTCGTGCAGAAGCGATAGCCGTAGTTGTGGCTCTCGCAGGTGACGAAGTTGACGCCCGGCCCCGGCGCGGGAGGCACCCAGGTTCCGCCGCCGCCGCCGAACACGCCGAACGTGGCCGAGCAGCCTCCCGTCACCCAGACGCCGCGCGCGTCCCAGCCCCAGGTGCGGCCCTCGATGCACGGCGCCGAGGAGATCTGCCGGCGCAACTCCGCGCCCTGGATCCTGCCCCCGTAGGACGCCGGGCAGTGCCGGTACTGGAAATTCGTGCTTTCGCAGCGGATGGTGCCCTGCGCGTGCGCGGCGCCGATCGGCAGCGCGAGCGCGGCGGCGACGAGGAGCGTGGCGAATCTGAGCATCGCAAGTACCTCGGAGTTGTATGGGAAGTCCACTGCCGCGCCGCCAACTTGCCCCGGGCGGCGGATCCGCCCTGCGGCATCGCCCGGCGGCGAACGCGCGGCCGCCTATTTTACGTCGGCCGCGCTGATCGCTTCCCTCAGGGGGTTGAACACGCCGGGCGCCGCCGCGATCGCCTCCTGGCTGCGCAACACGTCGAGCGCACCGGCGAAGTCGCCGACGCGGCCGCCCGCTTCGGTCACGAGCAGCGCGCCGGCGGCGACGTCCCACGCGCTCTGGGAGAGTGCGAAGAAGCCGTCGAGGCGCCCGGCGGCGACGTAGGCCATGTCGAGCGCGCAGGCGCCGGCGCGGCGCAGCGTGCACCGCGCCGCCAGCGCCCCGAAGATCGCCACGTAGCGCGGCAGGCGGGGGCTCTTGCGCGTCGGCACGACCGTGCCGACCAGTGCGTCGCCCAGCCGCGTGCACGCGGAGGTGCCGAGCGGGGCGCCGTTGAGCTGCGCGCCGTGGCCCCGGATCGCGCTGAAGAGCTCGTCGCGCGTCGGGTCGAGCACGACCGCGTGCGTGAGGGCGCCTTCGTGGGCGAGTGCGATCGAGACCGCGTAGTACGGAAAGCCGTGGACGAAGTTCATCGTGCCGTCGAGCGGATCGATGATCCATCGGTACGCCGAGTCACCCTTCGCGCCGGGCATCGCCCCGGACTCCTCGCCGAGGATCGCGTGATCCGGGAATGCGGCCGCGATCGTCGAGACGATTGCGTGCTCGGCTTCCTTGTCGGCCGCGGAGACGATGTCGCCGTGCTCCTTCGAGAACGTCGGCAGGCGCTTGAGGTCGCGCGACGCGTCGGCGATCACGGCGGCCGCGCGGCGCGCGGCCCGCACCGCGACGGCGAGCACCGGGTCGGCGGGAAGGGTCAAGGCGCGCCTCCGTCGCGCGCTCGCGCGCGCAAGCGCTGCGGCGCCGTGGGCTCGGCGATCGGCGGCGTGGTCGGCATTCCCCGATTCTAATCGCTGGGCGCCGGGGTGTCGGAATCGCGCGTGGATGCCGGAAAGCGGTAGCGCGCCATGAAGCGACGGTCGATCGCATCCTTCCAGCGCCAGACCCACGCACCCTCCGCGGCGAACGCGCCCCACGACATGATCGCGCGCCGATCGCCGGTGGCGAGCAGGGCGAGCGCGGTGCGCTGGGGACGGAAGTCACGCAGCGGCTCGCCGCGGACGTGACGGCGCAGGTTGTCGGCGAGCACCGGCCCCTGGCGCACCGCGTAGAGGCCGCTCTTCGGATACGCGGCGCCGCGCTGGGACGCACAGTCGCCCGCCGCGAACACGTACGGATGCGACGTCGACCGCAGGTGCGCGTCGACGTCGACGAAGCCGGCGGCGTCGCACGCGAGTCCGCTCGCGGCGAGCCAGGGCGTGGCTGCGGCGGGTGTCGCGAGGAAGACCCGGTCGGCGGCGATGCGGCGGCCGTCCCGGGTCAGCACCGCGTCGCGCTCGACGCCAGCCGCCGCGGCGTCGAAGTGGATCGCGATTCCGCGCTCATCGAGCGTGCGACGCACGAGACGGCGCGCGGCGGGCGCGTGCCGCGGCAGCAGGTGCCCGACGTCGGTGACGAGCGCGAACCTGGGCGTGCGCACGCCGGGCTCCGCAGCGAGGCGCGCTTGCATCGCTAGGAGGATCTCGATGCCACCGGCGCCGCCTCCGACCACCACGATCGTGGCGATCCGGCCCTCGCGCGCAGCCTCGATCGTCCCGGTAAGGGCGTCGAGGAAGCGGTCGACCGGCTTCACGCCGACCGCGTGCTCGCGCGCGCCCGCGATCGTGGTTGTCGGCTCCGAGCCGACGTCGAGGGACACGGTGTCGAAGGGCACGCTGCCGCCCGCGGCGAGGCGCGCGACCTTCGCGGCGAGGTCGAGGTGGACGACGCGGTCCTCGACGAACCCGGCGCCCGCGGCTGCGGCGAGCGGCGGCAGCGCGATGTGGGTCGCCGCGACGTCGTACAACCCGGCGACGAGGCCGGGCAGCATGCCCGAGTAGGGAGTGAGCGGCGACGGCGAG
>Ga0114939_10001584_pt1 | contig 17806 bp, 12 predicted proteins | sample AshMeaCrysSpring_FD_87196 | JGI IMG/M metagenome (GOLD analysis project Ga0114939, IMG submission 87196) | Groundwater microbial communities from Big Spring, Nevada to study Microbial Dark Matter (Phase II) - Ash Meadows Crystal Spring | ecosystem: Environmental > Aquatic > Deep subsurface >...
CTGTTTCCCGCGAAGTTCGCGGCGTTGAAGAGCCAGAAGACATGCATGGAAAACGGATGTTCCGCGGGAAAACGGTGCATCACCACTTGCGGCACGAGTTGCGGAAAGCGCCGCCGGATGGCCATGAGCCGCCGCTTCAGAAGCGCGCGATCGGCCGAACTCAGCGAGCGGGTGGTGTCCGCGACCAGCGGTTCCAGGCGCGGCACTGCCCCCAGCAGCGCGCCGGTGCGCGGGAATGACAGCCCGCAGGCCGGACATTCCGCAGCACTGGCATTCAGGGAAGTCCGGCAGTAGGGACAATGCGGCATGGCGCGGGAGTCTAGGCGGCCACGAATTGAAAACGAGGTGAAAATCACCGGTGAACAACGTCCGCAACCGGGGCGGCTTTTTCCTCCCTGCTGCCCCGATCACTTGTGGGGGGGCGATCGGGGCAGTGACACACACTATGCTGGGGGGAGCCCCATGGTCCGGGCCTCAGAAACCGCGGGGGGGCGGAAAGTCGATGCGCCATGTATGGCACGAATCCGGCCGGAACGCACTTACGCGATCACGTAAAAGCAGCGATCCCGCTCACCAATCCGCAGTGTTTGGCGGCACATGCTCGTCGCTGACGCCCAGAGTGCATTCCATATACACGGTGCCAAGCGGCGGCACGGTGTCGGCGCCGTGGACTGCTCCGAACGTGTAGCTGCCGCCACCGGGACAGACTGGCGTGCTTTCGACAAAGCGGCCCATTCCAACAATCTCGGATTTCAGATTGGGGGCGTTCGCGCCCGGTTGGAAGCCATACATGTTGGCGTAGCTTCGCACACCCTTTTGAATGTGCTGGATGTTCATGATGCAGAGCGCCCGGTCGGAGCCGCGCTTCCATGCCTTGGCACCGATGAAAAGAATGGTGATCAAGGAGAGCAGCACCAGGATGACCGCAGTCAGCTCCAGCAGCGTCATGCCAGGTGAAAAAAGCATGCTGCCCGGAAAACGGGATACCCCGTACCGGTATGCCTGTCTGTTGTTTTGCGGGACTTTCATGCGGCTCGTTGTTGAAGGTCATGAAACATCGAAAATCGCAATCAAACAAACTTCTTTTTGAAAATCCGCCCCCAAATCCGGCCATAAAGCGCTTAGAATCAAAACATTTTCCAATAACCAGGCGCAATTCCGGCCATAACTCAAAAATCCGAACCGGCCTTGGTGCGGGACGGGGGGATTGCAGCGGCCTGGTGTTTTTCGAGCAGCCGCCGCAATTCCTCAATCACCAAGGCGGGGGAATCGCGCAGGCGTTCAAGGGCGGTTCTGTTGAGGAAATCCCGGCTGCGCTTGTCGGAAGCGAACAGGTCGATTTCCAGCATGATGCGCGGCCCGGAAGGAGTGCGGATCAGTGGATAGAGCGGAAACGCGGACTTGCCATCCGGCGGCGCGGTGCGAACCGCCACCGTGGTCCAAATGCCGCCACGTTGCACCCCGGTGATGACCGGCATTGCAAGATTGCGCAGGCAGCCGGTCATTTCGTAGCCGAGATTCCGCAGCACACGCATGCCGCTGTCGGCCGCATTCGAGCGAGCGGTGAGACGCAGCGCCGCCGCCACGTCCCCCTCGCGGATGGCATGAAACCAGGACTCCACCACAGCACGCGATTCCGCCTCGCCCGGAGCACCGGCATCGGGAAGTTTCCCGATCTCCACGCAATCCTTGAGAAATTCCCTCTGCCATTCATTCCGCCAGCGTCCGGCCTCGCTCTGCTGCCAGGCGAGGAAGGCGGATTCCGTTTCCGGCCGGGGAACCGGCGTCCAAAACCATCCGTCTGCGGATTTTTCGAAGTGGATCGTCTCCAGGCTCAAGCGGTCCGGATGACCCGCCGAGAAGAACTGGCAGAGTGCGGCCGCGCGCCCGCCATCCTCCTTGATGGCGAGGTGCATGGCGCGCCGCACCGCCGGGGGGGCCCACAGCGTCCACCAAATCCTGGCCGCCCGCAGCAGACTGTCGCGGTTCGCCTTGGCATCGCTTGTGGGTCTGATGAGACCGATGAGATCGGGGAAAGCCGCGTTTTGCAGGCTGGAAATCAGAGTCCGTTCGGCATCCCGCGCGCTTGTCCGGGGCGCGGGCGGATGAAGCCGCGTGAGATTCCCGTGAAAGCCGTTGAGAAGCTCGCTGTCCAAGTCATCGCCTGCGGATTCCCCACCGTCATTGCGTCCTTGAATGAAATCGCCGGGTGGATCGATGTGCCAGAAGCCCTCGGCGGATTTGGAAATCCCCAAGTGGATGAGTTCGATGCGCGCACCCGGTGGCCGCTCTCCAATGTCGGCCGGATCAAGGCAGGCCAGCGAGAACAGGGCTTTGTTGTCGCCGTCCTCTTCGTGATGGACGGGCACCCGCAGGACGTCCTTGGACATCAGGAGCCGCCACGGGCGCATTTCCGCGTCGGATGTCACGGCGGCATCGGCCGCTTTCAGGCGCAACGGCCAGTCCTCGGGCGGACTGGCTGCCAGTCCTCCCAGCAGGCCGAGAATTTCCGGCAGACTGCGGCGGGCGCAGGCGCTCAGGAAGCGCTCGGCAGCTTGTTTGGAGCCGAGGGCGCGCAGTTCGCTGGCTGGCAGGCTCAGTTCGATATTTCGGCGCAGGTGGCCGGCGGACAACTCGCGGAGATTTTCCAACTCGGCCGCCTGCTCGCGCAGCATCCAGTTTTCCAATCCTGCAAGGCGCTGGCGGAGCGCCGCCGCGTACCCGATACCTGAATTCTCGAAAGAGCCTGGCACCGGAGCGGGTGTCCACGCCGCGCCGCGCCTGGACATTGCGATGGGAAACACCCGCAGGCGGCTGGGATCGAAGCCGCCAGCCTTGCGGACCAGCACGGCAGCCAACTCTCCATCCACCCGCACCGCGCCTGCTTCGAGCGGGTCGTCGCCCAAGTCGTCCGCCATGCGCTCCAGTCGGCGGGCGATTTCCCGGCGTTTTTCTTCGCTGGTATGCGGCGAAATGGCGGTATCGCCGCCTGGCTCAAGGTTGACTTGCCGTCCCCGCACTTTCTCCAGGAAACGCACGGCCGCCATGCCGGGATTGCCGGAATCCGCCAGCGCGGATACGGCCATGGCCCAGAACAAGGCGGTGATCGCTTTCACTGGGAAATCCATAGCCCATTCCCACCGCGACAAAAGCCGGGATTTTCAATGCGGGCGGTTGCGTGACTCGTTTTTTTCATGGCCGCACCCCCGGCTCGCGATTATGGGTGTGCCCCTCTTCGCGGCTTCCTCTCTTCCCAATGCCCCACCGAATCTGCAAATCCCTGGAAATTGAAAACGGCCACATGCTTTCGAAGCATCCTGACAAATGCCGCTTTCCACACGGGCACAGCCGCAGGGTCGAGTTCGTCATTGAGGCAAACGAACTCGATGACAACCAGATGGTTTGTGATTTCAAAGTCGTCAAGGAAGCCGTCGGCGAGTGGCTCGACACCTTCGACCACGCGCTCTGCATGAACACCGCGGATCCCGCCTATCAGGAATTCAAAAGCCGCTACGGGGAGCGCGTCATCGGCTTCGAAAACCAGGATCCGACCACCGAAGTGATGGCACGCGCCATCTTCGACCACGCGGCCGCGGCCCTTTCAGCCTATGCGGCCCTCCCTAACACCCGCTATCGCCTCAGCCCGGGCGTCCGCCTCGTCCGGGTGCGCGTTTGGGAAACCTCCTCGTCCTGGGCCGAATACGAAGCTTGAATCATGACCGGCAGGAAATCCCAACTCCCCGACATCCAGGCCGCGCCGGATACACGCGGCATCGCCATCGACCAGGTCGGCGTCTCGGATCTCCGCTACCCGATCCAAGTCACCGACCGGCACGGCAGGCCCTTTCCCACCGTGGCCACCATCTCGATGTCGGTGCATCTGCCGCATCAATTCAAAGGCACCCACATGAGCCGCTTCCTCGAAGTGCTCAGCAAGCACGAGGGCGAGGTCACCTCCCGCACGCTGCCCGACATCCTCCACGATCTCAAACAGCAACTCCACGCCGAGCAGGCTCACATCGAGGTGGCGTTCACCTACTTCGTCACCAAAAACGCCCCCGTTTCCGGCGCCTCGGCCAAGGTCGGCTGCGACTGCGTCTTCATGGGCACCTCCAATGGCGGCCGCGATGATCTGGTGCTGCGCGTCACGGTTCCCGTCACCACTCTCTGCCCGTGCAGCAGGGAAATCAGCGATTACGGCGCGCACAACCAGCGCGGCCACGTCACCCTCGAAGTCCGCCCGAAGCCCAAGGGCAACGGCTGCGAACTCATCCTCATCGAGGATCTGATCGAAATCGCGGAGAAATCCGGTTCCGCTCCCGTTTATGCCCTGCTCAAGCGCCCCGACGAACGCCACGTCACCATGCAGGCCTATGACAATCCGGTCTTCGTTGAGGATGTCGTCAGAAACGCCGCCGCCCTGCTGCTGGCTGACAAGCGCGTCGCATCCTTCACGGTCAAGGCCGTCAATCAGGAAAGCATCCACGACCACAACGCCTTCGCCGTGATCTCCGGACACGCGGCGGATGCGAGCTGACCGCCGCGCGTGCCAGACGCCATTCCAGCCGAGGTTCTGCTAGATGCCTACGCCAGGGGCGTCTTCCCCATGGCGGACGGCGGTGAAATCCTCTGGTTCTCGCCGGAGCGGCGCGGACTCATCCCGCTGGACGATCGTTTCCACATCCCGCACGGCCTCAAGCGCGCGCTGAAACGCCAGCCCTTCGAAGTGAGATGGAACACCGCTTTCCGCGAGGTCATGTGCGCCTGCGCCGACCGCAAGGAAACGTGGATCGATGCCACCATCCTCGAGAGCTACTGCGAGCTTCACCGGCTAGGCTTCGCCCACTCGGTCGAATGCTGGGATAAGGAAGGCCTGCAAGGCGGACTTTATGGCGTCGGGCTTCCCGGCGTGTTTTTCGGCGAGAGCATGTTCACGCGCAAAACCGACGCCTCGAAAATCGCCCTCGTCGCCTTGGTCGGGCGCCTCCGCGAGCTGCGCTTCAAGCTCCTCGACACCCAGTGGATGACCCCGCACCTCCGGCAGTTCGGCGGCTGCGAACTCACCCGCAAGCAGTATCTGAGCGCCCTTCGCGAGGCACTGCTCAGCTCCGACCAACCAGCGCTGGCGGAGAGGGTGGGATTTGAACCCACGGTGAGTTTCACCCCACGTCCGATTTCGAATCGGGTGCCTTAGACCACTCAGCCACCTCTCCCGGATGCGGGTGGGCCGGAAAACTGCGTGGAGGGCGGTGACTTGTAAAGCCCGCAATTCGACGATCCTTCTCCTTGCCAAGCCGCGGGTGCGTCGATAAAGCTTCCGTCCGCGCAATCCGCCGCATGGTCCCGTGGTCCAATGGATAGGACGATGGCCTCCGAAGCCGTAGGTCCAGGTTCGATTCCTGGCGGGACCACCACCTTGAAAATTCAGGGAAAACCCTATGAAATATGGGATTTTTGCAGATTTCGGAGCTCGCCAAGAAGTTGTCCGAGTCGCACTCAGAGGCATAAAATGGCATCAAAACACTTCAGAATCTGCTACCTTATGCCGCAAAAATGCAAACAAGTTGCATTAGAAATCACTCCCTTGGCGAGCCATTAGGATGAGACCCTGACTCGTGACGTTGGCTGGATGACTATCATCCTCTTGGCGGGAATGATGCCATATGACCCTTCCTGTGAAAACCATCCATGGCGCCGGATAAGGAAGGTGTCCAAGTGGGCTGTGTCAGTAGCCGCTTTTAGTGCGCTTTCACGGTGAATACTTGCCGAAATCGACTGCTTTCGGTCATTGTGATTCTGGTTGGAATGGTTAGGAATGCGTCACCGGAGGATTTGTGCGAGGATCTTCGGCTGTCGAAACTGAACGAAAAAGCGATCATTCATGAAACCATCAGAGCATTCACCAACGGAGAAAGACGTGGGTGTTCTTGCCACCAGGGAAAAGATTTGCTATGGCGTCGGTTCTGCCAATGACGCGTGGGGGAACTGGTTGCTGCCGGGCATCGCTTGGCCGGTGTTCAATGTCTTTCTCGGCCTTGCCCCGGAGTTGGTCAGCTTGGGCTTGCTGTGGAATCGCCTAATCGATGCGGTATCGGATCCGTTCTTCGGCTGGGCTTCCGACAACACGCGCAGCCGCTGGGGCCGGCGGCGGCCCTACATTCTCGCCGGCGGCCTGCTGGCGGGAATGGGAATGATGGCGTTTTTCTGGCTGCTGCAGCCGGGTTGGTCGGCGAAAGGTTATTACTGGTATCTGGTGATCGGCTCGGGCGTGCTGATCACTCTGGTGAGCTGTTTCAACATGCCCTATCAGAGTCTGGGCGCGGAGATGACGCCGGACTATGAGGAAAGGACCTCGGTTTTCGCCTGGCGCGGCGGTTTGCAGAAGCTCGCGGAGATCGGCAACTTCGGCGCGGCGGCCTTCATCACGATGGCGGTCTTCGGCGGGGATGTGCTCTATGGCGCGAAGATATTCTCCTTGCTCATCGGTGCGTTGATGATCGCTGCGGCCATTGCGGTTTTCATCGGGACCCGCGAGCGATACTACCAGCGCGCGGCGACCGAGACCAATCGCGTGGGTCTCGTGGAGACCTTCACCGGTGCGCTGAAATGCCGGCCGTTCCGCATCCAGTTGGTGATGGCCATCGCCTACGGCACCTGCACCAGCATGATCGGCACGCTGGGTCTCTACACCACGGTCTATTACGTCTGCGGCGGGGACTGGGCGCTGGGTGGCAAGTGGAACCTGGCGATGGGCGCCTCGATGGTGATCGTCGGATTCCTCGGTGTGCCGTTTTTCTCGGCCGTGGCCCACCGCTGGGGCAAGAAGCCGGCGATGCAGTTGGTGCTCGGACTGTCGATGATCGCCTATGCCGCGACCTGGGTGCTCTACAATCCGGCTCAACCATGGCTGCAGATCGTAACCAGCGGATTCAACGCCTTCACCATGGCCGGCTTCTGGATGCTCTACGGCGCGATCGGCGCGGATGTGATGGATTACGATGAACTCGAGTCCGGCAAGCGCCGAGAGGGCGCGTTCTCCGCTTGCGGTTCCTATCTGATGAAAATCGGTCTCGCCATCGGCATGGGCGCTTCGGGTTTCGTGCTCAAATGGTCGGGCTTCGATGAGAAACTCGGCGGCGCGCAAACGGAGCACGCGCTCACGATGATGCGCGTGTTTCTCGCGGTGCTCCCAATCATCGGGCTGGTGCTGGCGTTCATCGCGCTGTGGCGCTTTCGGCTGACGCGCGAGGAGACGCTTGAAATCCGTCGCAAGCTGGAGGCGCGCCGTGGGGCGGTCGGGTGAGGGCTAAGGGGAGTCAGGAGTTCGCCTTTTCCGCGCGGAATTTCTTGCGGTAGGCGCGCGGCGAGAGTTCCGAGTCCTTGCGGAAGGCCAGACTGAGGTTGGAGCTGTTGCAGTATCCGCAGTCGCGCGCGATGGACTCGATCTTCATGTCGGTCTCGGTGAGCATGCGCTTGGCGTGATCGATGCGGATGCGGCGCAGCTCCCCGGCGGGCGAGCGCCGCAGATGGGTGCGGAAGGCTTTTTCCATGCCTCGCTTCGACATGCCGACCTCCTCGCAGATGTCTTCGAGCGTGATGGGCGAGCTGAACTTGTCGCGCATGATCTGCAGGGCGCGGGCTACCCCCTTGTGCGGCACCGCGAGAACCTCGGTGCTGCGGCGGCGCACGACCTGGCCGGGCGGCACCAGCAATGGCGGTTCGTCCATGCCAATCTCGCCGTTCATGAGGCGTTGGAGCTGGTGCGCGGCCTGATAGCCGAGTTCCTCAAGCCGCGTGTCGATGCTGGACATCGGCACGGCTAGGCAGTCGCAGAGGAATTCGATGTTGTCCACACCAAGCACGGAAATTTCCTCGGGCACGTGGATGCCGTTGTGAGAGCAGACCTCGATCAGGTTCGCGCCGAGATTGTCTTGGGCCGTGAAGACGGCCAGCGGCCGCGGTAGTTTGTCGAGTTGCTTGAGAATGGCCTGCTCATGCGCTTCCCAGTCCCGCATCAGCTTGGGAGACGATTGCTTGATGGTGTGGAGGTTTTCCTTTGGAACCCCGGCCGCCAGCAGCGCCTCGCGGAAGTATTTTCCCCGCAGTGCGTTGACTTCCACCGCAGGCCACTCGAAGAAGGCAAAGTGGCTGAATCCGCGCTTGAGAAAATGTTTGGCCGCAAGCTCTCCGACCGCCTTGTTGTCGATGTGGACCCGTGGGATTTTCTGCGGGATCTTCGTGATGGTCACATCCACCTTGGGCATGTCGAGTGACTCGATGAATTTGCCGAGTGTCGAACCATAACAGGTGATCGCGCCGTCGCCCGGCCAGTTGAAGGGAATGTTGCGGTCGGAAAACAGATAGGGTGAAAGATGCCAGTTGGCCTCCGCCGCGAAGCGTGCGATGCCGCTGTAGATCCGGTGGTCGAACCAATCAAAGGCCAGCAGGATGCTTGGCGGGCCAGTGCGGGTGCGGGTGCGTTTGGATGCTGGAGATCTGGGCATGGGAAACGGTCTGGTTCTACATGGGAAAAAAGCAGTATATCCGGTCCGATTCAATGATTTTTTCACCGATTATCCTGTAAAAGCGCACTCATCACCCCCGCGCCGAACCGTTGTAAAACGTTCGCATTTGCATCCTTTCCCGGCTTCAAATGCTTGGCATGTTCATTTGCCCGGTGCGCGGGCGGGGTTTATCCATTCGGATCATGCGCAAAACCATTCCCATGATTCTTGCCGTCATGGCGGCATTCGTCTTGCCGACATCCGGGCAGGCAAAACCCAATGTGCTTTTTATCGCGGTGGACGACCTCGTGACCACCCTTGGCTGCTATGGCGATCGCTACGCGCAAACCCCGCAGATCGACAGCCTCGCCTCGCAGGGAATGACCTTCCGGAGCCATCACTGCCAGTGGGCGGTGTGCGGCCCATCCCGTGCGGCCCTCAGCACCTCGCTCATGCCGGAGGAAACGAACGTGATGGGTTTCAAGAAAATCCGCGACAAGAACTTCCTGCCGAACGTCACCACACTGCCGCAGCATTTCAAGAACCACGGTTATGAAACCGCCTGCACGGGAAAATTCCATGACCCCCGCACCGTCGGCACCCCCACCGCCATCAGCGGCACTTACCCGGATGGTGTGATGGATAACGGGACCTCCGTGGACGACCCGGACTCATGGTCGGTTCCGTATCTTGATGCGCCATCAGGGTTCAACACTCCCACCAAGGTCGCCGTGGATGCGACCGATCAGGCGGATTCCCTTTACGAAGACCACAAGATCCTCACCGCCGGACTCACACTGATCGACGATCTGGTGGCCTCTGGTGGATCCGCCCCCGGCAACAAGCCGTTTTTCCTAGCCATCGGCTTCAAGAAACCCCACCTGCCCTTTGTCGTCCCCAAAGCCTACTGGGACCTCTACGACCGCAATGCCGCACCCATGGCCGCATTCACCGGCATGCCGCTGAACACGACCACCTACAACAGCAACACCCTGCTGAACAACTCGGAGATGCTCGGCGGCGGCGACGACACCACCAACGGCTACGAACCTTATCGCACCGATAACGCCTTGCTGCAGGTGGCGGACAACCAACGCGAACTCATCCACGGCTACTACGCCTGCGTTTCCTTCATCGACAAGCTCGTTGGCGACATCCGCACGAAACTCGCCGCCACCGATGACCCTCTCCAACCGGGCAAGAAACTCTCCGAAACCACCATCGTCATCTTGTGGGGAGACCACGGATTTCACCTCGGCGATCATGGACGCTGGGCCAAGCACACCGCCATGGACCGCGGCACGGCCTCGCCGTTCATCCTGTTCGATCCGCGCAGCCCGCGCAACGCCTCCAACAACACCACGTTCTCTCCGGTCGGCACGATCGACATCTATCCGACGCTCTGCGAACTCGCCGGCCTGCCGATCCCCGAACAACCGGCCGATACCGCCTCCACCACCGGCCGCCCGATCCGTGGGCGCTCACTGGTGCCCATCCTGCAAAACCCGGATGCCTCCGTGCATGACGGCGTCGTCTCCCAGTTCAACATCAACGGCCAATACGGCTATGCCTACCGCACCGAACGCTTCCGCTACATTGAATGGGTGAATGCCACCGGAAACATGAATGATGGCAACCCGCGCCGCGACCTGTTCGACTATCAACTCGATCCGTTGGAAACCCGCAATCTCGCCAACGATCCCGCCTACGCCGCCATCGTCTATCAGCTCTCCCGCTCGCTGCGCGCCGAGACCACCATCCGCGGCACCGGCCGGCTCAACCTCGCCGCGCCCATCGCCACCGGCGGCGACGCTTTCCTGCCATTCGTGAGGATCGATGCCTCGGGCAACGACGCCACGCTCACATGGCCCGGCTCCGGCGGGGTTTCCTATGACATCCATGCCAGCACCACACTCGCCTCCGGCTCGTGGGGCGATGATTTCACCAATCTCCAAGGGCCGGCCGTTACCTTCCCGATGGTCGGTGAGCGCCGCTTCTTCCGCGTCGGCTTCGGCGCCAACACCCCGCCGCGCTTCCTTTCCGACCCCGTCACCAAGCCCGCCGCTTATTCCGGCACAGCCTACTCTAACAGCCTGGCCGCCAATGTCAGCGACCCCGGAGACTCCCTGACCTTCTCGAAAACCGCCGGGCCCGCATGGCTCACCGTCGCCGCCAATGGCACGCTCGGTGGCACTCCCGCCCCTGCCGACCAGGGAGCGAATTATTTCTCCGTGCGCGTGACGGATTCTTCCGGATGTCATGCGGACGCGGCCTTGCAAATCTCCGTCTTCGATCCCGCCGCCAACCAGGCCCCGGCCTTCGCCGCGGACCCGGTCGTGAAAGCCGCCGCCGTCGAAAACACCCCCTACTCAGCCACCCTTGCGGGCGATGCCTCCGATCCCGATGCGGGCCAGACGCTGGCCTTCTCACTCATCTCCGGCCCACCGTGGCTTGCCGTGGCTGCGGACGGCACGCTCTCCGGAACGCCATCCTCGGCAGATCTCGGCGCGAATGTATTCACCATCCGCGTCACCGATCCGCTCGGCGCATACGATGAAGCGCAACTCTCCCTTACCGTGAACCCGGCACCCAGCGGAACCATCGAAGTGGTTTCCAAACAAAACGCCGCCACCAGCGCAATCAATTACGGCACTACCTACTTCTCAGGTGTCACCGTTCAGGCGGGAGATCTCGTCGTGGTATCACACGCCAACAACAAGAACACATCGGCCAACACCATCACCCTCTCCGGCCTCGGTGGCAACACCATCCAAAGTGTGAACTCCGGCAGCAGCGGCACGACCTCCTCCGCATGGGTCTTCCATTCGCTCATCACACAGGCGGGAACCTTCGATTTCACGCTCGACACTTCGAACACCACCACCAAGACCGTCTCCCAAGCCACCACGCTGTTCGTGCTCCGACCGAGCACCGGCGCGGTTCTCGAAGTGGTCTCGACCGATGGTAGCGTGGTCGCATCCGGGGCCACCGAACTGGCATTGGATTTCGCCATGAGCCCCGCCGTGAGCAACGCCTACGGCATCGCCGCCGCCGCAGTGAACACCAGCACCCTCGCCTCCAACCCCGCCGGCTGGACCCAGGAAGTCGATGGCAACTTAAAACGCCGCACGCTCTCCAACGCCGACATCGACGGCTCCTCCCACACCGCCACCTTCTCCACCGCCGCCGCATCGGACATCGCCCTGGCCGGCATCGTGGTGAAAGTCGCCGCGGCTCCGTGAGGATCCCGCGTGATTCCAGCCGGATCGGCTCGGACGCAATGGTCCAGGAGTGGATTGTTGTGAAAATTCAAAGTAGAACTTTCGATTTGCACCAGAATGATCCATAGTGAGGCCGTGATGATTCCTCGCTCGATGAGTGAAAGTCTGCTGCCGCCGCCAAAGATTAGCCTGTGGTGACCCTGACGGGCCCACGCCAGGCGGGCAAGACGACGCTGGTGCGGGCGGTGTTTCCGGAGCACCGCTACTGCAACCTGGAGGATCCCGAGCTCTGCCGCATGGCCATCGAGGATCCGAAGCAGTTTTTCCATTTGAACCAGGCCCCCATCATTCTCGATGAAATTCAGCGGGTGCCGGAATTGCTCTCGTGGCTCCAGGTCCGCGTGGACGAAGAAAAGCAAAAAGGCGCGTTCATCCTCACCGGCAGCCACCAGTTGCGCTTGCATGAGGCAGTCACCCAATCGCTCGCCGGACGCACCGCCCTGCTGCTACTGCGGCTCCTTCCGCTTTCCATCCGCGAATTGGAAGCGGCAGGCGTCTCGATGGAAAAAAGCGAACTCCTCCATCGCGGCTTCCTGCCACGCATTCACGATGACGCCCTCGACCCCTCGGCCGCTTATGCGAACTACTTCCGCACCTGTGTCGAGCGCGATGTCATGCAGTTGATGGATCTGCGCAACCAGCAGCTCTTCGAGACCTTCCTGCGCCTGTTGGCCGGCAGGGTCGGCCAGCCCGTGAACCTCAGCGTCTAAGCGGGAGATGTGGGCGTGAGCGCCACGCCCCTCAAGCAATGGCTCTCCATTCTCGAAGCCTCCTTTGTCATCTTCCGGCTGCCCCCCTATTACCGAAATTTCGGCAAACGACTCGTCAAGAGCCCCAAAATCTACTTCACCGAACCGGGACTCGCCTGCTGGCTGCTCGGCATCGAATCCGCCGCGGAAGCCGCACGCAATCCGCTGCACGGCAGCCTGTTCGAAAACATGGTGGTCGTCGAAGCTTTCAAGGCACGGCTCAACGCCGGCCGCGAGCCACACCGGTATTTCTGGCAGGACCGCCACCACAACGAGGTCGATCTGGTCTTCGAGCGGCAACGCCACCTGATTCCCATCGAAATCAAATCAGCCATGACCTGGCATCGCGACCTGGCGGCAAACCTGCTCAAGTTCCAGCGCAGAGTGCCCGATGCCAAACCCGGATTCGTTCTCTACGCCGGCGATCTGTTTCCGGAGACCGACCACTACACCGCCCGCCACTTCAAGGAGACGACCGACTGCCTGATAGTGGATTGAAACCCTGTTGCTTCTTTCCCCTGTGGTTCATGGAACTTGAACCGCAGAAGACACGACCACCTCGGACATCGCCCGTGGCCGGCATCGTGGGGAGAGCGGATCCATGTGAGTTCGCGTTTTCATCGGAAACATGCGGATTTCAGAACCACATCCGTTTGGCAACAAGCGGCCGGATGATAGCCTGCTCTTATTCTTCACCACGAAACCCATTCAATCCTTCGAACCCACAGACCCATGAAACCGATCTCCATTCACCCGCTCTTCGCACTTTTCATCTTTGCGCTACCGGCCAATGGCGCAGTGGTGGAACTTTTCAATTTCTCGGATGCCGCGGGTACTGGTCTCGCCAATACGGCTAACACCGGCACCGTGGGCACCGCATGGAATTTCAACGTCAACGGCCAACCGGGAGAAGCGGCCACCGATGGCAACGGCATCCTCTGGATAGGTGCCAATGCCACCGCAGGTTCAAGCACCATATCCAGTGACTACACCCGCAAGGTCACCTTCGCGACGACGATCACTGACGGCGACTTCATGTTCGAATATCGTTTGGCTTCCTGGAATCTGGATGATACCGGCGCCTTGAATGCAGCGCATGACCAAGAAGGGATCACCATCAGGCTGAACACCGGAGCAGGAGATTCGCTGAGCCTGATTACGGCTCTCAACGCGACCTCGGCCAACGTGAGAGCGCGGCATTCGGGTGCCGGTTTGGTCACCGCCACAGCCGGGCAGACCAACATTGGCTTCACCGGTTCAGACTTGGTCGTGAGGGTCAGCGGCAACCTGACTACAGGGGCCTTCACCACTTCCTACAATCCGGGAGGCGCAGGCTTCACCAACATCATCACCGACGGCGCGGGGCTGGTTGACATCAAGGAGATCGTGATGTTCATCGAGGGCGGTACCGCCGGTTGGTCTTCTACGGACTCTGCAGGTATCGACTACATTTCCTTAACCGCCATCCCCGAGCCCTCCGCGGCGCTTCTCGGCGGCCTCGGCCTGCTCGCTCTTCTCCGCCGCCGTCGCTGAAACCGGCGGGGCATCCCTCACGGGTTATTTTTACAAGGCCATGCATCTGGGAATCGCTGGCCTGCGGGAGTTCGCAAATCGAGCGAATTGGACCATCAAATCAGCGGGAAACGAAGTTGTGGACGATTCGCCGCCTGCCCATCCTGTCGAAGCTCAACCGGTCATCCAGCCGTTGGAAATCCTACCGACGAACCCATCATGAATCCCACGAAACTCGCCGCCTCCCTGATCGTCTTCAGCAGTCTGGTTGCAGAACAGTGACTTGGCATTCATTCTTCATCCAACGATTCCACGCCAACGCATGTCACGAATTCCCATCGCCCTGTTTGTGTTGAGTGGACTTGCCTGCGCTTCTCCTCCACCGCTGACGCTCAAAGTGGATGGCGGAAAAGCCGTGCGCAAGATCCCTCTCTCCTCCCTGCTCGGCGGCAACATCGCCGTCTGGTATCAGCCGGAGCAGATCCAATCGCCAGCTCTCAAGAATCATTTCGCATCATGGAAACCCGGCATCATCCGCATGCCCGGCGGCTCATGGTCCGATGAACTCGTCTGGAACGGCAACGGCGTCCGTTCCGGGAAAAGCATCGATCTCTCCAAACGCACCACCGACGGTTGGCAGATCGACTACTCGGGCTACGCACCGGGTTTCCGTCTCAAGGCGGACCCCGCGAAGCCCGGCGCGATCACCGTGGCCGACTACCACGGCAACCTGGACATCCGCACGCTCCACGAATTCATACGCAACACGGGCTCTCCCGCGCTGGTCACGGTGAATGCAGGCACCGGCACGCCGGAAATGGCCGCCGAATGGCTCAAGTGGACCAAGCGCGAGGGCTACGAGGTCGCCTACTGGGAGGTCGGCAACGAACTCGACGGTGAATGGGAACTCGGCCACATCATGCCGAATGGAAAACGCATGACGGATGCCGACTACGCGCGCCGTTTCAAGCAGTTCGCCGCAGCGCTTAAGGCGGTCGATCCGGCCGTTAGAGTCGGAGGGCCAGCCTGCTCGAACGACCAACTGCTTTTTGTCGAAACACTCATCCGCGAGGCTGGCGACACACTCGATTTCGTTTCCTTCCACACCTATCCCGTGCTCGGCGGCAAGACCCCCGAAGCAAGCCGCTTCGCCCAGGCCAATGACGTCGCAAAGGCGGTGGAACGTATCAATGGCTGGATCCGGAAATATCATCCGCAACGCGAGGGCAAGATCGCCATCGGCATCAGCGAGTGGCACAAGCAGGTGGCGGAAACCCGCCCGACGGTTGATCTATCAAGCGGCTTGTGGGCCTGCCTGTTCATCGGCGCGATGGCGAATTCCGGCGTGTCCTTCGCCAACATCTGGGACTGCTATTCGCAGACGGAAAGCGGCGGCCACGGTTTGTTCGATGGCAAGTCGCATCTGCCGCGCGCGATGTTTCACGCGATGACGTTGTGGCGACATCACATGAAGGATGGTTGGCTCAAGGTTTCCGGATCGGATGAAACGCTGCGGGCTTTCGCTACCAAGAATGACGATGGGGTTTCCCTCATGGTGGTGAATACCTCGCTTGATCAAGCACGCCGCATCTCGCTCGATGTGGACGGAAAGCCACGCAAGGGGCGCATCGCAGCCGCCCGTCTTGCCTCTAACGAATACTTATGGAATCCCCACACGCGTCAGCCGGAATGGTCGCTGCCGCCATCGGAGGTGGTGCTCGAAACATCCGCCGATGGCCTGTTGGAAATCCTGCCGTTCTCCGCTTATGTGCTGAAACTCGGAGCAACTGCCACAAAACCCACTGATCCGGAAAAACCCGGCGCACCGGAACTCGCCATCCTGCTGCCGGAAAACAGCCCCGCCGACCTTGCCGTGGAAGGAATGGTCGTCGTCAGGCGCGAAGGCACCCGCGAACCATGGCAGGGCACCATCCGCGAGGTGGAGATCGCCGTCGAGGGTCCTGCCGGACTGGCAAAATCCACCGTCGCCATGAACGGCCCGGTCGGAACCTTCACCATCCAGCCCACCAGCCCCGGCAAGTGCAAGATAAGCGCCCGCGCCGGAGACCGCAGCACCAGCGCGTCGTTCACGATCACGCCGGTGATGGAGCGCAACGAGATTCACTGGACCTTCTCCAACGACGCATCGATCCAAGGCATGCAGTCCGATTATCAACTCGCCGTGGATCAACAGGTGCGCCCGAACCAGGCGGTCGCCGCGGTTTCCCTCAAACAAGCGGTCTCCCGGCCAAAGCAAAACACCTTGCTCGCCATCAATACCTTTCCCGCATCACTCGACAAGAAGCGCATCGGCGGCGTCACCGCGCTCGCCGGAGCCTCGGCCGATCTCTCCTGTGATGACCCCGGCGCGGCAGTCCAGATCGTGCTGCAAAGCAACAACGACCATTGGATCCCGCTCGGCGTGGTGAAACTCAAGGGACTCACCGCAGGCAAAAAGGAAATCCGCTTCCGTGGCACCGGCGCGGGCTTCCACGAGGCCATGCCGGAACTCTACTCGCTGCGTTTTATGCTCAACACCTCGAAACCCGTCACCGGAACGATCCATCTCGACGACATCGGTTTCATCCTCCGCTCCGAATGAAAACCCTCTTCCTGCTCGCCGGCTTTCTATCCATCGCATCCGCCGCGGAGCCGAAGCCGAACGTGGTCATGATCCTTGTTGATGACCTCGGCCGGCAGGATCTGGGTTGCCACGGCAGCACCTTCCACAAGACACCCAACATCGATACCCTCGCCAAAAGCGGGCTGGTCTTTGACAACGCCTACTGCGCCCATCCACGCTGTGTTCCCTCGCGCTACGGCATCTTCAGCGGACGCATGCCTCACCGCGACGGCGTGCCGGGATTCGAGGACAAGTCCGAGGACAAGAATACGCTTGCCCTCAAGCGCGTCACCTTCGCCGAGGTGATGAAGGAAGCCGGCTACTCGACCGGATACATCGGCAAGTGGCATCTCGGCGACCTCGGCAGCGGCGATCCATCGAAACAGGGATTCACCGACAGCCGCATCGCAGGCGAGGCAGGCGCTCCTAACAGCTACTTCCATCCGTTTCACCTGACCCGGAACGGACAACACAAGGAGGGGGAGAAATTTCCCGTCGTAAAAGGTAAGGACGGCGAGTATCTGACCAACCGTCTCACCGACGAAGCCGTCGATTTCCTGCGAAAAAACAAGGAGAAACCCTTCATGCTGGTACTCGCCCACTACGCGGTGCATACGCCCTTCCAGGCACCCGAGGAGTTGGTCGATGAAGCCCGGCAGGAACTCCGCAAAGAGGGCAAGGAGGCGGGCGGCACCAGCACGGATCCCGATTTCAAAAATTCCGACCAAGCCACCGACAAGACCGAGCAGAACAACCCGACCTACGCCGCCATGGTCAAGAGCATGGATGGCAGCGTCGGCCGCGTGATGAAGGAACTCGATGCGCTGGGTCTCTCGGAAACAACGCTCGTCATCCTCACCTCCGACCATGGCGGCCTGTCCACCCGTGGCGAAAAGAACCAACGCCCGCTCGCCACAACCAACCTGCCCTACCGCCACGGCAAGGGCTGGCTCTATGATGGCGGGCTTCGCGTGCCGATGATCGTGAAATGGCCGGGCGTGGTGAAACCCGGAACAACCGCCGTGCAAACGCTCGGCACCGATCACTACGCCACCATTCTCGAAGCCTGCGGACTCAAGGCGGAATCCAAGGAAGCGCTGGACAGCGTGAGTTATCTTCCCGTGCTCAAGGGCGGCA
>Ga0114939_10001585_pt1 | contig 17805 bp, 14 predicted proteins | sample AshMeaCrysSpring_FD_87196 | JGI IMG/M metagenome (GOLD analysis project Ga0114939, IMG submission 87196) | Groundwater microbial communities from Big Spring, Nevada to study Microbial Dark Matter (Phase II) - Ash Meadows Crystal Spring | ecosystem: Environmental > Aquatic > Deep subsurface >...
GCAGTTCGCGCACTGCGCGCCGGGCGTGCCGGCCTCGTGATGATGATGCGAGACGGCGTCGTACCGGGCGGGTTCGTGGCATTGCGCACACACCGCGTTGCCGGGCGCGCGCAGCTTCTGTGTGTGGGGATCGTGGCAGTCACTGCAGGTCACGCCGGCGGCGTGCATCCGGCTTTGCAGCCACGAGCCCCAGATGAATACTTCGTCCTGCTGCTGGCCGTCCGCGTGATAGAGCCCTGGCGTCAGCAGCGACGGCAGGTAGTAATCCATGAACGCACGGCCCGGCACGTAGCCCTCGGCAATCTGCGCGCGGCGCGCGTGGCATTGCGCGCAGACTTCGATTTCGCGCCCGGTCGCGCGCGGAGCGCTGCGCACGGGTTTGCCGTTCGCGTCCCGTGTCCAGGCCACGCCCTTGCGCTCGTCGAGCCGCACCGTGAGGCCGTCATCGCCTGCGCGTGATTCCGTGCTGGCCCAGCGCACGTGCGCGGCGCCGGGGCCGTGGCAGGCCTCGCAGCCGACCGCGATTTCGGCGTACGTCGTCTTGAACGAGTCCGTCGCGGCGTCGAGACCTTTGCGCACCTGCGTCGAATGGCAGTCGGCGCACATGAAGTTCCAGTTCTGCGCCCGCCGCGTCCAGTGCAGTTCGTCCGCGTGGTCAATGTCCTCGTCGGGGTACTGGCGGAACCAACGCTGCCCGCCCTGCTCGCGCGGACGCGTATCCCAGGTGACGGCGAGCGCCTGCAGCCGCCCGCCCGGCAACTCGACGAGGTACTGCTGCAACGGCGCGACGCCAAACGTGTACTTGACCTCGAAGTCCGCCAGCTGGCCGACCGGGCCGTCGGTACGGACGATCCACTTGCCATCGCGCCGCGAGAACGTCGTCGTCACGCCCTGGAAGGTGTAGGTGGCATCGTTGAAATCACCGAGCACCGTCTGCGCGGTGGCGTGCTGCATGGCGACGGCGTGTTGCGAACGCTGCCAGGCCTGGAACTCGGCGGCGTGGCATTGCTTGCAGGCGGCCGAGCCCGCGTATTCGCCCGCGCCTTCCCGTGCCGCGCTCGATGCCGAGGCCCGGCCGGGCGCTGCACGATCAGAGAACACATGCCAGACGCCCAGAGCCGCGACGACCGTTGCAATAACGGCGAGCACCAGCAATGCGCCGCCACGGCCTGTGGCGCGCGCAGGTGGCACGGGCGGGTCCGGTACTGGCGCGGCACTCTTTTCGGGGCGTGGTTTTTTTCGTGACACGAGCGCGGCTACTCCAGACGAACCGCGGCGCGGCTCAGGGGGACGGGGCCACCACGGCGGCCTTCGTCCCGGGCATGATCTCGAAATACTGATCGAAATCGCCGAGGCACGCCATCAGTTGCTGCAGTACCTGGGGATTGCCCTCGAGGCGCGCCTTGCCGGCGGCCGCCAGCGCCGCGAAGGAGGTCTGCTGCATCATCACGGATTCCAGGTCTGCGCGATTGATGGTGATGGTCAGGTCGGCATCCGGCGCATGGTAACCGGCGATGTTGGTGAGCGTGGCGTGGCTCAGCTCGAGTACATGCTGCTCGCCGTTGTCGGGCGTCACGAGGTTGATGCGGAGCGCGAGGCCGTCGGCCTTGCGGCTGTCGAGCAGGACGCCAAGGTAGTCGAGCCACAGTTGCGTGGACATTGCCCGAATCGTGTCAGGAGTCGCCGCGCGCGGCATCAGGCCCGAGCGGATGCCGGAGCGCAGTTCGAGCGCCGCGGCCAGGAAGCTGTTGCGCAGGCTGGTGCTCTCCTTCTGGTAGCCCAGCTGCTCGAAGGCGTCCGCCAGCAGGTTCCGGGCCGTGGCGTTGAGCGGTTGGGCGTACACCAGCTTGTTCAGCAGTTCGATCGCGAGCCGATAGTCGCCCGCGGCATAGAGCTCGCGTGAGCGCGCGATGATGCGGTCGGCGCCACCCATCATCTCGACATAGAGCGGCGCCGAGTCGCGCGGCGAGGCAGGCACGAGCGTCGCCGGATTGCCATCCCAGTACCCCAGGTAACGGTTGATGACCGCGCGGCTGTTGTGCTCCTCCGAGCCGTGATAGCTGCGTGCGGCCCAGTCCTGCTGCAGGCTCGGCGGCAGCCGGTATACGTTGTGGATCTCGTTGATCGTCACGCCGTTGTTGGCGAGATGCAGAACGTCGTTGTTGAGGTTGGCGTAAACGTCGCGCTGGGTACGCATCACCGACTTGATGCGTTCGTTGCCCCAGCGTGGCCAGCTGTGCGCCGAGAACATCACCTCGGCCTGCGGCCCGAACCGGTACAGCGCCGCGTTGATGTACTTCGACCATTGCAGCGCATCGCGCACGAGCGCGCCACGCAGCGTGTAGATATTGTGGATCGTGGCGGTGATGTTCTCGGCGGCCCAGAACGCCTGGTACTGCGGGAACCAGGTGTTCATCTCGGAGGGCGCTTCGGTTCCCGGAGTGTTCTGGAACACCATCTTCACGCCGTCGACAGTCATCTGCTCGAAGTCGCCGGTGACGTACCTCGTCGGCGCGATCAGCCCGCTCGATCCGGTCGATGCGCGCTTGCCGATGGCCTGGTCGACATGGCCGAACGGGTCCGCAGGCAGCAGCATCCCGTACTGGTAGTTCGCACGGCGCAGCATCGCGTTGCCGGCGTAGACGTTTTCCGCGATCGCCGCTTCCATGAATCCTGCCGGCGCAATCACCTGCACCTTGCCCGCCTTGACGTCGGCCTCGCTGATCACGCCTCGCACGCCGCCGAAGTGGTCGACGTGCGAGTGCGAATAGATCACGGCCACGACGGACCGCGCACCGAGCCTGTCGTTGGCGAACGCGAGCGCCGCCGCGGCTGTTTCTTTCGAGACCAGCGGATCGAACACGATCCAGCCCGAGCTGCCGCGCACGAACGTGATGTTCGAGATATCGAATCCGCGCACCTGCCAGATGTGACCGGGCACCACTTCGAACAGGCCGTAGCGCGCATTGAGGATCGCCTGGCGCTGCAGCGACGGGTGGATGCTGTCGAACGGCTGCGACTGACCGAGGAAGGCGTAGCGGCCAAGATCCCACGCGACACTGCCGTTCGCCGCCTTGATCTCCGTGTAGCTCGGCGCGGCGACGAAGCCACGCTTTGCCTCCTCGAAGTCACGCTGGTCCTCGAACGGCAGCGACGACCTGGCCGCCTGTTGCAGGACCGCGGTTGCGGCCGAGGGAGCCTTGCCCGCGGGATGGAAATGGACAGGCAGTGCGTGCTGCGGCTCCCCTGCAGCTCCCGCTGCACGATCCGCGGCGGCAGCCGGCAGGGCGCACGCACAGGCGGCAGCGACCAGGACGGTCCGGGGATGGGCTATGCGACGCATGATGCCTCCTCGCGACGCGAGGCGCGCCGCGCTCGTCCGCGAATCAGTAGATCCATTGCAGGCGCGTGAGCAGCGTCTTCGTGTTGCCCTCGATACCGAAGCGGTCGAGATCGATGTTGCCGTAGCCGATGCTGGCCTTCCAGCGGTTGTTCGCCCACCAGTTCACGCCGGTCCACCAGCCATCCATGGTCCCGCCGCGCACCGTGCCGTCGTCGAGATCGACCTTGCCGTAGCGCGCGATCAGCTCGACCGCGCCCCAGCGCCCCTGCGGCAGCACGCGGCGCGCGTATCCGGCCTTGCGATCGTAGGGCCGATGCTCGCCCGTCAGCACCCAGCTGCCCGTCACGTACCAGCCGTCGAGCGTCGGGTCGCTGCCGTCGCGCGTGCTCAGGTCGGCGCGCACGTACTCCGCGAGCAGCGAATAGCCGCCGTGGCTCCACAGTGCCTCGAGGCCGGTGTGCCAGGCATGGTCACCCGCCACCTTGCCGGTATCGACGTACTCGGTCGCCACGTTCGACGCGGGCTTGCCCTTGTAACGCAGCTGGTCGTCGACGGCTCCGTAGTAACGGGTGCTCAGGCCGACGTGCACGTAGCTGGCACCGTCGCCGGACCAGACGGGCAGCGCGGTGAGCCGTCCCGCGAAGTCGTTGCCGGAGTCCGACCACGAGGTTCCCTGCGTCAGCCAGTCGTTGTACCAGCCGACGGTCCAGGTCGCGCGCTGGTCCAGCACGGTGTTGCCGAGCGACACCCCGTCGTTGCGCGAGCGGAAGAATGGACTGAGTAGGCGCTCATGGTGCGGCAGGTTGGCCGCGTCGCCGACCATCTCATAGGCGAACGGTTCCTTGATCTTGCCGATCGTCAGCGTGCCGAGCTTCGGTCCGAGCACGGTCGAGACGCGGAGGTCGGTCGTGTTCCAGTCGCTCTCCGAGGTCTGGTCGAACCCCTTGTACTCGTAGCTGATCATGTAGTTCCAGGTGCGGAACAGCTCGAAGTGCCCGCGCGCTGAGAGTCGCAGCGAGCGCGCCTCCCACTCGTCCTCCTGGTTGCCGACCTGCTGCTTGCTGTCCGCGTCCTGATCGAAGCTGGTGTAGTCCATCGGCATGACGACGAAGCCGAACTTGACCGAGAAGCGGTCGTGCGCGTCCTCGATCTTCGCCCCGGCAAGCGTCGCGTCGGGGACGACGCTCGTCAGCGCGAAGTCGTGATCCGCCTTCAAGAGGTGTGCTGACTCGGGCGTTACGTCCGATTCCACCGACTGCGCGACCGCGAGGTCGCATCGACTGGCGGCGGCGCAGACGAGCAGCAGTGCGCGGATCGCGTGCGAACCGTTGACACCATTCATGGCGAAGGCTCCGTGGCTCGAAAGAAGCCACGGCGCTCCGCGCGAAAGCCGCCTGCGGGGGTGGGTTGCAGGCGGCTTCCTCACGGGCGCCGTGGAGTTTTCGGGTCGTTGCCGCGTTACTTGTTGGAGCCGGCCATGACGGCTTCCATGACCCGGTCGAGGTTGAAGCTGCCGGGCTTCTGGCGCGGTGGGAACTCCTTGAAGCTCTGCAGCCACCTGCCGACGTAGGCACCCGCCGGCGCGATCGCGAACATGCGCTCCATGTACCAGCGCTGGTAACCCATGGCGTTCTCCTCCTCGGCACGCTCGAACGGATCCATGCGCAGGTTGGTGAGCTTTGGCGCGCGCAGCGCGACGAATGGCTCCTGCCAGACCTTGAGGCCTTCCGCCTGCTGCTCGAGGAACGTGACCTTCATGTCGCCGTAGCGCAGCGCGGCGACGCTGCCGTCGTCGGTCCAGTAGATGAACTCCTTGCGCGGCCACTCCGCCTCGCCGCGCAGGGCGGGGCCGAGGTCGTAACCGTCGAGGTGCACCTTGTACGTCGTCTTGCCGGTCTTCCAGCCCTTCAGCGCGTCCTGGATGACCGTCGTGTTGCCGGCGGCGGCGACCAGCGTCGGCAGCATGTCCTCGTGCGCGCCGATTTCGTTGATGACCGTGCCCGGCTTGATGACGCCCGGCCACTTGATCATCGTGGGCACACGGTAGCCGCCTTCCCACTGCGTGTTCTTCTCGCCGCGGAACATCGTCGTGCCGCCATCCGGCCAGGTGAAGGTCTCGGCGCCGTTGTCGGTCGAGTACATCACGATCGTGTTCTGGTCGACGCCGAGCGCCTTCAGTTTCGCCAGCACTTCGCCAACGTGGCCGTCGTGCTCGACCATGCCGTCGGCGTAGATGCCGAGGCCGGTCTTGCCCTCGGCGTCCGCGTGCAGGTGCGTGAAGATGTGCATGCGGGTGGAGTTCCACCACAGGAAGAACGGCTTGTTGGCCCTGACCGCGCGCTCCATGAAGTCCAGCGCCTTTGCCGTGACTTCGCGATCGATCGTCTCCATGCGCTTCTTCGTCAGCGGGCCGGTGTCGGTGATGCGGCCGTCGGCGAAGCTGTGGATCACGCCGCGCGGGCCGAAGTTTTTCTTGAACTGCGGGTCCTTCGGGTAATCGACGTTCTCGGGCTCTTCCTCGGCATTGAGGTGATACAGGTTGCCGAAGAACTCGTCGAAGCCGTGCGCCGAGGGCAGCATCGAATCGCGGTCACCGAGGTGGTTCTTGCCGAACTGGCCGGTGACGTAGCCCTGCGCCCGCAGGAACGTGGCGATGGTCGGGTCGGCGGCCATCATGCCTTCCGGCGCGCCGGGCAGACCCACCTTGGTCAGGCCCGTGCGGATCGGTGACTGGCCCGTGATGAACGCGGCGCGACCGGCGGTGCAGCTCTGCTGGCCGTACCAGTCGGTGAACAGCGCGCCTTCGGCGGCGATGCTGTCGATGTTGGGGGTCTTGTAACCCATCATGCCGCGGTTGTAAGCACTGATGTTGAAGCCGCCGATGTCGTCACCCCAGATGACGAGGATGTTCGGCTTCGTGGTCTGCGCGTGCGCGGCGGCGCCTTGAAGCCCGAACAGCGCGCATAGCGCGATACCGAGCAGACGCTTGAATCCCTGTTGCATCGTGATGACCCTGCGTTGAAGTGACGATTCGTCCGTGTGGCCGGGCACGGTCATCCCGGGGCCCGCAGCTAAGGCCCGGGTGAAAGTGCCGCAGGCGCAACCATGTGTCCAATGCGTGTTTCGAATTACTCGTATAATCTCCGTGCATGGCACTGGAACTCCAGCAACTGCGGCAGGTGATCGCGCTCGCCGAGCACCGCAGCTTCGTGCGCGCGGCCGCCGCGCTGCACATCAGCCAGCCGGCGCTGTCCCGCAGCATCCAGGGCGTCGAACGCGAGTTCGGCACCAGCCTGTTCGTGCGCTCGAGCGCCGGCGTCACCCCGACGGACATGGGCCGGCTCTACATCGAGCGCGCGCGCGACCTGCTGCGGATGGCCGACGACCTGCAGGGCGAAGCGCTCGGTCATGCGGCACTCAGCACCGGTCGCGTCGAAGTCGGGGGCGGACCATTTCCCACCTCTGCTTTCCTCGGCCAGGCCGCAGCGCGATTCGTCGAACGGTTCCCGCGCGTCGGTGTGCGGCTGCTCGCGGGCAACTGGGACGACCTGGTGCATCCCCTGCGCAGCCGGACGCTGGATTTCTTCGTGGCCGAGACCAGCCTGCTGACTCGCGAGCCCGACCTCGACGTCGTCGCGTTGCCGGTACGTCATCCGATCTTTTTCGTTGCGCGCGCCGGGCACCCACTGACCCTCAAGTCCGGCGCGGTGCCTGCCGCCGATGTGATGAAATGGCCGTTTGCCACGCCGTCGCGCATCCCGCCGCGCTTGCTCGATCCACTGCTGGCCGCGCACCGCGCGAGTTGGTCGCGTTCGGGGACGCCGCGCCCGTTTCCCGCGGTCGAGTGCAACGGCCTCGAACCGATGAAGCGTATCGTGGCGTCATCCGACCTCGTCACCGCGAGCATCCTGCCGTGCATCGCCGACGAACTCGAGCAGGGCACGCTGCAGCTGCTGGGCGGCGAGCCCTGGATGCACCTGCATTACGGCATCGTCAGCCTGCGCGGGCGGCACTGGACGCAGGCGGCGGAAGCCATGCGTGATCTCGTGCTCGAAGCCGAGCAGGCTGCCACTGTGCTGGGCGAGCGGCTGCTCGAGCGGCACGGCCCGCACCGGCGCGGCCACAGGTCAAATGCCCCGCGCAAGAGGAAGCATCGCCATGACTGAACGCACGTGTCGACCGCTGCCACTGCTCGGCCTGTGGCTGCTGCTGGCCGGATGCGCGCCCACGCAAGTCATGCCGGCATCGGCCGGCGGCGTCGAGTCTGGGCGGGTCACCGGCAGCGTCACCTACCGCGAGCGTATCGCGCTGCCGCCGACGGCCGTCGTCAGGGTGCGGCTGGTCGACGTCTCGCGCGCCGATGCCCCGGCCGAACTGCTGGCGGAACAAACCATCATCGCCGCAGGCAAGCAGGTGCCGATCGCGTTCGCGCTCACCTATGACCCCACGCGCATCAACGCGGCGCACACCTACGCGGTGCAGGTGCGCATCGAGGACGATGGCCGGCTGCTCTTCATCAGCGACATGCACCATCCCGTGATCACGCACGAACAGCCGCATCACGTCGACGTCGTCGCGCGCCGCGTTGCCGCCCCGGCCCAGCCGTAGCACGATGAACAGGCAGGCCACGCTCAGCGTTCGCGCACCTGGCGCCGGATTGCACGAGTTCACCATGGAGGTCGCGCGCTTCGTGCGCGAAAGCGGCTGCGAGCAGGGCCTGCTGACCCTGTTCGTGCGTCACACTTCGTGTTCGCTGCTGGTGCAGGAGAACGCGGACCCCGACGTGCGCGCCGATCTCGACGAATTCTTTCGCCGGCTCGTGCCGCGCAGCGACCAACCGGGGATGTCCTGGGTACGGCACGGCATGGAAGGCCCGGACGACATGCCCGGTCACATCAAGGCAGCACTCACCGCCACGTCGCTGTCGATCCCGGTGGCGAGTGGACAACTAGTGCTCGGGCGCTGGCAGGGCATCTTCCTGTTCGAGCATCGCGACCGCGGTCAGGCGCGCGAAGTGGTGCTGCACCTGTCGGCCTGAGGCTGGCGCCGCGGTCGATCAGTGCGCCGCTGGCAGGCGTCCCGGCGCGAGCGCCTCCGCCGTCACGCCCTGCAGCACGACGTCGTCGGGCAAGGCCGCTCCGTCGAGCAGTGCCGCCGCCGCGCGCGCCAGCGCCGGGGCCATCTGGATGCCGTAGCCACCCTGCCCGGCCAGCCAGAAAAACCCTGCAGCATCCGGCGCGTAACCCGCGACGGGCGAACGATCGGCGACGAAGCTGCGCAGGCCCGCCCAGCTGTGCCCGACGCGCGTGACCTGCATGGTCGTGGCCTGCTCGAAGCGATCGACGGCGATGGCGACATCGATGTCGTCCGGCATCGCGTCGCACGGTTCCATCGGATCTTCGTTCGCGGGCGACAGCAGCAACCGGCCCGCATCGGGCTTGAAGTAGAACTCCTCCTCCGCATCGATGACCATCGGCCAGCGCGTGATGTCATGGTCCACAGGGGCCGGCAGCAGCACGGCGGTGCGTCGCAACGGCGCCAGCCCGATGGGTCGCACGCCGGCGGCTCGCGCGACCTGATCCGCCCAGGCGCCGGTCGCATTGACGAGGACGGGCGCGAAGAAGTCACCGGCTTGCGTGCGCACGCGCCACCCATCCGCGGCGCGTTCGATGGCGGGTTCGCCCGCGCCGGTCACGAGACGCATGCCCGCGTGCCGGCCGAGCCGCAGGTACCCGAGGTGGATGGCGGCCACGTCCATGTCGTGACCCGATTCGTCGAGCAGTCCGCCCGCGACCCAGCTGGGTCGCAGGATCGGGCAATGCTGCAACGCCTCGTCGGCATCGAGCTCGACAAAGGGAGCCGTTGCCGAGTGGGCCTCCAGCAACGCATCGAGCGCCGGCAGCCGGGACACATCGGCGACGAACAGCGCCGCACGCGGGCTGAGCAGCGGCGTATCGGCAAATCCTGGCGGTGGTACCTCGAGGAACGCGCGGCTGGCCCGCGTCAGCGCCCGGACGGTCGCGTTGCCATACGATTCGAAGAACATCGCCGCCGAGCGGCCGGTGGCATGCAGGCCCGGCTGTTGCTCGAGCTCGATCAGCACGACACGGCGCGACGGCGCGAGCGTCGCGGCCAGCGAAGCCCCTGCCATGCCTGCACCAAGTACGATTACATCGGCTGCCGAGGCCACGCGCGCGGAACACCGTGAGAGAGAAAACCGGACGATACGTCGGTCCGCGGCGCGGCGCCAACCGGGCTTCAGATCAGGGCGGCCTCACGGAAGAAGACCGGGTCGAACTGCCAGCGCTCGACGCGATGGCCGCGCAGTTGCAGGGCTGCGGCCACCTCCTGCAGCTGCAAGAGTGCCTTGCCGGCCTCGGCCGCCCCCCAGATCGGCACCAGCGACTTCCAGGCTTCTCCCAGGAGCCCTGCCTGCACGCAGGCCAGCGCGTGCAGCGTGTGGCGTTCGAACATGCCGAGCCGGGTACCCGTTCCATCGTCTTGCAGCCGCGGGGCGCGGGTCGTGTCGAGCTGGAGGTAGCGTTCGACCACGCGGCGCAGGTCTCGCAGCTCATCCCTTTCATGTTCGGCGATCGCAATTCCACCGTGATCCGACCGTGACGCGCCGGCTCGGATGGCACAGACCACCAGGCGCTCGGCGCGGTTCAGCTCGCTGACGCGAAGCTCGTCGCCGCCCGCGAGATGGCGGTTCGTAACAAAGGCTGGCTTGGTAGCGTGGGGATACATGAGCGATTGCCGTGTCGGTCGCTCATCTCCTTCGTGCGCTAACATCGCGCCGGATTCAGCCACAGGAGCTCCCATGAACCCGACCCGTTCGCCGATCCCGGGCGTGAACGCGGCGCCCGACGGCGGCGTGGCCCGCGCATGACGGTCTTCGAGTTCCTGCTGGCGCTCTACGCCATCGTCGCCGGCCTGGGCGTTTCGCTGCTGGTCACGAGCATCGGGCAGATGATCGAGGCCCGGGATCGGGTGCGCCTGTACTGGGTGCACAGCTGCTGGCTCGCGCTCGTGTTCGTCGCGCACGTGATCAGCTGGTTCATGATCTGGCAGTTCCACGAGCACACCGGGTGGACGGTCCTGGAGGCCCTGCTGCTGCTCGCCGCGCCAATCCTGCTTTACCTGATCAGCCACCTGGCGGTGCCCGACCTCGAGGACGAGCGCGTGCACGACATGCGCGAGTACTACTTCCGTCACGCGCGCTGGACGCAGGGCCTGATGCTCGGCGTGGTCGTGGTCGGCGCGCTGGCGCACCTGGTGATCCAGGACGGCTATGCCCTCACCGGGGCGCGCGGAGTGCGGGTCGCGATCGCGGCGCTGCTGGTACCCGGACTCGTCACACTCAACCCGCGGGTCCATGCGGCGCAGGCGGTGCTGCTCGCGCTGGTGCTGCTGGTGGCCGCGTCGTGGGTGTCGCAGCCGATCGGCTAGCCGGTTTGCACGACTTCAGATGGCCCTTGCGCCCGAGCCGCGCCCGCCGCGAAGTTCGTATTCCTGCGTGCCGCGGTGGTAGATGTGGTCGGTGTCGAGCGCCGCAGTCTTCGCATACTGGAATGCAGGCGCGAGCGACTCGTAGATCGGCTCGAAACCGCGCTGCTCCGTCATGTGGAACAGCTCGCGGAACGATTCGATCACGAAGTACGTCGCCTGCAGGTCCGAGATCGTGTAGTCGGTGCGCATCACGCGGTCGACGTTCAGGTGGATGCGATTGGGGGATCGCCCCTCGATCGAGAACACCGTTTCGGTCGGGCCCGAGAGTATCCCGGCGCCGTAGATGCGCAGCTGGTCGTCTTCGAGGATCAGGCCGAATTCGACCGTATACCAATACAGCGCGCTCAGCGCCTTCAGCCGGTTGTACTTGAGCGCCTTCCAGCCCGCGCGGCCGTAGGCCTCCATGTAACTCGCGAACACCGGGTCCGTCAGCAGCGGGACGTGCCCGAAAACGTCGTGGAAGACGTCGGGCTCCTGGATGTAATCGAACTGCTCTCGCGAACGGATGAAATTGCCCGCGGGGAAGCGGCGGTTGGCGAGGTGATAATAGAAGACGTGGTCCGGGATCAGCATCGGCACCGGCACCACGCTCCAGCCAGTGAGGCCGCGCAGTTCCTCGCTCATCGCGTTGAAGTCCGGCACGCCGCCGCGGCCGAGATCAAGCCGCTCGAGACCGAGCATGAACTCGCGGCACGCATGGCCCGGCATCAGCTCGATCTGGCGTGCGAAGAGTTCGTCCCAGATGCGGTGCTCAGCCGCCGTGTACCGGCGCTGGGACGGCTCGAGCCAGTCTTCGCCGAGGCCCGCGGGGCGCCTGAGCGGCGCCACGAACACGGACTCAGGCATGGCCGGGATGCGCGAGTAATCGAAGGACGACGGGCTGGCTTCCTTGGGCATGGCGCAATAGTCGCGCATGCCGGCAAGGCTGCCAAGCACGGCGGGTCAGAGCTGCGAATCGAGTGGCAGCACCCTGGCGATCCAGGCCTGGAATTTCTGGCCCCGCGACGCCTGTGGGGAACTGTCGAAGGTCTTGGTGCCGTCGGACCAGCGAACCTTGCCGTCCTGGAGCGTGACCGACCAGGCGCGCGCCGGCGCAGTCTGGTAATCGAACAGGCTTTCGATCTGGGACGCGATCACGAACTGCTCGACAAATACGCCTTGCTCGCAATTGAGCGAGGTCGAGCGCGGGTCGAGGTTGTAGCTGCCGACGAACGCGCGCTGCGCATCCGCCGAAAGGGCCTTCGTGTGCAGGCTGGCCGACGACGACCCGAACCCCTTGCTCTTCCTTGGCGTCGAGCCGGGCACGGGCTTCAACTCCCAGATTTTGACGCCACCCTTGAGCAGGTCGGGGCGCGCCTTGGAGTAGCCGCCGTACACCATCGCGACGTCATTCGCCGCCAGCGAGTTGGTGAGCACGCGAACCTCGGCGCCCCTGGTCACCTGTTCGTTCAGGAATTGCGTCCCGTTCTTGCCGGGCACGAAGTACGGTGAGATCACCGTGATCTGACGCTGCGCGGCCTGCATCGCCGGTGCCAGCACGGCCAGCACGTCCGAGCCGCCGAGGCCCGACTTCTTGCCGGTCGCTTTGGCCGGGTCATCGGATACGAAGCGATAGTTCGCGGTCCATTCGATTGGCCAGTCCCCGCCCAACAACCGCTGCACCGTCTCGTCGGTGCGCAGCTCGGCCGCGAAACGATGGTTGGGGGCCGCAGCCACGGCTTTCGCGGCGCGTTGCGTCAGCCTGGCCAGTGCTTCGGGCGTCACGTCATCCGGCTGCAGCAGCGCCATCGGATACGCGGCCGGCGAATTCCAGTAGCGGTCGAACGAGGCCGAAGCATCGCGCACGATCGGACCGATCATCGCGAAGTCGAGGTCGACGAAGTTCACCTCCTCGCTCGCGCCGAAGTACTCGTCGCCCAGGTTGCGGCCGCCGACGATGGCGATGCGGTTGTCGGCGATCCAGGTCTTGTTGTGCATGCGGCGATTGATGCGGCTGAAGCTGCCCATGGCCTCGAACGCGAAACGCAGCGAGCCGGTGCGCGAGCCGAACGGATTGAACATGCGCACCTCGATGTTCGGATGGGCGTCGAGCGCCGCAAACGTGTATTGCTTGCTGCGCGCATCCATGTCGTCGACCAGCAGGCGCACTTTCACGCCACGATCCGCCGCCTCGAGCGCGCGATAGGCCAGGAATGCGCCGGTGGCGTCGTCATGCCAGATGTAGGTCTGGATGTCGAGGCTGCGGCCCGCGGTCAGCGCCGTGCGCGAACGGATCGCGAAGGATTCTGGTCCCTCGCGCATCAGGCGGAAACCCGATTGCCCGGGGTGCGCGGCTTCGACGGGAGCGATCAGGTCATCGAGCCGGCTGCCCGTGGCCACGGCCATCGCGGACTCGGGCGGCAGGTCGGGTCGCGGCGCAAGTGACGAACATCCGGCGAGCAACAGCGGCAGCAGGACGCAGCAGGCACGGACAAAGGCGCGGTCGGACATGGGGTTCGAGGGTCTGGGGGTCTTGGGGTCTGGGGTCGTCCCATCTCACCACAGAACCGCGATGCGCGCACCCGTCTACCGCGCGGGCGAGTACACGGTCTTCCAATCGTCCTGCATGCTGATCACCGTCCAGCCACGCGTCGCCGCCTCGTCGAGGCCGCGTTCGAGCTTGCCGATGTGGCTGCCGCGGTCATAGGAGAATTCGCGCACAGCGTCGTCGTGATGCACGATCATCGCCAGCCGCGGGCCCGCGCCTGCCGTCGTCCATTCGAGCATCTGGAAATCGCCGTCCGAGTTGCCGAACGCCGCGATCGGCCGGCGCCCGATCTGCCGCTGGATGCCGACCGGCTTGCCTTCCTTGTCGTCGACGAACTCGATCTCCGGCAGGCGCACGATCACGGGCACGCCGTCGCGCAGCTCGTACCTCGCCTTGATCGACGAGCCGATCACGCGCTCGGGCGGGATGCCGTAGATCTCCTGCGAGAAGGTGCGCATGAACTCGACGCCGCCGCCGGACACGATCCACGTCGAGAACCCGTGCGCCTCGAGGTAGTCGAGCAGTTCGCGCATGGGCTGGAACGTGAGTTCCGTGTACGGCCGCTTCAGCGTCGGGTGGCGTGCCGTCCGCGTCCAGTCGCGGACGCGGGCAGCGAACTCGTCCGTGGTGATGTTCGCATGCGTCAGCGCGATGACTTCCGCCAGCGCCTTCACGTCGCCCTTGGCGGCGGCAGCCAAGGCCGGATTGGCCGCAATGGCGGGGTCTTTCGCGGCCATGGCGCGCGCCGTGTCGAGCGCGAAGGCGGCCTGGAAGTAAATCGGCTGCTCGCTCCAGAGGGTACCGTCGTTGTCGAACACGGCGATGCGCGCGGCAGGCGGCAGGTAGTGCTTGCCGCGCGGGTCGGTGACGGCCTGCACGAATGCGACGATGCGCTCGCGCGCAGGACCGTCGTTCCAGGATGCGAGTGGTTCGGCCGCCGTGGCCTGCTGTACCATGCCCGCCGACGCAAGCAGGCAAGCGACAGCCAGCAACCAGGCACGCGCGAGGCGGCGGAATTCGTTCACGGCTGTCCCTTGTTTCCGGCAGCAGATGCGATGGCGTGAGAGCTGACCACAGCGTCGCCCATGACACAAATTCGCTTTCGGCATGGCCCCGATCCGCTGCACGCATAAATCCAACCTCGCGACTGGAGCGAACCCGAGCAGATGCGTTTTCGCCGCACCCGCCCCCGAGCCGAAAGGCTCTCGGAGATCCTGGCCCGACTGGCCGAGCCCGCCACGGGCTCGGTCATGCTGGGTGACGTGCTGTCCGCGGTCGGCGAGCGCTCGTTCGGGGCCCTGCTGGTGATACTCGCGATTCCCAACATGGTTGCGGGTCTCATCCCCGGGCTTTCGATGTTGCTGGGCTTGCCGCTGCTGCTGGTTTCCGTGCAGTTGCTGGTAGGCGCCGAGAAACCCTGGCTGCCGCGTCGTCTGGCACGGCTCGAGATCAAGCGTGCCGACCTGCGCCGCATCGTCGAGCGCACGCGCAAGACGCTGCGCCGGCTCGAACGCGCCCTGCGCCCGCGCCTCGAATTCCTGACAGCGTCTTGGGCCGAGCGGCTGATCGGCCTCGGTTGCGTGGCGCTCTCGATTCTCGTCTTCCTGCCGATCCCGTTCGCGAACCTGGTGCCTGCGACAGGCATCCTGCTGTTCGGGTTCGCGATGCTCGAGCGCGACGGCCTCATGGCCCTGGTCGCGTTCGGCATCGTCGGCCTTAGCGCCGCGCTATTCAGCGGCGTCGCCTTCGCATTCATCGCCGCTGCCGGACATACGGTGCGCCAGCTCGGCCTGAGCGGCGGCTGACTTTCCCTTGCCAACCTAAGTAACCACAGGCTCTCCCGCATCATGCTCACGACCGGTACGCCACTGCTCTGGTCCATCTTCGCGGGCTTCGTGGTAGTGGCGCTGCTGGTCGACTTCTTCGCGATGGAGAAGCAGGGCGCGCACAAGGTCTCGATGCAAGAGGCCGCGATCTGGTCGCTGATCTGGGTGGCCGTCTCGTTCGTGTTCGTCGGCTGGCTGTGGTGGTATCTAGGCGGGACCGAGGGTAACCCCGTCGCTGATGCCAGGGCGCTCGAATTCATCACCGGCTACCTCGTCGAGAAGGCGCTGGCGGTCGACAACATCTTCGTGTTCCTGCTGGTGTTCACGTACTTCGCGGTGCCGGCCGAGTACCATAAGCGCGTGCTGATGATCGGCATCCTCGGCGCGCTCGTGCTGCGCGCGATCATGATCCTCGTGGGCGCGTGGCTGATCGCAAAGTTCCACTGGATCCTCTATTTCTTCGGCGCGTTCCTGGTCTTCACGGGCATCAAGATGTGGGTCGCTACCGGTCAGGAGCCCGATCTCGGGGCCAACCCGGCGCTGAAGTGGATCCGCCGTCACATGAAGATCGCGCCGGGTTACGACGGCGAGAAGTTCTTTACCTTGCACAACGGCGTGAAAATGGCCACGCCGCTGTTCGTGGTGATCCTCCTGATCGCCATCGTCGACGTCGTGTTCGCGGTCGACTCGATCCCCGCGATCTTCGCGATCACGATGGATCCGTTCATCGTGCTGACGTCCAACGTGTTCGCGATCCTCGGCCTGCGCGCGATGTACTTCATGCTGGCGGGCATGCACGAGCGGTTCCACCTGCTGTCCTACGGCCTGGCGATCGTGCTGGTCTTCATCGGCACCAAGATGCTGCTGCTCGACATCTTCAAGATCCCGGTGTCGTGGTCGCTCGGGTTCACCGTCGTGGTGCTGGCACTGACGATGATCCTGTCGCTGAAGATCCCGCCGCGAGCCGCGGCGAAGTAGCCCGCTCAACCGGGCTGCCCTCACCCGCGCTGCGCGCGACCTCTCCCGCTATGGCGGGAGAGGTGGGTCGTTCTCGATCGCCTGCGCGGCTTCGGGGTTGAGCCCCCTGGATTCGTGCTTCGGCCGGACCAGTGGCGCAGGCTCGGGCGTCGCCTGGTTGTTGCGCATCAGGGCACGTCCCGCCGTGATGCCTCCGATCAGCTGCAGCCCCAGCCGGTCCTGGTCGCGGCTCCGCACGTCGGCCAGCGTCTCGGCCACTTCATCGGCCGCGTAGCCCAGCCCACGCAGCACGTTCTCGCCGAACACCAGCGCGGACTCGAACGTTTCGCGGATCTCGTAGTCGACGCCAGCCTGGATCAGTCGCAGCGTGTGACCGCGGTCGAACGACCGCACGTACAGCCGCGCCTGCGGGAACTCGTGCTTCGCCATTTCGACGATGCGGTCGGCCAGCTGCGGCTTGTCGATGCAGACGAGGATCGCGTCGGCCTTGCCGGCGCCCGAGGTACGCAGCACGTCGAGGCGGGAGCCGTCGCCGTAGTACACCTTGAAGCCGAAGTTGCCCGCCGCGCGGATCATGTCGACGTCCGCGTCGATGATGGAAATGTCCACGTCGCGCGCCAGCAGCGGCTGGCTCACTACCTGTCCGAAGCGGCCGAAGCCGACGATCAGCACGCGGCCGGTGAGGCACGGCGGTTCCTCGATGCCGTCCATCGATGGCTTGGGCGCGGGCAGAATGCGGTCGAGCAGCAGCATGACGATCGGCGTAATCGCCATCGACAGGATCACGATGGCGGACATTACCGCGCTCGCGCGCGTGTCGAATACTCCGGCAGTCAGCGCGGCCGCATACAGCACGAACGCGAACTCGCCGCCCTGCGCGAACTGCGCGGCGCGCAGCAGCGACTCCCGCGAGTCCGCGCCGAACCCGCGCGCGACACCGTAGACACCGATGGCCTTGACCAGCATGAACGCAGCGACGCCCAGCGCCACCGCGAGCCATTCGCGGCCGACGACCCCGAGGTCGAGCGACATGCCGACGGACAGGAAGAACAGTCCGAGCAGGATGCCGCGGAACGGCTCGATGTCGGCCTCGAGCTGGTGGCGGAAAGTCGATTCCGACAGCAGCACGCCGGCGATGAAGGCGCCCATCGCCATCGACAGTCCGCCCCACTGCATGAACAGCGCCGCACCGAGCACGACCAGCAGCGCCGCGGCCGTCATGACGTCGCGCCCGCCGAGCGCAGCCACGATCCGGAACAGCGGATTGATCGCCCAGCGCCCGATGGCGACCAGCAGCGCGAGCGCACCCAGCGCGATCAGTGCCGACTGCCAGGCAGGTTGCGCCGATTCGACGGCACGGCCCTGCGCGATGCCAAGGAACGCGACGAGCGCCAGCAACGGGATGATCGCAAGGTCCTCGAGCAGCAGGATCGAGACGTTGCGCTGGCCGGCCGGCTCGGCCGTCTGGCCGCGCTCGTCCATCATCTTCATGATCACGGCCGTCGACGAGAGCACGAAACCCATGGCGCCGATCAGCGCCACCGCGGGCGACCACCCGAGCATGACACCCACGCCCGTCAGCAGCGCGCCGCAGGCCAGCACCTGCGTGAGGCCCAGCCCGA
>Ga0114939_10001586_pt1 | contig 17796 bp, 14 predicted proteins | sample AshMeaCrysSpring_FD_87196 | JGI IMG/M metagenome (GOLD analysis project Ga0114939, IMG submission 87196) | Groundwater microbial communities from Big Spring, Nevada to study Microbial Dark Matter (Phase II) - Ash Meadows Crystal Spring | ecosystem: Environmental > Aquatic > Deep subsurface >...
CTACGGGAATGCCCACTTTCGGGGCCATCTCCTCAGCGAGGTCGTGCATGCGGTCCGGCTCGCCACTCGCGCCGGCGAGGTCCGGGAGGTGGGGGCCGACGACATGGGGTTCGGCTACGACACGAGCCGCGTGCAGCACACGCGTGAGATCGTCCTGTCGGCGGTCTTCACGGTCTCTCCCGGAGAGCCCGACGTGCTGCGCGGGACCGCCCGCGCGTCGCTCGCGTACCGGAAGCGCACCCAGCCGCTCCACTTGCCGAGCGCCGGCTGCATCTTCCAGAATCCCGATCCGCAGCGCGACCCGCTTCCGCCGGGCGTTCCAGCCTCGGCCGGTGCCCTCGTCGACCGGGCGGGGCTCAAGGGTGTGGCCATCGGCGGGGCCCGCGTGTCGCCCCTGCACGCCAACTTCATCGTAAACGAGGGCCATGCCACCGCCGCCGAGATCCGCGCGCTCGTGCGGCGATGCCGGAACACCGTGGCAGAACGGTTCGGGATCACCCTGCGTGAGGAGGTCGGATTCCTCGGCGACTGGCCGCCCGATCACGGACGCTGACGGCTGGCGATCCGGGCGGCCGGCGGCGGGCGCCGCCGCGCGACAGGCCGCACGACCGCGACGGACTTGCCACTGGCGGCACGACTCCACAGTCCCAACTCACAACTCACGACTCACAGCTCATAGCTCACAGCTCACAACTCACAACTCACAACTCACAACTCACAACTCACAACTCACAACTCATAGCTCATAACTCATAGCTCACAGCTCATAGCTGGTAGCTCATGACTCATAGATAACTCATAGCTCATAACTCATAGCTCATCATCCCCATGACGACGCTGCGCATTGAAGGTGGCCGGCCGATCGCCGGCCGGGTGACGGTCGGTGGCAACAAGAACGCCGCGCTGCCGCTCATCGCCGCGTGCCTGCTCACGTCGGACCGCTGCGAGCTCGACAACCTGCCGCGGATCCGCGACGTGGACGTGCTGCTGCGCTTGGCGGGGCAGCTCGGCGTCGAGGTGGCCGAGGTCGATCCGCACCGGGTGAGGCTCCGCGCGCAGGAGATCACCACCGACGAGCCCGACCGCGACCTCGTCGGCAAGCTGCGCGGATCCGTCCTGCTGATGGCGCCGTTGCTCGCGCGCCGCCGCCGCGTGGTGCTTGCGCCGCCCGGCGGCGACTTCCCGACCCGGCGGACCATCAGCACGCACCTGCTCGCGCTCGAGGCGCTGGGCGCCCGGCTCCTCGAGACTCGCGAGGGACACGTGCTCGAGGCGCCCGACGGCCTGCGCGGCGCCTCGTTCTACCTCGACGAGGCCTCGGTCACCGGCACCGAGACCGCGCTCCTGGCCGCAGCCTCCGCCCGGGGTCCCACCGAAATCCGCCACGCCGCCGGCGAGCCACACGTGGTGGAGCTCTGCACGTTCCTGTCGGCGATGGGCGTCGGGATCGAGGGAGCCGGCACCTCGACCCTCCGCATCGAGCCGCGGGCCCGGTTGCGCGGGGCGTCGCACAGGCTCTGGGGCGACTACATCGAGGCGGGCAGCTGGGCGGTCGTCGGCGCCATCGCGCAGGGAGAGCTCGAGATTGTCGGTGCCCGTCGCCTGGACCTCGAACCCGTCGTCTCGGTCATGCAGCGCATGCAGGTGCGTTGCGACCTCGACGATGCGCGGCTCCTGGTGCACGCATCCGAACCGGTGGCGCTTCGGCGCATCACGACCGGGCTCTGGCCGGCGTTCCCGAGCGACCTCGTCAGCCTCGTCACGGTGCTGGCCACGCAGGCGCGAGGCCGCACGCTCATCCACGACTGGATGTACGAGCTGCGGCTGTTCGCCCTCGAGCAGTTGTCGGGCATGAACGGGGATCTCTTCCTCTGCGACTCCCACCGGATCATCGTGACGGGGCCGCGCCGCCTGCGCGGGCGGGCGCTCGACAGCAAGGACCTCCGCTCCGGGATGGCGCTCGTGGCCGCCGCCCTGGCGGCGGAGGGCGAGAGCACGGTGGCGCCGCTCGAGACCATCGAGCGCGGCTACGCGGAGCTCGTCCCCCGGCTTCGAGCACTCGGGGCACAGGTTGCGGTGGAGTGAGGCCACGAGGCGGGACGCCGTGACTGAGGCCGCGTTGGTGCTGTGCGGCGGAGGCTCCCGGCGGATGGGGCGCGACAAGGCCACGCTGCCCTTCGGCGAGGAGACGCTGCTCGCCCGCGTCGTTCGCATCGTGCAGTCGGTGGTGCCCGACGTGCGGCTGGTGGCGCGCGAGGGACAGACCCTGCCGGAGGGGTTCGACGCAGTGCGCGACCCGGCCGAGGGGTTCGGCCCGCTCGCGGGCCTCGCCGCCGGCCTGCAGGCCCTGCGCACCGACCGGGCGTTTGTCGCCGCCTGCGATCTCCCCCTGCTCGCGCCGCCCCTCGTGCGTCTCCTGCTCGACGAGGCCCGGGACGCCGACGCCTGCGTGCCGCGGGTCGGCGGCTTCGCCATGTCCGCCTGTGCGGTGTACCGGCGCGAACTGGGTCCCGTGGCAGCCAGGTTGCTGGAGCGCGGAGAGCGACGGCTGCGCGTGCTGCTGGATCGGGTGCGCACGCGCTACATCGAGGCCGACCTCCTGCGAACGGCCGACCCAGAGCTTGCCAGCTTCACGGATTGCGACACGCCCGAGGCCTACGACCGGGCGCTGCGCATGGCTGGCCTGGTTGCGACCGTCCGCGTCGAGTTCCGGGGCAGGTGGACGGTGAGCCCGCCTCCGGCCCCCGCCGCAGTGTCGGGGGCGAACCTGCTGCAGGTGGTTCGGGCGCTCGCGCGCGCGTGGCCCGAGCTCGCGCCGGAGCCCCAGGCGGGCGCCTGGGTCCCGGAGGACGTGGCGGTGATGCACCGGGGCGTGCGCGCGGCCGACCCGCTGACCCCGGTGCGCGACGGGGAGACGGTCCGCCTCATCCGGTTGCCGCTGGACGCCGCGCCGGAGCCGTCGTAACGTTAGCGGAGGTTGCGCCGCCCCCAACGGAGGCAATCATGCCGGAACCGCTGCCTCGGACGGCTTGGCTCGAGAAGCCCGGCGTCCCCTGCGAGCCCGACCCCGCGGCCCGCGCGCGTCCCTTGAGAGTCGTACTGCTCGGCGCCCCCGGCGTGGGCAAGGGCACGCAGGCCGAGCTGCTCACGGCCCGCCGCCGCGTCTGCCAGCTCTCGACGGGCGACGTGTTCCGGGCCGCCAAGGCGGCCGATCCCTGCCATCGGAGCCCCGCGCTCGAGGAGGCGCTCGGCTACATGCAGCGCGGCGAGCTCGTCCCCGACGAGACCGTCATCGCCATCGTGAAGGAGCGCGTCGCCTGCCTGCGGTGCGACGGCGGCTTCCTGCTCGACGGCTTCCCGCGCACGGTGGCGCAGGCGCAGGTGCTCGACCAGTTGCTGGCAGACGAGGGCCTCGGGCTTGAGGCCGTCCTGAGCTACGAACTGCCCACGGCACGGCTCGTTGCGCGACTCGGCGGCCGGCGCACGTGCTCGAACTGCAAGTCGGTGTACCACGTGGAGGCGCGGCCCCCCGCACGCGACGGGGTCTGCGACCGCTGCGGCGGCCCGCTCGTGCTGCGTGACGACGACCGGCCGGAGGCCATCATGGTGCGGATGCGCGCCTACGAGCAGAGCACTGCGCCGCTCGCCGACTACTACGCGGCACGGGGGCTGCTCGTGCCGATCGTGGCCGAGGGCACGCCCGAGGAGATCTACGCGCGGGCGGAAGCCGCGCTCGAGCAGCGGACCGCGGCCGTCGCTGCCGCACAGCGCTGACCGCTTCCGCCAAGGCCGCGAGGGCCGCGTCGGGGTCGGAGCTGATTTCAGAAACTGCCACCCGGGCCCAACCGGATGCAGAAAATGAAATCAGCTCCGACCCCGCCGGATCCGCCGGATCAGCGAGCGGCAGCGCCAGTCGAAGTAGTTGACGAGCACCCAGAAGTGCCGGAACGCGGGGTTCTCCGTCTGCCCGTGGTGATACCGGTAGTAGATCTGCTGCGCAATCACCGCGAGCCGGAACAGGCCGAACACCTCATAGAAGGTCCAGTCGGCGGGCCGCAGGCCGGTCCGCGCGAGGTAGTACTCCACGACCTCATCGCGCCGCAGCATCCCCGGCTCGTTGGTGGGCTGACGGCGCGTGCGCCGCATGATCAGCGGGTCGTCGGCGTGGACCCAGTAGGCGAGGGCGCTGCCCAGATCCATCAGCGGGTCGCCCACGGTGGCCATCTCCCAATCGAGCACGCCGCGGATGCGCGTCGGATCGGCGGGATCCAGCACGACGTTGTCGAACCGCCAGTCGTTGTGGATCACGCACGCTGCCACATCGTCCGGCACGCGCTCGGCCAGCCATCCCCGAACGTACCCGAAGGTGGGGACGTTCCAGGTGCGCGCCTTCACGTAGCGCGCCGACCACCCCTCCACCTGCCGGCGCGGGTAGCCCGGTCCCTTGCCGAAACGGGCGAGCCCCGCCGCCCCGACGTCCACCCGGTGCAGGTCGATCAGTGCGTCGATCACGTGCGTGCAGAGCCGCCGCACGTCCTCCGGCGTGAACGGCACGCCGTTCGGGAGCCGGGCCCGCGGGATCGGCCCGTCGATCCGCGTCATGACGTAGAAGGTGACGCCGAGCACCGCGGGGTCCTCGCACAGCCCCACCATCCTGGGCACGAGGGGGTACACCGGCGCGAGCGCACGCTGGATGTGGTACTCGCGCGCCATGTCGTGGGCGGAGGTGGCCTTGGTGCCCGCCGGCGGGCGCCGCAGCACGAGGTCGCGATTGGCGTAGCGCAGCCGGTACGTCCAGTTGGAGGCGCCGCCCGAGTACTGCGTCACCTCTGGCATCCCGTCGAGATCCGGGGCGAGGGTTCGCAACCAGCGATCCACCGCCGCGACGTCGATCTCCTCGCCCTGGCGCATCAGCTGGCCACCATGCCGTAGCCGCGCAGGATGCGCCGCGCCACGGCGTCGATGTGCACCTCGTCGGCGCCGTCGTAAATGCGCGCGGCCCGCTCGTGGGCCCACCAGAAGGCGAGCGGCGTGTCGTCGGTCATGCCCAGGCCGCCGAGCGCCTGGATGGCGCGGTCGAGCACCCGCTGGAGCGTGCGCGCCACGGTGAACTTGATGAGCGAGATCTCTTCCCGCGCGGCGTGCGCTCCCTCGCGCTCGATCCGCCAGGCCGCGTGCAGCACCATGAGGCGCGCGGCGTGGATCTCGGCGCGGCTCTCGGCGATCCATTGCTGGACGATCTGGCGCGTTCCGAGCGGCCGCCCCGGCGCGAGCTGGCGGGTGGCCGCGTGCCCGCACATCACGTCGAAGGCGCGCTCGCACACACCGATCCAGCGCATGCAGTGGTGAATGCGCCCCGGCCCGAGCCGCTCCTGGGCCATCACGAACCCCGCCCCCTCGGCGCCGAGCAGATGGTCGAGCGGCACGCGGGCGTTGCGGTACCACACCTCGCCGTGGCTTGCCCAGTCGCCGCCGCGGTCGCCCATAATCGACAGGTTCGCGATCAGCTCGTAGCCCGGCGTGTCGGTGGGCACGATCAAGAGGCTGGCCCGCGCGTGCCGGTCGGTGGCCTCGGGGTTGGTGATGGCCAGGCAGATGGCAAAGGCGGCGCCCTCGGCACCGGTGGCGAACCACTTGTGCCCGTTGATCACCCACTCGCCATCGACTTTCCGCGCCGTAGTGCCGAGCCACACGGGATTCGAGCCGGGGAACTCCGGCTCGGTCATCGTGAAGCAGCTGCGGATCTCGCCGGCCACGAGGGGCGCGAGGAAGCGCGCCTTCTGCGCCTCGGTGCCGTGCTGCATCAGGATTTCCATGTTCCCGACGTCCGGCGCCTGGCAGTTGAAGGCGTAGTGGCCCAGGGGGCTGCGGCCGAGCTCCTCGCTCATGTGCGCGAACTCGGTCAGCCCGAGCCCCGCACCCCCATACGCCTCGGGCATGAAGGCGGCCCACAGCCCGGTCTCCTTCGCGCGGGCACGGACGTGCCGCAGCCGCTCGCGCGAGGCGGGGAACCCGTCGTGGCGGACGGCGGCCTCGAGGGGGTACAGCTCCTTCCGGACGAACTCGCGGACGAGACCGCGGATGCCCTCGACGCGTGGCGACTCGCTGAAGTCCATGACCGACCTCACCGGTACGGCGGCGCGGCTGGCCCGGGCGCCGCGGAAACGGCCTGCGGCGGGCACCCGGCACCACGCGACCCGCCCGCCGCGGGATCGTGCCCCGGGTCCCGCCGGCGCCAGCGTATCATCTGCCCGATCGCGATGCGCGGCTGTTGTCTCCTCCCCGTCCTGCTCGCCGCCGTCCTGGCGCCCCCGGCGGGCGCGGCCGCGCAGGATCGGCCCCGCCTGGCCCCGTCCCGCGTGGCGGTGCCACCCGTCATCGACGGGGTCCTCGACGACGTTGCCTGGCAGGGAGCACCGACCGTGCGCGGGTTCGAGACCTGGTCGCCGGATTACGGGAAGCCGATGACCGACGACACCGAGGTGTCGCTCGCCTACGACGCCGAGAACCTCTACTTCGCGTTCCGGTGCTTCGATCGCGACCCCGGCAAGATCAAGACATCGGTGAACAGCCGCGACCGCATCCGGGCCGACGACTGGGTGGGCATCAACCTCGACTCGTTCAACGACCAGCAGTCGCTCTACACCTTCTACGCCAACGCCCTCGGCATCCAGATGGACGCGCGCTACGCCGCGGGCCACGAGGACTTCGGCTTCGACGCGGTCTGGTACAGCGTCGGCCGGATCGACGCCGAGGGCTACGTGGTCGAGGTGCGGATCCCGTTCAAGAGCCTCCGCTATGCCGGCACCGAGCCCGTCACGATGAGCGTGATCTTCGAGCGGCAGATCACCCGGCGCAGCGAGATGGGCACCTGGCCGCCGCTGCGCCCCGGGGCCAACAACTTCCTCGTCCAGACCATCCCGATCGACGTCGCCGGCATCGAGCACTACACGCTGCTCGAGCTGCTTCCCGCGGCGATCTACAGCAACCAGCACGCACGCGACGCGGCCGGGACCCTGCGCGAGACGCGCGACGAGGGTGAGCTGAGCCTCACGGCCACCTACGGGGTGACCTCGCGGCTCACGCTCGACGGCACGATCAACCCCGACTTCAGCCAGGTGGAGTCTGACGCCGGGCAGATCGACGTGAACCTGCGCTCGGCCCTCTTCTATCCCGAGAAGCGGCCGTTCTTCCTCGAGGGCAACGAGATCTTCAGCGTGAGCGGGCCGACCACGGCCGACCCGCTGCAGGCCATCGTGCACACGCGCACCGTTGTCGATCCGCTCGGCGGGGTGAAGCTGTCGGGTAAGGTGAGCGCGGTCGACACGCTGGCCATCCTCTACGCGCCCGACGATCCGGCCGACGCGCCGGGCGGCTCGCCGGATGCGGCTCAGGTCGGCGCGGCGCGGTACAAACGGTCGTTCCGCGAGGACTCACACGTCGGGGGCTTCTTCACCACGCGGTCGCACGGCGGCCTGTCGAACCAGGTGTTCGGCGGCGACGGGGCGCTGCGGCTCGATGGCGAGAGCACGCTCGGCTACTACGGGTTCCTGTCGCGAACCGACGATCCGGCCACGGCCGGCGGCGGAGACGGTCACGCGTGGGGCGCCGAGTACACCCGCGATACGCGGCGCCTCGGCGTGAACGCCGCCGCCCTCGACATTTCGCGGGCGTTCCGCACCGACGTCGGGTACCTGACGCGGGCGGGCGTCACCACACTGCGGGCCGGCGCCACGCCGCGATTCTACCCGCGGAACCGGCGCGTCCTCCGACGGCTCGACGTGCCGATCTCCACCGAGCACACGCGCGACCACGCGGCGGACCGGTGGGAATCGTTCACGCCGCTCGGCGTGCGCGCGATCCTGCCGCGCCGGACCACGCTAGCGGCCGGGTATCGATTCGCCAGCGAGATCTTCGAGGGGGAGGAGTTCGACACCTCCGGCTACAGCGTGAGCGCCAGTTCGCAGGTGACGCGGCAACTCCAGCTGGCCGGGTCGTTCGTGCGGCGGCGGGCGATCTACTACGAGGCCGACCCGTTCGGCGGCCGGAGCCGCGACGCCTCGTTGCAGGTCACCTACCTGCCAACCGACAACCTGCACCTCGAACTCGGCGTGCTCTACGCGGATTTCGACCGCGGCTCGGACGGTGCGCGGCTGTACGACTACACCATCGTGCGGAGCCGCAACACCGTCCAGGTGAATCGCCACCTCTTTTTTCGCGGCATCCTCGAGTACAACAGCTACCGGCAGCAGCTCTTCACCGACCTGCTCGCGTCGTTCACCTACGTGCCCGGCACGGTGATCTACGCGGGGTATGGCGCGGTGCAGGACCGGCCCGACTATCTCACCGTCCGGCGCGGCCTGTTCTTCAAGGCGTCGTACCTCTGGCGGCTGTGAGTGCCGTACGCCTTACGCCGTACGCCTTACGCCTTACGCCTTACGCCTGGGTCTGCCTTACGCCGTACGCCCTACGCCTTACGCCCGGGTACGCCTTACCCCTTACGCCCGGGTCTGCCTTACGCCGTACGCCTTGCGCCTGGGTGCGGGGCGCGTGGGCCCGGCGACATCCGGTCGCGCAGCCAGTCGATGATCTCGGCAACGATGGCCGGCCCCTCGGGCTCGTTGTGCAGCTCGTGGCGCAGCCCGGGGAACGTGCGGCGCGTCGTGTCGGGCGCACCCTCGAACACCGCCGTTGCGTCCACCGGCACCAGCCCATCGTCTTCCCCGTGCAGGACGAGCGTGGGGACGCCCAGGCCGCGTCCGGCAGCCGCGCGCACGCGAGCCTGCTCGCGCAGTCCCTCGGCGCCGAAGCCGAGCGTGCTCGTGGTGGCGCACAGCGGGTCGGCGGCCATGCGTTCTCCAACGGCCGGGTCGCGCGACAGGGTCGAGGGGTCCACGCCGTTGGGAATCGGCACGCGCGGCAGCCACTGGCCGAGCCCGGCGGCCAGCCCCTTCTTCCACGCGCTCAGGGTGGAGTCGAGGCCTGGGGAGGAGAGGACCACCGCGTCGGGACGCGGCCGCGCTGATAGGCAGTAGCCGGCGACGACGAGACCACCCAGGGAGTGGCCGTAGAACACGACGGGCCGGCCGCCGGCGGCGGCCCGGACCGACCCGTGCCGGTCGGCGAGGTCGTCGTGGAGGCGCGACCAGCGGTCCACGTGGCCGCGGCGGCCGTCTGACGCGCCGTTGCCGCGGTGGTCGTAGGCGTGCACCGCACAGCCCGCCGCGGAGAACTGGGCGCCGACCTGCTCGTATCGCCCGCTGTGCTCGCCGAGGCCATGAACGATCAGCACGTGAGCCCAGGGGCCGTCGGAATCATCTGTCGCGAAGGCAGGCCAGTAGCGCGTGAGGAGGCCGGTGCCGTCGGCGGCCGTGACGCGCTGCTCGATGGACATCTCGCCAGACAGCCTACACTGGTCCCGGCGGCGGCACGCAACGCCCCGGCCCCGCACCGAGCCGCTTCGTGAGAACATCGTTCGACCCATGACGCCGTCGATTCAGCACCTGCTCGCCGAACTCGAAGAGGACGCCGGCGCCGAGGCGGCCCACGCCGTGGCCGCGCTCGTCTGCGAGTACCTGGCGGAGACCCGGACCGGAGACGGACCCGTGTCGACGCCGCTCGACGCCGCATCGCTCGCCGCCCGCTTCGAGGAGGGGATGCCGGTCGAGGGACGCCCGCTCGCCGATGTGCTGAGCCGACTCGCGCGCGACGTCCTGCCCGACGTGAACCGGCTTGCGCATCCGCGGGCCATGGGCCACCAGGTGTCGGCCCCGCTCGCCGTGGCGGTGTGGACCGAGGCGCTCACGGCGGCGCTCAACCAGTCGGCGGCCGTGTGGGAAATGTCCCCGGTCGGGACGGTGATCGAAACGCAGGTGGTGCGCTGGCTGTGCGACGTGGCGGGCTTCGCGGCCGGAGCGGGGGGGACCTTCACGTCGGGCGGCACGGAGGCGACGTTTGCGGGGCTGCTGGCGGCGCGCCACGCCGCGCGGCCGGATGCGTGGCGCCGCGGTGTTGGCAGCAGCCCGCCGGTCGTGGTGTGCGGCGAACACGCGCACTACGCCGTGGCGCGCGCCATCGGAGCGCTCGGGATCGGCACCGACAACACGGCCGTCGTGCCGTCGCGGGGCTTCCGCATGGACGTCGCCGCGCTCGAGCGAACGCTCGACGCGGCGCGGCAGACTGGCCGCGACGTCATGGCCGTGGTCGCGACCGCCGGGACGACGCCCACCGGGTCGTTCGACGACCTCGAGGCCATCGGGCGGCTGTGCGAGGCGCGCGGCCTGTGGCTGCACGTCGATGGGGCGCACGGCGCCTCTGCGCTCCTCTCGCCGGTGCACCGCACGCGCGTGTCCGGCATTCACCGCGCGCGGTCCCTCGCCTGGGACCCGCACAAGATGATGCTGATGCCGCTCAGCGCCAGTGTCGTGCTCGTGCGGGACGAGCGGGACCTCGACGCCGCGTTCTCCCAACAGGCGCCGTACCTGTTCCACGCGGCGGCGGGCGAACGCCGCTGGGACCAGGGGCTGCGCAGCCTCGCCTGCTCGCGGCGGGTGGACGCCCTCAAGGTCTGGGTGGCGCTCCAGCGGTTCGGCGCTGCCGGCTTCGGCGCGCTCTACGATCACCTGTGCGCGACGGCGCAGGCGATGTACGAGGCCGTGAGCGATCACCCCCTGTTCGACGCCGTGCACGAGCCGGAATCCAACATCCTGTGCTTTCGCTTCGTGGGCGACCGGTCGCTGCCCGAGGAACGCGTGGACGAGGTGAACCTCGCGCTGCGCACCGCCTACAACCGCGCGGGCGACGGGTGGATCACGACAACGGTGCTGAACGGCCGGCGCGTGCTGCGCGCCACGATCATGAACCCTCGCACCACGCGGCTCGACGTCACGCGTGTGCTCGACGGGCTCGCGGAGCTGGGGACGGACAGCCTGACGCCGAGCAGCTAGCGCCGAGCACCCGGAGCCCGGGTCGGGCCCCCGGCGCCGGGATGGCGGACGCCGCGCCGTCGCCGACGGCGGGGAGGGGATGGGGATGACGAACGAGTCTCCGTGTGGTGCCCGACACGACGGCCGCGTCCTCAGCGTGATGGCGGCGCTCGTCCTGGCTGCCGGCTGTGCCGGGCGGGGACCGGGGCGCGTTGCGACGACGCCCGCTCCCACCGCCTCACCGGCCTCGACCGCCACGGCCCGCCCGACCGAGCACGAGAACCTGAACGCGGTGCTGTGGGTGCAGACGGCCGTGGAGTACGAAGCCTCGGCGCGCCAGGCGTACGCCGCGGCGCGCGCCGCGCTGGCGAGCGCGCTCGCCGACCCCTCGTGGTCGGCGGCGATCGAGCAGCGGGGCGCCGGGGCAGGTTTGCCGCCGGCTGTCGTGCTCGATCTCGACGAGACGGTGCTCGACAACGCGGTGTTCCAGGCGCGGTTGATCGAGACCGGCGCGGCCTACTCCGAGGCCGTGTGGCGCGGGTGGGTCGAGGAGCGGCACGCGACGGCGATTCCGGGAGCGCTCGAGTTCGTTCGCGAGGCCGAGGCCCGGGGCGTCACCGTGTTCTACGTCACCAACCGGGAGGCGGTCTCGGAAGCCGCCACGCGCGAGAACCTCGACAGGTTGGGGTTCCCGCTCGGCCCGCCTGCGCGAGACACCGTGCTGTGCCGAGGCGAGCGTCCGGATTGGGCCGGCAGCGACAAGTCATCACGGCGCGCAGCGGTCGCGCGCGAGTACCGCATCCTCCAGCTCGTTGGCGACGACCTCGGCGACTTCCTGCCGCAGGCGCGCGGCCTGCCGGAGCAGCGGCGCGAACGGGCGGCGCCGTACGGCGGGTGGTGGGGCACGCGGTGGATCGTGGTGCCCAACCCGATGTACGGCTCCTGGGAGCGGGCGGTCACCGACGAGGCCCCCGGCCTGCCCGGCGATTCGGCTGGGCGAAAGCGCGCGCGGCTGCGGCTGCGCTGAGCGCGATGGCGACGGCCACGCGTGGACGGTTCCTGGTGCGTGGTTCCTGGTGCATGGTCCGTTCCTGGTGCGGGGTCACGCTGTCGGCACAGTGGCTCACGCCGTGCTCGGTCGCGAGCCCGCGCCCCGGAGGGTCCGCGCACCCCGAACCCCGGAACCGGCACCCCGAACCGTAAACCCTGAACGGACCACGAACCACGAACCACGAACCGGTCCGCAGGCGTGCCGAGCCGAGCCGATGATCACTGCTGCGGCGGCAGGGGCCGCCAGGCGCCGTGCCCCGATGGCCGGAGCCGAGGTCCGAGAAAACCGATGGCTGAACGACTGATCGACGGCGTGTGGCCCGGCTCTTCAGGGCTGGGCCCTTGAAGCACGGCCCGCAGCGCTCAGCGGCTTCCGATCAGGTGTCCGTTCTCGTCGAGGCGAATGCGGGTGTTCCTCTCGATGCGGGTCCCGTCCCGCGTGATCGTGCGGGACAGCCGGCACTCGGCCAAGCGGCCGTTGGGGTGCAGGTGGACGCCGCTCACGCGCCGCCGGACCGCGTCGGACCAGACGCTGAATGCGGCGCACGGTACGTCCTGGATCACCGTGTCCTGCTCGAGCCAGCACAGTCTCAGGCGGCCGTCCGGGTGGAAGGTCGTCATGAAGTTGTGGCCCGATCCACGGCACGTCAAGCCCTGGACCTCGGTGGAGCGCGGCAGGAAGACGTAGTCATGCGCCCCGTGCTCGTCGAAGGCCACGCTCGAGCCGGCGGGCAGCGGCGCGCCGCGGACGGTCGCGTCGCGGGAGATGGTGCACCGGCACAGGCGGCCGTTGGCGTGGTACCACACGGAACCCGCCGCGCAGGGCACCCCTTCGATCTCGGTCGCGACGGCGAGCTGTGTGCCGACGGGACCGCCGGGATCCGGCTGGGCGAAGCCGGCGATGGTGGTCAAGAGGGCAGCCGACAGCACGATCATCGGCGCCGAGGCCGCCATGCTGATCCTCTTCGGGGGCACGGACTACTTCCAGTATACCGCCGATCCTCTGGCACCCCGACGGCAGGCAGCACGTTGCCGGTGTCGTTCAGGCGGTGCCGTTGCCGGGTGGGCCGAGCGCCAGCAGCGCCGCGCCGAGCGCGCCCATCAACTGCGGGTGCGCTGGGACCCGCACCTCCACCCCAAGCTCCTCGGTGAGCATCGCGCGGACGGCGCTGTTCTGCGCCACGCCGCCCGAGAGCGTCACGGGCGGCCGCACGCCCAGCGTCCGGACCATCGCCACGAGGCGGCTGACGAGCGACCGGTGCAGCCCGCGGAGAATGCCGTCCACGGGCACGCCGTGCGCGAGCAGCGAGATGATCTCGGACTCCGCGAACACGGTGCACGTGCTCGAAATCGCCTGTTCGCGCCGCGCCGCGCACGATCGCGGGCCGAGCTCCTCGAGTGGCACGTCGAGCCGGGCCGCCGTGTGCTCGAGGAAGCGCCCGGTGCCGGCGGCGCACTTGTCGTTCATCGCGAAGTCCACCACGCGGCCGTCGGGACCGATCTGGATCACCTTGCTGTCCTGGCCGCCCACGTCGAGCAGCGTGCCGCCGTGCCCCGTTGCGTGGAACACCCCCCGCGCGTGACACGTGATCTCGGTGACGGCGCGCTCGGCCCGGCGCACGAGCCGGCGGCCGTACCCGGTGGCGACGATGGGCACGCGGCCGGTCGCCACGGGGTGGTCGCGCAGCAGGTCGTCGAGCAACAGCGCCGTCTGCTCCTCGACGCGCGGCAGGCCGCGTTCGAGCCGCCACCCCGCCACGCCGCCCTCGGCCGTCACGGCCACCACCTTGCACGTGGTGGAGCCGGCGTCCACGCCGATGGCCGCGACGTGCGGTCCGCTCACTGGCGCATCTCCATCAGCTCGACGAACGCCTCCAGCCGGTTGCCGGCCTGTTCCTCCGAGAACGCCCGGCTGTCGCTGTGATCCGCCTCGAGGAGGAACGACGGGACGCCCACATCGTTGGCGAGCCGGTCGCGTTGCGCAATCTGGCCGAGGGAATACGGCTTGCACGACCGGTCGGAGTGCAGGATCACGCCGTCGCAGTGGAAGTCCTGCACCATGCGCCGCATCGACCGCAGCTTCTCACCTGTCGAGCGGTTCAGGATCGGGTGCAGGTAGACCTGCGCCGCCGACTCGATCGGCCGATCGGGGTCCATCATCGGGGCCAGTTCGCCCCAGGCATACGTGTAGTCGGACGCCACGATGCTCACGCCACGCGTCGCGAGCAGCCCCGAGAGCCACCCGATGCGGTACCAGATGGGCAGGTTGTCCCACAGCACGCGCAGCCGCTCGTTGCGGACGGCCCCGATGCCCGCGGCGATCCGCTGGTCCACCTCGGCGAGCAGCGTCTCGTAGAACCGGACGGTCTCCGGCTCCCCGCGCAGGTCGACGATCGGGCCCATGTTGATGAAGCCGTCGAAGGCGCTGATCGGCGCGGGGCGGTGCTGGGCCCGGTTGAGCACCGCCAGCCACAGTTCCGAGGCCTGCTTGCTCGAGGCCACGATCTGCCTCAGCCGCGGGAAGGGGAGCTGGCGACCGGCCACGCGCTCTGCGATCGGGATCGCCGCCTCGATCTGCTGCTTCACGTAGTCCACCTGGTGCGGCTGCGCGGCCTCGAAGAGGAACGGCGTGTCGACGACGACGAGCGGCACCTCGAAGTGGTGGGCGAGGACGCGGTACCAGTAGAGGACCGTCTGGCAGATGTTCGTGCAGCAGAACAGGAGGTCGGGCTTCGGGATCCGCGTGACGGGCGCCTTGCCAGACAGGGCGGTGCCGATGTCGGTGCGGGCGTACGAGCACAGGTCGCGGGAGTACCCGGCATGCTCGGCCTCGACGCACATGTCCACGGCCTTGCGGCGCGCGCCGCACAGGGCGGCGTGGTTCTCCGGATAGACCAGCAGGAAGTCGAGCGCCTGCAGGATCTCGACCGGGGCGCCAGAGGTGACCCACGCCACCTTCCGGACGCCCGTGGCGTAGCGCGCCTGGAGGTAGTGGCGCGACATCAGCTCCTTCATGCGGGCGCTCGCGAGCAGGGGCGGCGCCACGACGCCGTCCTGCTCCCGCTGCCACCGGGCGCGGATGCCCCGCTCCTCCCTCCGGCGCTGCCGCCAGAGCGCGGCGCGGCCCACGAGCCCATAGCCCATCGCGTAGGTGACCTGCGCCGGCAGCGTCATTGCAGCATCTCCACGAAGGCCTCGATCCGGTTGAGCGTCTGCTGCGCGATGGTCGCGGCGGGCTCGAACTCCACGTGCAGCATCTGAAGTTGGTGCGCCGACAGATGCTGGCGCAGCTGCGGGAGGTCGAACAGCTCCGGCTCGCAGAACTTCACGTCGTACACCAGCAGGCCCCGGGCGCCGGACTCCCGCATGCGGCGGGTGAGGTGGTCGGCGCGCTCGGCGATGGGGGCGCCGAGCGTCGGGTCGGGCGGCCCCGACATGAGCGACGCGGCGAGCCGGAGGTAGGGATCGGCGCCGCGCGTGCGCTGGTACAGGCGGCGGCTGCCGCACGCGAGGTCGTCGGCGACGATCCGTGCGCCCATGGCGTCGATCGCGTCGAAAATCGACATCGGCTCGGGGACGATGCCGCTGAGCATGAGGCGGACCCGCGGGCGGTCGTCGTGCGGCACCGCGCGGGTGCCGGCGTCCTCGTGCGGGAGCGCGGCGTCGGCCAGCTCGATGAAGGTCTCGGCGGGCAGGAACTCGCGCGAGCGCACGAGCGCGTAGAACTCGCGGTCCGACAGCGAGACGATGTCGCGGTGGCGGAAGAGCCGAGCGAGCCGGTCGTTGGCGTCCTCCTCGGTGTCGAGCGCCGCGTGCAGGTCCGCATCGGCAGGGTGCCGCCCCGTGATCTCGGCCAGCCGCTCACCCAGGCGCCGCAGTTCGCGCTCGAGGAAGCTCCGATCGGCCGGCCGGCGCCCGCGCGGGTGGTAGAGCGTCAGCACGGGCTGCGGCGGCCTCACGAAGTCGAGCAGCACCGAGCCCAACCCCTGCAGTGCGTCGCAGGTGTGGGGAACCAGGACGAGATCGACGTCTCGGCCGGGCCCGTCGAGCAGCAGCGCGGCGCCGTGCCGCACGACCGCGCAGGCGTAGGCCTGGAACAGCGCGTTGCCGGCGGTGGGGTCCTGCCGAGGCGGCGCCCAGATCTCGATCGGCTGCGCGCCGTGCGCGCGCAGCAGGGCGCGCGGGTAGTGGATGGGCAGGACGCCGGCGATGCGATCCCCGCGCTGTCGGGCCGCCCCGATGACCTCCGCGCGAGTCGGGATCTGCATCGGCGATCTTCTCCTCCGTCGTGGGGTCTGACGGCGACCGCCCGCGCGCGACAGCGACGGCGCCGGCCCGGTTCGTCCCGGGTCAGAAGCTGATCGTGACGATGCGACCGCTCGTGCCGACGACCCAGCCCGCCTTCTGGCCCGAAAGCGCGACGGCCCAGTAGCCGGTCAGGTCCGTCACGCGCGGACCGGTGATCGGGGCCGGATCCAGCAGCCCGTCTTCAGAGCCGCTTCACCTTGATGTTGCGGAACTCGATGCGGTACCCCTCCGCCTCGAGGCCGATGTGGCCGCGCGGCACCTCACAGTCGGGGAACTCGCTCGTCACGGCCCCGTTCACCCACAGCGACACCGTCTTGCCCACCGCGCGAATCTCGTACGTGTTCCACTCGCCGGCTGGCTTCACGCGGTTCTCGCGCATCGCGTCGCGCCGGTTCACGCGCTGCGCCGTGCCGCCCACGAGCGTGTTGCCGAAGAGGTATCCGCCCCCGGGGCCGGTCTGCGCCTGGTGCCAGATCACGCCGTCGGCGCTCGTCCGCACATAAACGCCGGCGTTGTAGGGCGGCGTGCCCTCGAGCTTCGTGAATCGCCACTCCACGTGGAGGATGACGTCCCCGAACTCCGGCCCGGAGCGGAACATCTCGTGACCGGCCTTGTCGCCCTCGCAGGTCAGCACTCCGGAGGCGGCATCGAACTGCCACGGCGAGGGCGCCGTGACGTCGCCGGCGGGCAGCTCACCCACCGGCCGGAGCGACACGCGCGTCCAGTCCTTCAGGCTCGGATCGGCCAGCAGGTCCACCCAGCCCGCGGGATCCGTCTCGAGCGCGCTCCGGGTTGGCGTCGTCGCGGGCGCCGGTGCCGGCGCGGCGGCCTGGGAACCCAGCACCAGCGTGGTCAGCAGCAGGACGGTCGGCGTCATGTGAGCTCCTCGTGCGCGAGCGACGATAGCTCGGCGCGCCGGCGGGAGCAACCGCGCCGTCGGCGGCGCGTGAGGAAGCACGGCGTCAGTCCCAGCACGCGCCGCTGACGGCATCGAACAGGTGGACGCGCTGCGGATCGGCCCGGAGGGCCACGACAGTACCCGGCGAGGGCTGTGGCCCGGCGGCCGCCCGCGCGGCAACCCGCACGTCGCCGACGCGGACGTACACGATCGTTTCGGCCCCCAGTGGTTCCACGAGCTCCACCTCGCCCTGGGCCTCGCCCGCGGCGCCAGCTCCGGCCGGTCCGGCGAGGTGCAGGTGTTCCGGCCGCACACCGATCGTCGCGCGGTCGCCCGCTGCGGGCGGCGGTGGCGGCGTTGGCCGGCCTGCCGGCGGCATCGGCAGCCGGAACCCGGGCCCGACGACGGCACCGCCCTCCACCAGGCCGGTCAGCACGATCAGCGGCACCGTCTCCGGCTCACGCCAGGCCACGATGCCGCGCGCGGCGCGCAGGATGCGGCCCTGGCAGACCACGAACGCCAGCGCCAGCAGCGCCGCCGGCCACTCGAGCACGCGCACACCGGCGGCGACGAGCACGATCGCCAGCAGCAGCGCGACGGCCACGATCGCCTCGC
>Ga0114939_10001587_pt1 | contig 17793 bp, 10 predicted proteins | sample AshMeaCrysSpring_FD_87196 | JGI IMG/M metagenome (GOLD analysis project Ga0114939, IMG submission 87196) | Groundwater microbial communities from Big Spring, Nevada to study Microbial Dark Matter (Phase II) - Ash Meadows Crystal Spring | ecosystem: Environmental > Aquatic > Deep subsurface >...
ACGAGACGATTGCTCTACCAACTTGCCGTGCTCGAGGGCGACGAGGCTGCCGCCGCCGCCCACCTCGCAGCCGTGCGGGGCCGCGACCGCGAGTTCGACCTGGTGGGCGCGCGCGCGCAGGTGGCGGCCTTCGAGGGGCGCCGTGCTGAAGCACGGCGCCTCTATGCCGTCACCGAGACCATGGCGCGTTCGGGCCGGCTCGCCGAGCTGGCCGATGGGTACGCGCTCCAGGCCGGCTGGATGGAGGTCGGGCTCGGCGATCCCGTCTCGGCACGCACGCGCGTGACACCGCTGCTCGCGGCGCGCGACCCGACGGTGCGGCTCGGCGCCGTCACCGTGATCGCACTGAGCGGGCACCCGGAGGGCCTCGACGCCGTCGTGAGCGAGGTCGCCACGGCGCGCCCCGACGACACGCTGCTGCAGTCCGTCTGGGTGCCGGTCGCGCGCGCGGCGCTCGACCTGGCACGCGGCAACCCGCGCGGCGCGGTCACCCGGCTCGAGCCCACGATCCCGTACGAAACGGGGCGCATGGCGGCGATGCTGCCGGTGTGGCTGCGCGGCCTGGCCCTGATCGCGGCAGGCGATGGTGCGGCCGCGGCCGCGCAGTTCCGCCACGTGCTGGCCCACCGCGGCAGCGATCCGTTCTCGATCTTCTGCGCCGTCGCTCCGGTGCACCTCGCACGGGCGCTCGACCTCGCGGGTAACGTGACGGGCGCCGCCGCCGCCCGCGATGCCCTCGCGCGCCAGTGGTCCCGCGCGGATCCGGGGCTGCCCGCCGCGCCACGCTGAGCCGGACGGGCGGGCCCAGGGGCCCGCTCCCGCGAGATGCCGGACGCGCCCCTGGCGGGCAACACGCGGTCGTTGCCGGCCCCGTGGCCCGGCCCTTCAGGACCGGGCGATTGCGACAGACCGCCGGCGCCGCGCCCGCCACGCGGCCGCCACCCGGTTCTTCACGAGCGCTGCGACGAGCATCACCCCCGTGAGGAGCAGGAAGCCACCGACGGCCTGCCAGATCGGCAGGGCGTGTCGCCACGCCGCGCTCGTGCTCCCGTACGCGACCTCGATGTGCACCCAGTAGATGAAGAGCGACGAGGTGCCGAGCACGAGCATCGGGCTCCAGCGGTGGGCCGTCGGGCGGCGGCACCACAGCCAGGCGAGCCCGAGCGCGCCCACCATCAGGCCGATGCGGAGGAAGAAGTAGCTCGGTGAGGTGGTCCAGAACGACGAGTTCGCGAAGATCGACGGCAGGTAGGAACCGGCAAACGAGGCGGCCATGAGCGCCGTCCCCCACCCGAGGAACCGCAGGTTCAGGCGGCGGTCACGATCGGCGTCGCGCGCCTCGTCGAGGAGCACCCCCACAGCGCCCCCGGCGAACAACAATCCCGCCCACGGGAACATCGTGAACCAGCTGCGGCCCGGCGGCGGCCGCAGGTACCACTCGAGGGGATCGGGCAGCACGGCCAGGAACGAGGCGCCGCGCACGAGCGGAGTGAGCAGCGCGGTGGCGACCGTCGCGCCAGTCAGCCACGCGAATCTCGTGGCCGGGCGCCGGCCCCCTTGCCAGAACGCCGCGGCAAGCACGATCGCGGGCCCCATGATGTTGAGGATGTCCACCTTGAGCAGGCTGGCCGCGGGCGCGCGGAAGAGGCCGATCGTCCACGACTGGAGCCGGAACAGGAAGGCGAAGGCGAAGATCTCCCACCCGCGCCGTTGCACGGAGGCGGCCGCGGCAGCAGTGTCGCCGGTGGCCCGCGCGCGGCTGCCCGCGGCGAGCGCCACCGACACACCCGCGAGGAAGAGGAACAGCGGCGCGCCCATCCCTGCGATCTTGACGACCAGGCCGTAGAGCGCCGTCGGTCGGTCGGCGTCCCGGGTCCACGCGTCCATCGTGTGCGCGAGGACCATGATCACGACGGCGACGCCGCGCAGCCAGTCGATCGACGGGCGCCGCAGGCGGGGAGCGGGGGTGGCCACGCAGGATCAGCCCGGCTGGATCTCGTAGCTCGTCGTGAACGCGATGTCCTCGCGCAGCGAGTGCCACACCGAGCAGTACTTCTCGCGCGACAGCTCGATGGCCCGCTCGACGGCGGCCGGCGGAACCTCGCCGGTGATCCGGTACCGCAGGTCGATGGCGGTGAAGCGGGCAGGCGGCCCTGCCGCGCGCTGGCCCGTGAAGGTGGCGTCGAGCGCCTGCAGCGGGTGCCGCCCGCGCCGAAGGATGTTCACCACGTCCACCGCCATGCAGCCGCCGAGGGCGAAGGCGAGCGCGTGCATCGGCGAGGGGGCCGCCCTGCCGTTGCCGTCGAGCGCGAGGGTGAGCGGGCCGGAGTGGCCCGTGAAACGCAGGTCCTCGTCCCAGGTGAGCGACACCACCATGGGCGGTCGTGGTTCGGGCATGGGATCAGTACTCAATGGCCAGCAGTTGTGGATTGTCAGATGTCAGAGCTTGTGGACGAACCAGCATTGAGCGCTGAGCCGTGAGCACGGCAGGCCGACGGACTCAGGCCCGTTCTCTGCGGCGAAGTGTGTCGGGGACTCACGGCTCATGGCTCACTGGCTCCACAGGCTCTCGGTTGTCAGCAGGGCGGTCAGGATGGCGGCTTGCGACAGCCGGGCCTAGACGAACAACCCCGGCAGCCCGCCCGTGTGCCAGAACAGCACCGTCTGGCCGGCGTCGAACCGCCCTTCGCGCACATGGGCGATGAGCCCCGCCATGGCTTTCGCGGTGTAGGTGGGATCGAGGAACAGGCCCTCGCTCCTCGCGAGCAGCGCGATCGCCTCCTCGGAGGCTTCCGTCGGGACGCCGTAGCCGCCGCCCACGAACCGGTCGTCGACGGTGAGCGTCCGCGCACCGGCGAGTGGTCTCGCCGCGTGCGAGATCATCCGACCCATCGGATCGAGCAGGCCGCGCACGTGGGCGCTCAGCGCCTCGGCCGGCTCGTCGGCGCTGATCCCCAGCACCTCCGTGGGCACCTCGTGCAGCGCGCATCCGGTGAGCAGTCCCGCCTGCGTGCCGCCCGACGAGGTCGAGTGCACGATGACGTCGGGCGGCGGCACCTGGTCGAGCAGTTCCCCCACCGCCCGCGCGTACCCCATGGCCCCGAGCGGCGTGGAGGCGCCGAGGGGGATCATGAACGGCCGTCGCCCCTCGTCGGCGAGCCGCTCCACCGCGGCGCCCATCGCCGGCGACCGCTCCGCACGCGTGGCCACGTAGTGCACCTCCGCACCGAGCAGCCGGGTGAGGCGGGCGTTGCCCGTCGGGGGATCGGGCGGCGTGCCGTTGAGCACCAGCACACAGCGCATGCCGAGCCGCGCCGCCACGGCGGCGGTGATGCGCGCGTGATTGGACTGCACGCCGCCGGTCGTGACGAGCGTGTCGGCGCCCTCCTCGAGGGCGCGCGCCGCCACGAGCGCCAGCTTGCGTACTTTGTTGCCACCGAACCCGAATCCGAGCAGGTCGTCACGCTTGACGAGCAGGCGCGGACCGCCGCCAAGCGCGGCACGCAGCCCTGCGAGCTCCTGCACGGGCGTGGGCCAGAGGCCGAGGTCGAGTGTGGGAAGCGCCGCGAGCCGCGCTCGGGCCGATGCTGGCGTCGTCATGGCTCCCGCCGCCTGTGCTCGTCGCGCACGCCGTCGAGCTGCTCGATCGTGGCCGAGGACGGCCCGCGCTGTCCCTGGAGGCGGGAGGCGACTCGTTCGGCCTCCCGCATCACCCGCAGCAGGTTGCCCCCGAGGATCTTGGAGACGTCGGCATCGGAGTACCCGCGGCGGAAGAGCTCCTGGACGAGCGCCGGGAACCGGCCCACGTCCTCGAGGCCGGCCGGGCCCTCGTCGATGCCGTCGAAGTCGCTCCCGATGCCGAGGTGATCGATGCCCGCCATCTTCCGCACGTGGTCGATGTGGTCGGCCACCTGCGCGAGGGAGGCCTTCGGCCGCGGGTGCGCCGCCAGCCAGGCCTTGACGCCCGCCTCGATGGCGGCGCGGTCGTCCCCGTGCCTCGTCCGCAGCCGCGCCTCCTCGGCTTCCTGCTCGCTCCAGGAGCGGGCCACCTCCGGCGACACGAAGCCCGGCACGAAGGTCACCATCACCACGCCGCCGTTGCGGGGAAGCTGCTGCAGCACGGCGTCGGGCACGTTGCGCGGCACGTCGCACAGCGCCCGCGCCGCCGAGTGCGAGAAGATCACCGGCGCGGCGGTCACGCGCAGCGCATCCTCCATCGTCTCGGGCGAGACGTGCGAGAGGTCGACGAGCATCCCGAGCCAGTTCATCTCGCGCACGACGGCCTCGCCGAATGGCGTGAGTCCCGCGTGCCGCGCGGTGTCGGTGCCCGAGTCGGCCCACGGCACGTTCGCGCTGTGAGTGAGCGTCATGTACCGCGTGCCGAGCCGGTACATGGCGTGGAGCGCGGGCAGCGAGGCGCCAATCGAGTGGCCGCCCTCCATGCCGATGAGCGAGGCGATGCGTCCCGCCGACGCGATGCGCACGAGGTCGGCCGCCGTGGAGGCGAGCGTGAAGGTCTCGGGATAGCGGCGCGACAACTCGTGCACGAACGCGATCTGCTCGAGGGTGGCCGTGACGGCCGCGTCTCCCTGGAAGCTCGCCGGCACATAAACCGACCAGAACTGCGCGCCGATCAGGCCGCCCCGCAGCCGCGGGATATCGGTGTGGAACCTCGGCTGCGCCCTGGCGATGTCGAACCGGTCGAGGTCGTACCTCGCCGCGTCCCGCATCGCCCACGGGAGGTCGTTGTGGCCGTCGATGAGCGGGACGGCACGCATCACGCGCTGCACGCGCTCGGGCCAGGCTGCCGGCTCGGCGGCTGCCGCGGCGCCCGCCACCTGCGTCGCCGCGGGCCCTCCGCCCATCGCCTGCCGCGTCGCCCCGCTCAGGCCGGCGATGGCGACGATGAGGCCGAGGGCGAAGCCGAGGAACCGGACGCAAGGCAGGCGGCGCATGCGCGGATTGTAACGCCGAACCAGCCGCCAGTCGGAACGCCGCCGGCAGACCGGAGGGCGCGGCGCCGGCGGCGCCGGTCAGAACACGAGGCTGTAGAGCACCTTGAGGTTGCGTCCCATCTCCGGCACGAAGTCCTTGACGTAGGAGAGATGGTTGCGGTACAGCTCGTCAAAGGCGTTGTCGAGCCCCACCGTGACGGTGTGCGCCGCCCCCGCAGCCACGAACGAGTACGCCGCGAAGAACTTCGCGAGCCAGTAGCCGTCGGTCGGCGTCTCTCCCTGGGAGACGCGGTCCTGCTCGGCCACGGCGGCCACCTCCGCACCGAAGAGCCAGCCCGCGCGCTCGTAGTGGGCGCCCGCCAGGACCCGGAACGGCGGGATGCGGGGCAGCGGCTCCCCCGTGTCGCGCCGCTCGCCCCAGACGTAGTCGCCTCCGAGCTCCAGCGCCAGGCCGTTGGTGAGGTGGAGGTCGGCGTGCACCTCGAATCCTTGGAGCAGGCTGTCGGCGCCGACGAACTCGACGAACGGGAACTCGTCCTCGTGCTCGCCCTCGTGTCCCTCGCCGGCGACCTCACCGAAGCGATCGTGGAACTCCTCCTCGCTCATCGGCTGCCTGAACACGAAGTCGTCGATGGCGTTGCGGAAGAACGAGACCTCGCCCGACAGCCGGTCCAGCCGCCAGCGGAACGCGACGTCCACGCCGAGCGCCTTCTCCGCCTCCAGGTACGGGTTGCCGATCTCGAAGGCGAAGTTCCCCGGGTGCGGGCCGAAGAAGTACAGCTCCTCGAGGGCGGGGTTGCGCACCGCGCGGGCGAAGCTCGCCACGAGGCTCGTGCTGTCGCTCGGCCGCACGAGCAGGCCGACGGACCCTGACACGCTGTCGAAGTCGCGGTCGGGCAGGCCGCCGTCGGGGCGGAACCAGGCGCGCTCGTATCGGCCGCCGAACTGGAACGTGACGTGCGGCCACACCAGTTCCTCGTAGGCGAAGAGGGCCACGCCGTACTGGTCCACCGGCGGCGAGAGCGCCTCCTCACCCGCCGACGAGAAGGCTCGGCGCAGGCCCCATGCGCCGATCGTGCCCTCGAGGCGGCCGACCGGCTGGTGCTTGGCCAGCAGGTTGTACTCGAACGTCTCGTTCTCGAAGCGCGTGCCGATCTCCCCGGCGACGATCTCCTCGTGGCGGTAGGACCGGTAGCCGAAATCGCCGCGCACCGAGGAGAACGCCCCGTTGAGCTGCCGGGCCTCGCCGCGCGCGCTGAACGCGTGCTTGCGGGGAGTCAACTCCACCTGTCCCTCCTCGACGTACGGGATGCCGTAACGGGTGTCGTCGTAGGCGTAACTCGCGCCCAGATACCCGCTCGCGGGCGTCCACGACAGGCCGAGGCCGCCGAACCCGCCCCGCAGCTGGGAGTTGGCCACCTCGCCCTCCGGCGTGTCGACGTCCCCGGAGGTGCGCCCGCTGCCGCCCACGTCGAGCGCCCACGTGCCGTTGCCGGCACGAAGGTCGGCGGCAGCGCCGAACTCCGTGGCCGCCGTCCCGAAGTCGAACAAGGCGCGACCGCTCACCCCGGTGACGGGCTTGGGGGGCACCGATTCGGTGATGACGTTGACGAGGCCGCCGATGGCGTTGGCGCCGTAGAGCAGCGTCGCCGGCCCCCGGACCACCTCCAGGCGGCTGGCCGCCGCCGGGTTGGTCGTCACGCCGTGATCGGCGGACTGGCTGGAGAGATCACCCATGCGCTGCCCGTCCTCCACGATGAGGACGCGGTCGCCGTCGAGGCCGCGCACGACCGGGCGGGATGGTCCGGGGCCGAAGGACCGCTGCGCGATGCCGGCCTGGTTCTGCAGCGACGCGCCGAGCGTGCTCTGGAGTTCGAGCGTCAGCTCCTCGGCCGCCAGAACCGTCGTGGGCTGGTAGGCCTCGAACGCGTCGCGCGCCTGAGGGCTGACCGAGACGACCTCGCTATAGTGGAACTCGTGGTTGAGCGCCACCTCGAGTGGCGCCCCCGGCACGGTGCCGACGACAACCTCGGTCCGGAGGGGGATGAAGCCAGGGGCGGTGACGACGAGGTGGTAGGTCGCCGGCGCGAGACCGGCCAGGGCGAAGGTGCCATCCGCGCCCGACTGCGCGTTGAGGCCGGTCTCCTCGATGGCGAGCACCGCCTTCTGGACGGGCCGCCCGGTGGCGGCATTGACGACGCGCCCCGTCACGACGTTGCCGACCTGCTGGGTCGTCTGCGCCTGCCCGCGGACGGCCCCACCCGAGACAACCCCCGAGACGAGCGCCACAACGGTCACGCCCCGCACGACGCACACGGCCCGATGATGAATGCCCACGCCCGACCTCCCTGCCGGCGGCCGTGCCGAACGCCGCAACCGGGTACCGCGCCCCCCAAAGGGCCTCGGCACCGGCCATTCTCAACACGGCTCCCGCACGTCCCCGGCGGGGACGTGCCCATCACGGTGGCGAGTGGAGCCCGGAGCGGACCATCGCCCGCCGCCGCGGCTCCGTGTCAGGCCGCGAGGGGCGGGGAGCGGGCCGGGACGCCAGGCAGGCGGCCGGTTACCCGGGCCGGCGGTGCGACGAGATGCACCCAGCCGGTCGGCGCGGGTGCCCCGGGCCAGGCGACATGTGGGGCCAGGTGCCACCGGAACGTCTGCAGCCCGTGGCAGATGGCGCAGTGCGACGACGACGCCGGGGCCTTGGCGCGCCCCCCCTCGAAGGCGGCCGGCCGCGGCGTCGCGGGTGGTCCACTCGCGGTGTCGGCGGCCGTGCCGGCGTGCAGCAACACGAGCGGACCGACGGGCCCGCCAAGCAGCAACACGAGCAGCGCCGCGCCCGCCAGGGGTCGCGACACGCGGCCTCGCACCATCATTCACCACGAGGCTAGCCGTCCAAGTCCAACCCCGTCAAGCCCATAACCGTGAATCGACCCTCAAGGTTGTACACTCGTGGGCCGATATCTGATTCAGTGGCACGGTTCGACCGGGTCTCCGGGCGAGTTTTCCATGGGCGGAGCTGACGCACAACATCGGTCATTGCCGCGGTCGGTCCCGCAGACGGCGCTCCGTGCGCCCTGCCATGGCTAAGAAGATGTCCCGGGGCGGGAACGCCTACCTGTTCGCCGTCATCCTGTCGGGCGCCGCCGTCATCGCCTACTCCGCCTGGGACCTCGTCCAGCACCCAATCAGCAGCGTCTGGCTGGTGTTGCTCACCCTGACGGCCTTCAGCAGCACGTTCACCGTGCGCATCCCGAACGTGTCGGCCACCATCTCGGTGTCGGAGACCTTCGTCTTCATCGCCGCGCTGGTGTTCGGGCCCTCGGCCGCCGCGCTGACGATCGCGATGGACGGCCTGCTCATCTCCTGGTGGGGCGGCCACCGCCAGCCGGTGAAGATGCTGTTCAACGCGACGCAGGCGTCGCTGTCGATCTTCGTCGCCACGCACGTGTTCGTCTGGCTGGCCGGCGTGCAGCTCGGGACGGCGGCCTACGTCGATCTCGGCCGCCACCTGGGCCCGATCCTCGTCTTCACGCTCACTTACTTCTTCCTGAACAGCGGCATCAACGCGCTCGTCGTGTCGTTCGCCTCGCAGCGGCCGCTCTTGAACGTGTGGTGCCAGCGGCATTTCGGGTGGCTGCTGCTCAACTACCTCGGCGCCGCGTCGGTCTCGGCGCTGCTCCTGCACAACGCGAACTTCAACCCGATGGCCCTGGCCATCGTCGTGCCGTTGATCGTGATCTCGTACTTCACGTTCCAGACGGCGATGCAGCGCGTCACCGACGCCAACCAGCACCTCGAGAAGCTCAACAGCCTCTACCTGTCGATCATCGAGGCGATGGCCATGGCGGTCGAGGCGAAGGACCAGGTGACGCACGGGCACATCCGTCGCGTGCAGACGCTCGCGGTGGGCCTCGCGCGCGCGCTGGGCATCACCGATCCCAGCGAGATCCAGGCCATCCAGGCCGCCGCCGTGCTGCACGACATGGGCAAGCTCCACGTGCCCGAGCACATCCTGAACAAGCCGGGCAAGCTCTCGGCAGCCGAGTTCGAGACGATCAAGCAGCACGCCGACAAGGGGGCCGACATCCTCGCGCCCATCGCGTTCCCGTATCCGGTCGTGCCCATCGTGCGGCACCACCACGAGCGGTGGGACGGGCAGGGGTATCCGGCTGGGCTCGCCGGGAGCGCGATTCCCGTCGGGGCCCGGATCCTGTCGGTCGTGGACTGCTTCGACGCGCTCACCTCCGACCGGCCGTATCGGCGCGCGCTGTCGGTCGAGCAGGCGATGGGCATGCTCCTCGACGGGCGGGGTACGGCCTACGACCCTGAGGTGGTGGACACCTTCGCCCGCGTGTACAGCGACATCGTGTCGAAGGACCCGGAGCACGCCGCCCCGGCCGTCGGCCGGCCGGATGTGGCGATCGAGCCCGTAGCGGCTCGCAACCCGGCCCCGGCAACAGCGCGGCCGGCGGTCGAGACCGACGCGCACGTCCTGCCCGCACTCGAGGTGCTGCACGCCTTCTCGTCGCAGGCGGCACTCCCGGACCTGGCCGAGGCGATCGCCCAGCAGGCGCTGCGGGAGACGCCCGCGGCACTCTTCGCGCTGTTCGTCCACGACGCGGAGTCGGGCGACCTCGCCGTCGCCCACGCCTCGGGCGTGTCGGCCGAGCGGCTGCGCGGCCTCCGCCTGGCGCTCGGGGAGCGCCTCAGTGGCTGGGTGGCGGCCAACCGGCGCACCATCTGCAACTCCGACGCGGCGCTCGACCTCGCCGCCGTGGACGAGCCCTTCGAGGGCGACCTGCACAGCACCCTCAGCGTGCCGCTCGTCGTCGACGATGCACTCGTCGGCGTGGTGTCGCTGTATGCACACGACCCGCAGGCCTTCACGGATCGCCACCGGCGCTTCCTCGAGCAGCTGGTGGTCGCGCTCGGCCACGCCGTCCGCGGCAGCCTGGAGTTCGAGAAGGTGCAGCGGGCCACGCTGCCCGGGGCCCTGCCCCTGAGCCTCCCGCCGGCGGAGCAGGCGCGGCTCGCGGTGCCGGTCGAGGGCGGCACGCACCTCGCCGCGGTGTCGCTGCAGCTGGCGGGGATCGGCGCGGAGGACGAGGGTCAGTTGCGTGCGCAACTGTTGGGCCGCGCCGCGGCCGCGCTCGGCCGGGACCTCCGCAGCACCGACCTCGTCTACCGCGACGGGCCGTGCGGCCTGCTCGCCGTGCTGCCGCAGGCCGACGCCCGCGCCGCCTTGGTGATCGCGGGGCGGGTGCGCGACACGCTCCAGCGCGCGTTGCAGGCGATCGAGCCGCCGCTCGCCACCGTGGTGCAGGTGTCAACCGGCGTGGCCGCCTTTCCCGAGGACGGGCTGCTGCTCGACGCGGTGCTCGAAGCCGCCCGGAAGCGGACCTTCGACGGCACCCGGGAGCCCCGCCTGCGGCTGGTGGCCGACGGCAACGGGACGGGGACGGGGCCGGCGCCGCCCTCGCGGACGTCGCGTGCCCGCGGCGTCGCCTGACACCGCGCAGCCTCGCGCACGGTGCCAACCCGCAGCCCACCGCCCACCGCCAGCACCACCGCTCCACCTCCGCGGGCGTTGTCCGCCAAAGCGGTTCACGCCGGCCCGGGCGGCCGTCCCTTGCCGTGCGGCACCGGCCAGAACCAGGGCGCTCGGCACTGGCCGATCGGCGCTGGGCGGGCTACCGCGCGTGGGCCGGCCCGAGCAGCACCGCGTTGATGAACAGCAACTCGGTGCTCTCGACGAACGCCCGGTAGTTCGGATCCTCGGCAAACGCGACCACGCGGCCGCGTCCCATCGGCTGGTCGATCAGGTAGGCCTTCTGCGCGAGCTGCTGCTGCGCCTGGTCCCAGGCGAGCCCAGAGGCGAGCACCCGCTCGCGCGGGGCATACACGCCCACGTTCCGCCCCTTGTCGAGCTTGATCGGCGTGAAGATCCGCTGGCTTTCGACGATCGCCTGGATCTCGCCGTCGGTCCCCGATGACAACCAGTGCTCGGGGTCGAGCTGCACGCGCAACATTGCTCCGGGGGTGAAGTCGGGCCGGTCGCGCTCGGGCTGGATGGCGGCGTCCAGATCGAACGGCTTGGCGGGATCGGTCGCGGCGTCCTTGGGCTTCTCGTCCTTGGCGGGCTCGCGCTCCGGTTTGCCGCCCCGCAGCTCGGTGACCGTGTCGAGCAGCCCCACGTTCTCGCGCGCGGCCCAGCGTGACGCCTCACCGAGGGTGATGAGCGTCCCGCCCCCGGCGACCCAGTCCTTGAGTCGCCGCAGCGTCTCGCCGCCCAGCGCCTCGCCATAGTTGCCCGCGGGCAGCACGAGGACGTCGAACCGGCGCAGGTCCACGCGCCCGAGGGTCCGGGTGCGGATCACCGTGACTGGCTGCTCGAACCGCTGCTCGAGCACGTACCGGGCCCATCCCGCCGAGGTCGATGCGGTCGGCTCGTCCCACGCCAGGACAACGCGCGGGGCCTTCATGGCGAGGACGCGATCGCTGCCCAGCGAGATGCCACTCTCGGTGAAGGTGGCCTCCACCGGGTCGAGCGGCACGGCGTGGCGCGCGGCCGCGGCGGCGAGCCCCGCGCGGGCCTCCGGCGACAGGTCCGACGTGCGCACGAAGACGGTGCCGACGCCATACTCGCGGCCCGCGAGCGTGAAGGGCGCGTCGGCGACGCGCAGCTTGGCCCCGGCCCGCAGGGCGGCCGCGGCGACGGCCGCCGTTCCCGTCCCCCAGCGCGCGAGGTAGCCCACCCGGGCGGGCGGCAGCGCGGGCGTCTCTCTCGCGCCCGGAACGGGCGGGAGCGCCTCGGTCGCGACCCCCGTCGGCCGCTCGCTCGTCAGCACCTCGATGTCCCAGGCGAGGGGAAGGCTCCACGCCGTCAGGTCGTAGATCTGGTCGGGCAGACGCTTGCGCCGGCGGCGTTCCTGCTCCTTCACGAACGCCTCGGGCTGCGGCACGCTCGGGTCGAGCAGGTTCCGCAGGAGCCGGTTGCCAGGCTGCGCGGCCGGCACGACCAGGGTGCCGGCGGGCAGCGTGCGCGTGCCGAGCGCGATCGGTGCCGTCGAGCGCCGCACCTCGAGACCCTGCTGGGCCAGCAGTTGTCCCAGTCGGTGTGCTCGCGCCGCATCGGCCCCGGGCGGCACGAGGTACTCGCGCACGGGCCCACGCTCGCCGAGCGCGATGGCACTGCGCCGGTACTCGGCGAAGTCGCGCAACAGCCGCGCGCGGTTGGCCGCCGCCGTCTGCGCGGTCTGCAGCGCGGCGGTGAAGTGCGGCACGATGCTCTCGCGATAGGTGAGCAGCGAGTCGTCTCGGCGGCGCCACACGAGCCCGCGCGCCGACGCCTGCTCGTAGGTCATGCCGACCGAGCCGTGGAAGATCGGCCACGACTCGCCGTAGCCCGGGTAGAAGCTGTCGAAGGTCTCGCGGATGAAGTAGGCGAAGCCGCGCTCGTCGAAGCGCTGCCCGTTCTCCCGCCCGAAGGTCTCGAACCAGCCCGCCTGCTCGCGCGTGATGTACGGGTTCAGCGGGTCGGCCGGCGGCGCGAAGTAGTAGGTCGAGTCGCCGCCCATCTCGTGCAGGTCCACCACCACCTGCGGGAACCACTCGAGGTAGAACGCCGTGCGGGCGCGCGTCTCCGGCTGCGACTGCGCGAACCAGTCGCGGTTCATGTCGAACAGGTAGTGGTTCGACCGCCCGCCAGGCCACGGTTCGTCGTGTTCGGCAGAGGCCGGCTCGGCGTCGGGCGAGGCCGCGCGCGACTGGGCGTAGTGCTGCAGGAACCGGGCCCGGCCGTCGGGGTTCTGCGCCGGATCGATCAGCACGATCGCCTCGCGGCGAATCGACTCCACGACGGCATCGCCCTGGGCAGCCAGCAGGTGGTGGGCCAGGGCCAGGGCCGCATCGCCGGAACTGATCTCGTTGCCGTGCACGCCGTGGATCAACCACACCACGACGGGCAGGTCGTTGACGAGCGCCTCGGTGGCAGGCGCCGCCACGCCGCGTGGATCCGCCAGCCGCCGCAGCCCGGCCCTCACCTCGTCGAGCGCGCCGATGCGAGCCGGGGAGCCGACCGCGAGCGCGTGGAGCGGACGTCCTTCCCAGCTGCGTCCGTACTCGATGAGCACCGCGCGATCCGGCGCCGCCGCGGCGAGCGCCCGCAGGTAGGCGACCATCTGGTCGGGCGTCGTGATCACCTCCCCAACGTCGTGGCCGACGACGGCCTTCAGCGTCGGGATGCGTGCGTCGTACACCGCGCCGGGCGCGAGTGCCTGCCGCGCCTCGGCCGGAGGCGGCGGCACGGCGGACGCCTGCGAAGAGGCCGTTCCGGGCATCGCGAGGACGGCGGCTGCCGCGAAGATCAGCGCGAGGGTCATTCAGGTGTGCTCCTGGAGACGAGACGGGCCGGCGTGGCGCGCCGGCGGTCGAGGGCCTCGCCAGTATACTGATTCGTCGTCGTCGGGAAAGGAGTGTCCGTGCCATCGTCCGCATCCCGCCACGCTGTCGCGTTGCTTCTCGCCGGTTCCGCCTTCGTCCCGTCCTCGGCGTTGTGCGCACAGGTACCCACGGAACGCCCCGCGCGCGCCGGCGTGGCCGCGCCGGTGGCCGCCTCCGACGCCGCACCACCACCACGATCGGCGTTGAAGGCGCTCGACGCACGCAGCATCGGCCCGGCCGTGATGGGCGGGCGCGTCTCCGACATTGCCCTCGATCCCGAGGATCCCGCCACCTTCTACGTGGCCACCGCGCACGGCGGGCTGCAGAAGACCACCGACAGCGGCGGCTCGTTCAGCGGCGTGATGGACCGCGAGGCCACGAGTTCCATGGGCGCCGTCGCCGTCGCGCCCGCCAACCCGAAGGTGGTCTGGGTGGGCAGCGGCGAGGCCAACGACCGCAACAGTTCCGGCTGGGGCACCGGTGTGTACCGCAGCACCGACGGTGGCGCCACGTGGTCGAACGTCGGGCTCTCCACCAGCCGCACGATCGCCCGCATCCTCGTCCACCCGCGCGATCCCGAGACGGCGTACGTGGCCGCGATGGGCGATCTCTGGAGCGAAGGGGGCGAGCGGGGCCTCTTCAAGACGACCGACGGTGGCAAGACGTGGCGCGCGGTGCTCCAGGCCCCGGCGCCGGACGCGGGCCGCGTGGGGTGCGGCGACGTCGTAATGGATCCGCAGAACCCCGACACGATCTACGCAACCCTGTACGCCCGCCGGCGCACACCGTGGTCGTTCACCTCGGGCCCCGAGGCCAGCGGCGGCGCCGACCGCGGGGGCATCTTCAAGTCCGTCGATGGCGGCGCCACCTGGGCCAAGCTGACCAACGGCCTCCCCGGCGCCACGCAGCGAATCGGCCTCGCCATCCACGCGAAGGACCCCCGGATCCTCTACGCGATCGTCCAGAGCGCCGAGGGCGGCACGAGCGGCATCGACGAGGTGCGCAGCCGGCGTGGCGGCGTGTTCCGCAGCGAGGACGGCGGCGCCACCTGGACGCGCCGCAACGCGCTCAACCCCCGCCCCTTCTACTTCAGCCAGATTCGCGTCGATCCCGTCGACGCGCAGCGCGTCTACGTGCTGGGCTTCTGGCTGCACGTCTCAGAGGACGGCGGTGCCACCTTCCGCGAGGACCACTTCCAGAAGGTGCACCCCGACAACCACGCGCTCGCCATCGACCCGCGCAACCCGAAGCGCCTGCTGCTCGGCACCGACGGCGGCGTGTATCAGAGCTGGGACGCAGGCGCACGGTGGGCACACCTCGACACGCTGGTGGCCGGCGAGTTCTACCGCATCAACGTGGATGCGAGCACGCCGTACCGCATCTGCGGCGGCCTGCAGGACAACGTCAACTGGGTGGGGCCCAGCCGCACGCGCACGAAGGACGGGATCGTCAACGCCGACTGGATCCAGATCTACGGCGGCGACGGCTTCTACTGCGTCTTCGACCCCGACGACCCCGACATCGTCTACGCCGAATCACAGTCGGGGTTCGTGCACCGCCTCCACATGAAGAGCGGGGCGCTCAAGCAGCTGCGGCCTGAGCCGAGCGAGGGCGAAGCTGCCTTCCGATTCCACTGGAACTCGCCCCTCCTCCCGAGCCGTCACCGGAAGGGGACGATGTACCTCGCCGGCAACCGCGTGTTCGCGCTCACCGATCGCGGCGAGCAGTGGCGCGCGATCAGCCCCGACCTGTCCACGCGCAGCATCGACCGCATCCTCGCCGTGGGCAGCGGGGCCGAAACCTTCGGTGTGGTGTACGCCCTCGCCGATTCGCCCGTGCGTGCCGGGCTGCTCTGGGCGGGAACCGACGACGGGAAGTTGTGGGTGACGGAAGACGAGGGCAGCGCGTGGACCGACCTGACGGCCAACCTCCCCGCGGCGGCCAGGGGCCAGTGGATCTCGCGGATCGAGCCGGGCTGGCACGACGCGCGGACCGCCTACCTGGCAGTGTGGGCCTACCGCACGGGCAACTACGCGCCGCTCGTCTATCGCACGGCCGACCTCGGCCGGACCTGGCAGGCGATTGCGGGCGACCTGCCGGCCGACGGCCCGGTCCGCGTCATTCGCGAGGACCCGTTCCGGGCGAACCTGCTGTACGCGGGCACGCAGTTCGGGCTCTTCGTCAGCCTGGACGGCGGCACGCGCTGGACGCGCTTCGCTGGCCTGCCCACGGTCCCCGTGGACGATCTCGTCGTGCACCCGCGCGACCGCGATCTGGTGATCGCCACGCACGGGCGCAGTCTCTACATCGTCGACGACGTGCGGCCGCTGCAGGAGTTGACGCCGGCCGTGCTCGGCAAGCCGGCGCACCTCTTTCCGATCCGCGCCGTGGAGGGCTACGACCCGCTGCCCGGCTGGGGAGACTGGGGCGGCAGCAGTCACTTCCGCGGCGCGAACCCGCCGCTGGGGGCGATCATCACCGTCTGGCTACGGGAGTTCACGGGAGACAAGGCCAGCCTGACCGTGAAGAGCGCGTCGGGGACGCCGGTGGCAAACCTCACGCTGCCGGGCACGCCGGGGCTCAACCGCGTGACGTGGGACCTCAAGCCGAGCAAGGATCTGGTCAGCGACTACGGCAGCGACCGCGCCGGCCACTACGTGGCGCCAGGCGAGTACGAGGTGACGCTCAGCTACGGGGCGGTGAGCGACACGCAGAGGGTGACCGTCACGCTCGCGCCGGGGTTCGAGCCGCGGTGATTCAGCCGCGCGGGGTCGGAGTTCATTTCACTTTCTGCACCGCAGGACGATGACATCCGGCCTGCTCGCCGAACACCTCACCAAGGACTTCCCGGGCGTGCACGCCGTACGGGACGTCAGCTTCGCGGTGGGTCGCGGCGAGGTCGTGGGCCTGCTCGGGCCCAACGGGGCGGGCAAGACGACCACGCTGCGCCTGCTGGCCGGCATCCTCACACCCGACCGTGGCCGCGTGCTCGTCGAGGGCATCGACCTGCAGCGCGATCCCCTCGAGGCCAAGCGCCGCCTCGGGTTCCTCTCGGGTGACACGCAACTCTACAAGCGGCTCACCACGCGCGAGGTGCTCGAGTACTTCGGCCGCCTGTTCGGGATGGCGCCGGCGGACCTCGCGGGCCGGATCGAGCAGCTCGTGGCGCGGCTCGACATGACCTCGTTCGCCGACCGCCCGTGCGGCACGCTGTCGTCGGGGCAGAAGCAGCGGGCCAACGTCGCCCGCGCGTTCCTGCACCAGCCGCGCGTCCTCATCCTCGACGAGCCGACGACCGCCCTCGACGTCATCAGCGGCCAGTTCATCGTCGAATCGATCCGCGAGGAGCGTGCCGCGGGGCGGGCCGTGCTGTTCTCGACGCACATCATGAGCGAGGCGGAGTACCTGTGCGATCGGATCCTCCTCATCCACGAAGGCCGGCTCGTCGACGCGGGCACGCTCGAGGAACTGCTGGCGCACACGGGGCAGAGCAACCTCACCGATGCCTTCCTGTCCCACGTGGGGCAACCCCGGTGAGGGCGGGGCGGTGCGCGACTCCGGGCCCAAAGGTACGGGGCTCCGAGGGGCCCGTCAATTGACAGCTGACGACTGACGACCCGATGCGCCTGTCCCGTGTCCTCACCATCGCCGCCAAGGAACTGCGCGAGATCCTCCGCGATCGCCGCACCCTGCTGCTCACGATCGGGCTGCCGATCCTCGTCTACCCGCTGACCATGGTCGGCATGAGCAAGCTGCAGGAGTCCCGAGACGAGGCGGCGGAGGCTCGCCGGTCGGTCGTCGCGGTGTGGGGCGTCCTGCCCGACGGGCTCGTCGAGGCGCTGCAGGACGACGCCGGAATCCACGTGCGGCCCTGGCAGGGCGCTCCCGCCGAGGTGCGGCGCGCGCTCGAGGCCGGCACGGCGCGGCCAGCGGCCGCCATCGAACGAGAGGAGTCCGCGGCCGGCACGGCGCGGGCGCGACGGGCATCGGATGCACGCCGCGAGGCCAGGCGCGAGCAGGAGAACCCCACGCTCGCCGCCGCGCGGCGGCTGCTCGAGTCGCGGGACGCCGACGCGGTGCTCGTGGCGTGGGGCGAGGCCAGGACGGCCGTCGCGGCGGGCGGGCTCGGCACCGTGTCGGTGTACTTCGACTCGGTGCGCGAGGACTCGGGCACGGCGCGGTCGCGGCTCGACACCGTGCTGCGCGACTATCGCGAGACCCTGCTGAAGCGGCGCGAGGTCGAGCGCGCGCTGCCCGCCGGCTTCGTCGAGGCACTCGACGTGCTGCAGCGCGACGTGGCGCCGCCCTCGCGTCAGGCCGGGCGCATTCTCGGCTCGTTCCTGCCCTTCCTGCTGATCTCGCTGTCGCTCTTCGGGGGGTTCTACCCCGCCGT
>Ga0114939_10001589_pt1 | contig 17789 bp, 17 predicted proteins | sample AshMeaCrysSpring_FD_87196 | JGI IMG/M metagenome (GOLD analysis project Ga0114939, IMG submission 87196) | Groundwater microbial communities from Big Spring, Nevada to study Microbial Dark Matter (Phase II) - Ash Meadows Crystal Spring | ecosystem: Environmental > Aquatic > Deep subsurface >...
AAGGTGATGAACCTGAACATCCGCAGCCTCTTCCTGATGAGCCAGGCGGTGGGCAAGGCCAGCATGATCCCGCGCCGGCAGGGGCGCATCATCAACATCGCCTCGATCGCCGGGCTGGCCGGCTCGGCCGACGTGAAGTTCATCGCCTACGGCACCAGCAAGGGCGCGGTGGTCAACTTCACGCGCACGCTGGCCGGCGAGTGGGGCGCCTACGGCATCACCGTGAACGCGCTGGCGCCGGGCTTCTTCCCCAGCAAGATGACCAAGGGCATCCTGGCAGAGCTGGGTGCCGACAAGCTGGCGCAGCAGGCGCCGCTGAAGCGCATTGGCGACGACGACGACCTGAAGGGCGCTGCGCTGCTCTTCGCCTCGGCCGCCGGCAAGCACATCACCGGGCAGATCCTGGCGGTGGACGGCGGCGTCAGCAGCGTGCACTCCGGCGGCTAGGGCCTGTTCACCCTGCAGGAAGGGATCGCGTTGTGACCAGAAGGGCCGCAGGCAAGGCGCAAACCGCAGCCGGGTTGGACACCCGGCGAGGATTTGCAACGCTGCATGCGGCCCGTCTGGTCGCAACCCTTCGGGAAGGCCCGCCGGCACGGGCCGCTCGTCGTTGCAACGCTTGCCCGCACGTCAGTGCGGGCGGCCCGTCGCGCCTAGATTGGCCCGTGCCGGCGGGCCTTCGCGACCCTTCCTGTAGGGAGAACAGGCCCTGATGCAGTTCGCCCGGCACATCCCCTTCATCCATCTGCTGGGGGCGCAACTGCTGCGCTTCGAGGACGGCGAGACCGAGATCGCGCTCGACATCCGCGACGAGCTGCAGAACTCCTGGCAGGTGGCGCACGGCGGCGTGGTGATGACGCTGCTGGACGTGGCCATGGCGCACGCCACGCGCGCGCCGCGCAAGCCCGAGGAAGGCCCCGACCCGCGTGGCGTGGTCACCATCGAGATGAAGACCACCTTCATGAAGCCGGCGCGCGGCCGCGTCACCTGCGTCGGCAAGCTGCTGCAGCGCAGCCCCTCGCTGTGCTTCTGCGAAGGCACCGTGTTCGATGCCGCCGGCGAGCGTCTGGCGCATGCCACCGGCACCTTCAAATTCCTGGCCGGTCTGCCCGTGGACGGCCGGCGCATCCAGTCCCCTGACGCATCCGATTGAGGAGACAAGCATGATCAACAAGCAATGGCACCTGGTGTCGCGCCCCACCGGCGAACCCACTCCCGACAACTTCAAGCTGGTCGAGGCCCCAGTGCCCGAGCTGCAGGACGGCCAGGTGCTGGTGCGCCAGCACTACATGAGCCTGGACCCGTACATGCGCGGCCGCATGAACGAGGGCAAGAGCTACGCCCAGCCGCAGCCGCTGAACGCGGTGATGCAGGGCGGCACGGTGGGCGAGGTGGTGGCCTCGCGCAGCACCTCGCTGCAGGTCGGCGACCAGGTCGTCGGCATGGGCGGCTGGCAGCAGTACGCGCTGGTCGAGCCGGCGGCGCTGCCGATGTGGCGCAAGGTGGACACCACTCACGTGCCGCTGTCGGCCTATCTGGGTGCGGTGGGCATGCCCGGCGTCACCGCCTGGGTGGGGCTGAACAAGATCATCGAGCCCAAGGCCGGCGAGACCATCGTCGTCAGCGCCGCCAGCGGCGCGGTCGGCAGCGTGGTCGGCCAGCTCGCCAAGGCGGCGGGCTGCCGCGCGGTGGGCCTGGCCGGCGGGCCGGGGAAGTGCCGCGCCGTGGTCGAAGAATTCGGCTTCGACGCCTGCATCGACTACCGCCGGCACCCGGACCTGAAGTCGCTGTCCGCGGCGCTGAAGGAAGCCTGCCCGCAGGGCATCGACGGCTACTTCGAGAACGTCGGCGGGCTGATCCTGGATGCCGTGCTGCTGCGCGCCAATGCGTTCGCGCGCGTGGCCATGTGCGGCATGATCGCCGGCTACAACGGCGCGCCGATCCCGCTGGCCGCGCCGCAGCTGATCCTGGTGAACCGCATGAAGGTGCAGGGCTTCATCGTCAGCGAATACCTGCCGCACTGGCCGCAGGCGCTGGCCGAGCTGGGCGGCCTGGTGGCCAGCGGCAAGCTGAAGTACCGCGAGAGCATCGCGCAGGGCATCGAGGCCGCGCCCGAGGCCTTCATCGGCCTGCTGAAGGGCCGCAACTTCGGCAAGAAGCTGGTCAAGCTGGTCTGAGGTACTCGATGCTCTGGACCTGGACGCGCTTCGAGGACCTGGGCGTCCATGGGCTGTACGACATTCTTGCGCTGCGCTGCCGGGTGTTCGTCCTGGAACAGGGCGCCTACCTCGACCCGGATGGCTTCGACGCCTGCAGCTGGCATCTGCAGGGCCGCGACGCGCAGGGCGTGCTGCAGGCCTACCTGCGCGCGGTGCACCCGGGGCGCAAATACGACGAGCCGTCCATCGGCCGCGTCGCGGTGGCGCCCGAGCTTCGCGGCAGCGGCCTGGGCAGGGCGCTGATGCGCGAGGGCCTGGCGCGTTGTGCGGCGCAGTGGCCGGGCCGCGGCGTGCGCATCAGCGCGCAGGCCCGGCTGCGGCGCTTCTACCGCGAGCTGGGCTTCGTGCCGCTGGGCGACGAGTACCCCGAGGACGGCATCCCTCATCTGCAGATGCTGCACGGCCCGGCGGACGCCGGCGCCAACCCTGGAGAACCGCGATGCACGAGCTGATCCTGCACCACTACCCGATGTCGCCCTTTGCCGAGAAGGTGCGGCTGATGCTCGGCTACAAGAAGCTGCCGTGGCGATCGGTGATCATCCCGCCGGTGATGCCCAAGCCCGACGTGGTGGCGCTGACCGGCGGGTATCGCAAGACGCCGATTCTGCAGGTCGGTGCCGACATCTACTGCGACACCGCGCTGATCGCGCGCGTGCTCGAGGCCCGCCAGCCGTCGCCGACGCTCTATCCCGCCGCGGCGCCGCTGGCCGTCCCGCTGGCGCAGTGGGCCGACAGCGCGCTGTTCGCTGTGGCCGTCAGCTGGGCGATGCAGCCTGCCGGCGCCGCCGTCATCCTCGGCGCGCAGCCGCCCGAGGTGCTGCAGGCCTTTGCCGCCGACCGCGCCGCGATGCGTGCCCATGCGCCGCGCCCTTCGCTGGCCGATGCCACGGCGCAGCTGAAGCAGCACCTCGGGCAGTTGCAGTCGCAGCTGCAGCAGGGCGGGCCCTGGCTGTTCGGCGCGCAGCCGAGCATCGCCGACTTCTCGGTGGGGCATTGCCTGTGGTTCATCCGGCTGGCGCGGCCGGTGGCCCATCTGCTGGACGACTTCCCCGCCATCGGCCCTTGGCTCGACCGTCTGCTGGCACTGGGGCATCACCAGAGCACCCCGCTGGACAGCGGCGAGGCGCTGGCCGTGGCGGCCGCCGCCGGCACGCATGCGCCGGCGGCGGTGGCGCCGGGCATGGGCTTCGAGGCCGGGCAGGAGGCGACGGTGGCCGCGACCGACTACGGCACCGATGCGGTGGCCGGCGTGCTGGTGGGCCTGGACGATCGCGAATCGGTGCTGCGTCGCAGCGATGCGCGCGCCGGCACGGTGCACGTGCACTTCCCGCGCTTCGGCTTCCAGGTCCGGGCGCTGAAGAAGGAGTGAGATGAAGAGCTTTCGCGGGCGCACGGCCGTCATCACCGGTGCGGCATCGGGCTTCGGCCTGGAGGTGGCGCGCATCGCCGCGCGCGAGGGCATGCGCGTCGTCATGGCCGACGTGCAGCAGGACGCCCTGGCCCGGGCCGCAGGCGAGATCGGTGCCGATGGCGCCGAGGTGCTGCCCTTCAGGCTGGACGTGTCCAGGGCGGTGGAGGTCGAGGCCCTGGCCGAGGCGGCGCGCCAGCGCTTCGGCGCGCCGCATTTCGTCTTCAACAATGCCGGGGTCGGCTGCGGCGGCCTGATCTGGGAGAACACGCTGCAGGACTGGCAATGGGTGCTCGGCGTCAACCTGATGGGCGTGGTGCACGGCGTGCGCAACTTCACGCCGATGATGCTGCAGGCGGCGGCACAGGACCCTGGCTACGAGGGCCACATCGTCAACACGGCGTCGATGGCCGGCCTGGTGAATCCGCCGAACATGGGCGTCTACAACGTCAGCAAGCATGCGGTGGTGTCGCTGTCGGAGACGCTTTACCAGGACCTGCGCCTCGTCACCGACCAGGTCACGGCCTCGGTGCTGTGCCCCTTCTTCGTCAGCACCGGCATCACGCGCAGCGAGCGCAACCGCCCGCCGGAGCTGGCGTCCGCCGCGCCGACGCGCAGCCAGCGCATCGGCCAGGCCATGGGCGACAAGGCCGTCGGCAGCGGCAAGGTCTCGGCGGCGATGGTGGCGCAGTTCGTGTTCGAGGCGCTGCGCGCGCAGCGCTTCTACATCTACAGCCACCCGCAGGCGCTGGCCGGCGTGCAGGACCGGCTTGAGGACGTGCTGCAGTCGCGCAACCCCGGCGACCCCTTCGCGCACAAGCCGGAGGTCGGCGCCAGCCTGCGGGCGGCCTTGCGCGCCGCCGACTGAGCGCGCCCGGTCCATGTCGTCGATGCCCGTGGCGCCGGCGGTGGTGGTGGGCGGCGGGCCGGCCGGCCTGATGGCGGCCGAGATGCTGTGCGCCGGCGGCGTCGAGGTGCACGTCTTCGACGCGATGCGCTCGGTGGGCCGCAAGTTCCTGCTGGCCGGCAAGGGCGGGCTGAATCTCACGCATGCGGAGGGCTTCGAGAGCTTCGTCGCGCGTTACGGCAGCCGGCAGGCGCAGGTGCGCGCCCTGCTGCAGCGCTTCGGCCCGCAGCAGTTGCGCGACTGGGTCGCGGCGCTGGGCATCGACACCTTCGTCGGCAGCTCGGGGCGTGTCTTTCCGACGGACATGAAGGCGGCCCCGCTGCTGCGCGCCTGGCTGCATCGCCTGCGCGGCGCCGGCGCGCGCTTGCACATGCGGCACCGCTGCCTGGGATGGGCCGATGCCGGCGCGGGCCAGGGTGTGCCGGCGCTGCGCTTCGACACCCCGGAGGGCCAGAAGTGCGTGCAGCCGGGCGTGCTGGTGCTGGCGCTGGGCGGGGCCAGCTGGCCGCAGCTCGGCTCCGATGGCGCCTGGGCGAGCTGGCTGCCGCAGCCGGGGGTGGAGGTGGCGCCGTTGCGGCCGGCGAACTGCGGCTTCGAGGTCGCGGGCGCATTGCCGGCCGCGGCCGGCTGGAGCGAGCACTTCGCCCGCCGCTACGCCGGCCATGCGCTGAAGTCGGTGGCCTTCGAACTGCCGGACGAGGGCGCCGGGCCGTGGCGGCAGGCCGGGGAGTGCATGGTCACCGGCTACGGCATCGAGGGCAGCCTCGTCTACGCCGCCTCGGCCCGCCTGCGCGACACGATCGACGCCCGGGGCAGCGCCGAGCTGCGCATCGACCTGCTGCCGGCGCGCAGCCTGCCCTGGTTGCAGGCCGAGCTGGCGCGCCCGCGCGGCACGCGCTCGCTGTCCACCCACCTGAAGTCGCGCCTCGGCCTTGCCGGCGTCAAGGCCGGGCTGCTGCGCGAACTGGCGGACCGGACGGTCATGGCCGATCCCGCGCGGCTGGCTGCGGCCATCAAGGCCTTGCCGCTGCGCCTGAGCGCGCCGCGCCCGATCGACGAAGCGATCAGCAGCGCCGGCGGCCTGCGCTTCGAGTCCCTGGACGAAGCGCTCATGCTGCGTGCCCGGCCGGGCGTGTTCTGCGCCGGCGAGATGCTCGACTGGGAAGCCCCCACCGGCGGCTACCTGCTCACCGCCACGCTGGCCAGCGGGCGCGTGGCCGGCGCCGGCGCGCTGGCCTGGCTGGCGACGCATTGAGGCTGGACGATGCTGCTCGTCTTCGGCTCGATCAACCTGGACCTCTGCTTCCGCTGCGCCAGCCTGCCCGGGCGCGGCGAGACCGTGCTCGCCGGCGGCATGGCGGCGGCGCCCGGCGGCAAGGGGGCCAACCAGGCGCATGCTGCGCAGCGCTACGGCGTGCCGACGCAGCTGGTCGGCGCGGTCGGCGCGGATGCCTTCGCCGAGCCGGCGCTGCGTTGCCTTCGCGCCAGCGGCGTCGGGCTGCAGGCGCTGCAGCGCCTGCCGGGGGCCACCGGGCTGGCCAGCGTCGGCGTCGATGCCCAGGGCGAGAACCAGATCCTGGTGGCGCCCGGCGTGAACCTGGCCTTGCGCCACGAGCACGTGACGGACGCGCTGCTGGCGCAGCACCGCGTGCTGCTGATGCAGATGGAGACCGACCCGGCGCAGAACCTGGCCCTGGCCGCGCGGGCGCGCCGTCTCGGCCTGCTCACGCTGCTGAACAATGCGCCGGCGCAGGCCTTGCCGGAGGAACTGCTGGCGCAGCTGGACGTGCTCATCGTCAACGCGGTCGAGCTGGTCCAGAGCGCGGCGCCGCTGGGCATCGGCCCCGGGGATGCCCTGGACGTGTTGCACGCGCTCGCCGACCGCTGCCGGCTGACGGTGCTGCTGACCCGCGGCGCGCGGGGCGCGGTGGCGCGCGCACGGGGTCGCGACTGGCAGGTGCCCGCCTGCCGCGTGACGGTGCAGGACAGCACCGGGGCCGGGGACACCTTTGCCGGCGTCTTCGCGGCGGCACGCGCCGAGGGGCGCGAGCTCGTCGACGCGTTGCAGCGCGCCAGCGTCGCCGCCGCGCTGGCCTGTCGATCGCCGGGCGCGCAGCCGTCGCAGCCGGCCCGCGGCGAGATCGAGGCCGAGCTGGCCGGCTATCTCGCCAGCCTGGGCAGTCCGGAAGGCCCCGCAGGCTGAGGCGCGGGCGGCGCCTTCAGGGCCTTCGCGTCGCGTCTCGCGACATACCCGCGCCCGTCGCCGGCGGCGCCTCGGCCCCTCAGTGGCAGTCGTGGATCATCTCGCGCACGCGCGGGTAGATCTGTTGCTGCCAGCGCCGACCGCTGAACACGCCGTAGTGGCCGACGCCGAGCTGCACGTGGTGGCTCTTCATGTAGGGCCGGATGCCGCTGCACAGGTCGTGCGCCGCCACGGTCTGGCCGATGCTGCAGATGTCGTCGCGCTCGCCCTCGACGGTGAACAGGGCGGTGCGGCGGATGGCGGCGGGCTCGACGCGCTCGCCGCGCACCGTCAGCTCCCCCTTGGCCAGCCTGTACTGCTGGAACACCTGCACCACCGTCTCCAGGTAGAACTCGGCCGGCAGGTCGTTGACGGCGAAATACTCGTCATAGAAGCGCTTCGTCGCCGCGGCCGGCTCGTGCTCGCCGTTCCTCAAGTGGTGGTAAAGGTCGCGAAAGGCCTGGCGGTGCCGGTCGAGGTTCATGCTCATGAACGCCGTCAGCTGCAGGAAGCCAGGGTAGACGCGGCGCATCGCACCGGGATAGCGCCAGGGCACCCGGCTGATCAGGTTGCGTTCGAACCACTCGATCGGCCTCTGTGTGGCCAGTTCGTTGACCTTGGTCGGGTTGACACGGCAGTCGATCGGCCCGGCCATCAAGGTCATGCTGCGCGGCTGCGCCGGGTGGTCGTGCTGCGCCATCAGGGCCACGGCGGCCAGCGTGGGCACGCAGGGCTGACACACCGCCACCAGGTGCGTGCCTGGACCGATCCACTCGATGAAGCCGATCAGGTGCTCGACGTATTCCTCCAGGCCGAAGCGGCCGGCCGCGAGCGGCACCTCGCGCGCGTTGTGCCAGTCGGTGATGTAGACATCGTGGTCCGCCAGCATGGTGCGCGCCGTGTCGTTCAGCAGCGTGGCGAAGTGCCCGGACAGCGGCGCCACGATCAGCACCTTGGGACGTTCGCTGTCCGGCGCCTCGCCGATGTCGTCGCGGACGAAGCGCTGCAGCGTGCAGAAGGGGCGCCGATGCACCGCAATCTCGCGCACCGGCACCTCGCGCTCGCCGATGCGCACCGAATCGATGCCGAACGAGGGACGTTGGTGCGTCAGCCGCAGGCGCGAAAACACCTCCCAGGCGGCGGCGAGCCGTTTCGACCCCGGGGTCTTGACCGGTGTCAACAGACCGTGGTTCAGCCAGTCCGCCCCCCACTGCGCAGCGCTCTGCAGCGGGCCGAGCCAATCGGTGTGCAACTGATAGGCGTGGTAGAGCATGAACGCAAGGGCGCCCGCACTGCGGCGCGGAATGGACCTGCTTCGGGAACGCAAGTAGCGGACCACCTGCATGCACCAAGCTGGCACAGCGCTTGCGAAAGTCCGTGCGATCCCAGGGGAGTGCACCATGCCGAAGACCACCTTGACCATCAGCAGCAAGAACTACTCGTCCTGGTCGCTGCGCGGATGGCTGCTGGCGCGCTTCACCGGACTGGAGTTCGAGGAGGTGATCGTCGGCCCCGACGACCCGGGCGTGCGCGCCGAGATGCTGCTGCTGGCACCGTCGATGCTGGTGCCGTGCCTGCGCCACCAGGGCGTCAAGGTCTGGGACACGCTGGCCATCGGCGAATACCTGCACGAGATCCGGCCCAGGGCCGGCCTGCTGCCGGCCGACCGCGCCGCGCGCGCGCACTGCCGCGCGGTGTGCGGCGAGATGCATTCGGGCTTCGTCTCGCTGCGCTCGGCGCTGCCCATGAACCTGAAGGGGCGTTTTCCGAACTACAAGGTCTGGAGCCGCGCGCAGAGCGACATCGACCGCGTGCTCGAGATCTGGCGCGAATGCCTGGCCGCCTACGGCGGCCCCTTCCTCTTCGGCGAGCGCGGCATGGCCGACGCGATGTACGCGCCGGTGGTGACGCGGCTGCAGACCTACGACGTGCGCATGTCCGACCCGGGCTGCGCGGCCTACTGCAGGCGCATCATGGCCCTGCCCGAGATGCAGCAGTGGATCGAAGCGGCCCGCCTCGAACCCGAGGACATCGACGAACTCGAGATGGAGTTCTGAACCCGGCCGAGGCGATTGCACGGCGCGGCAGGGCCCCGAGTGCGCGGTGGGGCCTCCGACCGACAGGCTATAAAGGCGGCCTCGAGGTTCAGGAGTGGATGATGAGCAGCGCTGCCCCGGCCACCTGCGACCTGTGCGATGCGCACAAGGGCGATACCGATGGCGCCTTCCGCGTGCTGCCGCCGCTGTTCCGCGATTTTGGCGGCAGGTCGAGCTTCCGCGGGCCCGTCAGCACGGTGAAGTGCTTCGAGGACAACTCGATGCTCAAGGCGGCCGTCGAATCGCCGGGGCAGGGCCGCGTGCTGGTGGTCGACGGCGCCGGCTCGCTGCGGCGCGCGCTGCTGGGCGGCAACCTGGGCGCCGCGGCGGCGCGCAACGGCTGGGCCGGCCTGGTCATCGACGGCGCGGTGCGCGACGTGGCCGAACTCGCGGCCTGTGACCTGGGCATCCGCGCGCTGGCGCCGGTGCCCTTGCCGACCGAGCGCCAGGGGCTGGGCCAGCGCGATGTCGTGCTGCAGATCCGCGGCGTCTGGGTGCGCCCCGGCGACTGGCTCTATGCCGATGCCGACGGCATCGTGCTGCTCGCCGGCCCCGCCTGAGCACGGCATGGTCGCTGCGGCCGAATGGGAGGTGGTGCCTTCCACCCCCGCGCAGATCGAGGCGGTGGCCAGGGAATGCCGGCGCATGGTGTCGCGGCGCGCCCTGGTGGCCGCCGGCGTGGCGGTGGTGCCGATCCCCGCCGTGGACTGGGCGACCAACGTCGCCGTGCTGGTGAAGCTGCTGCCGGACATCAACCGCAGGTTCGGGCTGAGCGCCGAGCAGATCGAACGCCTGGCCCCGGAACGGCGGCTGGTGGTGTTCAAGGCCATCACCGCCGGCGGCACGCTGCTGGTGGGGCGCATCGTCACGCGCGAACTGGTGATCTCGGTGCTGCGCATGGTCGGCGTGCGTCTCAGCGCGCAGCAGGCGGTGAAGTTCGTGCCCATCGCCGGGCAGGGCCTGTCGGCCGTGCTCACCTATGGCGCGCTGCGCTACGTCTGCGAGCAGCACATCCGCCAGTGCGTTGCCATCTGCGAACAGTTGCGGCTGCCGGCGCCCAGCGTCGTGGTCGACTGAGGCCCCGTCTGCGGGGGTGAAGCGAACTGGCCAAGGCGGGAGGCGACCCAGGGTGGCGAATACAATCCCCGCATCGGGGCGTAGCGCAGCCTGGTAGCGCATCTGGTTTGGGACCAGAGGGTCGAAGGTTCGAATCCTTTCGCCCCGACCAATGACTTCCACGTCCGGCTCGCGCGGCGGTCGGGCGAGCGTGGCGCCCGTCAGCCGGCAGCGGACGGGTGGCAGACGCAGGCGCCGCAGGCTGCCGCCGCGGAGGCGGCGCGAGTCGCCTGCACCGGCTTCGCGGGCGCCCCGCGCCGAGGCCGTTCAAGCCTCGATCGCCGTCGTTTCCTTGAACAGCGACTCGCGGAACTCGATCGAGCGCGGCCCTTCGCTGCCGCTGGCCCACAACGCCAGCGCAGTGGCCGTCATCGGCTTGGCGAACAGGAAGCCCTGCACCTGGTCGTAGCCCAGCCGCCGCAGGATCTGGTACTGCCCGTCCGTTTCCACGCCCTCGGCCACGACCTTCATGTTCAGCGCCTGGCCGAGGTGGACCACCGCCTCGGCGATCTTGCGCGCACCTTCGCTGTGCTCCAGGTCCAGCACGAAGCCGCGGTCGATCTTGAGCTCGGTGGCGGGCAGCTTGCGCAGATAGGCCAGGCTGGAATAGCCGGAGCCGAAGTCGTCGATCGAGATATGGACGCCGACCGCGGCCAGTTCGTTGAACAGCCGCAAGGTGGCTTCGGTGTCCTCCATCGCCACGGATTCCGTGATTTCGCAGGTCAGCAGGTCCGGGTTGATCTGGTGCTTGGCGAGCGCGGCGGCGATGTGCGCCGGCAGGCTGGCCTGGCGCAGCTGCTGCGCCGACAGGTTCACCGCCACGCGCATGCGCAGGCCCTGGTCGCGCCAGATCCTTGCCTGCTTGCAGGCCTCGTCGATGACCCACGCCCCGAGCGAGTTGATCAGGCCGCTGCGTTCGGCGATGGGAATGAAGACATTGGGGCTGATCATGCCGCGCCGCGGGTGGTGCCAGCGCAGCAGCGCCTCGGCGGCGGTCACCTGCGCGCTCGGCGCGTGGATCTTCGGCTGGTAATACAGCTCGAGCTCCTCGCGCGACAGCGCCAGCCGCAGGTCGCTGAGCAGTTCGGCCTGTTCGCGCACGTCGTCCACCATGCGCGGGTCGAAGACCGAGTAGGTGGCGCCGCCGCTGGCCTTGGACGCCCGGGTGGCCACTCCGGCATGCGTGATGAGCACCGACTGGGCGCCGTGCTGCGGGTATTGCGCCATGCCGATCGAGCAGGTGATGCTGTGTTCGCGCCCGTTCACGTGGCAGGGCTGGGCGACGGCCTCGAGGATGGCCGCGGCGAGCGCCTTGGACCGCTCGCCGGCTTGGGCGCCGTCGACCAGCACCAGGAACTCGTCGCCGCCCAGCCGGGCGACGCGGTGCGGCGGCGCGATCTTGCGCAGGCGACGGGCCACGAGCCTGAGCACGGCGTCGCCGGCCTCGTGCCCGAAGCTGTCGTTGATGTGCTTGAAGCGGTCCAGTGCGATGTGCATCAGCACCACCGGCAGGCTGGCCAGATCGGACTGGTGCAGCGCCTGCGCCAGCGTGCCCTCGAAGGTGGACCGTGTCGGCAGCCGCGTCAAGCCGTCGCGGAAGGCGTCCCCGGTTGCGCCGCCGCGGACCGTGTCGGCCTTGGCGCGTGCGCGCGTCTCCAGCGCACAGGCCAGCAGCATCAGCAGCAGCAGTTCGGCGACGCCGACCGACGCCAGCGTCGACAGCGTGTCCGACGACACCAGTGCGTTGCTGTCGATCGGCTTGGCGCCCGGCAGCGCGGCCGAGGCCACCGCGAGGGTCTGTGCGACGAGCACGCCCAGGCCCGCCATCAGGGCGCAGGCCAGCTGGCGTGGCCTGAAGCCGGACATCGCGGCATCGGGCCAGAGCCTGAAGCAATGCAGCGCAACGGCAAAACCCGCGATGCCGATGGTCGCGGCGATGCCCAGGCCGACGAGGTTCCAGGCGATGTCGGGCCCCAGGCCGGCCGACTGCACCAGAAGGACCTGCCCGGTCAGCGCCGCCAGGCCGAACGCCGCTGCCCCGCCCAGGCGGCGCGAGCGACGGGCTTCGGCGACGAAGCTCCAGTGGGTTCCCAGCGCAGCGAGGGCCAGCGCGCCGAGGGCGGAAGCGGACAGCCATCCGGCGTGGAAGCCGACGTCGAAAGGCCCGAGCAGGCTTCCCAGATTCAATATCTGAGCGGCGAGCACGCCACTGCCCAGGGCCAGCGCGCAGGCTGCAATCCAGGCGCTGCGCTCTCGGCCCGGTCCGAGGGCACGCACGCGGCGCGAGAGCTCCAGCGCCGTGTAGTGCGCCAGCACCACCAGCAGGGTGGCGAGCGCCGAGGGCAGGGCGAGGTATCCGACGATCTGCATGGGCGCCGGGGTGGCTCAGTGTCGAACGGGATGGAAGGGGCGGCCTGAACCGTCGCCACCGGTAGCGCTGCGCGTCATGCAGACGCTATCGGCGTGGCGCGGGGAGCCTTGAGGCCGGCGCCCTCGTCCCGGCGATGGGCGGCCAGCCGCGGCCCGTCATATGCGCAATGTTCACGCCGCGGACCGGCGCGCAGCGGGCCGCCCCGGGCGCATGGCAAACTGCGCCGCCTTTCACGACAGCCCCCGGCGGGGCCAGAAGACTTGGATCCGATCGTGTTGCAGATCGCCACCGAGCTGGGCGTGCGTCCGGTGCAGGTGAGGCAGGCCGTCGACCTGCTGGACGGTGGGGCCAGCGTGCCCTTCATCGCACGCTACCGCAAGGAGGCCACGCAAGGGCTGGACGACGCCCAGCTGCGCGATCTGCAATTGCGGCTCGGCTATCTGCGCGAGCTGGCCGGGCGCCGCGCCGCCGTGCTGAAGAGCATCGACGAGCAGGGCCGCCTGACCCCCGAACTGCGCCGCGCCATCGAGTCGGCGCAGACCAAGCAGGGGCTGGAAGACCTGTACCTGCCCTTCAAGCCCAGGCGCCGCAGCAAGGCAAGCGTGGCGCGCGACGCGGGCATCGAGCCGCTGGCCGACCGCCTGCTGGCCGATCCGTCGCTGGACCCGTCGCGCGAGGCCGCCGCCCATGTGAACGCCGAGGCGGGCTTCGGCGACGCCGCAGCCGTGCTGGACGGCGTGCGCGACATCCTGGCGGAGCGCTGGGCGGAGGACGCGCTGCTGGTCGGCAGTCTGCGCGACTGGCTCTGGAGCGAGGGGCGACTGCGTTCCAGCCTGCGCAGCGGGCAGGACGGACAAGGCGCCGATGCGGCCAGGTTCCGCGACTACTTCGACTACGACGAGCCGATCCGCAGGGTGCCCTCGCACCGCGCGCTGGCCGTGTTCCGCGGGCGGGCCCAGGACGTCCTGGACGTCCGCCTCGCGCCTGCGGACGAGGCGCCGCCGGGTGCGGAGCCGGCCCCGCGTGCCGGCATCTCGGTCGCCGAAGCGCGCATCGCCCGGCACCTGGGCTGGTGCCACGCCGGCCGGCCGGCCGACGACCTGCTGCGCCGCACGGTGGCCTGGACGTGGAAGGTCAAACTGAGCCTGAGCCTCGAGCGCGACCTGTTCGCCCGGGTGCGCGAGCAGGCCGAGGACGTGGCCATCAGGGTCTTCGGCCAGAACCTGCGCGACCTCTTGCTGGCTGCGCCCGCCGGGCCGCGCACCGTGATGGGGCTGGACCCGGGCATCCGCACCGGCGTCAAGGTGGCCGTGGTCAGCGACACCGGCAAGCTGCTGGACACGGCCACCGTCTACCCGCACGAGCCGCGCCGCGACTGGGAGGGCGCTTTGCACACCTTGTCGCGCCTGGTGGCCGCGCACGGCGTGACGCTCGTGGCCATCGGCAACGGCACGGCCAGCCGCGAAACCGATGCGCTGGCGGCCGAATTGCTGCGGCGGGCGGCCGCTGCCGGCACGGCCGGCACGGCCGGCACGGCCTTGCAGAAGGTGGTGGTCAGCGAGGCCGGTGCGTCGGTCTACTCGGCCAGCGAGCTCGCCAGCCGCGAACTGCCGGAACTGGACGTCAGCCTGCGCGGGGCGGTGAGCATCGCCCGGCGCGTGCAAGACCCGCTGGCCGAACTGGTGAAGATCGACCCGAAGAGCATCGGCGTCGGCCAGTACCAGCACGACCTCGACCCGCAGGCGCTGGCGCATCGGCTGGATGCCGTGGTCGAGGACTGCGTCAACGCCGTGGGCGTGGACCTGAACACCGCCTCGGCGCCGCTGCTGGCCCGCGTGTCCGGGCTGTCGCCGGCGTTGGCTGCGGGCATCGTGCGCTGGCGCGACCGCCATGGCGCGTTCCGAGACCGCGCGCAGCTGATGGACGTGAGCGGACTGGGCCCGAAGACCTTCGAGCAGGCCGCCGGCTTCCTGCGCATCCGCGGTGGCGACAACCCGCTGGACATGACCGGCGTGCACCCCGAGACCTACCCGCTGGTGCAGCGGATGATCGCCGCCACCGGCCGGCCGATCGAGCGCCTGATGGGTGCGTCGGACATGCTGCGTGCGCTGCGGCACGAGGCCTTCGCCGACGAACGCTTCGGCGCCATCACCGTCAAGGACATCCTGGCCGAGCTGGAAAAGCCGGGGCGGGACCCGCGGCCGCACTTCCAGGTGGCGCGTTTCGACGAGGGCGTGCAGGCGATCGGCGACCTGAAGCCCGGCATGCTGCTGGAGGGCATGGTCAGCAACGTCGCCCAGTTCGGCGCCTTCGTCGACCTGGGCGTGCACCAGGACGGGCTGGTGCACGTGAGCCAGCTGGCCCAGCGCTTCGTCGCCGACGCGCGCGAGGTGGTCAAGACCGGCGACATCGTCAAGGTGAGGGTGCTGGCGGTGGACCTGGCGCGCAAGCGCATCGCGCTGACGATGAAGCTGGACGTCAGGCCAGCGCCCAAGGCGGCCGACAACGGCTTCCGGCCTGCGGCGCGCAGCGAGCGCATGGCCCGCAGCCCGGCAGCGCAGGCCGGCTCGGCCATGGCCGAGGCCTTCGCGAAGCTGCGTTCAGGCCGCTGAGCCTGGATCCGGCAGTTGACCGGTCCTTGCCGCTGGACACGCCGCATGAACGCGTCCAGCTGCCGGATCTAGACCGAGAAGTCCTCGGGCCGCAGCTCGACGGGCTGGCCGTGCGGCGTGCGGTCGCGGCGTGGTCCCAGGCCTGCCGGTAGCGCGCCAGTTCTGCCGCGCTGCTGGCGCCCTTGGCGGCGACCAACACTTCCAGCGCGGCCAGCCAGTGGCGGTAGTAGGTGTCGCCCAGGTCGGCGTCGCCGGCGGTCTGCGCGGCCGCTATCTGCTGCGACAGCGCCTCGGCCCATTCGGGCCAGCTGAACAGGCCGCGCCCGTGCAGCGCCAGCGTCATGGCGAAGGCCTGCGCCTGCCAGGGCTCGGCGAACACCGGCTCGCCGCATTGCTGCGGCATGCCGGGCAGCAGCGGCGGCTTCATGCGGCCGGCTCCAGGTAGCTCTCCCAGGCGTCCAGCGCGACGCTCAGGCCCGGTGCCGCGTCGTCGCCCCACAGCTCGCTGCCGCCGAAGGCCACGCGGTACAGCCACTGCGGCTGCTCGCCCAGGCCCTGGGCGTGGCGGTCGGCGAACACATGCATGTCCTGCACGCCTTCGATCACGCCGCGCTTGCCATGCGCATAGCCGGGCAGGCGGGTGTGGTGGTCGACGTGCTGCGCGCGGGTGCGCACCGCATCGCCGAGCCGGAAGCGCGCCGGTGCAGTGGCCGGCCGCTCGGTCGGCGAACCCCTGGCCAACGCCTCCGGCACCTCGGCCGCGTGCAGCACGCGGGCCACCGGCCGGGCCGGGTGCAGTGCGCGGCCGGCGGCCAGTTCGTCCGGCAGCAACAGGCCGCGTTCGGCCAGCAGTTTCTCCAGCGCGCCGATCCAGTTGCGGTAGTAGCTGGACTGCCCATAGTCGGGCAGCGTCTCGCGCGCGGCGCGGCTCATGTCGATGTTCCAGCTGCCGGTGGCGCCCATGGCCAACGTGACGGCCAGCGCGCGCGGTTCCCAGGCGGCGTGGAAGAGCTCGCCCTCGGGCTCGGGTTGCACGCGCTCGGCATTGGGCCGGCCGCCCAGGTCGGCGTGACTCCGGTAGCTCATCGCGCGGGCTCCTGCGGCAGGCCGGTGCCGATCATCGAATCGCGCGTCACCAGCGCGGCCAGTTGTTCTTCGCTGAAGCCTTCGGTGCCGGCGGGGCGCGGCAGCACCAGGTAGCGCAGCTCGGCGGTGGAATCGACGACGCGGATCTCGGTGCCCTCGGGCAGCGTGACGCCGAAGTCGGCGAGCACGCCGCGCGGGTCCTTCACCGCGCGCGAGCGGTAGGGCGCGCTCTTGTACCAGGTGGGCGGCAGGCCCAGCACCGGCCAGGGGTAGCAGCTGCACAGCGTGCACACCACCATGTGGTGCCGCTGTCGCGTGTTGGCGAGCACCACCATGTGCTCGCCCTGACGGCCGCTGTAGCCCAGCGAGGCGATGGCCGCCGTGCCGTCGCGCAGCATCCAGTCGCGAAACGCCGCATCGGCCCAGGCCCGCGCCACCCCGCGCGCGCCGTTGCGCGGGCCGATCTGCGTCTGGTAGGTGTCGATCAGCACGTCCAGCGCGGCCGGGTCGATGTAGCCCTTCTGCGCCAGCACCGTCTCGAGTGCGCGCACGCGCAGCGTCATCTCGTCGAGTTCGCTGTGCTCGTGGTCGTGCTGGTCGTGGTCGTGGCTCACCGCGGCATCGTAGCGCTTAGCATCGCGCGACATGAAGGCGCTGCAGATCCATGCCGGCACGACGGCGCGTCGCCAGCTGCGCGAACGCGGGCTGCGGCCGTCTGACGTGCGCGTGGTCCCGGCCGCGGCCGGGGGCCCGAAGGGGCTGATCCTGAATGGCCTGGACCGCTTCATCTTCGGCGACTGGCTGCCGCATGGCACGCAGACGGTGCACCTGCTGGGCGCCTCGATCGGCGCCTGGCGCATGGCCACCGCCTGCCTGCACGACCCGGCCGCGCAACTGGCGCAGATGGCGCACGACTACGTCCACCAGGACTACGAGCACGCGCCCGGCAAGCCGCCGGCACCGAAGCACGTGAGCGAGGTCTTCGGCGCCAAGCTGCAGCAGCGCTTCGCCGGCCGCGAGGCCGAACTGCTGTCGCACCCGCGCTACCGGCTGCATGTCTTCACCAGCCGCGGCCGGCATTTGCTGCGCCGGCCGGGGCGGCTGCGCATGCCGCTGGGCTACATGGGCGCCTTCCTGACCAACACCGTCAGCCGCAAGTCGATGGGCGGCTGGCTGGAACGCGTGGTGTTCTCCGACAGCCGCGAGCCGCTTCCGTTGCACCTGCGCGACTACCGCACGCAGCAGGTGCCGCTGGCTGCGCAGAACCTGCAGCGCAGCATCCTGGCGAGCTGCTCGATCCCGTTCTGGCTGGAGGCGGTGCAGGATATCCCCGGTGCGCCGCCGGGCGCCTACTGGGACGGCGGCATCACCGACTACCACCTGCACCTGGACTACGGCTCGATGCACGACGGCCTCGTGCTGTACCCTCACTTCCAGAAGACGGTGATCCCCGGCTGGCTGGACAAGGCATTGAAGCACCGCCACCGCGCCACGGCCCACCTGGACCGGGTGGTGCTGCTGTCGCCGCGGCCGGAGTGGGTCGCCGCGCTGCCCAACGCCAAGCTGCCCGACCGCAACGACTTCAAGGCCTACGGCGACGACTTCGCGGGCCGCATCAGGGCCTGGAGCCGCGCGCTGGCCGAAGGCCAGCGACTGGCCGACGAGTTCGCGGAGTTGATGAGCCGCGGCCAGCCGATCGAGGCCGAGCCGCTGGCCTGAGCCCGATACAATG
>Ga0114939_10001590_pt1 | contig 17788 bp, 12 predicted proteins | sample AshMeaCrysSpring_FD_87196 | JGI IMG/M metagenome (GOLD analysis project Ga0114939, IMG submission 87196) | Groundwater microbial communities from Big Spring, Nevada to study Microbial Dark Matter (Phase II) - Ash Meadows Crystal Spring | ecosystem: Environmental > Aquatic > Deep subsurface >...
CAGGCCCCAGTAGACGAGGAGCTGGGCCGAATCGGCCATGCGCTGGGACCTGCCCTCCCCGCGCCAACAGCTCTGCACGGCGTGTAGGACGACGCCGATGGTCAGGACGAGGGCGCCCCCCACCACCGGGGTCGCCAACACGGTCATGGGCTCTTCCAATGGGTGCAGCCAGAGGGGCCCGACTAGGCCCTCGAAGCCGAAGACCTCGCCGTACAATACCCCGAATGCCATGGCGGCCAGACCGCAGGCCACCAGTAGCGGCCACATGGGATTGCGCCGGCGCAGCCAGAGGCCGGCGGCCAGGATCAGGGAACCGTGGCCCACGTCGCCGCACATGTAGCCGAAAAGGACCGACACGAGGACAGCGACCCAGGGGGTCGGGTCTGTCTCGGCGGCACCGGGCACGCCCATGGCACGGGTGAAGACCTCGAAGGGTTGCAGCCACGCCGGGTTATCGGTCACCGAAGGCGAGGCGGCATCGGCAGGGGGATCGACGAAGGAGACCGAGGCCCGCACCCCCGAGTCCCGCAGGGCATCGTTCATCGCCTCGGGCGTCGGCTCGCTGGTCCAACCGGTGACCCAGCAATAGTGACCGTCGCAGTCGATGCTGCGCGCCGTCGTCTGGAACCAGTCGAGACGCTCCAGGACCCCGGTCGCGCGGTCGACCCCGTGCTCCAGGGCCAAGGCCCGCACCTGCGCCTCGAGGCTCGCAATACGCTGCTCGGTCTGCGCCAGGCGCCCTGGCAGGGCGGCAAGACAGGAGGCCGCGTCTCCCCGCAGCCAGGCCGGGATCGCCAGGCAGCGCCCCCCCGCCGCCTGCCCGTCACGGCATAGCCGTTGTACATCGGACCACGGCAGGACACCAACCAGGACGCGCCCGGCATCCTGGGACAGGGGCAGCTCCAACCCCGACTGGGGGTTCAGGTTCGGAGGCTTCGCCTGGGCCGGCAAGACCAGGCAATAGCCCGACAGGACAGGCCCTGCGCCGGCCAGGGCGCCGAGGTCCAGGCAAACCCCGGACAGGGCCCGCAGGACAGGGGACCAGTCCGCGATGGCGGAAAGCTCCCGCTTGGCATCATCGAGGGCATGCAGCAGCCCCGCGGCGGCGTCGCGCCAGTGGGCGATGCGGTGCAGGGCGACCTTCGCCGACATCTCCACCGGCATGGTGCAGCAGCGGCGCTCAAAGACCGGGGTCGGCCAGAAGCGGGCATAGTCCATCGCCAGGGCCCGATAGCGGGAGATGGGTTCCTGAAGGCGCTGCGGCTCGCTGCTTGCCCCCCGGCTACCAAGCCATTCGAACTGCACGCGACCCTCGCGGGCCAGGGCCTCGACGGCATCGTGGGTGTCCTCGCGGGGAACCACGATCTCGAACCAGCGTGCTGAGGTAGGTCTCAGGCCCATCGTTGGCCTCCTGCCCGACCGTCGCGGCCAGTGGTTTGATACTGCGCACCACCGGGGCCCCCGGCGCTGGGGCGACCAGCGCCTGACACCCCGTCGCCCTAAGTTTAGGCAACGAGGGGCACTGCATCCCCTGCCGAAGTCAGTGGACAGGGATTATGGCCCTAGGACGGGCGCAGGCCAGGCGACCTACGTCCTCGCGCAGCATTTGCGCGAGTCAACGTCGGCCCATGGAGCGAAGGCAGACTCGCGACGAGGCCCTTGGTCAGGGTGCGGATCGCCGGAACAGGGGTCAGGGTGGCCCGCCTGCTCAGCCCAGACAAAGGCTGGGGCCGATCGCGGCAAGAACGCCCTCAGGGCTGGATCTCGATGGGGGTCCCGTTGGTGGTATAGCCCCAGATCTCCTCGATCTCGGCGTTGGTGACGGCGATGCATCCGGCGGTCCAGTCCGCGCCCCTGAGGACATCCTCAAGGTCCTGAACCCGGCGGCCCTGCCCGTGGATCATGATCTGCCCGCCCGGGGAGACGCCGCGCCTGAATGCCTCCACCCTGTCCTTGGTGTTCGGATAGGAGATGTGCAGGGCCTTGTAGAACTTGCTGCCGGGGTTGCGCCCTACCAGATGGTAGTGCCCCTCCGGGGTGCGGTTGTCCCCCTGACGCTCCTTGTGACCCTTGGGGTTGACGCCGAGGGAGACGCGATAGGTGCGGATGGGCTGGCCGTTCTTCAGCAGGTAGAGCTTGCGTTCGGACTTCTTGACCAGGATCTTGTCGGCATAGGGGCTGCCAGACCTGCTGTCCGTGCCCTTGGCGACGTCCTTCTGGGCAGTGGACGAGCATCCACCCGCCATTCCGAGGGCCAGGACGACGGCCAGACCCAGACCCACCCGGCTCAGAATCAATCGATTTCGACCCATTGCCGACCCCGTCACTGCGACTACCGAAGAATTTCGCCCGGTAGTTTACCGCAAGGCAGTCCTCAGACGCCAGCCCCCATGCTAACCAACGACTCATATTTCTTCTTGCATATCAGCGTCAATGCGCACTTGGCTCAACACGATTTTTAACTCATGAGAGGTCCACGGCATGGGCCTTGAGATCGGCCAGGGAGACCACCTCCAGGGCCCGCTCGTGGGTGGCCCGTAACACCACGCGCGGCGCGCAACCGGCCTCCAGGGCCTCGCGCCAGCGCGCGGCGCACAGGCACCAGCGATCCCCGGGGAGGAGACCAGGAAAGGCATGCTCCGGCACCGGCGTGGTCAGGTCATTGCCCCTGGCCTTGCTGTGCTCCAGGAAATCCGCCGTCACCTGAGCGCAGACGGTGTGGGAGCCCAGGTCCTGGGGGCCGGTCTCACAGGACCCGGTTCGGGTGAAGCCGGTCAGGGGGTCCGTGGAGCAGGTCAGGAGGGGCTCTCCAAAGACATTTCTCGCCAGGCTCATGTTGTCCTCCGCAGGGTTGATCGACGCTGGGGATGAGCGCCTGTGGAATCGATTTATACCAGGTGCGACCGGCAATCGCAGCGCCGCCTTGACGCCCGGGCCGCGATTGCAGACGGCGCAGAGTCCGCGCATGCGACCGAGTCCACGCGACTGAGCGCCAGGCAATCGCCATTGCTGGGCCCTGCCGGACTTGGCATTTGCCCGGTCGGGAACCTTACGGCTTTGCCTGAGACATCCAAGCGCGCCGTTCTCCGACAGCCAGCAAGCGTTCGAGATGGGGGTTTCAAACCCCGTCCCGCGTGGGTGTGATCACGCCCGGCCCGCTGGGCCGCCTCGCAGGGACTCCACCACCGCGCACATGGCCCTCGCCTTGACGGCGATCTCCTGCCATTCCGCCTCAGCGTCCGAATCCGCGACTATGCCCCCGCCCGCCCAGAAGCGCAGCTCACCGCGGGCCTGGATCAGGGTCCGGATGAGGATGTTGCTGTCCAGGGCGCCGTTGAATCCCAGGTAGGCGACGCTGCCGCAGTAGACGCCACGGGGCTCGCCCTCCAGGGCATCGATGATCTGCATGGCCCGGATCTTCGGCGCGCCGGTGACGGACCCGCCGGGGAAGCAGCCACGCAGGAGGTCCAGGGCGTCCCTCCCCGGGGCCAGGCGGCCGATGACGGTGCTGACCAGGTGATGGACCCCGGGATAGGTCTCGACCTCGAACAGGCCCGGGACCTCGATGCTCCCCGGGGCACAGGTCCGCCCAAGGTCATTGCGCAGTAGGTCCACGATCATGAGGTTTTCGGCCTTGTCCTTGGCGCTGGCCGCCAGCTCGGCCGCCAGACATTGGTCCTCGGCTCGATCCCGCCCCCGCGGCCTGGTGCCCTTGATGGGGCGCGTCTCCGCCAAACGCCCGGCCAGGCGCAGGAAACGCTCCGGCGAAGACGACAGCACTTGTCCTGCCAGGGTGTTGAGGTAGGCGGCAAAGGGGGCTGGGCTCAGTGCCCGCAACCGCACATAGGCCGACCAGGGGTCGCCGGCCGCCGCCACCGAGAAGCGCCGCGCCAGATTGACCTGATAGCAATCCCCAGCCTGGATCCACGCCTGGACCCGGGCGAAGTGCCGGGCGTAAGCCGCCTGGTCCATGTTCGACTCCAGGGGTCCGGCGACGGCGAAGGAGCGGGGTCTGTAGGGAATGGCCCCCTCGGCCAGCCGGCGCAACAGGTCCCTTGCCCGGGGGGAGCCGGGATGGCGGCCGACCAGCCAGGTACGCCGCTGGTCGTGGTCCACCACCAGGGCCTGGTCGTAGATGCCCATCGCCAGATCGGGCAGACCGAGCGGGTCGGGGCCTGAGGCCGGCAGACGCTCGAGCCGCCGGGCCAGGTCGTAGCCCAGATAGCCCAGGGCACCGCCGGGGAAAGGGAGGCCAGGGGGCCAGTCCGAGGGAAGATCCATGGGCGGCCCCAGGCACTGCCGCACCAGGACGAAGGGATCGGCCCTGGAGACCCAGGCGACCCCCTCGCCCCGGACCTCCGTCAAGGGGCCCCGGGTCACCAGGGTCTGCCGCGGCTGTGCGACCAGGATGTCAAAGCGCCCGCTGCCGCAGGACGGGCCGCTGGGGTCGGCCTCGGCACCGCTCCCCGCCCGGGCCTCGACCGGGACCCCGCTGTCCAGCAGCATGGCCCAGGGCCGATGGGCTATGGGTGCGAACAGGGTCTGGCTGTCCCTGCGATAGGGCAGCGGCTCGGCGCTCAGGGTCTCGGGGCCCAAGATAGCGGTTGGGGCCTTCTCCGGGACCGGTGCCCGGATCAGCCCCGCAGGTGATGGTAGATGTCGAGGTAGCGCCCGGCCGGGGCGGCCCAGGAATGGTCGGCGCGCATGCCATTGAGCCGCAGTTGCCGGAAGTACTCCGGATACTGGTACCAGAGCCCGACGGCGCGATCCATGGCATGGTCCTGGGCGGTCTGGGTCAGCTCGTCGAAGGTGTAGCCGTTGCGCTCGCCAAACGGACGGTCGCTGTAGTTGGCGTCGAACACGGTGTCCGCCAACCCCCCGACACGGCGGACTATGGGTACCACCCCGTACTTCATGGCGATGAGCTGGGTCAGCCCACACGGCTCATAGACGCTGGGGATGAGGATCAGGTCTGCCCCGCCATAGATCTCGTGGGAAAGCTCCTCGTCGTAGGCAAGCTCCAGGTGGGCGTCGGGGCTCGCAGCCAAACGCTCCTGGATGCGCCTGAAGGTCTCGGCCACCTCGGGCTCAGGGGCGCTGCCGAGCAGGACCACCTGGCACCCCTGGCCCAGGGCGTGATCGATACCGTGGCGGATCAGGTCCACCCCCTTCTGGCGATCGAGGCGGCTGACGACGCACAGGATGGGCCTCGCCGAATCCTGTAGCCCCAGGCGCCGGCGCAGGGCGGCCTTGTCGATCTCCTTGTCCGCCAGGCTCTCCGGGCCGTAGGGCTGGGCAAGGTGGCGATCATGGAGCGGATTCCAGACCGCGGTGTCGATGCCGTTGAGGACCCCCGCGAACTTGTCGTCGTAATGGCTCAGCAGCCCTTGCAGCCCCATCCCCTGCTCGGTGCCCTGAACCTCCCATGCATAGCGCGGGGAAACGGTGGTGACGAAGTTCGAGAAGACGATCCCCCCCTTCATCAGGTTGACCCCTTGGGGATTGCCGGAGTCCTGGAGCCGGTCGGGGGTGATGAGCCGCGTCGGGGAGAGACCGACCTGGCGCAGGACCGCCTCCCCCACCCAGCCCTGGTGGCCCAGGTTGTGGAGCGTATAGACGGCACGGGTGCCAAGCATTCCGAGGTCCTGGTAATGCTCGTAGAGCAGGACCGGGATCAGCCCGGTCTGCCAGTCGTGGCAATGGAGTATGTCCGGGCGCCGCCCGGACTGGTGCAGAAACTCCATCACGGCGCGGCAGAACAGGGCGAAGCGGGCGTTGTCGTCGCCCTCCCCATAGATACGCCCGCGCTCAAAAAAGGCGTGGCTGGAGCGGGGGTCGATGAACAGGCAGTCCACCCCTGCCACCAGGCCCTGCTCCACATGGCAGGGGACGACCTCGTCGAAGTAAGGGACCTGAAGGTCGGCATGGACCCGGTGCAGCCCCTCGATCAGGTCATAGCGCAAGGTGTCGTACTTGGGGAGAAAGACCTCGACCCGCTGGCCGCGCAGGCTGAGCTCCCGCGACAGGCCCTGGATGAAGTCGCCCAACCCGCCGGCCTTGGCCACTGGGGCACACTCGGCGCTCACCATCGCGATATACATGCCGACTCCCTTACGTTCTCCGGGTTACAGGAACCGCGTCAGGTCCAGGCTAGGGAACAGGTTGTCCATCGCCTCAAGGGCGGCGAGGCGCCCGGACTCCAGCGGCTCACCCCGCGCCGCCCCGGTCAGCACCCGCAGACGCGCGAGGGCGTCGCGCAACCGCAACCGGGCGTAGTCGGCGGCGGTCCCGCGGGCGATGCAGAAGGGCCAATCCGACGCCTGGGCCAGGAGCAGAGATCGCCCGGCCTGACGCAGGACCCTGGCCCGAATGGTCTGGGCGTCCCCCGTTCCTGGCCCGCACAGGTGCAGGTCCACCAGGTCCGCAAGCTCACCGGCTGCCCTGTGCAGCAGGGGGTAGATCCAGCCCGTCTCGCGCGTCAGCCAGGCGGCATTATACCCGTGCTCCCCCCAGCTCGACGGGGCCGGGTGTGCGATCTCTGCGGTCCCATGGCGCCCCAGGTAAGTACCCAGGGAAATGGCCTCCAGGTCACCAGCCGCTCGCACCCCTTCAAGAACGGCCGCCAGGAATAATGGGCCCTCGTACCACCAGTGGCCGAAGAGCTCGGCATCATAGGGGCAGACCAGGATGGGCGGGGTCGAAGGCGGGCATGGGCCGGGGCGGGCATGGGCCGCCCGGCGCCGGGCGATGAAACGGGCTGCATCGCGGCGCGCCCGCCGCGCCCCGGCGGCTGGATCGTAGAGGTCCTTGGGACCCAGCCCGCCGGTGACGCGGTGGTACTTGACCCCGGTGGGGGCGGCCGCCACCCCGGGCGGCAGGAAGTCGTCCAGCAGGCCCCGCTCCAGCGCAAGGCCCAGGTCGCTGTGGTATTCGCGATAATCCGGGTGACCCGGGTAGCCCTGGTCCGGAGACCAGACCTCCAGCGCCGAGTCGGGGTCGCGCCCGAACACGGCAACGCCTCCGCCGCTCGCCGTCGGAACCAGGACCGGCGCCAGGACCCCCCGTCTTGGGGCCGGTATGGCCCCCTCCAGGGCCCGGGCATCGACCACCGTATAGCCGAAACCCGCCGCGGCGATCTCCGCCTCCAGGCCCTCATACCAGCCGCACTCCGGCAGCCAAACCCCGGGGCTGCGATACCCGAAGGCGGCCTGAAAGGCATCCTGGGCCACCCCGAGCTGGGCCCGCACGGCGACCGGCTGGGTCCGCAGCAGGGGCAGGTAGCCGTGGGTGGCGGCTGTGGTCATCAGCTCCAGGACCCCGGCCCTGGCCAGGGCAGCGAAGGCCCCGATCAGGTCGCCACCCAGACCATCCTCGTAGAGCCGGGTCAGTTGCCGGAGGCGCTCGCCATAACCAAGGGCCAAGGCCGCCAGGCGCGGCTCACCGCGCCGGCGTCGGGCCTCGGCCTCGCACAGGCGGGTGCGGCGTCCAAGATAATCGCGATAGCGGCCCTGGAGCAGGGGATCGCCCAGCATGGCGACCAGGGTCGGGGAGAGCGACAGCGTCAACCATGGGCCGCCGCTGCCCGGGGGGAGCGCGGAGAAGACCTCGATGAGCGGCAGGTAGCAGTCGGTCATGGCCTCGAAGAGCCAGTGCTCCTCGAGGAACCTGGGATGCTCCGGATGGCGGACGAAGGGCAGGTGGGCATGGAGCACCAGGGCCAGGTAGCCGCTCATCGTCCGAGCTCCGGGGGCGGATCGGCCGCCGGCCAGGCCCTCGGCGTCCCCGACCGGCCCCATCCGCCGTCAGTCGCCCGGCCCCTCGCGGTCCGTCGGCCGGCCGAGCAGTCGCTCCAGCAGGGTGAGGTCCGTGACGGGGACGCGCAGGCTGGAGCGCCCGGACGGACCGACCCGCAAAGGGCGACCATAGAGGTCCACCAAGGTCCCGGGTTGGGCGCTGACGTGCACCAACAACTCGGCCTCGATCACCGGGGTCTCGGGCCCTCGCCCCAGGACGAAGCTGGAGACGGGTCCGGACGGCTCCGGGCCGGCCGCAGGGCCCGGGACGCCTTCCGCGACCACAGGCGCGGGCCCTGAACCCGCGACGGTCACGACTGATGTCTGAGTCCAAGCCGGGACCCCCGTCGGAGCCGGAGCACCCAGGGCGGCCGCGCCCTCCCCCGCAGGACCAGGCCCTGCCCAGGGGGCTTCAACCCGCCCCGTCGGTTGCGCGGGACCCTTCGGCTGCCTGGCATCCGCCGCTGCCTGGGCAGCGGCGGACTCCGGCCCTGGGCCAACAGGCGTGGACGGGGACGGCTCGCCCCCCCCAGCCGTCGGACCCTCCTGGGCGAGACCGCCAGCAGACCCTAGGGCCAGAACCCAGCGGGCAGGCCGGGTGCCAGGCTCCGGCGGCTGCGCCCCGGCAGCGGCGGGAGGCGATGCCGGCCCCCTGGGGAGATGCAGCTCGGCGTCACTCGGTGCTGGACCGCCGGGCCTGGCGGCCGGGGTGCCCTCGCCCCCTATCGCGGCCTGGGCCGAGGGCAGCCCTGGGGGCTCGGGCGCTGAGGACTTAGCCTCGGGGGGTCGCGCATCGGCGGACTGAGGCGCTGGCGGCGGCTCCTCCCCGGTCCAGACCGGGATGGCGACGCCCACGGGACGGGGAAGCCGCGCCTGGTTGGAGCGCGTCAGGAGCACCCAGCCGCCATCGCCCCTGCGCAGCCCGATCTCGGACCGATAGGTGGCATTGTCGTTCGCCAAGGCGAAACGAGCGTCGCCCTGAGTCTGGCCGCCCAGGGGCAGCGTGGCCAGGACCTCGGCCCCGCCGCCGGCATGCAGCCGTTGCAACTGGATGACCGCCTCCGGCACCCCACCCCCCCCGGGGAAGGCGGCCCTGGCCCGGGCCAGATCCTCCGGGGCCAGGGTCCAGAAGGCATGCAGGTGCCCGGGGTCCACGTCGAGCAGGACCAGGCTGGTATGCTCCAGCACCAGGGGAAAGGCCTCGGCGATCTGGGCGGCGACCGCGGCCAGGTGCGGCGCCAGATCCGGGGTCTGACCGTGAATGTCGCCCACAGCGCCCTCCACAGCGCCCCCTCCCTCCGGTAGAGGGCCGGGGTGAGGGAAAGGGTCATGGCGCCCGCGACTTGGATGCTCCTGGGTCGCGCGGGCACCCTGACCGTCAGCGAGACTGGCGGTCGAATCGGGGCGGGCCTTGCCGCCGCGGACCGACTCGGTGGTCTTGGGCATGCCCTTGGCCATGTCAGGGCGTATCACGGCGGCCCAGGGCCCCGGTCACGCGGTCCAACGCCCGGCCGGCGGCCTCGGTGCGGGCATGGAGCTGAGGTATCCAGGCGTCGCCCCAGAACAGGAAGCAGCTCGTCTGGGCCTCCAGGATCAGGGCACGTGCCTCGGCCAGCGCCGAGCGGGCATCCGGGTCGAGCCCGCCGGCCTGCCGGTGCAGCTCCCAATAGCGGCGACTGACCTGGTTGACCACTTCGCCCGCCCTGCGCTGGGCCTCGGAGCCGGCCCATTGGCTGAAGTCGTAGCCCGAGGTGGGGCCGATATTCCAGGCCCCGGTCTGGACCTGGGCCTCGGTCGTCGGGGGGTGCCATTGCAGATAGGCGGACAGGGTCACGGGGACGACAGCGGACTCGCCCCGCCGAACCCGCTCCATGGCCGGGGCGAAGAAGTGCCCGAAGAAGCCGGAGGGCTCGTGGGTCTGGCGAAACCAGCCGCCATTCTCACCGTCGGACCAGGTGGTCACAAGGCGCGGGTCCGCCGGGCGCGGCGAGCCCTGAATCTGCCGCCGGACCTCGGCGTCCAGCCAGTCGGGATCGAAGCCGCTCTCCTGGCCATTGGAAATGGCACGGTCCCGCGGCACCACGGCGATGCAGACGCCGTCCTGGCAGGCCAGGTAGGGGCGATAGATGTCGTGCACCCCGTCCTGGGGGCGAACGTGGACCCCATCGACGACCACGTACTCGTAGCCGGCGCGCACCAGGGTCGGCACCAGGTCCATGGGGAAGGCCATCTCCGGGGGCCAGAAGCCGCGCGGGGCCCGGCCGAAGACCCGTTCCATCATGTCGCGCCCGCGCCTGAGCTGCTCCTCCCAGTTCGCCTTTGGGATGAGCGGAAAGATCGGGTGGTAGTAGCCCATGCCGATCAGCTCGACATTCCCGGCCTCCCCGTAGCGGTGCAGGAAGGCCGGGATATCGACGATATGGCGGTAGCGATCGACGATATCAGGGTCCAGGAGCTGCTCCAGCAGGACGCCGGAAAACCCCACCTGGAGCCTGGCCACGTCGCGGTAGCGCTCGGCATAGCGCACCGCCCGCTCGTAACAGCGAATGATCTGCTCGGCCTCCCAGGGGTTGGTCTCGATCAGCAGACGCAGGTTGCCCGGGGGCTGATGCATGTGCAGGCCGAGGGCGTGATGAATGTGGGTCCCGGTCATGGAGCCTGTCTTTCGCGCGCTGATCTGCAGGGCGGTGTGCGCCGCCGGACCGGCCAGTCCGGGGCCGCATGCATACAACAGTAAACAATGCCCGCAGTCCGGTCAAAGCCACAGGCCCAAACGGTCGCTGTCGCCCCGGCGCAGGCGCGCCTCAGCGCCCCTCCAGGACCACCAGGCTGCGCGGGCCCACCGGGCAGCGCCCGCCGGCGAAGGGCGGCTGCTCCCCAGGGTCGAAGAGGTCCCGGGGGGACTCGGCGGAGGTATCCACCGCCAGGCGCCAGCGGTAGGCGGCCAGGGCAGGGACCGCGAAGGCTGGGGACTCGTCGCCCATGTTGAGCATGACATGCAGCGGGCCCTCCCCATGCTCCCGGGGGGCCAGGGTAAAGGCCAGGGTCCGCCCCTCCTTGTCGAGCCATTCTGGCGCATCGAGGTCCACCCCGTGCCATGCGATGTCCGGCAGCTCGGACCCCTCTCGCACCCTTCCCGAGAGGAAGTGGCGGCGCTGGAGACTTGGGTGGCGCTTGCGCAGGGCGATCAGGCCGCGCACGAAGCGCAGCATGTCCGCGTTGCGCTCCACCAGGGACCAGTCCAGCCAGCCGAGCTCGTTGTCCTGGCACCAGGCGTTGTTGTTGCCGCGCTGGGTGCGCAGGACCTCATCGCCGGCCAGGAGCATGGGGATACCCTGGCTGAGCAGCAGGATGGCCAGGGCGTTCTTGGCCTGGCGCCGGCGCAGATCGAGGATCTCCGGGCTGGCGGTCTTGCCCTCGGCGCCGCAGTTCCAGCTCAGGTTGTCGCTGGTCCCGTCGCGGTTGCCCTCGTGGTTGACGCGATTGTGCTTGCGGTTGTGGCTCACCAGGTCCCAGAGGGTGAAACCGTCGTGGCAGGTCACGAAGTTGATGCTGTTGATCGGCTGGCGCAGGTTGCGCTGGTACAGGTCGCTGCTCCCTGACAAACGGGTGGCGACCTCAGCCACCATGCCGGGGTCACCCCGCAGGAAGCGGCGCACGCTGTCGCGGTAGCGACCGTTCCACTCCATCCAGCGATATCCGGGAAAGGAGCCAACCTGGTAGAGCCCGGCCGCGTCCCAGGCCTCGGCGATGATCTTGGTGCGGGCCAGGACATCGGATAGCTCGATGGCCCAGAGTACCGGCGGGTTGTGCATCGGCAGGCCCGCCTCGTCCCGCGCCATGGCGCTGGCCAGATCGAAGCGGAAACCGTCCACGTGCATCTCGCGCACCCAATACTCGAGGCAATCCACGATGAAGCGGGTCACCAGGGGGTGGTTGGCGTTGACCGTGTTGCCGCAGCCGGTGAAGTCCAGGTGGTTGGTCTTGTTGCGCTCATCGAGACAGTAGAAGGTCTCGTTGGCGAAGCCCTTGAAGTTGAGCACTGGACCGCCGAAGCCGCCCTCCGCCGTGTGGTTGAAGACCACATCCAGGATCACTCCGATGCCCGCCCGATGCAGGGCACGAACCATGTCGCGAAACTCGCTGCGGTGCCGCCCATGGCGCGGATCGATGCAGTAGCCCGGGTGGGGCGAGAAGAAGCTGTGGGTGCTGTAGCCCCAGAAGTTGGTGAGGCCGGCCTCCCAGACCTGCTCGGGCACGTCCTGCTCATCGAAGGCCATGACCGGCATCAGCTCCACATGGGTGATGCCCAGGTCCTGGAGATAGGGGATCTTCTCGATGACCCCGGAGAAGGTACCGGGGTGAGCGACCTTGGCGGAGGGGTGCCGGGTGAAGCCACCCACGTGGAGCTCGTAGACGATGACGCGCTCGCTGGGCATGAACAGCAGCTCGTCACCCTGCCAGTCGTAATCGTCGGCCAGGACCACGGCGCGCGGCGAGTCGTGGGGTCGCACCCCATGACGGCTCCGCTCCCAGCGGTCCCACTGACAATTGTTGACGGCCCGCGCCCAGGGATCGACGAGCTCGACCCTGGGATCGAAGCGCCAGCCGTGGGCCTCGGGCTCGTAGGGCCCCTGCATGCGCCACGTGTAGTGGGTCCCCGGGGGCAGGTCCACCACCAGGACATGCCAGGCGAAGAAGGTGTGATTGAGCTCGGAGTCGAGGGCGATGACCTGAAACGGCTCCAGCGCCCAGGCGTCCTCGTAGAGCAGGAGCTCAGCCCCGGTCGCGTGACGGCTGTAGACGGAGAAGTTCACCCCCTCGTCTTCCACCGTGGCCCCCAGGGGGTGGCGGCGACCGGGAAGGATGGCGTATGGACCGGGCATCACATGTCCGAAGGGTGGTAGGCTGGTGCTGACTGAGCGTCCACGGCGACCGTCACAGGGATCTGGCCTGCGCAAAGGGGGGCCCTGAACGAGAAGCGCCGGCCTGGAGTCCGGGGAAATGCACGACCGTGCCGAACCGGCACTCAGGCCGCCAGCCTCGAGGGCGGATGGACCGACCGGCGACCTGCATCAGCCGACCGCCACGGCGTCGACCCGTTGGAAGCCCCGGGGCAGCAGGTGGCCGCGCCGCCCGCGCTCGCCCTGGTAGGCATCCAGGTCGGCGGGCCTTAGGGAAAAATGCCGCTTGCCGGATACAACGGTCAGGCCAACCCCGGGCGGGACCACCGCCAGGGCGCAGATGACCTCCTCGCGGGCCGCCGCCTTGGCGGCCGGGATGCCGAGGATCTTGTTGCCCTTGCCCCGCGGGAGCTGGGGCAGCTCCGCCACGGGAAAGACGAGCATATGGCCCGCGCTGGTGATGGCCACCAGGCGCTCGCGCTGCGGATCGCCCACCTGGATCGGGGTCAGGACCCGGGCCCCGGTGGGGAGGTTCAGGACCGCCTTGCCGGCCTTGGGCTTCGCGTAGAGGTCCTCCAGGGTCGCGATGAAGCCGTAGCCGGCGTCGGAGGCGAGCAGCACGCGCTGCGACGGCTCCCCACCGAGGACGGCGACGAACTCGGCCCCCTTGGGCGGGCTCAGGCGCCCGGTGAGCGGCTCTCCCTGGCCGCGGGCGGAGGGCAACAGGTGGGCCTGCGCCGAGTAGCTCCGCCCGGTGGAGTCCAGGAAGACCACCGCCTGGTTGCTGCGCACACAGGCGGAGGCGAGGAAGCCGTCGCCGGCCTTGTAACTCAGGGTCGTCGGGTCGAGGTCATGGCCCTTGCCCGCGCGCACCCAGCCCTTCTGGGACAGGACCACGGTCACCGGCTCGCTGGGGGCGATCTCGGTCTCGTCGAGCTGGACGGCCGGGGCACGCTCGACCAGGAGGGAGCGGCGGGCATCGCCGTACTTGGCCGCATCGGCCTCGATCTCTACGCGAATCAGTCGCTTGAGGGCGGCATCCGAGCCCAGTGTGGTCTGCAGCCAGTCGCGCTCCTTCGACAGCTCATCCTGCTCGCCGCGGATCTTCATCTCCTCCAGGCGGGCGAGCTGGCGCAGGCGTGTATTCAGGACGTACTCGGCCTGAGCATCGCTCAGGTCGAAGCGCGCCATGAGCACCGGCTTTGGCTCATCCTCGGTACGGATGATGCGGATCACCTCGTCGATGTTGAGGTAGGCAATCAGCAGGCCGTCCAACAGGTGCAACCGCTCCAGGACCTTGTCGAGGCGGTGCTGGAGGCGCCGGCGCACCGTGCGGGTGCGGAAGGCGAGCCATTCGCTGAGGATCTCCCGCAGGTCCATGACCCGCGGGCGGCCGTTCAGCGCGATCAGGTTGAGGTTGACCCGGACATTGCGCTCCAGGTCCGTGGTCGCGAAGAGGTGCGACATCAGCCGCTCCACGTCCACCCGGTTGGAGCGCGGGACCAGGACGATGCGGGTGGGCGACTCGTGGTCCGACTCGTCGCGCAGGTCCTCCAGCATGGGCAGCTTCTTGGCCTGCATCTGGGCGGCAATCTGCTCCATGATGCGGTTGCCGGAGACCTGATAGGGCAGCGCCGTGATGACGATGTCCCCCTGCTCCAGCTCGTAGCGGGCGCGCAGGCGCACGCTGCCGTTGCCGGTCTCGTACATGCGCCGCAGCTCCTCCGGCAGCGTGACGATCTCGGCTGCGGTGGGGAAATCCGGCCCAGGGATGAAGCGGCACAGATCCGCCACCGTGGCCTCGGGCCGCTCCAGCAGGTGGATGCAGGCCCTGGCCACCTCGCGCAGGTTGTGGGAGGGGATGTCCGTGGCCATGCCCACCGCGATCCCGGTCGCCCCGTTGAGCAGCAGGTTGGGAAGGCGTGCCGGCAGCAGTGCCGGCTCCTCCAGGGTCCCATCGAAGTTGGGGACCCAGTCCACGGTCCCCTGATCCACCTCCGCAAGCAGGACCTCGGTATAGGGGGCGAGCCGCGCCTCCGTGTAGCGCATGGCCGCAAAGGACTTTGGCTCGTCCGCGGAGCCCCAGTTGCCCTGGCCGTCGATCAGCGGGTAGCGATAGGAGAAGGGCTGGGCCATGAGGACCATGGCCTCATAGCAGGCGGTGTCCCCATGGGGGTGGAACTTGCCCAGAACGTCGCCCACGGTGCGGGCGGACTTCTTGAACTTGGCCGTCGCCGCGAGCCCGAGCTCCGACATGGCGTAGAGGATGCGCCGCTGCACCGGCTTGAGGCCGTCGCCCACATGCGGCAGGGCGCGATCGAGGATGACGTACATGGAATAGTCCAGGTACGCCTTTTCGCTGAAGACATGGAGCGGCATGCGCTCCAGACCCTCGGGGTGGTAGACGGGACTGGCTGTCATGGGCACCGACGGATGGGTCCAGATCGCACCGCGCGGTCAAGATGCGCAGCGGGCGGGACCCTACAGGTCAGCGAGTGCCACAGGGTGTCCTGAGACCCCCGCCCTCCCGTCGCCTCGCCACCGTCGCTCGACATCGTTGAAGCCCGAGCTGTCAAGCCCGTCCTTGACCCTTGGACTGACCAAGGCGCTGACTCATGCTCTCCCTTAGCAGATCCCCCAGTGTGCCCATGCCTTGGCTCGGCTTGGCATAGTCCGCGGCCTGGGGACTGGGGTCAAGGCTGCCCTGGCGCTCCGGGTCGAGGGACAGGGCGATGCGGCGCTTGTCCAGATCGACGCTCAGCACCGTCGCCTCCACCTCATCACCGGCGTTCAGGACCTCGTTGGGGTGGCTGACCCGACGCCCGGCCCCCAGCTCGCTGATGTGAACCATGCCCTCGATCCCTGCTGCCAGCTCCACGAAGGCCCCGAAGGCCTGCACCCGGGTGATCCGGCCCTTGACCCAGGCACCAACCGGGAACTGACGGTCGGCATCGGCCCAGGGGTTCTTCGCCAGGGCCCGCAGCGACAGGGCGATCTTTTCGGGGTGCCGTGGGTTATCGGTCTGGTCCACCCGCAGCACGGCCACCTCCACCTGCTGGCCGACGCTCAACAGGTCACTGGGATGGCGGACCCGCTGGAAGGCAAGCTCGCTGATGTGGACCATGCCCTCGACCCCGCCGAGGTCGACGAAGGCGCCGTAGCTCTGAAGCGAGGTGACGGTCCCGGGAAGAACGGCCCCAGGGGTCAGCTTGGCCCGCAGCTCCACCGCCTTGGCCTTGCGCTCCTCCTCCAGCAGCTCGCGCCGCGAGACCACCAGGTTGGGGGTCTTGCCACCCTCAAACTTGGTGATGCGGAAGGCGAGACGCTGGCCGACATAGACGGACAGGTCCTCGACGAACTGGAGCGAGATCTGGGAGGCGGGGCAGAAGGCCCGCACCCCGGCGATCTCGACCTCGATGCCGCCCTTGGTGACGCCCGTGACCTGCCCCTCCACCGGCAGGTGCTGCTCGAAGGCCTGCTCCAGCCCGGCGGCCCCGTGCATCCGCCGCCCATGCCGGCTGCCCAGGAGCAGGGTGCCGCTATCGGTGTCGATGGCGCTGATGGCCATGTCTACCGGGTCGCCGATGCCCAGGGTCAGGTTGCCGTCCGCATCGGTCACCTCCTGGATGTCGATGATGGCGTCGGCCTTGGTGCCGAGGTTGACGTAGACGTGCTCGCGCCCGATGGAGGCGACGGTGCCGTGGACCAGGTCGCCGACCTGGGGGGGGCGCTTGGCCTTGGAGGCGTGCTGGCGCTCGAACTGGCCCAGAAGGGCCTCGAAATCTTCGTGGTCTGGCATAGCGATTCTGGGTGAGGGTGGCCGGCGGCGGTGCCGGAAGGGCGACAATGTACCAGGAACGGGGCGCCAGTTGGCCGAAAAACGCCGGGCAGCATGCAGTGGGGGCGCGGCCGGCACAGGAACCTGGGGCAGGGCGCAGGTGCCAAGGTCAGGCGCCTCAGCCACCCAGGGCCGGTAATCCCGAATCGGCCTTGTCTGCGCCCTGGCGCCCCTTGGGGTCTGGGTATTCCTCGACGCGCCAGCGTTGCGGGTCCTGGTATCCGTCGCGGCCCACGAAGCGGAGCTTGGACCAGGCGGCAACGCCAACGACCAAGGCCAAGATCAGCAGGGTCACTGCGCCTTTGCGGTTCATACTCGTGGTCTCCAGGGTTGGGTCTCGCCGCCCCCGGCGTCTGCCAACCCGTTTCGGGTGCTTGGATCGCGTCGCAGCCAGGGGCAGGCTCGGAGGCCGGATCACGGCCCTGAGGTGAAGGCCGGCGCGCGCAGCGCGCAGTGCCGGACCAGCCCGGCCACCAGCTCGCCGAGCCGCTCGGCGCCGTAGGCCGGACCGGGCGGCAGATGTCCCCACACCGGCGCCGGCCAGCAGGCATCCCCGGGCGCACGGCCCACAAGGTGCAGATGCAGTTGCGGGACCAGGTTGCCGATGGCGGCGAGATTGACCCTCGGCAGACCCAGATCGGCCTTGATGTAGGCGCAAACCCGCGCACAGTCATTCAGGATAAGGCCCAGGGGCGCCGGGTCCAGGTCGAGCAGATCAAGCACCTGGGTCTCTGGGACCAGGATGAACCAGGGCAAGGCCGCGTTGCGATGGAGCAGCAGGTGCGTCGCCGGGAGCCGGCCGAGCCGGTGGCAGTCTGCGAGGAGCTGTGGATGGATGCGAAACTCGTTCATGGCGCATCAACGGACAGGGCCGCCTGGGGAGACCCCACCCTCGGTTTTCCTCGCGTAGAGGGTCGCAGAGGAGGTGTCTTGCCCTGTTGAGCCTAGGGTAAGATGCCGGGCGCCAAGGATAACCCGCCAAGCCGCGGGCGACAGCGAACCCCTGGCGACAGGAATCCGACCGCCCCGCCCCGCAGAGGTGCCATGAGCAAAGCGTCGAACCGGCAGCACCAGTCCGGCCCTGAGGCCGGCCCGGGCCAGCGTGGAGAATACCTGGTCGTCGTCCAGCTTGTCCTGGTGCTCGCCTTCATCCTGACACCCATCTGGAATCCTTGGGTCACGCCGGAGGTGCTGGATGCGCTGGCTGCTTGGCGCTGGGCCATTGGCCTGGGATGTGCCTTCGTGGCCCTGTC
>Ga0114939_10001591_pt1 | contig 17777 bp, 14 predicted proteins | sample AshMeaCrysSpring_FD_87196 | JGI IMG/M metagenome (GOLD analysis project Ga0114939, IMG submission 87196) | Groundwater microbial communities from Big Spring, Nevada to study Microbial Dark Matter (Phase II) - Ash Meadows Crystal Spring | ecosystem: Environmental > Aquatic > Deep subsurface >...
AGCAGCACGGCGAACAGGTGCTCGGTCACGGCTCCCTCCGCCGGGCCTGCAGCCGATCGAGCAACTGCTCGAGGCGTTTGGCCTCTTCGTCGCTGACCTCCGCCTCTTCCGACAGGTAGGCCACCATGGGGGACACCGAGCCGCCGAGGGTACGCTCGACGAATCCCCGCACCACATCGCGCATGACCGCGTCGGCAGGGGCGTGCGAGGTGTAGCGGACGACGCCGTCCACGAGCCGACGGCTCAGGTGCCCTTTCCGCCGCAGGCGCTCCATCATCGTGAGCACGGTCGATCGAGCGAGCCCTCGTGGGGTGCCGAAGGCCGTTGCCACTTCCCCGACCGTGGCCTCACCGTGCTCGGCGACGTGCTGGAGCAGCGCGAGTTCCTGATCCCCGATCGTGCGTGCCATGCCGCAGTCTCCCGTTGATGACAGTTGTAGTCACATGCTGCGACATGACTACAGGTGTCGTCAAGAGGAGACGAACATCGCGTCCCGGCGGTTCCGCGCTCAAGCGCCGCGTGCTGGCGCCGATTGTCCGGTTGCGTCTGCTTCCGCTCACCATGTCCGCCCACGTGTTCTCGCTTCCGGCGCCCGTGCAGCCCACCGACTGGGGTCAGCTCGAGAGCTTCGCGCACTGCCACCGTGAGCACCGCCTGCGGTTTGGCGACGAACGCCCCCCGGCGTTCGTCCCGGTGGAGACCTTCCACGAGGACGTCCTGCGTGGCACGGTGGCCTGGTTCCTGGCGCACTGGCTGCGTGGCGACCCGGTGCCCGAGCGAGTGCTCGTGACCGAGTTCCAGCGCCGCTGGAAGCTGGCGCGCGCCCTCGGCGTGCGGGCGGTGCGGGCGGGCGAGCGGGTCGAGGCCTATGCGCACCGTGCCGAGCTGATGCTGCGGCGGTTCGCCGCGAGCTGGCCAGAGGACATCGGCGGACGGCTCGAGGCCGTCGATCGGAAGTATTTGTGCCGCGTCGTGGGACGGCACGCGCTGACGGTGCGGGTGGATGCGGTGGTGCGTCCGGCCGCCGGCCCGCTCGACGTCATCTTCTTCGATGCCCGGCCGCACCCCGTGGTGGCATCGCAGTCGCTCGACGCGCTCCGTGCCCGCGGGGCCGCGCTGGCCGTCCTGCTCGCCTGGCGGGTGGACGCGGTCCGCATGGTGCGCCACGTGCTCGCCGACGGACACCGGCACGCGGAGGTGCTCACCGCTGACAACGCCACGGCGATCACGGGCGTCCTCGCGCGCCTGCTGGACGAGCTGGAGGCAGGTGCGGCCGACGATGCGCCGAGCCCGTCGCCACGGTGCGGCTGGTGCGGGTTCCGCGACGGGTGCACGGATTCCGGGTTCCCGCGCGGGTTCGTGCCCCTGGCCGAGTTCGGCCCTTGTCCCCGCTGTGGGTCGGGCCTCGGCCTGCGCAGCGGCCGCCTGGGGATCTTCGTGGCCTGCTCCGACGCGCCGGTCTGCCGGTACACGAGAGACTTGTAGTCGGTCGGTCTCTCAGGCTCTCGGTCTCTCAGTCGGTCGGCCCGCCCGTCAATCCGTCGGCCGGTCAGTCAGCTCGCTGGTCGGTGGGTCGCTCTCCATCTGGAAGGCGCCGCGCCGCCGGCGCCGAGCGCTGAAAGCTGATCGCGAAACGCACTATCCTGATCCACGCGCCCCGTCGCGGGGGCAGAGGAGTGGTGAAGGTGGCCGTCAGCCGCAGTGTGCGCGTCGTTCTGGTGTTGATCCTGGGGGCCGTCTTCGTCTCGGCGGCCGGGGTTGCCTTCACGTGGCTCACCCTGGGGCAGGCGCCCGCGCTCGTGCCCGATTCGGCCCTCGTGCTGCGGGTGGACGGCAGCCTGGTCGAGATCGAGCCCAACCGCCTGCTCGGGCCGTACCTGTTCCAGTCTCCGCCCACGCTGCGATCGGTCACCGCCGCGCTGCGCCGCGCCAAGACCGACTCGCGGGTCTCCGCCCTCGTGATCGCGCCTGGCGGGACGCCGGGGATCTGGGCCATGACGCAGGAACTGCGCGATGCGATCCTCGACTTCAAGACGTCGAAGAAGCCGGTCACCGCGTTTCTCGAGTACGGGGGAGACCAGGAGTACTACCTCGCGTCGGCGGCCGACCGCGTGGTGATGGTGCCGACGAGCGCCCTCGATCTCACGGGCCTCGCCTCCTACGAGGTCTTCCTGCGCGGCACGCTCGAGAAGGCGGGCGCGGTGGCCGACTTCGTTCACGTCGGCGACTACAAGGCGGCGCCCAACGCCTTCACCGAGCGGGGCTTCACCCCGGCCCACCGGGAGATGGCCGAGTCGCTCAATCGCGACATGTTCGACCAGCTCGTGGAGGGAATTGCGGCGTCACGGCGCAAGACGCCCGACGAGGTGCGCGCGCTCGTGGACGAGGGGCCGTTCCTGCCCGAGGACGCGCTGCGGGCGGGGCTGATCGACGGGCTCGCCTACGAGGACCAGGTGCTCGGGCCGGCCGACGCCCGCAAGAACGGCGGGAAGGGACGGCCCCGCGTCGAGATGTCGGCGTATGCCGCGCGCGGGGGGGCGGGGTTCCGGCTCGGCCGCCGACACCCGATCGCGCTCATCTACGCGGTCGGCACGATCGCCTCTGGCCGCAGCGGCCGCAGCGCCCAGGGCGACGTCGTCGGGTCGCAGACGCTCGTCGAGGCCATCCGGAAGGCCCGCGAGGACGCCACGGTACGCGCCGTCGTGCTCCGGGTGGACAGCCCCGGCGGCTCGAGCGTCGCCTCCGACGTGATCTGGCACGAGCTGATGCTCACCCGCGTCAAGAAGCCGCTCGTGGTCTCCATGTCGGATCTGGCGGCCTCGGGCGGGTACTACATCGCGATGCCGGCCCACGTCATCGTGGCGCAGCCCGGCACGCTCACGGGCTCGATCGGGATCTTCGGCGGGAAGTTCGTGACCGGCGGCACGCTCGAGAAGCTCGGCGCCAACATCGAGGCGGTGAGCCAGGGACGCTTCGCCGAGATGAACTCGCCCGATCGGGTGTGGACGGTGGAGGAGCGCGCGAAGCTGCAGGCGCAGCTCGAGGCGTTCTACGACCAGTGGGTCGAGAAGGCCGCCGAGGCACGACGCAGCACGCCCGAGAAGATCGACGCGGTGGCACAGGGGCGGGTGTGGACGGGGCGGCAGGCGAAGGCGGCCGGACTCGTGGACGAGCTCGGCGGGCTCGATCGGGCGCTGGCGATCGCCCGAGAGCGCGCCAAGCTGCCGCCCGGCGACGACAGCGACATCACCGTCTACCCGTCGCGCCGCGGCTTCTTCGAGATGATGAGCGACCCGCTCGGCGGCAGCGGCGGACTCGAGAGTCTGCGGCTCGGCGCCGCGTGGGGGCTGTTGTCCCCCGAGGAGCGGCGCGCGGCGGCCGCGGTGCTCGCGCCGATGCGCCTCTTCCGCCCTGGCGAGCCGCTCGCGCTGATGCCGTTCGTGTTCAGACGGTAGCAGCCGGTCGGCTTGACCGACCGGCCGATCACCCGAGCAGCCGCGTCACCGCCTCCCGATCGATCGTGATCTGCATCTTGTCCTTCGCCTTCTTCAGGTAGGCGCTGAAGAACCGGTTCCGCCGCTCGTCCAGCATCGTCTGTTGGAGGGCCGACTTTCCGGCGGCGATCTCCTCGGGCTTCACGTCCTGGCGCTCGACCACGCGCGCAACGACCATCGCGTTCGGGGTGGCGATCGGGTCGGTCACGCTGCCGGCCGGGAGCCCGAAGGCCGCCGCCTCGACCGCCGGGCTCACGCCGACGTCGGGCAGCGCGCTGCCGCGCGCGACGAACTCCGTCGCCCGCACCTCGAGGCCCGCGGCCTTGGCCGCCGCGGCGAAGTCGCCCCTGAAGGAGGGCAGCAGCGAGGTGGCCCGGGCCCTGGCCGCCTCGAGGGCCTTGTCGCGGACCGCGTCGGTGCGGACCTTCTCCTTCACCTCGTCGAGCTTCGGCACGCGGCTGTCCTGGCGCCCGGTCACCGTGAGGAAGGTGATGCCCTGCGGGGCGCGAACGGGACCGCCCACCTGCCCCTCGTCGAGCGCGAACGCCTCGGCCACGACCTCCGGACCGAGGCCGGCGGGCGGCTCGGCGCGCGTGAAGAACGCCGACTCCTGCACCTTCGCCCCGAGCGGGGCCGCCGCGCCGTCGAAATCGCCCGGCTTCGAGATCTCGCGGGCGAGCTGCGCGCCGAGGTCCCGCAGCTGCGACTGGGCGCGCTCGGTCTTCACCTGCTCGGTGATCTGGGCCCGCACCTCGTCGAGGGGGCGCACGCTCGGGGCCGTCTTCTCGCCACCCTTGAGGATGTGGAACCCGTACTGGGTCTTCACCAGGTCGCTCAGGGTGCCGGGGGCGAGCTCGAAGGCCACCTGCTCGAACTCCGGCACCATCTGGCCGCGCCCGAACTCGCCGAGGTCGCCGCCGCGGTCCTTCGTCGCCTCGTCCTCGGAGTACTTCGTGGCGAGGGCCGCGAAGTCGGCCCCGCCCCGGGCCTCGGCGAGCAGCTTCTCGGCCTGCGCGCGCACGGCCGCCTCGTCCTTGCCCTCGGTCTTGAGCAGGATGTGGCTCACCCGGGCCTGCTCGGGCCGCGAGAACTGGTCGATGTTGGCGTTGTAGAAGCGTTCGATGTCCTTCGGCGACACGACCACTCGCTCGCGCATCGCCTGGAGCTCGACGGTGAAGTACCGGAGCTTGCGGCTCTCCCCGATGCGGAACTCGTCCCTGTGGGCCTCGAAGTACGACGCCAGCTCCGCGTCACTCACGGTGATCCCCGTCCTGAACGTCTCGACGGGGAAGGTGACCAGCTCCAGCTTCACCTTCTCGTTGCGCCGCCGGAACTCGTCCTCGACTTCCTTGGCGCTCACCCCCATCCAGCCCGTCACGGCGCCGCGCAGCTTGTCGAGGAGAATATCGCGCCGGATCGCGCTCTCGAACTCCGACACGCTGAACGGCGGGTTGGAACTGAGCAGGACCTGCCGGTAGCGGGCCTCGCCGACGAACTGGCCGTTCTCCTGGAAGGCGGGGTACCGCAGGATGCGCTCGCGGACCTCGGCGTCGGTCACGGTGAGGCCGAGGCGCCCGGCCTCGGCGAGCGCCGCGCGCTCGTCGATCAGCTGCTGCAAGACCTGCCGATCGATGCCGAGCTGCCGCAGCACCTGCTCGTTGAAGGCCGCGCCGTAGGCACCCCGGAACGCCTGCATCTGCGTGTTGTAGGCGCGCTGGAACTCACCGACCGTGACCGGTTCGCCGTTGACCTGGGCCACGGCGTCACGCAACGAGCCGGTGCCGGTGGGGCCGGTCGTGCTGAGGAAATCCGGGATGTAGAACAACACGAAGGTCAGCACCACCAGGGCCAGGCTGTATTTCAGCCAGTTCTTGTGGCGGCGCATCCGATCGAGCATCGTCATGGGGCAGGCGTCCTTCGCACGGCCCGGAAGCCTCCGGGCGAAACCCTCATTTTATACCGGCCCGGTCCGGGCCGGACCGGTATGGTATCGTGGAACTGACGACTGGTTCGGCGGTTTCGCGAGCGGCCGGCCGAGCCGCCCTACTACACGGGACACCTCCCGGCTCCGATAACACACGTGCGGCGGACTGCGAATCCCGGTCCGGCCGGGGTGCGTCCGGCCGGTGTGGCCGTGCGCGGGCGCGGAGCGGCCGGGACGTGGGCGCAGGGCGGCCGATGGCGAGGGACGGGCGGGTGGCAAAGGCGGAGAGAGCAGGGCCGCGCGCAATGCGCGGGCGGGCGCGGGCGGCAGCGGGAACCCGGCCGCGTCGTCGTGCGGCGCGGGCGCCCCGGCGCGCCGGCTTGCCGGCGCGCCTGCGCCAGCTGCCCCTGCGGGTGCAGCGGCACCTGCAGCGGGCTGGCGCCCTCGCGCGCCTCGTCGGCGAGGCCAACGCCTCCCTCGACCCGGTCCGGCTCGCGGAGCTGCTGGCCGGGCGCGCGGCGGGCTGGCTGCCGATGGCTGGCTGGACCGTGTTCGCCGACGACTGGCGCCCGCACCCGCGGGCGCTCGCGGTGCATGGCGAGCGGCACCCCGCCGCCGAGGGCGTGGCCGTCCGCGTCTTCCGCGACGGGGCCGACTGGCTGGCCGCCAGCCTGGCCGCCGAAACCGTTGGCGCGCCGCCCGTCGCCTGCGTGGGCCTGGCGTTGCCGTGCCGCGGGCAGGTCCGGCTCGCCCTCGTCGGGCTCGACGATGGGCCGGCGCCGGCCAGGCCGCGGTTTGCGGGAGCCGGCCGGCGATGGCTCGCCAGGGCCGTGGACCCCCTCGTCTGCGCGCTCGAGAGCGCCCTCCGGCTCGAGCGGGCCGAGGCGCTCTCGGTCACCGACGACCTCACGCAGTTGTACAATGCACGGTTCCTCGCCCAGGCGCTGCGGCGGGAATGCAAGCGCGCCTCGCGCACCGGGCGTCCGCTGTCGCTGCTGTTCATCGACCTCGATGGGTTCAAGGACGTGAACGACAGCCACGGGCACCTGCTGGGCAGCCACGCGCTCGTCGAGGCCGGCGACCTGTTCCGCGCCTCGGCGCGGGAGACCGACATCGTCGCGCGGTTCGGGGGCGACGAGTTCGCGATCGTGCTGCCCGAGACCGACGCCGCCGGCGCGCGGGCCGTGGCCCGGCGCGTGCGCGAGCGCATCGGCGGGCACGTGTTCCTGCAGGACGCCGGGCTTGCGGTGCGGCTCACGGCGTCGGTGGGCGTCGCCACCGCGCGCGGCGACGCGGCGTGCGGCGACCGGTTGCTGCAGCAGGCCGACCGCGCCATGTATTGGGTGAAGGGTCGCGGCAAGAACGGTATTCACGTGGCGGCGGGGCGTGCCGGGCAGGCCGCGCCGGCCGGGAGCTTCCGACGTTGAACATCCTCCGGTCCATGTTCTCCCTCTTCTCGAGCGATCTCGCGATCGATCTCGGCACCGCCAACACCTGCGTCTACGCGCGCGGCAAGGGCATCGTGGTCAACGAGCCGTCCATCGTGGCCATCAACAAGGTGACCGGCCGCATCGAGGCGGTGGGGAAGGAAGCCAAGGAGATGCTCGGCCGCACGCCGGGCAACATCGTGGCGATCAAACCGATGAAGGACGGCGTCATCGCCGACTTCGAGGTCACCGAGAAGATGCTGGCCTACTTCATCAAGAAGGCCCACAACCGCAACGTCTGGGTGCGGCCGCGCATCGTCATCGGCGTCCCCTCCGAGATCACGCAGGTGGAGAAGCGCGCCGTGAAGGACAGCGCCTACCGCGCCAAGGCGAGCGAGGTCTACCTCGTCGAGGAGGCGATGGCGGCGGCCATCGGGGCCGGCATGCCGATCACGGAGCCCTCCGGCAACATGATCGTGGACATCGGCGGCGGCACGACCGACATCGCCGTGATCTCGCTCGCCGGGATCGTCTACAGCAAGGCCGTCCGGGTGGCTGGCAACGAGATGGACGAGGCCATCATCCAGCACATCAAGAAGACCTACAACCTGCTGATCGGCGAACGCACGGCCGAGGCCATCAAGATGGAGGTGGGGTCGGCCTACCCGCTCGAAGAGCACATGACGATGGAGATCAAGGGGCGCCACCTGATCGAGGGCGTGCCGAAGACGATCACCATCTCCGACGAGGAGATCCGCGAGGCGCTCGCCGAGACGGTCAACGTGATCGTCGACGCGGTGCGCGTGGCGCTCGAGCGCACGCCGCCGGAGCTGTCGGCCGACATCGTGGACCGCGGCATCGTGCTCACGGGGGGCGGGGCCCTGCTCAAGAACCTCGACAAGCGGCTGCGCGAGGAGACCGGCCTGCCACTCGCGATGGCGGAGGACCCGCTCTCCTCGGTCGTGCTCGGGGCGGGCCGGATGCTCTCGGACTTCAACCTCCTCCGGAAGATCGCGATCGACTGATCCGAGGGACGTCGATGAGCCCACGCCGCCAGTCGCCCTTCGGCAGGCGCTCGGCCGCCCCGAGCCCGGTCGAAGGGTTGCCAGCCGCCCGTCGCCAGCCGCCAGCCGCGGGCTGCGGGGTTGAGCCCCGGTGACGGTCCTGGACATCCGCCGGCGCACCGGGGTGCTGTTCCTGGCGGTGATGCTGGGCCACTTGATTCTCATCTCCGCGCAGGTCACCACCAAGTCTGGCCTGACGACGCTCGAGGCGATCGTCTTCGGTGCGGTGGCCGGAGTGCAGCGCGCCGCCTCGTGGGCCATCGGCGGCGTCACCGGCACCTGGAATCGCTACGTGGATCTCCGTCACGTCCAGGCGGAGAATGCGCGCCTCGAGCAGGAGCTCGCGGCGCTGCGCATGCGCCTGCAGGAACAGCACGCGCTGGCGCTGCGCGGCACGCGCCTCGAGCTGCTGCTGGGCCTGCAGCGGGCGCTGCCTCAGCGAACCCTCGCGGCCGACGTCATCGCCGGCGACGCCTCGGCGTGGTTCCGCACGGTGACCATCAACCGGGGCAGCCGCGACGGGGTCGGTCGCGATCTCGCGGTGATCGCCCCCGGCGGCGCCGTCGGTCGGGTCGTGGGCGACCCAACCCCGCACGCCGCCCGCGTGCAGCTCCTCATCGACCGGAACGCTGGCGCCGGTGCGCTCATCGATCGTACCCGGGCCGGGGGCGTGGTCGTCGGCGACGGGACCGGGCTCGCCATGGAGTTCGTCTCGAACCTGACGGAGGTGCGCGTCGGCGACGTGGTCGTGACCTCCGGTCTCGACGGCATCTTCGCGAAGGGCGTCGTGATCGGGACGGTCCGCGAGGTGGAGGCCGGCGTCGGGGTCTACCGGCGGATCGCGGTGACGCCCGCCGTGGACTTCTCGGGTCTCGAGGAGGTGCTGGTCGTGATGGACGCGCCGCCGGCGGCCCCGGCGGAGGGAGGCACCGGGTGAGGCTCGCGGCCGCGGCCCTCGCCGTCTTCGTCGCGCTCGCCTTGCAGACGACGCTGGCGTTCACCCTGTCGGCGCGGGGCGTCGCCCTCGACCTGGTGCTGGTGGTGGTGATCTTCGTGGCGCTCGTCAACGGGCCGACCGCCGGGCTGCTGACCGGGTCGGTGGCGGGGCTCGCCCAGGACGCCCTGGCGGGGGGGATCGTCGGCGTGGGCGGGCTCGCCAAGAGCCTCGTCGGCTTCCTGAGCGGCGTGCTCGGCACGCAGTTCATCGTGACCGGCGCGGCGCACCGGTTCGTGGTCTTCTTCTTTGGTGCGCTTCTGCACGCCGGGGTGTTCCTGGGCCTCTACCAGGTGATCGACCCCCGCGGGCTGGGCGTGGCCTGGCGGGCCGTGGCCCTGCAGGCGGCCGTGAACGCCGCCGTCGGGGTCGGGGCCTTCATCCTCGTGGAACGGACTCCCGAGTGGTACCAACGCCGGAAGCTGAGCCGCCTGTCGCTGCGGTCGCGCGGGGGCGGATGACGAACCCCTTGCGCACCGCCCCGGGCCGTAGTTAGCTGGAGTCGAGGGACGATTCCGCCCCATGTTCGAAGACCGCCGCAGCCTGCCGCGCCGCCTCACTGCGATGCAGTACGTCATCGCCGCGGTGTTCGTGTCGCTCGGCGTCGTGTTCTGGTATCTGCAGGTCGCCCAGCACGGGAAGTTCAAGGAGATGGCGGAGAACAACCACCAGCGGACGCTCGCGTTGCGGGCGCCGCGCGGGACGCTGTTCGACCGCGACGGCCGGGTGCTCGTGCGCAACCGCCAGGCCTTCAACATCTCGCTCGTGCGCGAGCAGAGCCGCAACCTCGACGCGACGCTCTCGGTGCTGGCGGCCGTGACCGGCACGCCCGAGGCGGACCTGCGGGAGGTGATGGCGCGCCACGCCCGCGAGCCGCGGTACCGGCCGGTGGTGCTCGTCCACGATGCCTCGCCCGCCCAGGTGGCCGCGGTGATGGCGCGCCGACTGGAGCTGCCCGACGTGATTGTCGAGCAGGTGCCAACGCGGCTCTACCCGGCGGACCGGTTCGCCGCCCACCTCCTCGGCTATGTGGGCGAGGTCACCGAGCAACAGCTCGCCCGCGCGAAGAGCGCGGGCCTGCAGGCCCTGCAGACGGGGGCCATCGTCGGGCAGGCCGGCGTGGAGCAGACCTATAACGAGGCGCTGATGGGCCGGGACGGGGCGCGCCGCGTCGTGGTCAACAGCCTCGGGCGCGAGGTCGAGACGATCGGCGAGTACGCCGCCACGGAGGGCAAGCGGCTCCAGTTGACGATCGATGCCGACCTGCAGCGGGCCGCCGAGGACGCCTTCGCCGCCCTGGGGTACTGGGGTGCCGCAGTGGCGCTCGACCCGCGCAACGGCGAGGTGCTGTCGCTCGTGAGCCTGCCGGCGTACGACCCCAACGAGTTCGTCGGCGGCGTGGATCGCGCCACCTGGACCGCGCTCACCACCGACAAGCTGCGCCCGCTGCAGAACCGCGCGCTCCAGGGCCGCTATTCGCCGGGCTCCACCTTCAAGATTGTCATCGCGCTCGCCGCGCTCGAGGAGGGGGTCGCCGGGCCCGATTTCAAGGTGCACTGCCGCGGCGGCGCCAGCTTCTACGGGCGGTTCTTCCAGTGCCACCTGCGCGGCGGGCACGGCACGGTGGACATGCGCCACGCCCTCGAGAAGTCCTGCAACACCTACTTCTACACGCTCGGCAACATACTCGGCGTGGACCGGATCCATCGCTGGGCGACCGCGCTCGGGATCGGCGTGCGCACCGGCATCGACTTGCCGCACGAGGTGGAGGGCATCATGCCGTCCACTGCGTGGAAGAAGGCCCGCACGGGCGAGAAGTGGTATGCGGGCGAAACGATCTCGGTCGCCATCGGGCAGGGACAAGTGTCGGTGACGCCGCTCTCCCTCGCCGTCATGATGGCCACCGTGGCCAACGGCGGTACGCGGTACGTGCCGCACCTCGTCCGCGCGGTCGACGAGGGCACGGGGTGGACCCCGGTGCCGGCGCCGCCTCCGCCCGCGGTGATCCCGATGACGCCGGATCACGCGCAGGCCCTGCATGACGGCTTGTGGATGGTGGTGAACGCTGCGGGGACCGGTGGCCGCGGCCGGCTGCCGGGCCGCGACGTGGCCGGCAAGACCGGCACCGCACAGGTGATCTCCCTCGAGGGCGGGCGCCGCGCCCGCGGCAAGTCGGACGCGGACCTGCGCGACCACGGGTGGTTCGTCTTCTTCGCGCCGGCCAACAACCCCGAGATCGCCGGCGCGATCTTCGCCGAGCACTCCGAGCACGGCTATCTGGCGGCGCCGATCGCCAGGCACCTGATCGCCACCTACTTCGCCAAGAAGGAACGTCAGCCGTTGCCCGTGTTCCAGGGGGGCCCTGGCGCCGCACCCGGTGTGCTCGTGGCCTCCACGGCCCCGCCGGCCCGGGCAGCGGCGGCCGCGCGAGCGGGAGGAGACTAGGGCGATGCTCGAACGCCGCCTCTTCTTCCACGTGGACTGGCTGCTGCTCGCGGCCGTGCTGCTGCTCACCGGCATCGGCGCGGCGATGATCTACAGCACGACCTACGACGTGATCCGCGGTCAGGTGGGGCCCCAGTTCCGCACGCAGCTCTACGCCATCGCCCTCGGTCTCGGCGCCATGGCCGTGTGCCTCGTCATCGACTACCGGATGCTCGCCGATCGCGCGCTCGCAATCTTCGCGCTGGTGACGGCGTCGCTGGTGTACGTGCTCTTCTTCGGGTTCGTGGCCGGCGGATCCCGGCGATGGATCGACCTCGGCCCGATGAACCTGCAGCCCTCCGAGTTCGCGCGCATGGCGCTCGCGCTCGTGCTGGCGATGTACTTCACCGAGAACCGGCGCGGGGCGATGCGCTGGCAGGAGCTCAGCACGGCCGCCGTCTTCCTCGCCGTGCTGGCCGGGCTCATCAGTCGCCAGCCCGACCTTGGGACGGCGGTCACGCTCGTGCCGGTGTACCTCGGTGCGGCCTACGCTACCGGCATGCGGCTGAAGGTGCTCGCGATCGCGGCGCTCGTGGCCGTGCTCGCGGCGCCCTTCGCCTGGAGCTACGCCCTCGAGGACTACCAGAAGGAGCGGATCCAGACGTTCTGGGACCCCGAGCAGGACGCCCGCGGCGCGGGATACCAGCAGATTCAGGCCCGCATCACCGTGGGGTCCGGCGGGCTGACGGGCAAGGGCTACCTGCAAGGCACGCAAGGGCAGTACAAGTTCCTGCCGGTGGCGCACAACGACTTCATCTACTCGGTGCTCGCCGAGGAGCTCGGCTTCGCCGGCGTGCTCGTGACGCTGGCGCTCTACCTGTTCGTGATCCTGCGATCGATCGAGGCGGCCCGGCTGTCGGCAGACCGCGTCGGTGCCTGCCTGGTCGTCGCCATCATCTCGGGGTTCTCGTTCCAGGTCATCTACAACATCACCATGTCGGCCGGTCTGGCGCCGGTGAAGGGGCTCACGCTGCCGCTCATGAGTTACGGCGGCTCGGCCATCATCGCGTCGCTGGCCAGTTTCGGCCTCATCCTCAACGTGAGGATGCGGCGGTTCACCAATTGACTCGGACACTCGGTGGCCCGCGGACACCCGCGGCGTCGCCGGCGTGCCCCGCTCCCCAGACGTTCGCATGATCCCCGACCTGGTCGTCCTGACGGCGCTCCTCGGGCTGGCGCTCCTCGCCGGCGCGGCGGACGTTGGCTGGCCGCCCGGCGGTGTGCGGGCCCTGCACGGAACGGCGTTGGCACGCGCATGGGGCTGCCCGCATGACGAAGGAGATGATCGTCGCCTCCAACGATCGCGAGACGCGTGTCGCGATCCTCGAGGACGACGAGGTGGTGGAGCTGTTCATCGAGCGCGAACGGCAGCGCGGCGTGGTCGGCAACCTCTACATGGGCCGCGTCTCGAAGGTGCTGCCGGGGATGCAGTCGGCGTTCGTGAACGTCGGCCTCGAACGCGACGGCTTTCTCTACGTCACTGACGTCGTCAACACGCTCGAGGAGTTCGATCGGCTCGAGGGCGGCGAGGAGGACGACGCCGTCCCCGACGAGGTCGGAGGGCCGCCCTCCATCGGGGCCGAGCCCCCTGCAGAGCCCCGCGCCGCCGGGGCCGAGCCCGACCGCGCGGCCGGACCCAGATCCGGGCGCCGCGCCGACCGGCCGCCCTCGCAGCCCATCGAGGAACTGCTGAATGAAGGCCAGGACGTCGTCGTCCAGGTGGTGAAGGAGCCGCTCGGCACCAAGGGCGCGCGCCTCACGTGCCATGTGTCGATCCCCGGGCGCTTCCTCGTGTTCATGCCCACGGTGGACCACGTGGGGGTGTCGCGCAAGATCGAGGCCCGCGACGAGCGCGCGCGGCTGCGCGGCATCGTCCGGCAGTTCCGCGAAGAGCACGGGTTCACCGGCGGCGTCATCGTCCGCACGGCCGCCGCCGGGCGGCCCGATGCCGACATCCTCTCCGACCTGTCCTACTTCAACGAGATTTGGCGCGAGCTCCGCCGGCGCTCCGACACGCTGCGCCCGCCGGCCGTGCTCTACCGCGAGCAGAGCCTCGTCTCGAAGCTGCTGCGCGACCTGCTCACCGACGAGTACAGCGCGATCCGCATCGACAACGCGGTGGAGCACCGCCGCGTGCTGGAGTTCGTCGAGCGCGTGATGCCGGCGATGGCCGGCCGCGTCGTGCACTACACCAAGCGGTTCCCGATCTTCGACGAATACGGCGTCCAGCCGGAGATCGACAAGGCGCTGCGCAGCAAGGTGTGGCTCAAGTCGGGCGGCTACATCGTGATCAACCACACCGAGGCGCTCGTCGCGATCGACGTGAACACCGGGCGCTACGTGGGCAAGAAGTCGGCCGGGCGGCTCGAGGACACGATCGTCAAGACCAACCTCGAGGCCGTGCAGGAGATCGTGCGGCAGGTGCGGCTGCGCGACCTCGGCGGGATCATCGTGCTCGACTTCATCGACATGGAGGAGAAGAAGAACCGCCAGAAGGTGTTCCTGGCGATCGAGCAGGAACTGCGCCGCGACCGCGCGCCCACCAAGGCCATCCAGGTGTCGGACTTCGGCCTGATCATCGTCACGCGCAAGCGCGTGAAGCAGAGCCTCGAGCGCGTCCTCACCGACCAGTGCCCCTACTGCTCGGGCGCCGGTACCGTGAAATCAGCCGCCACGGTCTGCAACGAGATCCTCGCCGAGGTGGAGAAGGTGGCGCGCGAGCTGAACGGCCGAGGGCTCGTGCTGCGGGTGAACCCGGACATCGCCGACGCGTTGAACGGCGAGGAGGCGGGGGTGCTGCGGGACGCCGAAAGCGTGCTCGGGCACAGCGTCGTGGTGCGGCCCGACAAGGACCTGCACCACGAGCAGTTCGATCTGATGGCGCTGTGAGGCGCCCGGTGGCCGCCGCCGAGCCGCTACGGCTTCTTCACGACGACCACGCTGCCCGAGAAGCTCGTCAGCTCGACCTGGGCACTGCCGTCCAGGTACACCGCCCGGAGTGACCGGTTGGGCGGTCCGTAGCCGCCGCCCTCCTGGCGCTGCTTCACGTCGAGCGGCAGCTCGGTCGTGATGTTCCCGCTGAAGCTGCTGGCGTCGAGGGCGAAGCCGGTCTTGCCGTCCAGCACCAGTCGGATGTCGCCCGAGTGCGACTTCAGCTCGTAGCGCCCGCCCTTGCTGATGGCACCCACCAGCTCGAGGTCGCCGCTCACCGATCCGATGTTGGCGCGACCGCACGACCCCGACTGCATGGAGACGTTGCCGCTCACCGTGGCCGCGTTCACGCTCCGCGCCTTGAACGCCTTCACCAGCACGTCACCGCTCACGCTGTTGGCCGTCAGCTCGCCGTCCACCTCGCTCGAGGACACGAGGACGTCGCCCGAGACCGCCTTCAGCACCGACCCGCGGCCCAGGCCCGTCGCCGTCACGTCGCCGCTGACGCTCTCCACCCGCACCTCGCCCTTGATGCCGTCGAGCGAGACGTCGCCGGACACGGTCCGGGCGTCGAGCGTGATGCCGGCGGGGGCCGTCACCGTGTAGTCCACCGCCACGCGCGCCTTGCCGTGGGGGTACACGGCCCGCACCTCGATCCGGTTGGCCTGCTCGCTGATGTCGATCCTCGTCGCCTCGAGCCGCTGCCGCGCATTCGCCTCGACGGTGTCGCGGACGCGCTTCACCGCCTCGAGCCGTACCTCTCCCGCGCCGCCGGCATTGACCACGATGTCCCCGGAGACGTTGGCAAGGACGATGGCCGTGCCCGGGCCGGCCTTGAAGGTGCGGACCAGGCGATCCGTGAACGCCTCGCCGCCGTGCTGCTCGGCGTGCCGCGCCCACTCCTTGGACGTGGCCTGGTGCTCCTTGGCCAGCTTCTCGGCCGCTTTCTGGGCCTCCTGGGACACCGTGGCCTGGGTCTGGGCGGCCGCGGTGCCGGCTGCCAGGCCCAGCGCGACGAGCGACGAACGGAGGATGCGTGAGGTCTTCATGGGGCGTCTCTAGGACTTGTTGAGTCCGTCAACGATGCGCGCGGCACCTGCCTCGTTGCCCTTGCGCATCTCGTTCATCAGCGCGATCGTGTCCTGCAACAGCGCGATCTTCCGGCGGAACGCCTCGAACAGGCTCTCCTGCGCGAGCGGGTTGCCCGGCTCGGTCCGCAATGCCACCCGGCTCTCGTCGATCGCCTGGTCGATCACCTCGAGGTTCTTGCGCAGGGTGGCGGTGAGCTCCGGATCGAGCGGCGACTCCGACTGGTTGGCCACCGCTTCGAGCGCGACGACGGCCTTCTCGTAGTGGCCCGCGGCGAGCTGCAGCTCGCGTTCGAGCGACGCCACCGGGTCGGCGGCGTCCGCCGCCGTCTCGGCCGCGGTGCCTGCCGGCGCGGACACGCTGACCGAGCGGCTCATCATCCACAGCCCGCTGCCGACCGCGGCCACGAGCATCGCCGCCGCCGCGAGCCAGGCCCACCCGGGCACCCCGTGCGTCGACGCGTGGCGCCGCGCGACGCGGCCCCGTGCAGCGTCCGCGTCCGCCTCGAGCTGGCGGGCGATCCGCTCGAACAGGAGCGGCGGCGGCACGTGCCGATCGAGCGCGCTCGCAGTGTGCCGGATGCGGCGCAGGTCGGCGAGGACCCCGCGGCATGCGGCGCACTCCCTGAGGTGCGCCTCGGCCTCCGCCTGCAGTGCCGGCGTGGCGTCGCCCTCCACCAGGTCCGCGGCCCGTTCGATTAGCTGGTCGCACGTCATGTCCGGACCCGCCCCGCAGCCTCCGGCCGCATCGGCAGTGGCGCCGCGGGCGCCGCCGCCGTCAAGAGTTCGCGCAGCCGGAGCCGCGCCTTGTGCACCTGCGACTTCGAGGTGCCTTCCGACACGCCGAGGATGCTCCCCACCTCCTGGTGGTCGAAGCCCTCGACATCGTGGAGGACGAACACCGCGCGGTAGCCCTCCGGCAGCTGCGCGATTGCCCGCTCCAGGTCCATCCGGCTCACTGCCAACTCCGCCGCGGGACGGCCCCGGTCGGCCGGCACGGCGTCCGCGTCGAGTACCTCGGTACGTCCCGACTCGCGGGCCGCGCGACTCCGCAGGCGGTCGAGGCAGGCGTTCACGGCGAGCCGGTGCAGCCACGTGCCGAACGACGCCTCGCCCCGGAAGCCTGACAGCTTCCGGTAGGCCTGCAGGAACACCTCCTGGAGCACCTCCTCGGCGTCGGCCGGGTTGTTCACCAACCGCAGCGCCACGTTGAAGAGCCGGGGCCCGTGCCGCCGGTAGACGTCCTCGAAGGCGGCGAGGTCGCCATTGCGAATTCGATCCACGAGGTCGAGGTCGGCCTGCCGTGTCTCGCTGCTCATGGTCTTAGACGGGAGCCCCGGGGGGAATCGTTGCCCGGCACGGCGTCGGGCCGCGCTGGGGTTCCCGGGATGAGACGTTGACGGAGGGACGGCCGTTCGCGGAGCGCGCCGCCCTCAGCGGCCCACGATCACGCGCACGCGGATCGTGGCGCCGCCGAGGTCATCTTCGCCGAACTCCGCCGAGACGCCAGCCTCCCCGAGTGCGTCCGGTACCCAGCGGTAGGCGGCTTCGACCCCGGCGCCGAACCACCGCGTGATCCGGAAGTCCACACCCCCCAGCACGTGATAGCTCGTGAAGCTCTCGTCGATCTCCTCGCTGGCGTCGCCGAGCGACGAGGACTCACTGTAGCTGAGCAGCCCGATACCCCCGCCGGCGTAAGGCACCCATGACCGAGATGGTGCGGCACTGGCCCGGGCGGGCGGAGGTGGCGGTGGCGGCGGCGGTACCGGGCGAGCCGCCGTGCCGCGGCCTGCCGCCGGGTTTGCGGGCTTGAAGATCTCGCGGGGCGGCGGTGGCGGCGGGAGAGGCCGCTTCTGCGGGGGTCGCGGCACGAACCGGTACCCGGCGGTGAACTCGAGCGGCGTGACCTCCACGGTGAGCGGGATCCCGAGCGGAAACACCTCGCCTTCGCTGACGAACACCCGCTCCCCGTCGTCGCTGAAGCGCTCCGCGCTGACCTGCGCGAAGAAGCGGCCACCGGAAAACGTGACCATCACGCCGCCCCCCCACACCGGGCCGCTCGAGGACTCGAGCACCGCCTCGAAGGACTCCGACGCGGCAAACGCGGTGTAGCCCCAGTGGCCGAACCCGAAGAGCCCGATCGCGGGGCCGGATGCGGCGGGTGCCGGCGCGGGCGTGCGCTGTCCCGTCCCGGGCGGCGCCTGAGGGGCCGTTGCCGGTGGTGGGGCGGCTGGCGGGGTGGCGGGTGCAGTGGCTGCCGTGCGCGGTGGCGGCGGCGCGGTGAGGGCGGCCTCGTTGCTGAGCGAGGCTCCCGGATCGGGCGCGGCGGCGGTGGTGCCGGGCGGCGGCAGGCGAAGGTCCGGCGGCATGG
>Ga0114939_10001593_pt1 | contig 17771 bp, 18 predicted proteins | sample AshMeaCrysSpring_FD_87196 | JGI IMG/M metagenome (GOLD analysis project Ga0114939, IMG submission 87196) | Groundwater microbial communities from Big Spring, Nevada to study Microbial Dark Matter (Phase II) - Ash Meadows Crystal Spring | ecosystem: Environmental > Aquatic > Deep subsurface >...
GAACCGCTTCGGCGGCGAGATCGTTCCGGTGATGGTGCCGCAGCGCAAGGGCGATCCGGTCGCCTTCGAGCGCGACGAGTTCCCCAAGCCGAGCACGACCGCCGAGGGGCTGGGCAAGCTGCGGCCGGCGTTCGACAAGACGGGCACTGTCACCGCGGGGAACGCATCCGGTCTCAACGACGGCGCGGCGGTGGTGGTGGTGATGAAGGAGTCGAAGGCGAAGTCGCTCGGGCTCGCGCCCCTCGCCCGCATCGTCGCCTTCGCGAGCGCGGGCGTGGATCCGGCGATCATGGGGACCGGCCCGATTCCGGCATCGACCAAGTGCCTCGAGAAGGCGGGCTGGAGCGTGGCGGATCTCGACCGCATCGAGGCCAACGAGGCCTTCGCCGCACAGGCGATGTCCGTGAACCAGGACATGGGCTGGGATCTCGCCAAGGTGAACGTCAACGGCGGCGCAATCGCGATCGGCCACCCCATCGGCGCCTCGGGCGCTCGCGTGCTGGTCTCCCTGCTGCACGAGCTGAAGCGCAGCGGAGGCAAGCGGGGCCTCGCGACGCTGTGCATCGGTGGCGGGATGGGCGTGGCCATGGCCGTCGAGGCGATGTAACCATCCGGGGGGCGGTGGCTTCCGGAAAACCGCGCGGCCCCGACGGGTCTGCGCGGTTTTTTTCTGGCCGGAACGGCGCAGGGATCAAGTTTTCGGGGGTGTCGGGCCAGCCAGTTTCGGTCGTATGATGCAGCACAGCAATTGTGCAGCGACGGCCTGGCATTCGGCGGGGCAGCGATGACGACGCAGCGGCTGATCAAGAAGTACCCCAACCGCCGGCTCTATGACACCGAGCTGAGCCGCTACATCACGCTCGTCGACATCCGTGAGCTCGTCCTGCGCGGCGTCGAGTTCGAGGTCGTCGATACCAGCACGAGCGAGGACATCACCCGCCAGATCCTCATGCAGATCATCATGGAGGAGGAGTCGGGCGGGCAGCCGCTGTTCTCGGCAAGCATGCTGGCCCAGATCATCCGCTTCTACGGCGGGACGGTGCAGGGCCTGTTCGCGCGTTTCCTGGAAGAGAGCATGTCGCTCTTCGCCCGCAACCAGGAGCAGATGCGTCACACCCTCGGCGCGGACCCCCTGGAGGCCATGGGCAAGCTCGCCCAACGCAATCTCGAGCTCTGGACGTCGTTCCAGGACTCCTTCTTCAAGGCTGCGGGGTTTGGGTCCCCGCCTGGCCGCAAGCCCCCGGGCAGCGAGTCGGACGGCAAGTCAGGCTGACCCCCCGAGCCATTCCTTAAATTTCCTCGCATCTCCCCTTGACAGCCTGCTGCGCCCTGACTATTGTGCACTGCAACAAATGCTGCACCGCAGCATTTCGACTCCACACAACACCCAACTGACTGCGAGGAAAGCAACCATGAAGAAGATCACGACCAACGAGACGATCGACATGCTCAACGACGCCGCCGGCACGGGCTACGAGGCCATGCGCCAGTTCGGCGAGATCCACCAGCGCGCGCTCGACCGCATGATCGACAAGCAGTTCGCCCTGATGAACCTGTGGATGGACGCCGGCATGCAGCAGATCAAGCTGGCGACCGAGGCGAAGGGCCTGCAGGAGCTGATGACCGGCAACCTGGGCGTGGCCAAGAGCCTGACCGAGAAGCTGATCGCCGAGAACCGCGCTACGCTTGAGATCGCCCACGAGACCCGCGACGAACTGCGGGCCTGGTGGGAGGCGGGCATTGCCGACGTGACGGCCCGTGCCAGCAAGGCTGCCCAGAAGGTCGCGGCCTGAACCGCGGCGAGGTCTGAGCTGCACCCAAGCCAATAAGCCAAAACGGGGGGAACGACATGAGCACTCGCATTGCACTGGTCACCGGCGGCATCGGCGGCATCGGCACCTCGATCTGCCAGCGACTTGCCAGGGACGGGTACCGGGTGGTGGCTGCCTACCATCCGGCGGAGCAGGGCAATGTGGAGGCTTGGGTCGCCGCCCGTAAGGCGGAAGGCCTGGACATCGGCACCCTCTCGGGCGACGTGTCCTCCGCGGAGGACAGCGCCCGGATGGTGGCCGAGCTCCAGCAGCAGTTCGGACCGGTGGACGTGCTCGTCAACTGCGCCGGCATTACCCGCGACAAGACCTTCCGCAAGATGGATGCGGAAAGCTGGAACGCGGTCATCAACGTGAACCTGAGCAGCGTCTACAACGTCACCAGGCCCTGCTGGGACGGGATGATCGACCGCGGCTGGGGCCGCGTGATCAACATCTCCTCGGTGAATGGCCAGCGTGGCCAGTTCGGCCAGACCAACTACTCGGCGGCGAAGGCCGGCATGCACGGCTTCACCATGGCGCTGGCCCAGGAAGGCGCGGCCAAGGGCGTCACCGTGAACACGGTGTCCCCCGGATACATCAAGACGGCGATGACGGCGGCGATCCGCGAGGATGTGCTCAAGGCCATCATCGACGGCATCCCCATGAAGCGCATGGGCACCCCCGAGGAGATTGCGGCGGTGGTGGCGTTCCTCGCGTCCGACGACGCCGCCTACATCACCGGCGCGAATCTGCAGATGAACGGCGGCCTGTTCATGCATTGACGACGATCCCCTCCGGCCTCCACCAATTTTCGAATTGGCTGGAGTCGTTCGCGGCCCGGCAACCCCGGGCCGTTTTTTTGACGGCGTTGGGTACGCCCTCACACGGTCCCTCGGCCGGCGCTCGCCGCGGGGCGCCGCTTGCCGCATCATCTCCCTGCTGCTGCGCCCTGGGAGTGGTCGACGCAAGATGAGCAAGCAGATCGAGATCCTTGCACGCGATACCGTCTACGACGGCTTTCTGCGGGTCGACCGCTACCGCCTGCGCCATTCGCTGTATGCCGGCGGGGTGAGTCGCACGCTCGTTCGCGAGCGGGTGGAGCGGTTGCGCGCCGCCGCGATCCTGCTCTACGACCCGGACCAGGACTGCGTGGTGATGATCGAGCAGTTCCGCATCGGCGCTCACGAGACGGGAGCGGGGGCCTGGCTGCTCGAGACGGTCGGCGGCTATGTGCCTCCCGAGGAATCGCCCGAGGCGGTTGCGCGACGGGAGGCCATGGAGGAGGCGGGCTGCGAGGTGCGCGAGACGGAGCTGATCGGCGAGTTCTATCTCAGCCCGGGTACCTCGGTGGAGCGAATCACCCTCTACTGCGGCCGCGTGCAGGCGCCGGCAAGCGGCACGCTGCATGGTCTGGATCACGAGGGCGAGGACATCCGCGTGGAGGTGCTGGCGGCGTCGGCCGCCATCGACGAGATTTTCACGGGCCGCGTCAACTCGACCACCGCCATCATCACGCTGCAGTGGCTCGCGGCGAACCGCGACCGCCTGCGCGCCCGCTGGTCGGCTTCGACCGGCAAAGGTTGAGCGGGTCAGCGGTCGGGCAGGAGCTCCACCATCACCTCGACCTGCACATCGCCCTCGCGACGGGTGCTGAAGCTTCGCGCGATGCCGCGCCCGGTCTGCGACGCGTTGGTGGTCACTGCCCCGAGCGGCAGCCACTCGCCCAGTCGCCCGCGCACCGTCGTCTGCGCCTCTTGAACGGCGAAGGGCGGGGCCTGCGCGCCGCCCTGCGGGCGTACCGCGTGCTGCTGAATCTCGAGCGTGACGCTGTCGCCGGCAAGGCGGGGGACGACGCGAAAGCCGGCGGTCGCATCACGGTAGGCGATCGTGCGCTCCTGTCCCGGCCACCAGCCGCCGAAGCTGGCCTCGTTCGTGGTGACCGGGACGGAAACGCCGGCCAGGATTTGCGCGGGCTGTCCCTCCAAGGCCATCACGCGCTGGGTGGCATCGCCAGCGCCGCGGGTTTGGCGGTTGCGCACCTGCGCGCCGACCGTGCCGCGCTGCACGACCACCCCGCCGCCGCTCAGATCCGCGTTGAGCGCATCCCGTTGCCGCACGTGGATCACGAGGCGGTGCGGCGGATGGTCGATTTCCTCGAGCACCCGGCGGACGTCCTCCAGCCGCGACGGCTCCGCCCGCACCACCAGCTTGCCACCGAAGGCCGTGACCGAACCGCCCGGGCCGACGAGCGGCCGGAGCGTCGGGATCACCTCCTCGGGCAGCCGGGCGTTGAGCGGGATGACGTCGGTGACCGGCTCGGCACCGACCGGCAGGGCGAGGGCGAGCAGCCAGAAGGCGACGTGGCGGGTGGGTGGCAGGCGCATCGCGGTCACACGGTGAAATGACGGAATTCGACCGAGGGCTCGGCAAAATCCCAGGCCTCGGCGAGCCGCTTGGCGAGCACGGTGGCGTCGCGGCGCGATTCCACGGGCTCGGCCGGCGGGTCGCGCCGCAGCGGATAGTAATAGGTCCGGCCGTCCACCACGACGAGGTCCTCCTTGAGGTCGGTGTCCTCGGGGCGCGGCACCCGCACGGCCGCCCGGCTCGGCAGGCGCTTGAGCAGGTCGACGAGGCGGTTTCCCTCGAACCGCAGCCGGCTTTCGTCGCGGATCAGGACGGCGAAATGGCTGGTGGGGCCGCGCAGCAGGAAGGCGCGGGTCGCCTCGAGCACCGGCTCGGCGGCATAGAGCCGGCCGTCGAGGTCGTAGGCATAAAGACGCACCTCGCTGCGCGCCCGCGCGATCAGCCCGGCGAGCCTCTCCGAGGCAGTCGCGAAGGCATCGCGAAAGGCGGTCGGTTGCGGCGTATCGTTCATCGCGCTCTCCGGTCAGTCGCCCTCGTCGAAGGCCAGGTGCCCGGCGTTGTAGAGGCGCGCCAGCAGCTCGAGGCATTCCGGCTCGGCGAGCCACTCCGCAAGAAAGCCGAAGTGCAATTCCCGCCACTGGCAGAGGGTCTGCAGGAAGGTGCGATGGCGCGCGTCGAGACGGAAATGCTCGCCGGCAACGAACAGCCAGTCAGGGCCGTCACTCCGCGGGAGATAGGCGAAGCGCGAGAACGGGTGGCGATAGACCGCCCCCCGTGTTTCCAGCAGGCGGCGGAAGGCCTCGCCGCTCACGGGCGCATCGATGGGGTCGACCGTGAGATTGGGCTTGGGCTCGGTGAGATACTTGCCGTACCAGCGCTCCATCTCAACCCGAGGCCGCCGGGTGAGGGAATCGATGAGGTCGGCCGCCTGTGCCGCGGCGGCGGGCGAGATCTCGGCGCTGTGCGCCGCCGGCTGCATCGGTCCGTCGCGGTAGTGGGCCTCCGCCACCCCCTCGAGCAGGTGCTCGAGCCAGGACGAGACCAGGTCGCGATGGGAGGGCGCGCGGTAGCCGACCGAGCAGGTCATGCATTCGCCGAGCGCCACGCCCCAATGCGGCACGCCGGGAGGGAGGTAGAGCACGTCGCCCGGCTCGAGCACCCATTCGCTGTCCGGCGCGAAGCGGGCCATGATCCGCAGATCCTCGTCCGGCAGGCAGTTGTCGGGCGCAGGGCGCTCGTTGCTGATCTGCCAGCGCCGCAGCCCGCGGGACTGGACCAGAAAAACGTCATATTCATCCCAGTGGGGGCCGACCGAGCCCTGATCGACGGCATAGCTGATCATCACGTCGTCGACGCGCCAGTCGGGAAGGAAGCGGAAGCGATCGAGCAGCCGAGCGGCGGCAGGCACGAGCTTGTCCACGTCCTGCACTAGCAGCGTCCAGTGGCTCGGCGGGAGCTTGCGAAAGGTCGAGGCGCGGAATGGCCCGTGGGACACCTTCCAGCGCGGCCGGCCTTTCCCGTGCTCCCTGATCAGGCGCGACTCGACGCCGGCCTCGCAGGCGAGCCCGGCCAGTTCCTCGGGCGACAGCGGGCTGGCGAAGTCGGTCAGGGCGCCCCGCATCAACAGGGGCCGTTTCTGCCAGAAGAAGTGGAGAAAGCTCTCGGCCGTGACGCCGTCGGGAAACTTAAGGGTCTGGCCCATGCGGCTGCGCCCGCGATCGTTGATTTTCAAGTGTAGACCGTGGCCTTGCTGCTCCGCAGAGCCAGCCGACAGGGGAAGCGGCTGCCCCCCGTGCCCAGGAGTGGCTTTGCAGAGCGGCCCTGTCAAGTGCGTTCAGTGCGGCGCCTTATTAGGGTTCTGCCCTGGATTCCTGCGTGAAAGAGCATATACTTCGCGGAACTCTATGGAGCAGCGCGACATTTTTTTTGGGTGGGCGGTTCCGAAATGGCGGGAATTGGGTTAATATTCCCAACCAGGTAGGTGTTGTGGTTCAATGTGGCCTGTTGTGTTGGCGGTTTTGTGGCCGGCAAGCAGGCCGCACGGGGAAGTGCAGCTAGCAGGTCGGCGCGTGCGGACGGCCAAGGCCTACGGATAAGAAGTCAAATCAACTTTTAGTGTCGGTATATACCTCTCGAGAGGATGACGAAATGATCCAAAAGCTGAAGCAGAAGAAGGTCCTGGCTCTGGCCGCCTCGCTGGCCCTGGCTGGCGGCGTGGCGCTGGCGCCGACGGCCGCGGTTGCCGGGTACCTCACCTATGGCGACTCGCAGGGCGTGGTCAATAGCTACAAGGAGTGCTGGCAGGCGCAGGGCGGCATGTCCCAGATCAAGGGCCCGGCAGAGTGCATGCCGCCTGCCCCGAAGGTCGAGAAGATCACGGCGACGCTCAGCAGCGACGTCCTCTTCGCGTTCGATAAGGCAGTTCTCAAGCCGGAAGGCGAGGTTGCGTTGACCGAGCTGGCCACGAAGCTCAAGTCGACCCCGGGCAACGAGGTCGTGAACGTCATTGGCCACACCGACCCGATCGGCTCCTTCGAGTACAACCTGGGCCTGTCCAAGCGTCGTGCCGACGCAGTCAGCGCCTTCCTCCGCAGCCAGGGCGTGAACGTCAACGTCTCGAAGGGCATGTCCTTCAAGGAGCTCGTGAAGGAGTGCCCGCGCGGCAAGTCGAGGGCCGATTTCATCGCCTGCAACCAGCCTAACCGCCGCGCCGTGGTCACGGCCGAGACGGTGAGTCCGGAAGCGCCCGAGGCCCCAGCGAAGTCCAAGAAGAAGTAATCGGCTCCAGGCCGAACCAAGGCCGCATGCCGCGAGGCATGCGGCCTTTTTATTGCGAGCGTCGCCGCGTCGAACGGGAAGTCTTCGGCTGGTTAGGCGCTAGATTGCCTTGGCCTGCGTCGCGGCATTGCCGGTGTAGGCTAGCGGTGACAGAGCGAGCAGGGCCGCTTTCGCCTCCGGCGGCACGTCGAGCCCTTCGACGAACTGCCGCAGGGTCTCGACCGACACCCGATGCCCACGGGTCAGTTCCTTTAGCCTCTCGTAGGGCTTCTCCACCCCATAGCGCCTCATGACGGTCTGGATGGGTTCGGCCAGCACCTCCCAGTTGGCGTCCAGGTCTTCCGCGAGTCTGCCCGCGTCCGCCTCGAGCTTGCCGATGCCGCGCACGGCGGATTGCAATGCGATGCTCGCGTGCGCGATGCCGACGCCCATGTTCCGCAAGACCGTGGAATCGGTGAGGTCGCGCTGCCAGCGGGAGACCGGCAGCTTGCTTGCCAGAAAGTCGAGCGTTGCGTTGGCGATCCCGAGGTTGCCCTCGGCGTTCTCGAAATCGATCGGATTCACCTTGTGGGGCATCGTCGAGGAGCCGACCTCGCCGGCGACGGTCCGCTGCCGGAAGTAGCCGAGCGAGATGTAGCCCCAGACGTCGCGGCAGAAGTCGATCAGCACGACGTTGAAGCGGCGCAGCGCGTCGAACAGCTCCGCCATGTAGTCGTGGGGCTCGATCTGCGTGGTGTACGGGTTCCAGTCGAGTCCGAGCGACTCGACGAAGCGCCGCGCGAACCCCGCCCAGTCGATGTCGGGGTAAGCGGCGAGATGCGCATTGTAGTTGCCCACTGCGCCGTTCACCTTGCCGAGCAAGCGGACCGCGGCCACCTGGTCGCGCTGGCGGTGCAACCGGTGCGCGACGTTGGCCATCTCCTTGCCGAGCGTCGTCGGCGAGGCCGGCTGACCGTGGGTGCGCGAAAGCATCGCCAAGTCGGCGTGATCGTGGGCGAGCTTGCGCACCGCCGCGATCACCTCGTCAATCTGCGGCAGCAGCACCTGGCCACGGCCCTCGCGCAGCATCAGCGCATGGGCGAGGTTGTTGATGTCCTCGGAGGTGCAGGCGAAGTGGATGAACTCGGCGACCGCTTCGAGCTCTGCGTTGCCGGCGATCTTCTCCTTGAGGAAGTATTCGACCGCCTTGACGTCGTGGTTGGTCGTTCGCTCGATATTCTTGACCCGCTGCGCGTCCTCGACCGAGAAGCCGTCGACGATGCGCTCGAGCAGGTGCATCGCGTGCTCGCTGAACGGCGGAACCTCGGGAATCGCGGGATCCGCGGCAAGGGCCTGCAGCCAGCGGATCTCCACCAGCACCCGGTGCCGGATCAGCCCGTACTCGCTGAAGATGGCGCGCAGGTCGACGGTTCTGCTGCCGTAACGGCCGTCGACCGGGGAGACAGCGGTGAGTGACGAGAGCTCCATGAGGACTCCTGGGTGTCCGTCGCGGCCATCACGCGACCGCGGCGTCGTTGACCACGGCCTGCGGGTCGGGTGCGGCGGGAAACGCCGTGAATACGTCCCTGTAGGTTCGAAGGCGGCATCCCTTTCGCCTACGGTCCCGCCGATCCCGACCCGCAGGCCGCGTTCCGGCTCTGGCGGCGGGCTCTTTCGATCATTCGCCCGCCAGCTTGCGCAGCACGTACTGCAGGATGCCGCCGTGCCGATAGTAGTCGACCTCGTTCGGGGTATCGATGCGCACGACGGCGGTGAAGTGAGTGACCTTGCCGGCAGCGCCGGTCGCCGTCACCGTCACCTGCTTGGCCGAGCCGTCACCGACGCCGACGATGTCGTAAGTCTCATAGCCGGTGAGGCCCAGTGACTGCGCGCCCTCGCCGGCGACAAACTGCAGTGGCAGCACGCCCATGCAGACCAGATTCGTGCGGTGGATGCGCTCGTAGCTCTCGGCGATCACGGCCCGCACGCCGAGCAGGCGCGGGCCCTTCGCCGCCCAGTCGCGCGACGAGCCGGAACCATACTCCTTGCCGGCGATCACGATGGCGGGAATGCCGTCGGCCAGGTAGCGCATGGCCGCGTTGTAGATGCTCATCTGCTCGCCGCCCGGCTGGTGCAGCGTCACGCCGCCCTCGGTGCCCGGCGCCATGAGGTTGCGCAGGCGGATGTTCGCGAAGGTGCCGCGCATCATCACCTCGTGGTTGCCGCGGCGCGAGCCGTAGGAGTTGAAGTCCGCGGGCGCGACCCCGTGCGCCTGCAGGTACCTGCCAGCGGGGCTGGCGGCCTTGATCGAGCCGGCAGGCGAGATGTGGTCGGTCGTCACCGAGTCGCCGAGCACGGCTAGCGCGCGGGCGCCGCGGATGTCGCCGACCGGGTCGGGCGTGAGGGTCATGCCGGTGAAGTACGGCGGGTTCTGGATGTAGGTGGAGTCCGCCGGCCAGTCGAAGACCATTGCCTCGGGTGCCTTGAGCGCCTGCCAGCGGGCATCGCCGCGGTAGACGTCGCCGTAGGCCGCGATGAACTCCTCGCGCGACACGTTGGCCTTGATCGCGGCATGGATCTCCGCCTGCGTGGGCCAGACGTCGCGAAGGAAGACCGGCTTGCCGGCGGCGTCGTGGCAGAGGGGCTCGGTGGCCGGATCGAAGTCCATGCGCCCGGCGAGCGCGTAGGCGACCACCAGCGGCGGTGACGCGAGGTAGTTCATGCGCACCTCGGGGTGCACGCGGCCCTCGAAGTTGCGGTTGCCCGAGAGCACGGAGACGACGGAGAGGTCGTGGCGCGCGATCGCCTCGGACACCTCCGGGATCAGCGGCCCGGTGTTGCCGATGCACACGGTGCAGCCGTAGCCGGTCAGATGGAAGCCAAGCGCCTCCAGCGGCTGCATGAGGCCGGCGCGCTCGAGGTAGCGCGTCACGGCGAGCGAGCCCGGGCCGAGCGAGGTCTTCACCCAGGGCGCGGCGCGCAGCCCGCGGGCGACCGCCTTCTGCGCGACCAGGCCGGCCGCCAGCATGACCGACGGGTTGGAGGTGTTGGTGCACGAGGTGATCGCCGCGATGACGACGGAGCCGTCGCGCACCTCGACCGGCTGGCCGCCAATGGTTGTCGCGACCGCGCCGCGATCGGCCAGCTTGCGTTCGGCCTTGAGCGCCGAAAGGCCCTGTGCGAACGACGCCTTGATGCCCGACAGCGGCACGCGGTCCTGCGGGCGCTTCGGTCCGGCGAGGCTCGGCACGACGTCGGCGAGGTCGAGCCTCAGGGTCTCGCTGTAGCGCGGGACCGGGCTCGCTGCGTCGTGGAACATGCCCTGCGCCTTCGCATAGGCCGCGACGAGCGCGATCTCGTTCTCGCTACGGCCGGTGAGGCGCAGGTAGTCCAGCGTCTCGCGGTCGATCGGGAACAGCCCGCAGGTGGCGCCGTACTCGGGCGCCATGTTGGCGATGGTGCAGCGCTCGCCCATCGGCAGGTCGGCGATCGCGTCACCATAGAACTCCACGAACTTCCCGACCACGCCGTGCCGGCGCAGCATCTGCGTCACCGTGAGCACGAGGTCGGTGGCCGTCACGCCTTCGCGCAGACGGCCCGTGAGCTCCATGCCGACCACCTTCGGGATCAGCATCGACACGGGCTGGCCGAGCATCGAGGCCTCGGCCTCGATGCCGCCCACGCCCCAGCCGAGCACGCCGATGCCGTTCACCATCGTCGTGTGCGAATCGGTGCCAACGAGGGTGTCGGGGTAGGCCTGCAGCACGCCGTCGTTGCGCTGGCCGAAGACGACCCGCGCGAGGTACTCGACGTTCACCTGATGCACGATGCCGGTGTCCGGCGGCACCACCTTGAAGTTGGAGAAGGCCTTCTGGCCCCACTTGAGGAAGCCGTAGCGCTCGCGGTTGCGCTCGAATTCGAGCTCGGCGTTGCGGGCGAGGGCGTCGGGTGTGCCGAAGAAGTCGACCTGTACCGAGTGGTCGATGACGAGCTCGGCCGGCTGCAGCGGGTTGATCCGCTCAGGGTTGCCGCCGAGCGCCTGCATCGCGTCGCGCATCGCCGCGAGGTCCACCACGGCCGGGACACCGGTGAAGTCCTGCATCAGCACGCGCGCCGGCCGGTACTGGATCTCGCGGCTGGGCTCCGCGGCCGGATCCCAGTCGACCAGCGCGGCGATGTCCTCGCGCGTCACCGTCACGCCGTCCTCGTGGCGCAGCAGGTTCTCGAGCAGGATCTTCATCGAGAACGGAAGGCGATCCGTACCCGGGATCGCGCTGACGCGATAGATCTCGTACCGCTCCCCGGCGACCTCGAGTTGGCCCCTGGCGTTGAAGCTGTTGCTCATCATTCGACTCCCGCAGGTGGAACGGCTCTGAAATACAGTCGGCATTCTATTTTGTGCAGTGCGGGATTGCAGCCGGCAGGCTGCCCGCACGATGGGCTCAGGCAGTCGCGGTGCGGCGCAGGATCTGCCGCGCCGCCTCGACCAGGGCGCGGCGCCGCACCACCAAGTGCCAGTGCCGCCCTCCGCACTGACGCCACAGGTGCGCGGCGCGGATGCCGGCGAGCAGGCAGGCGCGGATGCGAGCGCCCGTCTCGGGGCTGCGCAGCAGCTCGGGATCGCCGTTGACCATGATCCGCGGCGTCAGGGTGCTGAGGTGCTCGCGGTAGATCTCGGCGAGCAGGTCGACGATTGCGGGGTCGGTGACCTCGGCGTGGCGCAGCCGGGCCCGGGCCACGGCGATCGCGGCGCCGATCGCGCCGAGCCGCCGCGGGTCTGCGGCGAGCTTGCGCTCGAGGTGCAACAGCGCGAGCGCGTAGCGCGCCGCCTCCAGCCGGGCGCCCGAGGGCTGGCCGAGCTGGCGGGCGAGCTCCTCGAGCCCAAGGCGGACGCCCTCCGGGCCGTTGAACACCGCGGGCACCGAGGGGGCGTCGACCTGGAAGAGACTGTACAGGCTCGCGCCGAGGGCGCGGCCATCCACATTGCCCTGGCGGGCCGCCTGCTGAGTCAGGAGTGCGGCCTGCAGCACCCCGGCGAGGGCGAGGGCGCGATCGGTGTCGGAGTGCATCAGGTGGCTCCGCTCGAGGACTGGTGCGATTCTGCGCAAACCCGAGGCGCTGCGCCACGAGGCGGCTTCAATCCCCGACCGCGTCGATCACCCCGCCGCCCAGACAGTCCTGCCCCTGGTACCAGACGACCGACTGGCCGGGCGCGAGCGCCCGCTGGGGCGCGTCGAATCGGACTCGGGCCGCCTCTCCGGCGATCTCGACGCGGCAGTCCTGCAAGGGTTGGCGATGGCGACAGCGGGCGAGGCAGCGGAAAGCGGCGGCCGGCGGCGCGCCGAGGATCCAGTGGACGGGCGTTGCCCGGAGCGAGCGCGCCAGGAGGAGCGGGTGGTCGTGGTCCTGCGCCACCACCAGGACGTTCCGTGCGAGGTCCTTGCCGACCACGAACCAGGGGGACTGCGCGGCGCCGCGCACACCGCCCACGTCGAGACCATGGCGCTGTCCCGGCGTGTAGTAATGGAGTCCCGCGTGCCGGCCGACGCGGCGGCCGGCCGGCGTCTCGATGTCGCCCGGCTGCGCCGGCAGGTAGCGCTGCAGGAAATCCCGGAAGCGGCGCTCGCCGATGAAGCAGATGCCGGTGCTGTCGCGACGCGCGTGGTTGGGCAGGCCGAATTCGCGGGCGAGGGCGCGCACCGCAGGCTTGGTCAGGTCGGCGAGTGGAAAGAGCGCGCGGCCGAGCTGCCGCTGGTCGAGTTGATACAGAAAGTAGGTCTGGTCCTTGGCCTCGTCCGCGGCGCGCTGCAGGTGAACGCCGTCGGCCGCGGGCGTCGCGCGGGCATAGTGGCCAGTCGCGATCGCTTCGGCGCCGCGCGCGAGGGCGTGGTCGAGGAGGGCGCGGAACTTGATCTCGCGGTTGCACAGCACGTCCGGATTCGGCGTCCGGCCGGCGCGGTACTCGGCGAGGAAGTGCGCGAACACGTGGTCCCAGTATTCCGTGGCGAAGTTCACGGCGTGCAGCGGGATGCCCAACCAGTCGGCCACCGCCTGCGCGTCTGCAAGGTCGGCGGCCGCGGCGCAGTGGCCGGGCGCGTCGTCCTCTTCCCAGTTCTTCATGAACACCGCCTCGACCGCATGACCCTGCCGCTGGAGCAGGGCGGCCGCAACAGCCGAGTCCACCCCGCCCGACAGGCCGACGAAGATGCGCCGAGAGAGGGTCTGCGCGCTCACCCCGGTCTCATTCCTGCGGGGGTTGCCATCCTGCCTGCCACTGCGCGAGGGGCAGAATCTCCGGTTCGCGTCCGTTGTCGTGGAACCACGAGTCGACGATCCAGGTCCGGCCCGTTGCTTGCTCGACCAGAGCGCCGCTCCAGTGCGGGAAGCCGCCAATGAACCAGCCCCGGCCCTGGGGCTCGCCGGCGTGGTGGAAAACCAGCAGCCCTTCGTTCTCGAGCAGCCGCAGGTAGGTGGTGGTGTTGGTCGATTCGTCCACGCAGTCCATCTGCGAGCCCGCGGCGGTGAAACCGTTGAGATCGCCGGCGCGATCGTCGGCGGTGTCGGTCAGCGGGCCGACCAGCCGCTCGAGGAGTCCGATCGCGCGGGAGACGCGCGTGCGCTCCTCCGCCGCGTCGCGCGGCGGTGGGGCGAAGACACGACGCACCGGCTCCCAGGACGGGGGCGGCAGTACGACGCGACTGCGTCGGGCACAGCCGTGATCGGAGCAGACGGTGAACGCGGCAGGCGTCGGCGCTTCGATGGGCTCGGGCTGGTCGTCGTGCTCGAGAAAGGGCGCGGCTGCGCGTGACGGGGTTGCGAGCGCAGCCGCGAGAAGGGCTGCGAGGAGGTCAGGGGACCTCACCGAGGAGCCCCAACGGAAATCGCCGGCCGGCGAGATAGTCCTGCAGGCAACGCAGCACCATCGGCGAGCGCAGGCGATCGGCCTCGGCGTGCAGTTCTTCAGGGGTCAGCCAGACCGTGCGCAGGATGTTGTGGTCGAGGGTGTCGCACACCGGCTCCGAACTCACGGAGCCCGCGAACACGAAGCGCAGATAGGTGAGGTCGCGGCCGGGCACCGCCCAGCGGTAGATGCCGACGAGGGACTCGGCCTGAAAGCGGTGGCCGGTCTCCTCCAGCACCTCGCGCTGCACGCCCTCGATCAGGGACTCCCCCTCTTCCCAGTGCCCGGCGGGCTGGTTCAGGACCAGCCGGCCCTGGATGGCCTCCTCCACGAACAGCATCGCGCCCTGGCGCTCCGCCAGCGCGGCGACCGTCACATGGGGCGTCCATCTCACGTCGGCTGTTCCGTCCAGGCGCGTCGGCGCCCTCGGCGATCATTCTGGTCCGGCCGTGCGACGGCGTCGAGGCGGCGTGGCGGGGGCGCCCGTCCCGATCTCGCGCCACTCGCCGGGAGCGAGTCCGTCCAGCCGCCAAGGCCCGATCGCGACGCGTACCAATCGCAGGGTGGGGAGCCCGACGGCGGCGGTCATGCGCCGCACCTGGCGGTTGCGGCCCTCGTGGATCGCGATCTCGAGCCAGGCGGTCGGGATGCGCGCGCGGTAACGGATCGGCGGGTCACGTGGCCACAGGGCCGGCTCCGCGAGGCGGCGCACGCGCGCCGGCCGGGTCGGACCGTCGTTCAGCGTCACCCCGGCGCGCAGTCGGGCCAGGGCGGCCTCCGCGGGCTCGCCCTCGACCTGCGCCCAGTAGGTCTTCCAGGTCTTCGCCCGCGGATCGGTCAGGCGGCGGATCAACCGCCCATCGTCGCTGAGCAGGAGCAGCCCTTCGCTGTCGCGGTCGAGCCGGCCGGCGGCATGGACGCCGGGCACCGGAACGTAGTCCTTGAGCGTCGGACGGCCGTCCCTGTCCGTGAACTGGGTGAGGACGCCCCAGGGCTTGTTGAACAGAATCAGACGGCTCATGGCGCAGTGCAGCCAGCGGAGGGTGCGGGCCGGGGCAGGGTGCTAACATGCCGGCGCCTTTTCTCCTGCCGAGGACGCAATCGATGGCCTACGACAAGATCCAGGTGCCGGCCGACGGCGCCAAGATCGCGGTGAATCCCGACTACTCGCTCGCCGTCCCGAGCAACCCGATCATCCCCTACATCGAGGGCGATGGCATCGGCGTCGACGTCACGCCGGCGATGCGGCGCGTCACCGATGCGGCAGTCGCCAAGGCTTACGGCGGCGCGCGTGCCATCCGCTGGATGGAAGTCTACGCGGGCGAGAAGGCGACGCGCGTCTACGGCGAGAACGTCTGGCTGCCGGACGAGACCCTGCACGCGGTGCGGGACTTCGTGGTCTCGATCAAGGGGCCGCTCACCACGCCAGTCGGCGGCGGCATCCGCTCGCTGAACGTCACGCTGCGGCAGGAGCTCGACCTCTACGTCTGCCTGCGACCCGTGCGCTACTTCGCCGGGACGCCGAGCCCGCTGCGCGAGCCCGAGCACACCGACATGGTGATCTTCCGCGAGAACTCGGAGGACATCTACGCGGGCATCGAGTGGGCCGAGGGCACGCCCGAAGTGAAGAAGCTCATCGACTTCCTGCAGAAGGAGATGGGCGTGAAGAAGATCCGCTTTCCCGCGACCTCCGGCATCGGCGTCAAGCCGGTGTCGCGGGAGGGCACGCAGCGCCTCGTGCGCAAGGCGATCCAGTACGCGATCGACAACGAACGCCCGTCGGTGACGCTCGTGCACAAGGGCAACATCATGAAATTCACCGAGGGCGCCTTCAAGAACTGGGGCTACGCGCTCGCGAAGGACGAGTTCGGCGCAGTCGAGATCGACGGCGGCCCGTGGTGCGCCTTCAAGAGCCCGAGGACCGGGCGCGAGATCGTCATCAAGGACGTGATCGCCGATGCCTTCCTGCAGCAGATCCTGTTGCGGCCGAAGGAATACAGCGTGATCGCGACGCTCAACCTGAACGGCGACTACATCTCCGACGCGCTCGCGGCGCAGGTCGGCGGCATCGGCATGGCGCCGGGCGCGAACCTGTCGGACAGCGTCGCGATGTTCGAGGCGACGCACGGCACGGCGCCAAAGTACGCCGGCAAGGACATGGTGAACCCGAGCTCGCTGGTGCTGTCGGCCGAGATGATGCTGCGGCACCTCGGTTGGACCGAGGCGGCGGATCTCGTCATCCGGGGCGTGGAAGGCGCGATCTCCCACAAGACGGTGACCTACGACCTGCACCGGCTGATGGATGGCGCGACCAAGGTCTCCTCCTCGGGCTTTGCCGAGGCGATCGTCGCCAACATGTGAAAGGCGGCGCGTGGCGCCGCCTCGGGGGCTGCCGGTCTTGGGACTGGCAGCACCCCCCTTCCGGGCTGTTCAGGCCACCTGCCGCAGGTTCTGCGCGTGCAGGCCTTTCGGGCCTTCTTCCACGTCGAACTCGACGCGTTGCCCTTCCTTCAAGGTTCGATAGCCGTCCATCGTGATTGCCGAGAAATGGACGAAGATGTCCTGATCGCCTTCGTCGGGGGTGACGAAGCCATACCCCTTGGCATTGTTGAACCACTTCACCACGCCCGTCGCCATACGCACTCCTCCTCAGCTCCTACGAACTCGCGGCGGCGCCTTGTAGTTGTGGTTCGCGCCGGCCGAGGCTGGCGCGAATGCCGCCCTGACAAAAAATAGGCCCATTTTCCGCGGCGGGTCAATTGCCGGCCTGAGAGTCAAGCGGCGGCGCATGGCGATCCGCCACCGCCTGTCGGGTGGCTGCGTCGAGGCCCGGTGGAACCCGGCCCGAGACGAGGTAGGCGAAGGCGATCACCTCGGCAACGGCCCGGTACAGGGCTTCGGGTATCTCGTCCCCGAGCGGAATCCGCGACAGCACGGCGGCCAGCGCCGGGTCGTCCTGGAGGGGAATGCCATGTTCACGCGCGGTTGCCACGATGCGATCGGCGAGCTCGGCACGCCCCTTTGCGGTCACGCGGGGCGCCCCGGTGCCGTCGTAGCGCAGGGCGACGGCCATCGGCAACCTGTCTCCGCCGCTCATGCCTGCTCGTCCAAGAGACATTGCCCAGCGGCGGCCGGCCGGTCAGCCGGCATGGCAGGACGGCCCGCGGAGGCCCAGAGCCGCAAAGGTTCGAGCCCGGCACGGCGCATGCCGGCCTCCAGCTCCGGCAGGCGCGAGGCGAGCAGCGCGGCGGTGTCCGGGCGCTCCGCCCACAGGCTCGCGTCGACCCCGCCGGCATGCAGGCTCAACTTTGCGTGGACCACGCCGAGGGGCTCCAGCTCGAGCTTCAGCACCACGCTCCAGCGGGACTCCCCAACGCGCCCGTCTCCCTCACGCTCCGCGCGCAGCCACAGCGTCGTTTCCCTGCCCGAGGGGCCGCGCAGCGGCAGCTCGAAGTGCCAGGTCACGGGCTGACCCTCCTGGGGCAGCGAGGCGAGCTGGCGTCCGCGCAGGCCCGCGAGCAGGGCCTCGGCCTCCTCGCGCAGCGTGGCGAGGGAGGCAAGGGGGTCTTCCAGCGGCCGTTGCGGCCGCCCTTCCTGCGGAGCGGCCTCACGGCCGACCCACACGGGCTTGGGCGGGAGCCGGGCCACCAGCCGCAGTAGCAGGCCCTTGAGGTCGGCAGGATTGGGTTGGCCCCGCGCAAGCTGCGCCTCGAGGAACAGCCCGCAGTCCGCTGCCGCCTGGCGCAGGGCCGCGTGATCGGGGGCCGCCCCCCGCAGGCCCTGCACCAGTCGGTCGATCTCCTTGGCGGTGGCGGCAGGCAGTGGGCCTGCCTGCTGCAAGGCGCGCCAAGCGGCGGCAAGGCGTTCGATGGCCTCGCCGACGGGTTGCAGGCGGGGGAGGGAGGTCCGCAGCGCCTGGGCGACCAAGCCCTGCTCGC
>Ga0114939_10001594_pt1 | contig 17753 bp, 13 predicted proteins | sample AshMeaCrysSpring_FD_87196 | JGI IMG/M metagenome (GOLD analysis project Ga0114939, IMG submission 87196) | Groundwater microbial communities from Big Spring, Nevada to study Microbial Dark Matter (Phase II) - Ash Meadows Crystal Spring | ecosystem: Environmental > Aquatic > Deep subsurface >...
CGGGTCGACCGGGTCGGGCAAGTCGTCGTTGTTCAACGCGTTGCTGGGCCTGGACCTGGCCCCGACCGGCCTGCGACGGCCGACCACCGACGAGGCGCTGGCCTGCGTGTGCGGGGCGGACGACGCCGACCCGCTGCTGGACTGGCTGGCCATCCCGCAGCGTCGCCGGGTGTCGCACCTGAGCGTGCTGGACGACGCGCCGGATCCGCTCGGTGGTCTGGTGATGCTCGATCTGCCCGACCACGACTCCCTGGTCGTCGAGCACCGCGCGGAGGTCGACCGACTGGTCGGGCTGGTCGACCTGTTCGTCTGGGTGGCCGATCCGCAGAAGTACGCCGACCCCCTGCTGCATCAGGACTACCTCGCCCGCCTCCGCGCCCACGGCGCGGTGGTGCTCGTGGCCCTCAACCAGATCGACCTGCTCGACGCCGCGGAGCGGGGCCGCTGCCTCAGTGACCTGCAGCGTTTGGTCGCGCTGGACGGCCTGCCCGAGGTACCGGTCTTGGCGGTGTCCGCGACGACCGGACGGGGCGTCGACGAGTTGGCTGCGCGGCTACGGACAGTGGCCGCTACCCGGCACGCTGCCCAGGCGCGGCTCGCCGCGGACGCGGTGGTGACCGCTGGACGTCTCGCCGCTGCTTCCGGGCTGGCCGCCGGGTCCACCGGTGCCGGCGTGCTGCCGTCAGGTCCGATTCCCGGCGACCTCGACGCACCGGCGCCCGGATCAGTACTCGACCTCGACGGCCTGCTCCAGCGCGTGACCGCGATGGTCGAACTTGACCACGCTTGTGGCGAGTTGAAGGGCCGACAGGCGGATCGCGCACGTCAGGCGCTGCGCTGGCCGCTGACCCGAGGCGGGTCGCCTCCGGACCCCGCGCCGCAGCCCCGCGGGAGGACAGCCACCGTCGGGCAGGTCACGGGGACCATCGATCGCTATGTGACCGACGCCAGCGAAGCGCTCCCGGAAGACTGGGCCCGGGCCGTTCAGGAACGACTCGCGCCGGCGGCTGACCGGTTGGGCCGTTCGTGGGTCGAGCAGGCATCCGCCCTGCCCCTGGAGTGCCCGCCACCACCGCAGTGGTGGTCTGGCCATCGGACGGCGCAATGGGCGACGCTCGCGGTGTCGGTGACCGGCCTGGCCCTGCTGCCTGTCGCCTGGCCCTGGTCAGCGCTTCTGGTGGCGCTGGCCATCGTTGCGGCCCTCGTGCTCAACCGCCGGGCTGCGGATGCTCCGCAGTCGTGGGGCGATGACGTGGCTGATCGGGCGCGGGCGCAGTACCTGGCCCAGGTTCGCGCCGAGGCTGACCGCGAGCTCGAGGAGCCGCTGCGGGACGAAGTCGCTCGACGGGACGCCGCGGTCACAGCCCTGCGGGCGTCCACCGGCTAGCACTGGCGCCCGCCGGCGGAACCCGAGTCCGCTGGCCTAGGCGACCACGTCGGTGCCCCTGCTCGCTGACGCCCCGGTGCTCGGCTCATCGTCCGACGGACTGCGGGTGATGGGCCTCGAATCGTCGGACGATCGGGGTTGGGGCAGCGACGGCGGGGCAGCCACCCGGCCGCGCACACGTCCCGCTCACGTCCACAAGGCTGCGGTGGGTCGGCGTGTCGTCCCCAGGACGTCGCGACGCCTACTCGGGCCCCCTCGCCGCGGACCATCCTGGTCGCCGACCACGAGCCGACCACGAGCCGACCACGAGCCGACCAGGACCCCGCCGCGGGCAGGAGGACACGAGCATGGACGACTTTCAGGGATGGGTTACCGGCAACGTCGCCACCGCGGTGCGCCACCGGGTGGCAGCAAGCGGGCTGCACGTCGCCGACTTCCGCGTCGCCTGCACGCGACGCCGCCGCGCGAAGAACGAGGAGCAGCGCGAGACCACCTCCTTCCTCGGCGTGCGCTGCTTCGGCACACTGGCAGACAACGTCGCCTCCTGCGTCGCGCTGGGCGACGCCGTCGTCGTGGTCGGCCGCCTGGAGGTGGAGGAGAACACGAAGGACGGTCAGCGCTATCGCGACATGGTGCTGCTCGCCGCCGGTGTCGGCCCCAACCTCGCGCTGGGCACCACCACCTTCCGCCGCAGCGTCACCGGTACCCGTCCCGCGCAGGCAGCGTGAGCGCCATGGCGGCTGCGCTCCTACCCTTGGGGCATGGCCGAGTTCATCTACGTCATGCGCAAGGCGCGCAAGGCCCACGGCGACAAAGTCATCCTGGACGACGTCACCCTGGCCTTCTACCCGGGCGCCAAGATCGGCGTCGTGGGGCCCAACGGGGCTGGCAAGTCGACCGTGCTGCGCATCATGGCCGGCCTGGACAGCCCGTCCAACGGCGATGCCACCCTGAGCCCGGGGTACTCGGTCGGGATGCTCGAGCAGGAGCCCGAGCTCGACGAGTCCCGCACGGTGCTCGGCAACGTCGAGCTCGGCGTGGCTGAGACGAAGGCGATGCTCGAGCGGTTCAACCAGATCAGCGAGCAACTCGCCGACCCTGACGCCGACTACGACAGGCTCCTGGAGGAGATGGGTCGGCTGCAGGAGCAGCTCGACCATCGCAACGCCTGGGACCTCGACTCGCAGCTCGAGCAGGCGATGGACGCGCTGCGCTGCCCCCCGGCAGACGCCGACGTCACCGTGCTGTCAGGTGGAGAGCGCCGCCGGGTGGCGCTGTGCCGACTGCTGCTGGAGCAGCCGGACCTGCTGCTGCTGGACGAGCCCACCAACCACCTCGACGCCGAGAGCGTGCTGTGGCTGGAGCAGCATCTGGAGAAGTACCCAGGAACGGTCGTGGCCGTGACCCACGACCGCTACTTCCTCGACAATGTGGCCCAGTGGATCCTCGAGCTCGACCGCGGGCGCGCGTTCCCGTACGAGGGCAACTACTCCACCTACCTGGAGACCAAGGCGTCCCGGCTGAAGGTCGAGGGGCAGAAGGACGCCAAGCTGCGCAAGCGACTGCAGGACGAGCTGACGTGGGTGCGCTCCAACGCCAAGGGACGGCAGGCCAAGCAGCAGGCCCGGCTCAAGCGCTACGAGGAGATGGCCGCTGAGGCCGAGAGGTACCGCAAGCTCGACCTGGACGAGATCCAGATCCCACCCGGGCCACGGTTGGGGGACGTGGTGGTCGAGGTTGACGGCCTGTGGAAGTCCTTCGGGGACCGAACGCTGTTCGACGGGCTGTCGTTCTCCCTGCCACGCAACGGCATCGTCGGTGTCGTCGGCCCCAACGGGGTCGGCAAGACCACCCTGTTCCGCATGCTGCTCGGGGACGAGACTCCCGACGACGGGCAGATCACGATCGGCAGAACCGTGAAGATCTCCTACGTGGACCAGAACCGTTCGGGCATCGACCCGACGCAGACGGTCTGGCAGGTGGTCTCCGACGGTCTGGACCACATCAAGGTCGGACACGTCGAGATGCCCTCGCGGGCGTACGTGGCCGCCTTCGGCTTCAAGGGCCCCGACCAGCAGAAGTCGGCGGGCGTGCTGTCCGGCGGAGAACGCAATCGGCTCAACCTGGCCATGACGCTCAAGATCGGCGGCAACCTCATCCTGCTCGACGAGCCGACCAACGACCTGGACGTGGAGACGCTGCAATCGCTGGAGAACGCGTTGCTGGAGTTCCCCGGCTGCGCGGTCGTGGTCTCCCACGACCGATGGTTCCTCGACCGCACTGCCACCCACATCCTCGCCTACGAGGGCGACGAGCAGGACCCGGCGCGCTGGTTCTGGTTCGAGGGCAACTTCGAGGGCTACGAGAAGAACAAGGTCGAGCGTCTCGGCGCCGAGGCTGCCCGCCCCCATCGGGTGACCTACCGCAAGCTCACCCGCGCCTGAGGGATGCGGGTAGTCCTGGACGGGCCGCGGCTGACCCTGGCCGGTACCGGACGGGACCTTGCGGTGCTCGCCGAGCGAGCCGCCCGGCACGACGCGTCTGCGCCGCTGCGCCTGGTGGCCGACGGACATCTGCTGGCCACGTTCGTCGCGACCCCCTTCGACGCCCTTGCCGTTCGCGTGACCCGGCTCGCCGAACCCGGCCACTGCGACGTCGTGGTCGAGGCGGTCGGGCTGGCCGCGCGTGCCCGCGCGGCCCGCGAGGGGACCCTCCTGATTCCCCCGCGGCTCCCCGACGTGCTCTGGACGACCCCGCTGCCGCCCCGCTCCGGCTGGACACCGCTCAACCCACTGACCGTGGCTGCGGTACGTGCCCGCCTCGCCGCAGACACCGAGGAGTTCCAGTCGTGCGCCGCAGCGGTGCCGCCAGGACGGGCGCGTTCGGCGGCCCTGGAGGCCATCGCCGCCGAGCTGTGGGCGCGCCCGCTCGTCGGTGACGTCCCCGGGCGGCTCGCTCATGCAGCCGACTACCTCGGCTTCCTCCCCGATGACCCGTCCGACGTGATCATCGTTCGCCGTGCGGGCCCGTGGCGGCGACTGGATGCCCGACACGGTGCGACGATGGCCAGAACACTCGACCCGCTGCGGCTGCTCGTCAGCTGAGCGCGCGGGCCCCTGGGCCCGTGACGCCTCGACTCACCAGGCCGACCGTGACGGTGAGGATGGACCTCGTCCACACCGGGGGTGGGGGTCATGGCAGACATGGAGCAGAGGGCAGTCGAGAACTACCCGCTCGAGCTCTGGACGATCCCCGGCGACGAGGACGCCTCAGACGTCGTGCGCACCCAGGCCGCGGCATCGGGTGGCAGCTCGCCGTGGGGGAGCGCGCTGCTGGCCAGCAGTACCTCACCGACGGGCAGCCTCACCCGATGACGCGACAGGTTCACCACGACAACGACATCACCGTCCGGGCCGGATCGGACGAAACGGAGCACCTCGGGGGGGCTGTCCTGCCAGGTCATCGGGCCCGCGAGCAGGGCCGGCTCGCGGTGCCGGATCGCCAGCGCACGCCGGTACAGTCCCAGCATCGAGTCCGGGTCGTGCTGCTGCGTTGCGACCGATAGCCGCGACCACGAGGTCGGCTGCGGCAGCCAGGCACCGTCCGCGCCGAACCCGAAGGACTCGCCGGTGGGCTCCCACGGCAGCGGCACCCGGCAGCCGTCCCGTCCGACCTCGCTCCCCCCGCTGCGATGGAACACCGGGTCGTCGCGCAGGTGGTCCGGGATGTCGGTGACCTCCTCCAGGCCCAGCTCCTCGCCCTGGTAGAGGTAGGCGCTGCCGGGCAGGCCCAGCAACAGCAGCGCGGCGGCGCGCGCCCGGGTCCGTCCGAGGTCGAGGTCGAGCCCGGTGAACTCGTAACGGTCGGCGGACCATCGTTCGCGTCGGCGCGGGGGACGACCGAAGCGGGACACGTGCCGAGGGATGTCGTGGTTGCTCAGCACCCAGGTCACGGGTGCTGCCACCAATGCGGCCGCCTCCGTCGCGCTCGTGATCGCCGAGCGCAGGCCTGCGGCGTCCCAGTCCGGGTCGACGAGCTCGAAGGCGAACGACGTGTGCAGCTCGTCGGGACGCAGGTACAGGGTGAGCCTGGCCGGGTCGTCTACCCAGACCTCCCCGACGAACATCCGCGGCTCGGGGTAGGAGTCGGCCAGCGCCCGCCAGCCCCGGTAGATCTCGTGCACGCCGGGACGGTCCCAGTGTGGATGGTCGTCGGGTGCCGGCTCGAGGAGCAGGCCTTCGGCGTCGATCCCCAGGTCGGGCAGCGCCGGGTCCTTGACCAGTCCATGGCCCACGTCGATACGGAAGCCGTCGATGCCGCGGTCGAACCAGAACCTCAGCATGTCGAGGAACTCGGCGACGACCTCGGGGTTGGACCAGTTGAGGTCGGGCTGGCTCTCGTCGAACAGGTGCAGGTACCACTGGCCCGGCCGGCCGTCCGGCTCGGTGACCCGGGTCCACGCCGACCCCCCGAAGGTGCTGCGCCAGTTGTTCGGCGGGAGGGCTCCGTCGCGGCCCCGTCCGTTCCGGAACCAGTACCGGGCCCGCTGAGGGCTGTCCGCGGGTGCGGCCAGCGCCTCGATGAACCAGGCGTGCTCGGACGAGGTGTGGTTCGGCACGATGTCGGCGATCACCCGTAGCCCCAGGTCGTGCGCCTGCGTGATCATGGCCTCGGCCTCCGCGAGGGTGCCGAACACGGGATGGATGTCGCGGTAGTCGGCCACGTCGTACCCGCCGTCGCGCAGCGGCGAGGGGTACCACGGGTTGATCCAGATGGCGTCCACGCCGAGGTCGGCGAGGTAGGGCAGTCGAGCACGAAGTCCTGTGAGATCACCGGTGCCGTCGGCGTTGCCGTCGGCGAACGAGCGGATGTAGACCTGGTACACCACCGCGGTTCGCCACCACTCGGCCACCGGTCAGCCCGCCGTGTTCACCATGGACAGAGCCGCACGCTGCAGGTAGTCCCACAGCACCGCCTCGTGGGCCGCGTCGAGGGTGCCGTCGGCGAGGAGTTCGTCGATCGCGGCGCGCATGTGGGTGAGCCAGCGCACCCGGGCGTCGTGCGTGATCGGGAACGGTGCGTGCCGCATCCGCAGCCGGGGGTGGCCCCGTTGCTGCGAGTAGGTCGTCGGCCCGCCCCAGTACTGCTCGAGGAACATCCGCAGGCGGTCGGCGGCCGGTGCTAGGTCCTGCTCGGGGTACATCGGCCGAAGCATCGGGTCGTCGCCCACTCCGCGGTAGAACGCGGCCACCAGCCGGGCAAACGTCTCGTGCCCACCGACCGCGGCGTAGAACGACTCCTCCATCGTGGCGTCCACGCTAGCGGGGACGGACCTGGAAGCTCAGGGTCACCTCGTCGCCGACGTCGATGCTGTTGGCGCCCCGCACCCGCGCGTTGAGCGCGACGAACTGGGTCCCGTCCCCCATCGGCAGCAGCGACGTCGACCACTGACTGCGTCCCAGACGTGCCGTGATCGCGACCAGACCGCGATCGGCCAGCCCGGCCAGCTCCTCGGTGACCTCCCGCGGCACCTGCACGTAGTGCCAACCGCCGTCCCGGTCGAACAGCTCCATCCGACCGGTGACGGTGTAGACCTTCGTCATCTCCCGCACCCTGCCATCCCCGACGCGGGCCTGCCACCGGCACAATGAGCCCATGGCCACACGTATCGCGAACGCGCACTGGGAAGGCGGGCTGTTCGACGGGTCGGGTCGGGTGTCGCTGGACTCCTCCGGGGTCGGCACCTACGAGGTCACCTGGCCGTCTCGCGCCGAGGAGCCGGCGGGACGCACCTCGCCGGAGGAGCTGATCGCTGCGGCGCACGCCTCCTGCTACTGCATGCAGCTCTCGCTCAACCTCGCCGAGAAGGGGACGCCGCCGCAGTCGATCGACGCCCGGGCAGACGTGACATTCGTCCCCGGTACGGGCATCACCACCTCGCACCTGACGGTCCGTGCCGTGGTGCCCGGCAGCAGCGCTGAGGCCTTCGCCGAGGCGGCCGAGGCGGCCAAGGCCGGCTGCCCGGTGAGCCAGGCGCTGGCGGGCGTCGCGATCAGCCTGGACGCTGCGCTGGCCTAGCCGGCCTGGTGTCCTCGACGCCGTGGCGCTTGTCCCGCGGGGTACCCGAGGGGAGCCACTGGCCGCTGGCCCTCTTGCGTTCGAGGCGTTCGGCCGCTTTGGCGACGTTGCGCTGCATGCTGCCGAAGATGATGCCGTGGAACGGCGCGATGCTCCACCAGTACGCCTGGCCGCTGAGCCCGTGCGGGTAGAACAACGCCCGCTGGGTGAACACGGTCTGGCCCGCGTCGTTGGTGGAGATGCCCAGCTCCAACCAGGCCCGACCGGGCACCCGCATCTCGGCGCGCAGGCGCAGCAGCGTCAGGTCGATCACCTCCTCGACCCGCCACCAGTCCAGCGCGTCGCCGACGTGCAGGTCGTAGGGGTCGCGTCGGCCGCGACGCAGCCCCGGTCCGCCGGACAGCAGGTCCATCACCCCCCGCACACCCCAGGCCAGCGACCAGGAGTACCAGCCGTTGGCACCACCGATGCCCTCGATCACCTGCCACAGCGCCTCCGGTGAGGCGTGCACCACCCGGGAGCGCTCGTCCACGTAGAGGTCGCCGCCGGCCCAGTCCGGGTCGGACGGCAACGGGTCCGACGGCGCCCCCTTGAACTCAGAGTCCGACCACCGGGTGGGCACGTCGCCACGACGGATCTTCTCCAGCGCCAGCTCGACGGCGCGCTCGAACCCGATCAGGCCACCGTCAGGGTCGGGGATGTACTCCGCGATGTCGTGCTCCCGGCACACCACCGTGTTGCGCAGGCTCTCGACCAACGGCCGGGCGATGGCGTTCGGCACTGGTGTGACGATCTGCACCCAGTGGCCGGACAGGCCTGGCGTGAGCACCGGGACCCGGATGATGCGCCGCTTGGGCAGACCCACGACATGGGCGTAGCGCTGCATCATCGCCTCGTAGGTCAGCACGTCCGGCCCGCCGATGTCGAACGCACGGTTGACCTCAGCGGGTAGGTCGGCTGCGCGCACGAGGTAGTACAGGACGTCGCGAATCGCGATCGGCTGGATGCGGGTCTGGACCCAGATCGGCGTGGTCATCACCGGCAGCCGCTCGGTCAGGTACCGCAGCATCTCGAACGACGCGCTGCCGCTCCCGATGATGACTGCGGCCTGCAGCACCGCCGTCGGGACACCGCTGGCCAGCAGGATCTCCCCGACCTCCTGCCGACTGCGCAGGTGCGGGCTGAGCTCCTCGTCCTCGGGGACCAGCCCGCTGAGGTAGACGATCCGCTTCACCCCGGCCGCCCGCGCCGCGGCGGCGAAGGTCCGCGCGGCCTTCCTGTCGAGCTCCTCGAAGTCGTGCCCCTTGCCGATCGCATGGACGAGGTAGTACGCCACATCCACGTCCTGCAGGGCTTCGCGGATGACCGCGGGGTCGAGCACGTCGGCGTGGGCCAGCTCCACCCGGTCGGCCCAGGGCTGGTCCCGCAGCTGGATGAGCTGGCGAGCACCTGCGCGGACGGTGAACCCGGCGTTGAGCAGCTCAGCGACCAGACGTCCCCCGATGTACCCGGACGCCCCGGTGACCAGTGCACGCATGTCACCGATTGTGGCGAACGTGCCGCGAACCGGCACGTCGGGTGCGCCACGCTCAGGTGTTGCGCACCCAGACCGTCCGCTGCGGGAACGGGATCTCCACCCCCTCGGCGTCGAAACGCGCCTTGATCCGCTGCCGGAGCTCCCGGGCCACCGCCCACTGCTCGCCGGGCAGGGTCTTGAGGACGAGGCGGATGACGATGGAGTCCGGGCCGAGGTTCTCCACCCCCCACACCTCCGGGTCCTCCAGCAGCAGCGCACCCCACTCCTCGTCCTGGTTGAGTTTATGGGCCTCCTCCTCGAGCAGCTGGCGGACGCGGGGGAGGTCGGAGGTGTAGGCCACCCCGATGTCCAGCAGCGCCCGGGACCAGTTCTGGCTCATGTTGCCGACCCGGACGACCTCCCCGTTGCGCACGTACCACACCACGCCGTCCACGGCCCTCAGCCGGGTGACCCGCAGCCCGACGTCCTCGACGACCCCCGACGCCTCGCCCATGTCGACCACGTCGCCGACGCCGTACTGGTCCTCCAGCAGCATGAACACCCCGGACAGGAAGTCGGCGACCAGCGTCTGGGCTCCGAAGCCCAGGGCGATGCCGACGATGCCGGCGCCGGCGACGAGCGGGGCGAGGTTGAAGCCCCACTCGCCCAAGATCATGAGGGCCGCGATCGCCCAGATCACGACCGAGCCGACGTTGGTCAGCAGACGGCCCAGGGTTGTCGCTCGTGTCTGCCGCCGCTGCACGTCGATGGAGTTGGTGCCCAGAGACTCGCGCGCCGTCTCGGTCACGCCCGCCTTCGACAGGTCCGTCTCCGCCGCCTTGCTCAAGCCTTTGACAAGACCCCGGATGACGCGGGTGAGGACGAACCGCGCCACGACGGCGACGGCCAGGATGGCGACCGTGCGCAGTACCGGCCCGGTCGCCAGGTCCACCCACCAGGCGACGTCGGTCACGTCGCCCTCGAGGTCCACCGGCTCGACCAGGTCGGTGGGCGCCGGAGTCTGTTCGGCCGCAGCAATCGCGAGGGTCGAGATGACGAGACCGGCCATGGCGGGACAGGGTAAGGGGGGGACGTGACCGGAATGTCAACTGAGAGGGGCCAGCGGTGGACGACCTGAGCAGCCGGTCGGCGTTGGAGCTGGCAGCGCTGGTGCGCGCGGGTGAGGTGAGCGCTGTCGAAGTCGCCGAGCACGCCGTGGCCCGCGCCGAGGCACTGGACGACAGGTTCGGTCTGTTCGTCACGCGTACCCCGGATCTGGCACTGGAGCAGGCCCGCGCTGCCGACCACCTGCTGCGCGAGCGTCCCGAGCCGCACGACCTGCCCACGTTGCTGGGCGTGCCCTGTCCGGTCAAGGACCTCGATCGAGTCGCGGGAGTGCGCTGGACGGCAGGCAGCGCGGCCTTCGACGAGGTCGCCGACGTGGACGACGGCGTGGTCACCCTGCTGCGGGCGGCCGGCACCCTGATGACGGGCAAGACCAACACCCCCGAGCTGGGTCTGCCGTGCTACACCGAGCCCGACGTGGCGCCCGCCGCGCGCACCCCTTGGGACGTGCAGCGTTCCGCCGGCGGGTCGAGCGGTGGTGCCGCTGCCGTGGTGGCGGCAGGTGTGGCGCCGATCGCCCACGGGTCGGACGGCGGGGGATCCATCCGCATCCCGGCGAGCGCCTGCGGGGTGGTCGGGCTCAAGACCACCCGCGGCCGCATCAGCCCCGGACCGCATGGCGTGGACGTGTCCGGGCTTTCCGGTGCAGGGGTGCTGGCCCGTGATGTCGCCGATGTCGGTGCCGTCCTGGACGTGCTGGCCCGACGCTGGCCCGGCGACACCACCGCCCTCGCGCCGCCGCGCACCACGTTTCTGGACGCCACCCGACGCCCGGGTCCGCGGCTTCGGGTCGGCCTGCTCACTCAGCCGGTCATCGCAGCCGACGCCGTCGTGCACCCGAGCTGCCGAGCGGCCGCGGAGGAGACTGCCGCACTGCTGGCCGACCTCGGTCACCACGTGGAGCCGGTCGATCCGCCGTTTCCCGCCGAGGCCTGGATGGCGTTCTCAGCGGTCTGGTCCTGCCTTGCCGCCGCGGCACCCGTGCCGGCCGACCGCGAGCATCGGCTGCGACCCTTGACGCGATGGCTGCGCGAGAAGGGCCGCACCACCCCTGCCATCGAGTTCATCGCGGGGCTTGCCGGCATGCAGACGCTGGCTCGACAGGTCGCGACGGCCTGGCGTGACGTCGACGTCGTCGTCAGCCCCACCCTTGCCGACCTACCGGCGCCGGTCGGCGCGCTTCGCGACGACGCCGACCCGGCAGCGGACTTCCTCGCGCAGACCCGGTTCACCCCGTGGACGAGCGTGTGGAACCTGACCGGCTGTCCAGCGCTGTCCCTGCCGCTGGGGTGGCACCACGAGCAGGACCGCAGGCTGCCCGTCGGCGTCATGCTGGGCGGCACCTTCGGTGCCGAGGAGACCCTGCTGTCGCTGGCGGGCGAGCTTGAAGCCGTCCGTCCGTGGCGCCACGTCTACGCAGGCCTGTGGCGGACGTGGTCGAGCCTCGGGCAGACTCAGACCCCGTGACTGAACCCTGGCCCGAGCTGTACGAGCTGGCAGCTTCGTACGGCGTAGCCACCGAGTACCACGACTGGCAGGGCACGCACACGATCGTCTCGGCGGAGACCATCATCTCGGTGCTCGCTGCGCTCGGGGTGGATGCCTCCACCCGGGAGGCGACCGAGGTCGCGCTGTACTTCCGCTGGCTCAACCGATGGCAGCGGATGCTGCCGGCGTGCGTGGTCACGCGGCAGGGCTGGAGCCCGTGGTTCGGGGTGCACGTCGACCACGGAGCCGACGTCACGGTGTGGATCGAGACCGAGGACGGCTCGCGCCGCCATGACGTCCACCAGCAGGACCATTGGATCAACCCGGAGATGGTCGCCGGCCGCCTGGTCGGAGAGGCCACCTTCGCGGTGCCCGGGGACCTGCCGACGGGCTACCACTGGCTGGTGGCCGAGTCCGGGACGGTTCGCGCCCGGTGCCCGCTGATCGTCACCCCTGCGTGGGTCGGGTTGCCCGCCGCCGTGCACGAGCGGCGCACCTGGGGGCTGGCCCTGCAGCTGTACAGCGTCCGGTCGCGGCGATCGTGGGGCACCGGGGATCTGGCCGACCTGGCCGACCTCACCACCTGGGCCGGAGCCCGGCACGGCGCCGGTTTCGTGCTGGTCAACCCGCTGCACGCGGCCGAGCCGGTCGCCCCGATGGAGCCCTCGCCGTACCTGCCGTCCACCCGACGCTTCGTCAACCCGCTGTACCTGCGCGTGGAGGAGATCGAGGAGTACGCCTACCTCGAGGACGCCGCCCGGCGCGAGGTGGAGGCCCTCGGCGCCTGGATGGCGGCATCGAACGCCGCGGACACGATCGATCGGGACGCGGCGTGGACGGCCAAGGACGCCGCGCTAAGGCTGGTGCATCGGGTGCCTCGCAGCCCGGGCCGGGAGATCTCCTACCAGTTGTTCCTGGCGCAGCAGGGGCAGGGGCTGCTGTCCTTCGCCACCTGGAACGTGCTGGTCGGCGAGCACGGGCCCGACTGGCACCGCTGGCCCGAGGAGTTTCGCGATCCAGCGTCGACAGCAGTGGCCGACGCGCGTGCCGAGCGAGCGGACGAGATCGACTACTACTGCTGGTTGCAGTGGGTGCTGGACGATCAGCTGCGAGCCGTCCAGGACAAGGCGCGGGATGTGGGGATGCCCATCGGGCTCATGCAGGACCTCGCCGTCGGCGTCCATCCCGACGGGGCCGACGCCTGGGGGCTGCAGGACGTGCTGGCCCAGGGGATCGACGTCGGCGCCCCACCGGACGCCTTCAACCAGCAGGGGCAGAACTGGACGCAGCCGCCGTGGCGGCCGGACCGACTTGCCGAGGCCGGCTACGCGCCCTACCGCGACCTGGTGCGCACCGTCCTCCGGCACGCCGGCGGTCTGCGGGTGGACCACATCATCGGGCTGTTCCGACTGTGGTGGATCCCGACCGACCACCCACCCACGGCCGGCACCTACGTCCGCTACGACCACGAGGCGCTGGTCGGCATCCTCGCCTTGGAGGCCGTGCGCGCCGGGTCCGTGCTGGTCGGTGAGGACCTCGGCACCGTCGAGCCCTGGGTGCGCGACTACCTGCGCGAGCGGGGCATCCTCGGCACGTCCGTGCTGTGGTTCGAGTACGACAAGGCGGGGGCGCCGCTGCACCCCGAGCACTGGCGCGAGCTGTGCCTGGCCACAGTCACCACCCATGACCTGCCGCCGACCGCGGGGTACCTGGCCGGCGACCACGTCCGGCTCCGGGACCAGCTGCGGCTGCTCACCCGCAGTCTGGCGGAGGAGCTGGAGGTCGACGAGCAGGAACGGCAGGCATGGCTGGACGTGCTGCGCACCCGGGGTCTGCTTGCGCCGGACGCCGACGACGCGAGCACCATCGAGGCGCTGCACCGGCTGCTCTTGTGGTCGCCGGCCCGGCTGATCGGCGTGTCGCTGACCGACATGGTCGGTGACCGTCGCACCCAGAACCAGCCGGGTACCACCGACGAGTACCCGAACTGGCGAATCCCGTTGTCCGGTCCGGACGGGCAGCTGCTCATGCTGGAGGACGTGGTCAGCAGCTCCCGTGCCGCTGTCCTGCCTCGCCTCGTCGGCGGCCGCTAGCGGCCCTGGGCGTCGCACGCCTGGGCGCGCAGCGCCCGTTCGACGTCAGCGGCTCCCTCGAGCAGCATGCGTCGCACCGGCCACGGCGTGTCCGGGTGGTCGGCCTCGGCGCGGGCGCGGTCGACCACCTGCCGGGAGATCACCACTCGGGGGAACAGCCCGGTGATGATCCGCTCCGCGGTGTGGAAGGTTCGCTCCTGCCATACCGGCAGGACCGCCTCGAAGTACCGGTCGGCGAACGGGCGCAGCAGCTCGACCTGCTCAGGGGGCATGAAACCGGCCAGCATGGCCTCCATCGCCGCGTTGGTCAGCCGACCCGGCTCCAGCACGGCATCCCACGCCTCCTGCTTGGCTTGGCTGGTCGGGCGGGCCGCCCGAGCCAGGTCCGCCTGCCGCTCCCCGGCGGACGTGCGGTCGCTCTGCAGCGCCGCGGCAATGTCGTTCTCGTCGGCCCGTCCGCGGATCACCAGCCGCTGCAGCAGGTGCCAGCGCAGGTCCCGGTCCAGAACCAGCCCGGGGAGCTCGGCCGACCCGTCGAGCAGGCCGGAGATCTCCTCGAGCTCTGCCGGCTCGGTGGTGGCTGCCGACCAGGCGCGGACCAACGCCAGCTGATGGTCGCTGCCCGGCTCGGCGTCATGGGCCAGCGTGCTCAGTCCGGCTGCCCAGCGCTGCCGTAGTGCGTCGCGTCCGGCCGGGTCGCTGAAGGTCTCGACGGCAAGCCGCCCCTGCGCCAGCAGGGTCTGGACGACCGACAGGTCGGACTCACTGCCCACGCCGGAGAGCACGAGCGTCACGAACCGGCGTGCCGGCAGCTCGGCGTCGCGCAGCATGTCGGTCAGCCCCGTCCAGGCCAGCGAGCGCGCCAGGGAGTCGGTCAGGTCGGCGACGTGCTGCTCGAGGGTGTCCAACGACGCTGCGTCGAACCGGATCTTGGCGAAGGTCAGGTCCTGGTCGTTGACCAGTACCAGGTCGGCGACTGGCAGCCCGACCAGCGTCGGCACCGCGGTGCGCGGTCCGGTGACGTCGATCTCGATGGACTCGCGCCGGGTGAGCCCGCTCGGACCCCGGTCGTACAGGCCGATCGCGACCCGGTGGGAGCGCAGCGTCGGATGCTCGGCAGCGGCCTCTTGATCGATGGCCGCGGCGGCGTAGCGCCGTCCCCCAGCGTCCTCGGTGACGTCCAGGACGGGCCGCAGGGTGTTGACGCCGGCCGTGAGCAGCCACTCTCGCTCCCAGGCGGACAGGTCGCGGCCGCTTTCGGCCTCGAGCTCGTCGAACAGGTCGGCCAGCGTCGTGTTGCCCCACGCGTGCCGACGGAAGTAACGGCGAAGGCCGGCGATGAACGCGTCGCGGCCCACCCAGGCGACGAGCTGCTTGAGCACCGAGGCGCCCTTGGCGTAGGTGATGCCGTCGAAGTTGATCTCGACGTCGTGCAGATCACGGATCTCGGCCGAGATGGGATGCGTGGTCGGCAGCTGGTCCTGACGCAGCGCCCACAGCTTCTCTGCCGAGGCGAAGGTGGTCCACGCGTTCGTCCAGCGGGTCGCCTCCACCTGGGCCAGCACCGACGCCCAGGTGGCGAAGGACTCGTTGAGCCACAGGTCGTTCCACCAGCGCATGGTGACCAGGTCGCCGAACCACATGTGCGCCATCTCGTGCAGGATCGTCTCGGCGCGACGTTCGTAGGCTGCGTCGGTGACGCGGCTGCGGAACAGGTACTCGTCGCGGTAGGTGATGCAGCCGGCGTTCTCCATCGCGCCGGCGTTGAACTCGGGCACGAACACCTGGTCGTAGGCGCCGAACGGGTACGGATGGTCGAACAGGTCTTCGAAGAACGCGAAACCCCGGCAGGTGATGTCGAAGATCTCGTCCGCGTCCAGGTACTCGACCAGGGACTGTCGGCAGTACACGGCTAGCGTGACGGTGCCGTGGGCGCCCTGGTACTGCGAGCGCGCGACGTGGTACGGACCCGCGCAGATCGCGGTCACGTAGCAGGAGATCGGCGGAGTCGGCTCGAAATGCCAGCGCCGGGCTCCGCTGCCGGTCGGCCGCACGTCGGCCTGGGTGTTCGACACGACCACCCACGGCTCGGGAACGTCGACGACGAACGTGAAGCGAGCCTTGAGGTCGGGCTGCTCGAACACTGCGAACACCCGCCTCGAGTCCGGAACCTCGAACTGGGAGTACAGGTAGGTCTGCCCGTCGGCTGGGTCCATGAATCGATGCAGACCCTCCCCGGTGGTCATGTACGAGCACCGAGCCCGCACGGTGACCTCGTTGTCGGCGGCCAACCCATGCAGGGTGACCCGTGCACCGTCGTAGCAGTCGGCCGGGTCCAGCGGCTGCCCGTTGACCGTGATCTCCAGAACCTCGGCGGCGATGAGGTCCAGCCAGCACGAGGCCTGCGGGTCACTGCTGGTGAAGCGCACGGTGCTCGTCGAGTCGAACGTGGCAGCGTCGCTGGTCAGGTCCAGGACGATCTCGTAGGAGTCCACCGACAGATGGGCGGCTCGGCTCTCGGCCTCCGCGCGGGTCAGGTTGGTGTCGGCCATGTCCTGATCCTGTCAGGTCGTGCTCGGCCTCGGGTGAGCGCGCCATGCCCAGATCTGACTCGCGCCACGTGCATGACTGCGCGAGTGGGCGTGGAGGGGCTCGGTGGCCCCCGGGTATGCCCCGGGTATGGGCGGGGCCCTGGCCCCTCGGGTGCACGATCGGCACCGCGTGTCGCCCGTCCGTCGCGGCCCACAGCCCAACTTCCGCCCTGAACCCCGGTGGCGCGAGCCAGGGTCCACTGCTCAGCCCCTGCGATGATCACGGCGCCCCGGGTGTCGCTGAGGCTTGATCAGGGCGCCCCGGGTGTCGCTGGCCCTTGATCAGGGCGCCGTAGGTGTCGCTCCGGACAAGATCAGGGCGTCGTAGGTGTCGCTGGAGCAACACCCCAGGCGCCCTGATCAAGGTGGGAGTAACACCGATCCCGCCTTGATCAAGGTTCAACCGCCATTCCGGCGCCTTGATCATGCTCGAACGACGCATTGGACGCCCTGATCATGCGCGCAGGCCCGACCGATGCGAAGCCCGGCTGCGCCAGGCCTACCCACTCGCGCCGCAGACCGGCAGTCACACCCAGATGAGCATGCTCCGGCCGCGGGCGTCGCGCGCGTCGGGGTCGCCGAGCGGGACGGACCGACCTTTGTGGTGGCGCTCGGCCGTCCACGCGCAGGCCAGCGCGTCCAGGGCGTCAACCAGAGGCACCCGCGACGGCGCCCGCGTCAGCGGCTCGAGGGGGTCGCACCAGCCCGAGAGCGCGCGCAGCCGTTGGGCGACGCCCGCGGTGGACTTCTTGCGGGCGCTCACCCGTCCGTCCATCGCCGCGAAGGAGACCTCGGGGTGGCACTCCACCACAGCCTCCGACCCGGCCGTCGGCAGCGCCCCATCGACCTCGACGACCTTGGGCATGATGTTCCAGGTCTGTCGGGACGGCGCAGGCTGCCGACGGCTGCGGGCCCGGGACACCGCATGGACATGGCTCATCCCGTCGATCCAGTCGTTGACCGACGCGCGGGTCGGCGCGGGGAAGACGGTGGACGCGCGACCGGGCAGCCGTGCCCTCGCCTCGCGATCGCAGCCTCGCGGTGGCCCGTCGGAGAGCCCGATGGGGATGTCGATGGCCATCGTCGCAGCGACCCCTCGGTGCAGCAGCTCCAGAAGGTGGGTCACATGGTCGACGACGAGCCATTGCACCTGGCCGGTGCCGGTCCGCAGCACACCCACCCAGCCCCCGCGGATCCCGTCCACGCCGAGGACGCCGACTTGGGCGTTCGCATCGCTCACCTGTCACACTTTGCGGCATGCGCGTGCACATCGGTTCCGACCACGCGGGGTTCGAGGTCAAGAACCGGCTGGTCGAGGCGCTTCGGGCGGGGGGCACCGAGGTGGTGGACCACGGACCGTTCGTCTACGACGCCCTCGACGACTATCCACCGTTCTGTATCCGCACCGCCGAGGCGGTGGCTACCGACGAGGGATCGCTGGGGGTGGTGCTCGGCGGGTCGGGCAACGGGGAGCA
>Ga0114939_10001595_pt1 | contig 17749 bp, 14 predicted proteins | sample AshMeaCrysSpring_FD_87196 | JGI IMG/M metagenome (GOLD analysis project Ga0114939, IMG submission 87196) | Groundwater microbial communities from Big Spring, Nevada to study Microbial Dark Matter (Phase II) - Ash Meadows Crystal Spring | ecosystem: Environmental > Aquatic > Deep subsurface >...
CGTTCGCCAGCACACTGCTGGTCTTCCGCCCCGGACCGCGGCCCGGGCCAACGTCGAACACCTGCGTTGGTGCAGTTTCTCGTCTTGTAGTTCTAAGGCCGGTTCCCGGCTTTTCGAAGAGTCTCGATGCCGGTCAGGCTACTGTCAACACAAACAATGTCGATCGCTCGCGTCCCTTCCCGAAGTCGCCGCGCGGGCCACATCCACAGCAGCGCAAGCTCCCCAGACGCCCATGATGCGACGCGCACCAGCAGGCCTCCGCCGCCTCTCGCTCCGGAGACCGAGAGGCGGTTGCCGCATGCTGCGACGCTCAGTGTGCCGCCACCGCCTGGCCAGGGAACCCCGTCTCGGCGCGCACGTCCTGGTCCTCGAACGCCTCGCGCTCCTTCGCGGCACGCGGGCTCGTGTCGAGCACCGAGAACAGCCACGCCGAGAGGAAGGCGAGCGGCATCGCGAAGAGCGCGGGCTGCTCGTACGGGAACAGCGCGTTGGCATTGCCGAGCACGGTCACCCACACGGCCTTGGACAGCACCACGAACAACACCGCCGAGACGAGACCGACGACGATACCGGCGACCGCGCCCCGCGTGGTGAGACCCTTCCAGTACATCGCCAGCATCAGCACCGGGAAGTTCGCCGCTGCCGCAATGCCGAGCGTCAGTCCCGTCAGGAATGCGAGGTTGTGCTTCTCGAACATGATGCCCAGCACGACCGCCAGCACGCCGAGCGCGAGCGACGCGATCTTCGAGACCTTCACCTCCTGTCCCTCGGCAACCTTGCCGCGCTTGATGACACCGGCGTAGAGGTCGTGTGACACGGCCGACGCCCCTGCAAGCGCGAGACCGGCGACGACGGCGAGGATGGTTGCGAACGCGACTGCGGCCATGAAGCCGAGCAGCACATTGCCCCCGACCGCGTGCGCGAGGTGCAGCGCCGGCATGTTGCCGCCGCCGAGCAGCTTCCCGCCCACCTTGCCGCCTTCGAAGTACGCCGGGTTGCTGCCGACGAGCACCACGGCGGCGAGGCCCATGATGCCGATCATGACGAAGAACACCGCCATGCAGCCCGTGGCCACGAAGACGCTCTTGCGTGCTTCGTGCGCGTCCGGCACGGTGAAGAAGCGCATCAGGATATGCGGCAGACCCGCGGTGCCGAACACCATGCCGAGCGCGAACGACACTGCCGACACCGGATCGGCGAACAGGTTGCCGGGAGCGAGGATCTTGACGCCGTCCTTGTGCGCCTCGGAGGCCTTCGCCGCGAGCGACTCGAAGCTGAAACCGAAATGCGCAAAGGCGAGCAGGGCGACCAGCGTGCCGCCGGAGATGAGCAGGACCGCCTTGATGATCTGCACCCAGGTGGTGGCGATCATCCCGCCGAAGGTCACGTAGATCACCATCAGCACCCCGACGAGCACGACCGCGACCCAGTACTCGATGCCGAAGAGGAGCTTGATGAGCTGCCCGGCGCCGACCATCTGCGCGATCAGATACATGATCACGACGATGAGTGAGCTCACCGCGGCCGCGGTGCGTACCGGGCCCGGATCGAGCCGGAACGACGTCACGTCCGCGAAGGTGTACCGCCCGAGGTTGCGCAGGCGCTCCGCCATCAGGAACAGGATCACCGGGAAGCCGACGATCAGGCACAGGCAGTACAGGAAGCCGTCGTACCCCTTGCCGTAGATCAGGCTGCTGATGCCGAGCAGGGTGGCCGCCGAGAGGATGTCGCCGGCGATGGCAAGCCCGTTCTGCGTGCCGGTGATGCCGCCGCCCGCGGCGTAGTAGTCACTCGCGGTCTTGGTGCGCTTCGCGGCCCAGTACGTGATGGCGAGCGTCAGCCCCACGAAGAGGATGAACATCACGATCGCCGGGATGTTCATGCTCTGACTGGGAGCATCCGCGGCGAGGGCGAGGAGTGGAGCGGCACCGAGCGCCGCGGCTCCCGCTGCAAGGATCCGGCCGGGGGTCATTGGGTCACCTCCTTCAGGATCTCCCTCTTGATCGAGTCGAAGTCGCGCTGCGCGCGCATCACGTAGAAGCCGGTGAGGAGCCAGAACAGCACGATCATCGCGACGCCGAGCGGGATGGCGATCGTGGTGACGGCCCCGTCGCTCACCGGCGTGGCGAGCAGCTTCGGATTGAACGCGACTACGAGAATGAAGCCGAAGAACAGGCCGAGCACGACCATTGCGAGAGAATGCGCGAGACGGCGCCGACGGGCGACCATCAGCGGGTACTTCCGGTTGCGGCGGATCTGCTCGTAGACCGCGGACGACATTGCCACTCCTGCTGTTTGAATAGGTATCCGTACATGCGACGCCCCGGGCGCTGCAGCGACGGCCGCCGTCGCCCGGGGTTCGCGGCTCGCGGTGCCTACACCGCCTCGAAGATCCCGGCCGCGCCCATGCCGTGGCCGATGCACATCGTCACCATCCCGTACTTGAGCTTCTCGCGCTTGAGCGCGTGCACGACGGTCGCCGTCTTGATCGCGCCCGTCGCGCCGAGGGGGTGGCCGGTGGCGATGGCCCCGCCGAGCGGGTTGACCTTGGCCGGATCGAGCTTGCAGGAGCGGATCACGGCGAGCGACTGGGCCGCGAACGCCTCATTGAGCTCGATCCAGTCGAGGTCCTCCTGAGCGAGGCCGCCGCGCTTGAGCGCTGCGGGAATGGCCTCGATCGGACCGATGCCCATGATCTCGGGCGGCACGCCCTTGACCGCGAAGCTGACGAAGCGCGCGATCGGCGTGAGGTTGTGCTGCTTGAGGATCCTCTCGGAGACGAGCAGCACCGCGCCGGCGCCGTCCGACATCTGCGACGCATTGCCCGCGGTGACGGAGCCGTTCGCCGCGAACACCGGCTTGAGCTTCGCGAGCTTCGCCATGTCGAGGTCGCCGCGTACGCCCTCGTCGTCGGCCACCACACGCTCGATGACCCGCACCTGCCCCGAGGCGAAGTCGGGCACGTGCGCGGTCACGGTGTAGGTCGTGGTCTCGGCACGGAACTTCCCGCCCTGAATGCCGGCGAGCGCCTTCCGGTGCGACTCGAGTGCGAACGCGTCCTGGTCCTCGCGCGACACCTTCCACTGCTCCGCCACCTTCTCGGCGGTGATACCCATGCCCATGGCGATACCGAGGTTCGCGGGGTCGTCGTACACCGCCGGGTTGAGGACGATCTTGTTGCCGAGCATCGTCACCATGCTCATCGTCTCGGTGCCGCAACCGATCATGACCTCGGCATCGCCCACGCGGATGCGGTCCGCGGCCATGGCGACGGCCTGCAGGCCCGAGGAACAGAAGCGGTTGACCTGCACGCCCGGCACGCTCTTGGGCAGGCCCGCGATCATCCCGGCCATGCGTGCCACGTTCAGGCCCTGCTCGGCCTCGGGCAGGGCACAGCCGCCGACGATGTCGTCGATCAGCGCGGGGTCGAGGCTCGGCGCCTGCGCGAGCACCGCCTTGAGGCAGTGCGCGAGCATGTCGTCGGGCCGCGTGGTCTTGAAGTACCCGTTGCGCTTGCCGATCGGCAAGCGCGTCGCCGCAACGATGTAGGCGTCCTGGATCTGTTTGCTCATCGAACTCTCTCCTGCTCGCGGAGCGGGCGCTTGCGCGCTCCGGCTCCTCATGATCGGTGGGCGAGGGGGCGCCCCTCGCGTTCCCATGCTCCTGGGGTCAGTTGCGCAGCGGCTTGCCCGTCTCCAGCATGTGCTGCATGCGCTGCCGGGTCGCCTCGGTCTTCGCCAGCGCGACGAACTGCTGGCGCTCGAGCGCCAGCAACCAGTCCTCGTTCACCAGCGTTCCCGGATCGACCTCGCCGCCGCACAGCACGACCGCCCCCGCATCCGACACGACGTAGTCGTGCGCGCTCATGAAGCCCCCTTCGCGCAGGTTGACGAGCTCCATGCGAAGCGTCGCGAGACCTGGCGCGCCGACGACCTTGATCTCGCGCGCCGGCAGCGGCGCGCGGTAGCCCGCCTCGGCAAGCGCGCGCGCGGCGCGAATCGCCACGAAGAGCAGTTCGCGCGGGTTGAAGAGGATGGTGTCGCCCGGAAGGGCATATCCCATCTCCTTCGCGTTGTGCGCGCTGCGCGAAGTGACGCCCCGGATGACGTTGCGGAACGCCTTCTGGATGTCCTCGAAGGCGTCGTTCTGGGGTCGTCCCTTCGCCGACTCCGCCGCGCGGCGCACCATCTCCTTCAGTCCGCCCCCGGCGGGGACGAGGCCCACGCCGGCCTCGACCAGTCCGATCTGCGACTCGAGTGCGAGCACCCGGTGCGCGCAGTGCATCGCCACTTCCGCACCGCCGCCGAAAGCCATGCCCTCCACCGCGGCGACGGTCGGCACCTGCGCGTGGCGCAGTGCCTTGGTGGCGCTCTGGAAGCGCGCGACGGCCTGGTCGATCGCGTCCCATTGTCCCGCCTTGGCGTGCTGCACGAGCTCGGCGAGGTTAGCGCCGACGCCGAACGGCGCAGGCTGCCAGAGCACGAGGCCGTCGAGCTCCTTCTCGGCGCGGGACACCGAGGCGAGGATGCCTTCGACCACGCCGCTGGAGAGCGAGTGCATCTTGCTTTTGAACGAGAGCACCGCGATCCCCGGGTCCTGGTCCGGCATCCGCCACAGCCGGATGCTTTCGTTCTCCGCGATCGTCTCGCCGTGGTCGAAGTGCTCGCCGACCCGCTGGTCGGGAAAGATCTGACGCCTATAGACGGGCAGGGTGGAGCGCCCCTTCATCTTGTTCGCGCCCGGGGCGAACGCGTTGTGGCCCTCGTAGACGCCGTCGCGCTGCAGGACCCACGCCGGAAGCGGCGTTTTCACCATCGCCTTTCCGGCATCGACGTCCTCCTGGATGGCCTTCGCCATTGCCTTCCAGCCGGCTGCCTGCCAGATCTCGAACGGGCCCACCGACCAGCCCCAGCCCCAGCGCATCGCCTGGTCGACGTCGCGCGCGCTGTCGGCGATGTCGGCGAGGTGGTAAGCGCAGTAGTGGAAGATGTCGCGGGTGCAGGCCCACAGGAACTTCGCCTGCGGATCCTGGCTCGCGCGGAGCTTCGCGAACCGCTCGACGGGATCCTTGATGCGGAAGATCTCGGCAACTTCCTTCGATACGTTCTGCACTGAGGGCTTGTAGTCGCCGGCGGCGAGGTCGAGCACCTGCACCTCTTTGCCCACCTTGCGATAGATGCCGCCCTTCGTCTTCAGACCGAGCGCACCCTTGGCGATCAGCCCGGCGAACCAACCGGGCGCCTTGTAGTACTCGCGCCAGGGATCGTCCGGCAGCGTCTCGTGCTGGAAGTCCATGACGTTCGCGAGCGTGTCGAGACCGATCATGTCGGCGGTGCGGAACGTACCGCTCGCCGGGTGCTCGATCACCTTGCCGGTCAGCGCGCCGGCGTCGGCGAACCCGAGACCGGCCTTGCCGGTGTGGTGCATGACGGCCAGGATCGAGAACAGGCCGATGCGGTTGGCGACGAAGCTCTGGGTGTCCTTCGCGCGCACGATGCCCTTGCCGAGACGCGTGACGAGCCAGCTCTCGAGCCGGTCGAGCATCGCCGGATCGGTCTGCCGGCTCGGGATCAGCTCGATCAGGTGCATGAACCGCGGCGGGTTGAAGATGTGCATGCCGCAGAAATTCCTGCGGTGATCCGCCGGGATCAGCTCCGAGAGACGGTTGATCGAGAGCCCGGAGGTGTTGGACGCGAAGATCGTGTCCGCGCCGAGGTGCGGGCCGACCTTCTCGTAGAGCGCCTTCTTGGTCTCCCACTCCTCGGCGATCGCCTCGATCACGAGGTCGCAGCCGGTGAGCTGCGCGAGATCCTGCTCGTACGTCGCAACGTCGACGTAAGCGCCGCGGTCGCGCGTGACGAAGGCGGTCGGATCGGTCCTCTTCAGACCGTCGATTGCCTTGCGCACGCGCTCGCGCGGATTCGGGCCTTCACCGCCGCGCCCAAAGAGCACGACGGGCACGTCGGCGTTGGCGAGATGGGCGGCGATGCGCAGGCCCATCACGCCCGTGCCCAAGACCGCCGCCCTGCGGATGTAGAAGTTCTGCGATGTCATGTGTTCCTCCTTGCACACCTCGTCGACTCGAGGCTGCTGATCCAGGGAGGCGTGCCTCCCGTGCTCGTCGGTTCGTCGCGCGCTACGGTTGGTGACCGACCGCCCAACTTGCGCCGGTCACCGGTCGCGCGACTCGCGTTTCGGCACAACCCGAGGATCGGTGGAGACTGCGCGGATCGAAGTGCGCGCTTCGTCCTCGGCGTCCCGGCCGGCTCGCGCGGGCAGGCACGGCTACTCGCGCGGCCGCTTATCGATCACGCGCTGCGCCTTGCCGACCAGCGTGCGCGGGATCGAGTCCGGCGGGAGCACCGAGACTTCCGTGCTCACGCCGATCAGCGACTTGATCCGTCCCTGCAGATGCTCGCCGATCTTGTGGCTGTCGTCGTGCGAGTGGGACGCGGCGACGCTCGGCTGCAGCTCGCACTTCACCTCGAGCTTGTCGAGGATGCCTTCGCGCGTGACCACCAGCTGGTACTGCCCCGAGAGGCGGCCGTCCTTGAGGATCAGCTCCTCGATCTGCGATGGGAACACGTTCACGCCGCGGATGATGAGCATGTCGTCGGTGCGGCCGACGATCTTCGCCATGCGCCGGAAGGAGCGCGACGTCGGCGGCAGCAGCCGGGTCAGGTCGCGGGTGCGATAGCGGATGACCGGGAACGCTTCCTTGGTGAGGGATGTGAAGACGAGCTCGCCCTCCTCGCCGTCCGGCAGCACCTTGCCGGTCTCGGGGTCGATGATCTCGGGATAGAAGTGATCCTCCCAGATCACCGGGCCGTCCTTGGTCTCGATGCACTCGTTGGCGACGCCGGGCCCCATCACTTCGGACAGTCCGTAGATATCGACCGCGTCGAGGCCCATCTTCTGCTCGATCTCGCGCCGCATCTCGTTCGTCCACGGCTCGGCGCCGAAGATGCCCACCTTGAGCGAGCAGCGCGACGGGTCGAGGCCCTGCCGGATGAACTCCTCGGCGATCACCAGCATGTACGACGGCGTCACCATGATGATGTCGGGCTTGAAGTCCTGAATGATCTGCACCTGCTTTTCGGTATTGCCGCCCGACATCGGGATCACGGTGCAGCCGAGGCGTTCGCCACCATAGTGGGCACCGAGGCCGCCCGTGAACAGTCCGTAGCCGTAGGTGACCTGGATGATGTCGCCCGGGCGGCCGCCCGAGGTGCGTATCGAGCGCGCCACGAGGTCGGCCCAAGTGTCGATGTCGTTCTTGGTGTAGCCGACGACCACGGGCTTGCCGGTGGTGCCGGAGGAGGCGTGTACCCGGACTACCTTCTCACGCGGCACCGCGAAGAGGCCGAACGGGTAGTTGTCGCGCAGGTCCTTCTTGGTCGAGAAGGGGAACCGGGCGATGTCCTCCAGCGACTTCAGGTCGTCCGGGTGGGCGCCTGCGGCCGCGAACGTCTTCTTGTAATGCGGGACGTTGTCGTAGGCGTGGCGCAGCGTCCACTTGAGGCGCTTAAGCTGCAACGAGGAGATCTCGTCGCGGGTGGCGCGCTCGATGGGGTCGAGATCCCCGGCTTGCGGTTTCCTCACAACCATTGTTCCCCCTCCGGAAGGGTTGTTGATTGACGGTGCGGCGGCGGCGCTTCTCGTGGCGACCGCTCGCCGACGGAGCTAGCTCCCTGTTCGATGCATAGCCTTGGTTCGTTGCTTCACTTCATCACGCCACCTCAGGCAGCCAGCTTCCCGGGCAACAGGTACGCGAAGATGTCGGTTCCCCCGACCTTGTACGCCGTCGTCAGGCCGACGGCGCTGGCACCCATGGTCAGGTACTGTTCGACGTGGGCGTGAATCGAGACGCCGCCGACGCCGATCACCGCGATCTCCTTCGGCAGCAGCGCACGGAACTGACGCACCTGGCCGAGTGCGATCGGCCGCAGGAACTCGCCGCCGATCTGGCCGAAGGCATCCGTGCCGACCACCGAGGTGTTGTCCGCGTCGAGGAAGAGCGTCTTCGGGTACGGGCCGCAGCACGTGACCGCGGTGACGGGCGCCGCGCGCTGCGCGCGGATTGCGTTCGCCATCGCCGCGAGCATCGTCGGCTGCAGCGGCGAGAACTTAAGCCAGAGGTCGCGCCCCTCGCCACGGAGTCGCTCGGCGGCGACGCGCAGGAGCTCCGCGACGGCCGTCGGATCGTCCGCGAAGGCATACTTCTGCTTGCCGTCCTCGCTGAGCAGGCAAGGCCAGGCGAGGTTCAGCTCGACGGCGTTGGCGCCGGCCGCGAAGGCGCGCTCGGCGAGCTGCACGTAATCCGCGACATCGTCGCCGGCGACGTTCACCACGAACGGCTTGCCGGCCTTGCGGGCCGCCTCTGCAAGCTTGGGCAGCTCCGCACCCCAGACCTCCAGCCCGGGATTCGGGAAGCCGAAGCCCGTGACGGAGCGGGCGCCGTCGCACCATAGCTGGTCGCCAGCCTCCTCGCCGTACGGCTTAGTGGTGATGCTCCCGACCACCAGCGCGGCCGACGGGGTGGCGAGCACCTTGTGGGCCTCCGCCGGGTACTTGCACGAGCCGGCAGCGAGGAACAACGGCTGCTCGAGCTTGACGTTGCCGATCTGGATCACGATGTCTTCTCCTGAAACGCCGCCGGGGTGCCGCCGTCGGCCGGGCGGCCGGCGGCAAGCGAGGCGAGGAACTCGTCGAGCGCCGCGTTGAACTCGCGCGGCTTCTCCATGGGCAGGGCATGTCGCGAATCGGGGATCACGACGACGCGTGCGTCGGCGAGCCGCTCGGCGTACGCGCGCTTTAGCTCGACCGGCGCATAGTCCTGGTCCGCCGTGAGCACGAGCACCGGGCAGCGGATGGCGTCGAGCCTGTCGACCACGCTCCAGCCGAAGATCGCCTTGAGCGACTCGCGGTAAGCGTGCTTGTCGTTACCCGAGAGACGGGCGACGAACGCCTCCTGCAGCGCCCCCTGACCGGGCTTGGGGAAGAGCCGCTTCGCGATCATCTTCGCCATGCGCGGCAGGCCGAGGAAGCGGAGGTAGGCGAGCCGAATGTTGAGCGGGAGTCGCTGCTTGAACGTGTCGGCGGGCACCGCCGGACCGCTGTTCACGATGGCGAGGCTCTTCACCAGCTCGGGCGCATCCACGGCGAGCTGGAAGGCGACCATGCCGCCGAGCGAGATGCCGACGACGTGCGCCGGGCCGACCTGGAGCGCGCGGAGCAGGGCCGCGGTGTCCTGCGCGAACACCGGGATGCTGTAGGGCCCCCGCGGCTTCGATGAGCGGCCGTGCCCGCGCAGGTCGAGGGCGATCACGTGATAGCGGTCGCTGAAGGACCCGACCTGCGGTCCCCAATCCTGGCCGCACGAGCCGAGCCCGTGAATGAGGACGAGCGGCTCGCCCTCGCCGACGGCCTCGAAGTGGAGGTCGACGTCGCCGGTGCGGACGCGACGCATCGCCGCGTTCTGCCCCAGGTCGCTCACGCCGGCTCCCCGAGGAAATCGTCCACGAGCGCGGCGATGTCGGCGGCGAGCGTGAGTATGAAGAGGTGGCCGCAGTCGACCAGCTGCAAGCGCGAGTTCGGGATCTGCCGCGCGATGATCTGGGCGTTGATCGGCGGCACGATCGGGTCGTCCTTGCCGGCGATCACCAGCGTGGGCTGCTTCAGCGTGTGCAGCCAAGGCAGACTGCTCCAGCCCATGAGCGCCATCATCTGGTACATCATCGCGCCCATGGCGCCGCTCGCACCGCCGCCCATCATGTGGTGGCTGATCTTGCCGATGGCGTCGGGATCCGTGCGGAGCCGCCCGCCGTACATGCGCATCGCGTTCCGGGCGACGTAGTCCTTCTGCAGGAAGCGCATCGGGTTCATCATCGTCATCATGGTCATCGGATTGCCTGGGACCATGGTCATCGCGCCCGGAGCCGTCGCGCCGAGGATGAGACGACGGCACTGCTGCGGGCAGGTGTGCGCGAACTCTTGCGCCAGAGCCCCGCCCCACGACACGCCGAAGACGTCGGCTTGATCGTAGCCGTAATGGCCGATGAGGTCGGCCATCGTCCGGCTCATGTCCGAGAGGCGGAACGGTCGCGTCGGCCGGGGCGAGCCGCCCACGCCCGGGATGTCGAACAGGATGACGCCGATCTCCGGATTGAGGACGTCCGTGAATCCCTGCAAGGCCTCCAGCTTGGCGCCGATGCCGTTCAGCACGACCAACGGCGTACGGTCGCCCGAGCCGTCGCGAACCGCGGTGCGGAGCTCGACGCCCCCGGCTGACACGGTTTCGACGCGCAGCGACTTGTCGAGGGGCTTCTTCTTGGCGACGGCCATCATGTGCCGGGTCCTCATTCGAAGACGTAGTTGCCCGGCGCATCGCCGAGCGGCGGGTGAGCGGCGCTGCCGAGGGCGGGGCTCGCCTTCTGCAGCTTGCCCGAGCGCTGCGTGATCCAGTCCCGCCAGTGCAGCCACCAGCTGCCCTGGCGCTCCTCGGCACCCTCGAGCCACGCCTCGGGGTTGTCCGGTTGCTTCGGGTTGACGAAGAACTTCGCCTTCGGGTTGGACGGCGACGAGATCATGCTTTGGATGTGGCCGCCGTCGCTCACCACGAACTCGCGCTTGCCGCGCGTGAGCCGCGACGACGCGTAGCACGCACGCCACGGCGTGATGTGGTCGGCGAGTCCCGCGAGCCAGAACTGGTCGCACTTCACCGCCTCGAGACTCACGGGCTTCCCGCGCACCTTCATCTCGCCGCGCACCAGCGAGTTGTTCTGCACCAGGTCGAGCAGCTCGACGTGGAAGCCGGCGGTCATGCGCGCCGTATCGGCGTTCCAGGCGAGCACGTCGAAGGTCGGCGGGTCGTTGCCGAGCAGGTAGTTGTTGACCCAATAGTTCCAGACGAGGTCGTTCGGCCGCAGGAACGCGAAGATGCGGCCCATCTCGCCGCCTTCCATGAGGCCCTTCATGCGCGAGTTGGTGCGTGCCATCTCGATCGTCTCGGGCGTGGCGAGCACGCCGAGCTGGGTCTCGACGCTGGTGTCGAGCATGGTGACCATCAGCGTCGCGGCGTGCACCTTGCGCTCGCCGCGCTGCGCGAGATCCGCGAGGAGCGCCGCGACCTCGATCCCGGCGACGCAGCCGCCCTCAAGGTTCACGTCCGGCGAGCCGGTGATCTCGCGCACGACGTCGATCGCCTCCTCGATGCCGGCAAGGTAGGTGTCGAAGTTCCAGTCGCGATGCTCGGGGCCGGGGTTGCGCCAGCTGATGGTGAATGTCTGCAGGCCCGACTCGACCGCGAAGCGGATCAGGCTCTTCTTCGGCGACAGGTCGTAGAAGTAGTACTTGTTGATCTGCGGCGGCACCATGAGGAAGGGCCGCGCCCGTACATCCTCGGTAGACGGAACGTACTGGATCAGCTCGAAGACCTCGCTGCGGTGCACCACCTTGCCCGGCGTGGTCGCCATGTCCTTGCCGACCTTCAGGACATCGCGCTTGACCATGGAAGGCATGCCCTGGTTGTGGATCAGGTCATCCACCAGGTTCTGCAGGCCGCGGATGGCGCTCTTCCCGCCCGTCTCCAGGTAGCGTTTCAGCGCGACCGGATTGCTCGGCCAGTTGCTCGGGGCGAGCGCCTCCGTGACGAGCGAGGTCATGAAGCGGATGCGCTCCGCCTCCTTGTGGTCGACCGGCAGCCCGTCCACCCACTGGTTCAGCCCGTCGCGGAGCGACAGGTACGTCTGCATCGCGAGCTTGTAGGCAGGGTTCTCACGCCAGGTCGGGTCGTCGAAGCGGTGGTCGTCATGGCCCGGAGCGACGTCCGAAGCACCGGTGAAAATCTTGAACTGCTCGGTCCAGAACCTGTTGATGTTCTCGAGCGCAACGTCCGGGCGCTGGAACATCAGCTGCACCATCTTCTGGGTCGTCGCAGCGAGATCGTTGAACTGCATGCCGATGAACGGCTGGGCACCGCCGATGCTGTCGGCGTGCGGCGGGGCGTCGGGATGCGCGTCGTCGTGGGCCCCCGCAGGCCGCCTCACCGTCCCGGGATTCATGACCGCGTCCAGGATCTGCTGCGCCGCAGCTTGATTGCTGCGCAGCGCGTCGAGGACTCGTTTGCTGAAGACGTCGTCCATCCTGGCCTCTTTTCGCATCGAGTCTTACCGGGCGTCGGGCAGACAGGGCCGCCGTCCGCCGGGCAGGACAGTGTGCGCCAGATCGAACGCGCTGTGGCGCCATTGCAAGACTTGCGAGGGGCGCGCAGTCATCACGAGACGAGCGCCAGCGACTCGGCCGTGAGCGCGGGCTTCTCCTCGCCCTCGATCTCGAAGGTGTTCTGCGTGCGCAGCAGGAGTCGCCCCTTGCCGCGGTCCTCGACCTCCAGCAGCGTCACGCGCATCCGTATTCTCGCGCCGGCCTTCACCGGGGCGAGGAAGCGCAGCTTGTCCATGCCGAAGTTGATCGCCTGCTTCGCATCGTGCGGGATCACGCCGATCTCGCCCTGCAGGGGCGCGAGCATCGCCAGCGTCAGGTAACCGTGGGCGATGGTGCCGCCGAAGGGGCTCTCGCGCCTCGCCCGCTCGACATCGACGTGGATCCACTGGTGGTCGTCGGTGCAGTGCGCGAAGGCGTTGATGCGATCCTGGTCGATCGACCGCCAGCCCGACACGCCCAGCTCGCGGCCGACGAACTCGCGCAGCGTGGCTATCGTGTAGCCGGGAATCGCCATCGATCGCTCCTCCAGTCGTTGTTCCAGCTTGTCCTTCGCTGCGAGCCGGCGCCGCGTCCCGCTTCTCGTTCCTTCAACCTGGCGTTCGCGACACCTCGTCCTTGAACGTCTCGCGCAGCTTCGTCTTCAGGAACTTGCCGGTGGACGAGCGCGGCAGTGCATCGACGAAGGCGAAATCGTCGGGGATCTGCCACTTGGCGAACCTGGGAGCGAGGAAGTCGCGCAGCTCGGCCGCGCTCAGCTCCTTACCCGGCCGCTTCACGACTACGGCGAGCGGCCGCTCGTCCCATTTGGGATGGCGGATCGCGATGACCGCGGCCTCGGCAACGGCCGGGTGGCCCATGATCGCGTTCTCCAGCTCGACCGAGCTGATCCACTCGCCGCCCGACTTGATGAGGTCCTTGGTGCGGTCCGAGATCCGCATGTAGCCCTCGGGATCGATCGTGCCGACGTCGCCGGTGCGGAACCAGCCGTCGGCGGTGAGCTTCTCCGGGTCGGGCGGCAGATTGTGGTAGCCGCCCGTGACGATGGGCCCGCGTACCTGGAGCTCGCCGACGGACTGTCCGTCCCACGGCTGCGACTGGCCCTCGGCCTGGATGCGCAGTTCCATCAGCGGGATGGGCAGGCCCTGCCGCGCGCGGATCTCGTACTGCTTCTCCGCGGGCAACGTCGTGTGCTCGGGCTTCAGCCAGGAAAGCGTGCCGACCGGGCAGAGCTCGGTCATGCCCCAGCCGTGCTTGATCGCGAGGTTGTGGCGTTCGAAGCCGGCGATGAGCGAAGGCGGCGCGGCCGACCCGCCGACCATCATGCGCATCCCCTTGCGCAACTTCCAGCGCTCCGGGGCGCAGTCGAGGGCCTGCAGGATCGACATCCAGATGGTCGGCACGCCGAGCGCCAGCGTCACGTCCTCGCTCTGCATCAGGTCGAGCAGGTCCTCGGCGCCCATGTGCGGGCCCGGAAAGGCGAGCTTCGATCCCACCATCGCAGCGGCAAACGGGACGCCCCAGGAGTTGACGTGGAACATCGGCGTTACGGCGAGGATGGAGTCGTGAACCGAGAGGTCGAGGCAGTCGGGCAGAGAAATCGAAAGCGCGTGCAGCACCGTCGACCGGTGCGAGTGCACGACCCCCTTCGGCCGGCCCGTCGTACCCGACGTGTAGCACATGCCGCAGGCGGCGTTCTCCTCCAGATCCGGATAGCGGTAGTCGCCGGCGTCGACGTCGATGAAGCGCTCGTAGCTCTCGTACGGCGCGGCGACCGGCGCGCCGGAGATCGGCGCCACGATCACGCGACCGACGTCGGTGCGGCTGCGCACCTGCTCGAGCAGCGGCAGCAGCACGTCATCGACGATGACGATGCGGTCGCCGGCGTCACGGATGATGTAGGCAATGTCGTCGGGCGAAAGCCGCAGGTTCAGCGTGTGCAGGACCGCGCCGGCTGCCGGGATGCCGAAGTACGCCTCGAGATGCCAGGCGTGGTTCCACATCAGGGTGGCGACGGCGTCGCCCGGCTTGACGCCGGCTCCCACGAGCGCGGCCGCTAGCTGGCGCGCGCGCCGGTGCAGGCCGGCGTAGGTTGTACGATGAAGGGACTTGTCCGGGAGGCGCGAAACGATCTCTCGATCGCCGAAGAACTGCCTCCCGCGCTCGAGCAGGTGGTTCACGCTCAGCGGAACCTGCATCATCGTGGAACGCATGCTTCGCCTCGTCGACAGCCGGTGGGATTCGGTCGCAGAGCGCGCTCGCGGGGAGCGGAACGACTCTGTCCCCGAGCGGCGGAATCTACGTTCGCGCGCTCCTGCATGTCAATATGCTTGACGAAATATTCGTCAAGGGCCTTGACGATCATCAAGAGCGCGAGCGACAAGGCCGTGTCGCGCCGCAGCATGCGCGACCGAAGCGCTCGAGTGCTACCAGTCGCGTGCGAGGATGCGGCGCAGTGCAGCGAAATCGCGTGGCCCGAGGCGGCGCTCGAGCTCGGCCTCGATGCTCTTCACCGACTGGCTGGCGGTGCGGACCATCGTCAGGCCCTTGTCGGTGAAGCGCACCTTTCGCACCCGCGCATCGCTCGGATCCTCCACCAGTTCGAGGATGCCGCGGCGACACGCCTCGGCGACGGTCTGGTGCACCGCCTGCCTGCTCACTGCGAGGCGCCGCGCCAGCTCCGACATGCTCACCGGCTTGCGCGGCATGTGCGTGAAGAGCCGGTGCATGGCCGGCGTCACGAAGCCGTACCCGAAGCGGGGCGCCGACCTTAGGATTCGCTCCTCCAACCAGTTGGAGCGCTTGAGCAGTAGCTGCCTGAGGGTCTGCGCGGACAGGTCTTCGGCTTCCGCCTGGCGTGGCCCGGGCGCGGGTCCAGGCGCCCGCCGCCGCCGCGCCGTGGCGGGAGAACGGTCTTCCAGATCGTCAAGCACCTTGACAGTCTCCCGTGCGCTCGTCTACCTTCGATGCAGAGGGACGCGCCGGGCGCGGCGGGGTCCGAACGCGTCTCCACTGGACGCAGACACTTCCGGGTCCAAGCCTCCCGGCCCCGCGCGCTCCGCCGGCCGCGCGCGCTCCTCCGAGAGCCGCTCGGCGCGCGACGGCAGCGAGATCGCGGGTGCGGCATTCATTTCAGCGAGAGGAACGAAATGATCAACTACGGCGTCGATCGGGACGGTATCGCGACCGTCGAGTGGGACATGCAGGACCGCTCCGAGAACGTGCTCAACGACGCGTCGGTGGAGGCGTTTGCGGCGGCAGTGAACCGGGCGCTGGGCGATCCCGCGGTGAAGGGTCTGCTCATCGCCTCGGCCAAGAAGGGGTTCATCGCGGGCACCGACCTCGAGCGGGTGCTCAGGGCCTCCGAGGCGGAGCATGTCTACAGCCGGATGCTGGAGTGGCACAAGCTTCTGCGTCACATGGAAACGGCCGGCAAACCCGTGGCCGCCGCCCTCAATGGTACGGCGCTTGGCGGCGGGCTGGAACTGGCGCTCGCATGCCATTATCGGGTCGCCGGCGACGATCCCAAGGCGGGTTTCGGTTTTCCGGAGGTCAGCCTCGGCCTGCTGCCCGGCGGGGGCGGCACGCAGCGGCTCCCGCGGCTCATCGGCCTTGACGCCGCCGCGCCGTTGCTCACCGAGGGCAAGCGGCTGAAGCCGAAGGACGCGCTGAAGGTGGGCCTCATCGACGCGGTGGTTCCGGCCGGCGAGGAACGCGCGGCGGCGCGCGCCTGGCTGCTGGGCGAAGGTCAGGGGGCGGCACGGCAACCGTGGGATCAGGAGGGATATCGGGTCCCCGGCGAGGGGAGCGTGTCGCGCGAAGCGCATCCTCCGCACAGCGTGCATCATCGCATCCTCGTGTGCCTCGAGGAAGGCGCGCTCGCCGACCTGGAGACAGCGCTCGACATCGAGGCGCGCCACTTCGCCAACCTCGTGGTTAGCAGCGAAGCGAAGAACATGGTGCGCACGCTGCACTTTGCCATGAACGAGGCGAACAGCCTCGGTGCGCGGCCGGCCGGGATTCCGCATCAGAAGTTCCATCGCATGGGCATGCTTGGGGCGGGCATGATGGGCTCAGGCATCGCTTACGCAGCGGCAAGCGCCGGGGTCGAGGTCGTTCTGCTCGACGTCGCGAAGCAGGCCGCGGAGCGCGGGCGCGACTACGCACGGAAGCTGCTGGCAAAGCTCGCGGAGAAGGGGCGCATGGCGCCGGACACGATGGAAGCGATCCTCGCGCGCATCCACCCGACCGACGACTTCGCCGCCCTCGCCGACTGCGAGATCGTGGTCGAGGGCGTGTTCGAGGACCGCGCGGTCAAGGCCGAGGTCACGCGCAAGGCCGAGGCGTTCCTGCGCCCCGACGCGATCTTCGCCTCGAACACATCGACGCTGCCGATCACCGGGCTCGCGCGCGCCAGCGCCCGACCCGAGAACTTCATCGGGCTGCACTTCTTCTCGCCGGCCGAGCGCATGCCGCTGGTCGAGGTCATACGCGGCGAGCGTACTTCGGATGCCACGCTTGCACGCGCCATGGACTTCGTGAAGGCCCTCGGAAAAACGCCGGTCGTGGTGCATGATGGCCGCGGCTTCTATACCAGCCGGGTGCTCCGAGCCTATCTCTCCGAGGCGGCATCGCTGCTCGAGGAGGGCGTGGCGCCGGAAACCATCGAGAACGGAAGCCTGATCGCCGGGATGCCGATCGGGCCGCTCGCGTTGCTCGATGACGTGTCGCTCGAACTGATGGTGAAGTTCGCCAAGCAGGACCAGGCGGACCTCGGGACGGGGTACCGGGAAAGTGCGCTCGACCGAGTCGCGACGCTCATGGTCGAGAAACTGGGCCGGCCGGGCCGCAAGGGCGGGAAGGGCTTCTACGACTACCCGGCCGACGGCAAGAAGCGACTCTGGGCAGGGCTTGCCGAACAGTTCCCGCTGCGGCGCGAACAGCCGAGCGCCGAGGACGTGGCCGAACGGCTGCTTTTGATCCAGTCCGTGGAGACGGCGAGGTGCATGGAGGAGGGCGTCGTGCGCCGTCCGCAGGACGCCGACATCGGCGCCGTCCTCGGGTGGGGCTACCCGAGCCTGCGCGGTGGTCCGATCGGCTGGATCCACACCCTGGGCGTGCCCGAGTTCGTCGCGGCATGCCAACGCCTGTCTGAGACTGCCGGACCCCGGTTCGTGCCGCCGGCGATGCTGACGCGCATGGCGCAGCGAGGCGAGGCGTTCTACCACCTGTAGCGGGTGTGCCGCGCGTCCCATGCGACCATTCGTACTACGATCCGCGCATGGCGAACAGGGGCGTGAGGCAGCCGGACCGACGCGCTGAAGCAGGCAGGGACGCAGTTGGTGATCGTCGTGCTCCGCGCACGACGTGGGTCAGGCCGGCGCGACAGCGGTTCCCCGCGCGCCAGGAACCCGGGTGCCCGGGCCGAACCGGAGTGAACCGGAGTCGGCGCATGCGGGGCTGCTTCTTGTGCTGGGCCGGTTCTAGCGCGAGGCGTGCCGTTGCCGACGCCCGCGACCGGGATCGCTAG
>Ga0114939_10001596_pt1 | contig 17733 bp, 13 predicted proteins | sample AshMeaCrysSpring_FD_87196 | JGI IMG/M metagenome (GOLD analysis project Ga0114939, IMG submission 87196) | Groundwater microbial communities from Big Spring, Nevada to study Microbial Dark Matter (Phase II) - Ash Meadows Crystal Spring | ecosystem: Environmental > Aquatic > Deep subsurface >...
CTCTTCCCACAGACCGACGGTTGCCGTCAGTTCGCTCTCCAGGCACTCGCTGGCATCGCGATTGCCGGCCCCCCACTCCATGTCGGCCACAAAAGGGCCGGCCCAAAGGGTTTGCCAGGAGGATGCGCGCTCGCCGTTGTAGTTGGTGCCGACTCCTTCGAATTAGCGGCCTTCGACTTCAATCTGGGTGTCGTCAAAAAACACCTCCAGCTTGCCGTCGCGCCGCACCCGGGCGGGGTTGGCTTTTTTCAGAGCCCAGGCAACGAACTCGAGCACCACGCCCCAGAAAGCGCGCAGGCTGTGGAGGTTTTGCGCGCGCAGCCAGTTGCCGATGGTGGTCTCCTCCGCCCAGCGATCCATACAGAGCAATTTGCCCAGGATCGGGTCGGCCGCCAGGCGTCCGACGTCGCTGAGGCTGGTGCCGCCCGAGCAAAAACTGAAAACGATCTGTGCGATGATGGCCTCCGGGGAAAAGCTGCGGGAATTGTCTTTGCGGGGATCGATGAGCTGGCAGGCGGCGAGTTTTTCCCAGAGGCCGAAATCTTTGGCCTGGGCATCGACGAGGAGCTGGCCGCCGTGGGATGTGGCACATTTGGCTTCTTCGAGGATTTTGTCGGTATGGGAGGCTTTTTTGCGGAAAAAAGCGGGCATCAATTAAATAAACCATTGTGGTTTAAAAATGCCGGCCCATAATCACTGCTTTTGCATTATTTCTCTCCTGAGCACTAGGATTGGGGTTTTGAATCGACCCTCTACTCCCCGGGATCGTCTTTTGCGGAGACCGCGCGGGCGAAGCCGCGGAGGAGGTGGCCGAGGCCCCAACATGCCGGGGATGGTAGCGGCGAGGGTGAGGATGATCGAGGCGGCATTGGCCTGGAGGTTATGCTGGAAGAGGCAGTGGATGCGCGCGTCCGAACGGGCGTGGGTCAGAGCTTGTTGATGGAGGAACTGTGCCGGGAGGATTTCCGGGCGTGGCGGATGGGGTCGGGGAGGTAGCGGAGGAGGGCCGCGCCGGCGAGGAAGAGCAAGGTGGAGGCGAGGAAGGCGGGCCATTTGACGGCGTTGTCGCCTTCCAGGGATTCGTTGAGGGCTGCGGTGAGGAGCCACACCTGCATGGTGATCACGAGGACGAGCACGCAGATGATGCCGAGCGAGAGCGTGTTGGTCTTGGAAGGATGGGCCTGATTCCGGGCGTCACGTTGGGAGTTCATGAGGCTTTCTCCTCCGGTTCGCGGACATAGACATCCCCGCCCCGGATCACGACCTCGAGGTGCGGGAGCGGGCGTGGCGGAGGGCCGGCGAGGACGTTGCCGGTGTTGGCGTCGAAGTAGCCGTGGTGGCACGGACATTCGATTTTATTTTTGTCAGGGGAATAATACACCGCGCAGGCGAGGTGGGTGCATTTTTGTTCGTAGGCGCGGAAGGTTCCGTCGGTGAGGCGGATGAGGATGAACGGGATTTTGGAACCTTCGAGTTGGAACGGGTGGGTGGCGCCCACCGCGACGTCGTCCACTTTGCAGACAAAGCGTTCGCCTTCAAATGTGAACGGGGGAAAGATTTTGTCTTTGACGGCGACCCATCCGCTGCCGACGGCCATTCCGCCCGAAACCAAGCAGAGGAACTTGGCGAACTCGCGGCGGGTGACGTGTTCGGCTTCGGTGCGCTCGATCGGGAAATCGACTTCGGCGGGCGTGCGTGGCGGGAGTGGAGTGGTCATAATATTATGCCTCCACCACCAACTCCGTGGCGCCCTTCGGCATCATGATATTCACGCGGGTTTTCACGGTCTCCTTTCCAAATCTGAATGTATTGACCGGGGTGCTCTGGGGGCGTTTGCGGCTCATTTCCTCGCGGGTGCCGTAGAAGAGTGCTCCGCTGGGGCAGACGGTGGCGCACATGGGGCGTTTGCCCGCGCTGGTGCGGTCGTAGCACATATTGCACTTCATCATGAGGTCCATGGGCTCGATTTTTCTGGGAACTCCGAACGGGCAGGCATTGACGCAATTCGAACAGGCGATGCATCGCGCGGTATTCGCGCTGTGGACGACTCCGAATTCATCCTTCTCGATGGCGACGGCCGGGCAGACGCGTGCGCAAGCGGGGTCCTCGCAGTGCATGCAGACCTGCACGGATGTCTGGGGACTGAGGAAGCGGTCCACGTAATCGACGTGGATCATGGGGAGTTGGCCGTTGGTCTCGCACTCGGCGCACGCCATCTCGCAGGCGTGGCAGCCGATGCAGCGCTGCGGGTCGAGGAAAAATTCCTGATCGGTGCGGAAGATGGTCGTGGTCATTCGGGGGTCATACGCTTGCCCAGGCTTTGCTATCGGCGGGCAACGGGGCGGATCGGCCGGTGGGTTCGAGTTTGCAGGCGCACACTTTGAATTCGGGGATTTTCGAGACCGGGTCGAGGTGACCCGAGGTGAGTTGGTTGGCGGATTTTTTGCCCGGCCAGTGGTAGGGGATGAAGACGGTGTCCTCGCGGATGGTCTCGACAAGCTGCGCGGGGAATTCGGCGGCTCCGCGACGGGTCGAGACGCGCACGATTTCGCGGTCGTGGATATTGAGTTCTTTGGCGAGCTTCGGGTGGATTTCGAGGAGCGGCTCGGGGTATTGGTTAACGAGTTTGCCGATGCGGCGGGTTTGGGTGCCGCTGAGGTATTGGGAGACGACGCGGCCGGTGGTGAGGATGACCGGGTAGTCGGCGTCGGTGATTTCGCCCGGGTCCCGATAGGGGATCCCATGGAAGTGGGCGCGGCCGTCGGGCGTCTTGAATTTCCGGTCCTCCCACAGGCGCGGGGTGCCGGGGTGGTCCTCCGACGGGCACGGCCAGAAGACGCCCATGTTGTCCTCGATTTTTTTGTAGGTGATGCCGAAGTAATCGGCGGTGCCACCCTTGCTGGCGACGCGGAGTTCGTTGAAAATTTCCTCCGACGAATCGTAGGTGAAGAATTTTTTTGCCCCGAGGCGGTCGGCGAGATCGAGGAGGATCGCGGTGTCGCTGCGGGATTCGCCCGGCGGGTTGACGCATTTGCGGATGCGGGTGACGCGGCCTTCGGCGGTGGTCACCGTGCCCTCTTCCTCCTCGTGCAGCGAACCGGGGAGGATGATATCGGCATGACGGGCGGTCTCGTTGAGGAAGAAGTCGATGGCCGCGTAGAACTCGAGTTTGTCGAGCGCTTCGCGAATCATGTTGTTGTTGGGGAGGGAGACGAGCGGGTTGAAGCAAATGCTGAGCAGGCCTTTGATCTCACCCCGGTGGATGGCTTCCATGATTTCGTAGGCCGTGAGGCCTTTGCCGGGGAGGTCCTTTTCGTCGATGCCCCAGACCGAGCTGATGTATTTGCGGTGCTCGGGATTCTCGATATCGCGGTTGCCGGGGAGTTGGTCGCATTTGTGGCCGTGCTCGCGGCCGCCCTGCCCGTTGCCCTGCCCGGTGATCGTGGCGTATCCGCAGAACGGCTTGCCGATGCGGCCGGTGGCGAGGACGAGATTGATACAGGCGAGCACGTTTTCGACGCCTTTGCACTGGTGTTCGATGCCGCGGGCGTGCAGAAGGAAGCTGGTTTTGGCCGGTCCCCACCAACGGGCGGCCAGCTCGATTTTTTCGGCCCGGATGCCGGTGGTTCGCTCGGCCCAGCCGAGGTCGTAATCTTTTACCGCTTCCTTGGCCTTTTCAAAATCGGTCGTGTGGTTGGCGATGAAGTCGAGGTCGAGCCAGTCGTGCTTGATGAGCTGGTGGAGGATCGCGCCGTAGAGCGCGGAGTCGCGGCCCGGCCGGATGGGCAGGTGGAGGTCGGCGGTGCGGGCAATCGGGGTCAGGCGGGGATCGACGACGATGAGTTTGGCACCGTTGTCGCGGGCCTGCCAGATCCAGTGCGTGAGCGTGGGAAAGGTTTCACTCACATTGGTCCCGCAAATCATGATCACTTCGGCACCCGCGAGGTCCGAGTAGTTGTTCGATCCGCGGTCGAGGCCGAAGGCTTTCTTGTTGCCGGCTCCCGCGCTCACCATGCAGAGGCGGCCGTTGTAGTCGAGGTTGCGCGTCTTGAGCGCGACACGCGCGAACTTGCCGACAAGGTAGCTTTTCTCATTGGTGAGAGAAACTCCGGAGAGCATCGCGAAGGCATCGGGTCCGTGCGCGGACTGGATCCGCCGGATTTCCGAGACGACGCGATCCATGGCGGCTTCCCAGCCGATTTTCTCGAACCCCTTGCCGCCCACGCGCACGATCGGATGCAGAAGGCGGTCGGGGTGCTCGTTCTGCATGTAGCGCTGGACACCTTTCGGACAGAGGCGTCCCTCGTTGAACGGGAATTCCTCCCATGGCTCGAAGCCGACGACGCGGTCGTCTTTGACGAGGAGCTTGATGCCGCACTGCATGCCGCAAAAACAACAATGCGTCTTGACCACAGCATCGGGCTCGTCACGGCCCCGGACACCCTCGGGGTTGGGGAAATTCAGGCTCGGCCCGAATCGGGCGATGATTTCTTCGGCGGGGACGGGAAGCGTGGCCATAGATAATTATCCGAAATACCTCCCGGACTCCTGCCGGGCTTTGAGGTGGGCTTTGGCGAGGAGGGCGCGTTTGCCCTGCGGGCTGAAATCGAGGTGGGAGGAACCGTCGGACCGCCGGAAGTCGAAGCCGAGCTGCGCGGTCACTTCCTTCAAGTCATCGACCTGGAGCTGGGATGTGAACGCTTCTTTCGTGTGCGGGCAAATGGCCTGCGGACCCTCGGCCCCCGCTTTGCGGTAGATAGCGATGCCGAGCTGGGCGGGCCGCTGGATGATGTGGAAAAACTTTCCGAAGGGCATCCAGATCAAGAAGAGGATGACCGTGATCGCATGCGTGATCGCCATGAATTGGTGGGCTTTGCCCTCCATGAATTTGTAGTCGAGGCTGATGCCGAGCCCGGTGAGCGAGATCGCCAGAAGGAGGAGCAGCGGTAGCCAGTCACCCTCGAAGGTTTGCACCGCGATCTGACCCGCATGCGTCATCCGCCGCCGCATGAGCAACATGACGCCCGCGATCACGAGGATCGCCGACCAGTTCAGCGCGTTGAAGATGAGTGTGGCAATCCAGGTGTGGAGCGGGAACTCCATCGTCTTGAAGCCGAAGGTGTAGATTTCGTAAGTGTCGATCCCGCCCGGTTTGAGTCCGAAGTGGATCCATCCGAACACCAGCGGAAAGGTCACACCAAAAGCCAGCACACAGCCCCATGCCATCAGCATGTGCCCGCGCCCGAGATCTTTTCCCCGCCGCTGAATGAATCGCTGACCCAGAAAGTTGATCACGAAGTGGCTCATCAATTCCCATCCGTAAATGAAGGCTTTGCCGGAGAAAAAGAGCTGCCAACCGCGCAAAAAATATCGCCACGTCGGAGCCCGCTGAAGCCAGACCGTGTAGCGGTAAACCACCCCGAAGCACGCGAAAATACACGCGAACATGTAGGCCACCAGCGCCGGGTCGAAATTCCCCAGATTGCGCGATCCAACAAAGATCGCCCCGACAAGGGCCAGCGTCGCCGCAAGAGCGGCGCCAAGAGCGGGGAGATTCAGCGTGCCGAACATGGGCTAACGGGATTTGGTTTTGCGGCCGATTTTTCCCCGCACCCGGCTCTTTCCAACAAAAACTGCCAACGTGGTCTTTTGCATAAACAGCCGGTTCTTGTCGATCATCCCCAGAATCGTGTCGTGGAGGGGGCAGGGATCGCCATTGCCACACCAGCCATGACCAAACGGACAAAGACTCGGCGGTTCGATCTGCTCGAACAGCGAGGCGATATCCAAAAGGCAGATCGCGGAAGGCTTCTTGGCCAGGGTATATCCCCCACCCGGTCCCGGTTGGCCGCTCACCAAGCCCGCCGCCGCCAACTGGGTGAGCAACTTCGCGGTCAGCGCTTTGGATATACCCCGGTTTTCGGCGATCTCTCCGGAACCCGCCCGGCGGGCCGCATCCTCGGCCAGGTAACTCATCACAGCGATCGCGTTGGAGGAAGTTTTGCCGTAAATAAACATAGTCCGCCCTTTTCATCGGAAGGCCCCGATATATCAAGACAAAAGATTCTGTTTTCCATATTTAGGAGGCGGCCGCATTATCTCATTTCAAGGGCCTGTCCCTTGTTTCTAAGACCCCGTAAAATCCGGAACAAGCGATGAATCCGGACTCTCATGCGGGAACCTCGCGGCTCTCGAAAAATGCCCGGGCCGCCGGGAAGAGGACGGCATTTTCCAGATGGATGTGGGTGTGGAGGTCCGCCTCAAGGTCGGCAAGGCCGGCGAAGAGGGCCCGGTAGGTATTGCAGGCTTCGGGCGGCGGAGTGAAGCCGTTTGTCAACTCGCGGAGCTTCGCCAGCGCGGCTCCGGCGTCATCGTGCTCGTGAATCATGCAGGTGATCGGGCCGTCGAGCGGCATCGGCGCGGGGTGGCCGGACGCGATGGATCGGATGGCGGGAAAGAGAATCTGTTCCTCCTTCATGATGTGGGACTCCAATTCCTGCTGCAGGCCGCTGAAGGTATCGAACACTTCCACGAGGCTCGGGGTATGGCCGCCGTGAACGCGGGCCACCCGCTGGCTCATCGCAAAGAGACGCGGAAGCTCGCCCCGCAGAAATCCATGGTGCTTCTGCTCGATGTAGTCCGCCAGTGCCGCCGGCGCGAGTCCGGCGGGATTCGCGGCTTCCGGCGCGCCGTCGGCCGCCCCGGCTTCGAGTTGCTCGATGACCCGGTCCAGCGGAACGCCTTTGCCGTCGCAGGCCTGTCGCAGGGTCTTTCCCCCCTGACAGCAAAAATCGATCTTGAAGGACTGGAACACGCGGGAACGGCCGGGCCGCTCGGCGACCAACTCGCCGACCGTGCGGTCGGGAAGAGGTGTGCCTTCGGGTGAGAGAATTTTGGGTTTGTGACTCATGAAGGCCCCACATTCCGACAGGCCCCGCGCGATAACAAGAAAAAAAGATTTTGGTTTCTTTTTTTACTTGCCCGCGACTTGGTTTCCGGCAAATTTCCGTCATGGCAATTTTACCCGGTTTTAGCGAGCGGCCGATGATCGTGATCTGGGAACTGACGCGGGCGTGCGCGCTGGCGTGCCGCCACTGCCGGGCCGAAGCGGCCCCGTGCGCGGATCCGCGGGAGTTGGGTCCGGAAGAATCGATGGCGCTGGTCGGGCAGATCGCGCGGGCGCGGCCGTCTGTGTTTGTTTTGACCGGAGGGGACCCGATGGAGCGCGGGGATTTGATCGAAATCGTTACCGAGGCGACCGGTCACGGGCTCCGGGTGGCGTTGAGTCCGAGCGCGACGCCGCGGTTTCTGGCGGCCGATTTGGGGGCATTGCGCGAGGCGGGCGTGCGGCGGATCTCGATGAGCATCGACGGGGCGACGCGGGAGGCGCACGATGCCTTCCGCGGGGTCGCGGGCACGTGGGACTGGACGATGGAGGCGGTGCGGAAGATCCGGGATGCGGGAATCGAGTTGCAGATCAACACGACATTCACGAGGCAGAACCTTTACCAACTCGACTCATTCGTGGCGCTGCTGCGGGAACTGGACCCCGTGCTGTGGAGTGTTTTTCAATTGGTTCCCACCGGGAGAGCACAGACGGCCGATCTGCTCACCGGAGAGGAAATGGAGGGCCTCTTCGAGAGGCTTTGGGAAATTGCGCGGGAGGTTCCCTTCGACATCAAGACAACCGAGGGCCAGCACTTCCGCCGGGTGGTGGCGCAGCGCAACAAGGCGGCGGGAATCCGGTCGCCGCAGCCGCCCGCGGGTATCAACGACGGGAGGGGCTTTGTTTTTGTCTCCCACACCGGCGAGGTCTATCCGAGCGGGTTTCTTCCATTTTCCGCCGGCAACGTCCGGGACGGCGAACTGCTCGACTTCTACCGCGACTCGCCGGTTTTCCGTGCCCTTCGCGACGAGGACGGCTTCGCCGGCAAATGCGGCTACTGTGAATATCGCAAATTGTGCGGCGGCTCGCGGGCGCGTGCCTACGCCATGACCGGCGACTATCTGGCTTCCGAGCCGCTCTGCACCTATCAACCCGCAAGACAACCATGCTCAATCTGACCCGACTTCTCTGCGACGTTCCGCAATCCGCCGATGCCCTCCGTTACGGCCGGGGAGATGGCGCCCCGCGATCGGCCTCGGAGCGGAAGCCGGTTGTTGTGTGGAATATCACGCGGCGCTGCAACCTCAAGTGCCTGCATTGTTACTCCGACTCCGACGCACGTTCGTATCCCGGCGAGCTAACCTGGGAGCAAATGGAAGACGTCGTGGACGACCTTGCGGGATTCGGAATCCCGGCGCTTCTTTTTTCCGGCGGCGAGCCGATGATCCATCCCCGGTTTTTCGACCTCGCGCGGATGGCGAAATCGGCCGGTTTGAGGCTCACACTTTCAACAAACGGCACCCTCATCGACGCGGAGGCCGCGCGCGTCATCCAGGGGATCGGGTTTGCGTATGTGGGGATTTCACTCGACGGGATCGGTGCCACCCACGACCACTTCCGCGGGAAATCCGGCGCATTCGACCGGGCGGTCTCCGCATTCCGCCACTGCAAAGCGGCGGGCCAGAAAGTCGGCCTGAGGCTCACACTGTCGAGGCAAACGGTCTCGGACATCGATGGGATTCTGAACTTCATCGAGGCCGAGGGCATCGACCGGGTCTGCTTTTACCATCTGGTTTACAGCGGCCGGGGTGCGGATCTGGCGCTGCTTCGGCCCGAAGAAACCCGGCACGCTTTGGACGCGATCATGGAAAAAGTCGAGGACTGGCACCGCCGGGGCGTAGCCAAGGAAGTGCTCACTGTGGACCAGCCCGCCGACGGTCCCTACCTGCTCCGCAGGCTAGAACGCACAAACCCCTCACTCGCACAGCGCGCCCGCGAACTGATCGCATGGAATGGCGGCGGCGCGCACGGATCCGGCGTCGGACTGGCCAACATCGACACCCAGGGCAACGTCCACCCCGATCAATTCTGGCAGTCCCTCACGCTGGGCAACGTGAAGACCGAAAAGTTCAGCCGGATCTGGACCGAGTCAAAGGATCCGGTATTGCTTGGTCTGCGCTCGGCTAGGCGTCCCGTCGGAGGCAAATGCGCCGACTGCGCGGACTTCGACCTGTGTGGCGGCGGCTTCCGGGTTCGCGCTTGGCAACGATTCGGAGATCCCTGGGCAGAGGATCCGGGATGTTATTTGTGAGCGAACGGTAAAAAGAGACTGTCGAAAGATCCCCTGTCGCCGGATCGGATCAACGCATGGCGGGGCGAAAAGTGGCTTCTGGAAAATCCCTGGACAGCCAGCGAAAATTCGCAAAAAATCGCATTGCAGGGCATTGGCAATGAGCGTTCTACACCAATGTCGCTAGGCCTGGCGAATTTGCCCCCACCATGAACAACGCATGGTTTCCGCTCACTCCGACCTCTATCGCCCGCCTCACCGCGTGCTGACCCTGCACCTCGGAGAAGTCCGGTCCGCCGGGTTCGTCCCCCACCCCGAGCAACGTGGACGGGTCGGCCACCACCGGCGTCAGTTCCCGCTTGCGCGTCAGAAATTCCCACGTCTCGCGCAGGCTCGTGGGCCCGAACACATCAATCCCGGAAACAAACGCCGCCTCCCGCGCGTTGGCCGCGGGCAGAACCACCGCCCGCTTCCCCCGCTGCCCGGCATTGACCTCCACCTCAACCTCAATGGCCTCCCCCCCCTGCAAGGTCGCAGAAAACAACTTCGTCAACATGCGCCGAAACCTACCGCCTCTCCCCGCCCCTTATCGATTCCCTGAAATCCGAAAAATCGGCTTCAAAGAAAACACCGGACTTCCGGCGTCAGGGCGTCGCGGACTGGGTTTTGGTTTGGGTATTGTGGGAATTCGGACCAAAAAATCAGAAATATCCTATCGTCACACACCACCGATGCCGTGCCGGCCGCCAACTCACGGTTCTTGAAATGTCTCGAGGCGCAGGAAGCGGCGGGCTGCGGCTGGGTAAGTGAGTTGGACTCGGCGCGTGTTGCCTTCGTCGAATTCGATCCAGTCGCGCGGACTGACGGGCAACCACTGGGACAGGTTCGCGGATTCCACAGGCACAACCGCGACATCATCGGCCACCGCATTTGTTGAAAATTGGAATGTGATGTCGCCTGTTGTGGGGTTGACGCCCACCGAGACCGGGTTGTCCGTCCCGGCGCGCAGAGGATCGCCGCCGGTGGCATACTCGACGAGGTTGCGCAGCCCGTCACCGTCGGGGTCGGCCTGGGGGCCGGAAAGCAGCGGCTCGGCAATCCCGGCGGCGTCGAAGTGATCATTCAGAAAGTCGGCATAGACAGATCCCGGGGTGATTGCGAAAACGGACGCGTGTCCCTGGCCGGCACAAACTTTTGCGAATGGCGGCGTCCCGGGCACGATCCCCATGGCAGTCACAAAACTGATGGAATCGGCCGGGCGCGCCAACATCTGGTTCGAGTTCGACCCGCATCCCCAAAGACGGCCCAGCGAATCGAGGGCGAAGAGGGTCGCGCTGGCTGCGGCGATGGAGACGATGTCGGAGGGCAGGCCGGGAACCTGTTTGGGAAGAAGAGAATTGGTGAGGTTGCCCTGTCCGAGCTGGCCGGACCCGCCTCCACCCCATGCCCAGACACGTCCCTGGCTGTCGAGCGCGGTGGCGAATGCCGAACCTGCGGCGACTGCGACGATGTCGGAAAGAGGCGCGGTGCCGCTTGGATTCAGGACAGTCGTTGGCACCGGTGCGGTGGTCGTTGAATTGTTGCCGATCTGCCCCGAACTGTTGAGTCCCCACGCGCGGAGAGTCCCGTCGCCGAGCCTGGCAAGCCCGAATGCCTGTCCGGCCGCAACCGCTGTAACATTGGAGAGTCCGATATTTTGCGGAGACGGGGCATTGGCAGTGGAGTTGTTGCCGAGCCGGTTGTTGGTGCCGCCGCCCCATGTGCGGACCGTCCCGTCCGCAAGACGGGCCATGACAAAATTTGACCCGCACTCGATCTGCACAACCCCCGACAGCCCGGGCACTTGTGTGGGGGCAAGCGTGTCCGCAGTGCTGGTCGAGCCGAGCCCGAGCTGTCCGCTGGTATTGGCTCCCCATGACCAGACGCTGCCGTCCGCCTTCACTGCCAGCCGGAACGAACCTCCCTGGCCGATGTCCACGACATCCTCAAGTCCCGGAACGGGCAGGAGAACTTTGCGGCCGCCCGATGTCCACAGCGGGTCCCCGAGTTGCCCGTCGGCGTTGGTGCCGAGCGTGAGCACGCGCCCGTCGCGGTCGAGTGCGATGGTTCCGGTGGACGAGCCCAGGACCTTCACAAGATTCCGGCCGACGGCGGTCGGATACAGATTCGTATCGGGCGAGAGATCCCCCGACATCGCGACCGTCGAGGGGGACTGGGATCCCCAGAACCACGCGAGGCGGCGGGTGGCCAACGCGGGGATGTTTAAAATCACATCGTCGGAACTTCGGGCCGCACCATCATCGGCGGTCAGCCGCAGAGTGTAGGTGCCCGGCGCGGTCACCCGCAGCCAGCTCCTCGACCGGTCGGCGTCCATGAAGGCCCTCACCTCTCCCGGCCCGTTCACCACGCTCCAATTAAGCGCAAGAGACGCCGGCGGGCTTGGCAGCCCGTCATCGGAAATCGTGTGCGCCACCTCGACAGTGTCATAAAAAATGGCTGTGAGGTTGGCGGTATTGATATCGGCAATCGGTGCCTGATTTCCAGTCGGATTGTAGGTTACGGACACCGTCACGTTGTCAAACGCGCGCCGGCCTCCATCGTCGGCCATCAGTTGGAAAATGTAGGTGCCGTTGGTGGGAAAGGTCACCCCGCTGACGGCGGAGGTTGACGAGGCGATCGTCGCCTGCCCGGGACCCGCCAGTTGGGACCAGCGGCAGGTCAGCGTTGGCGGAGCAGGCAGACCGTCGTCGGTTATTGACCCGATCAGACTGGCGGGCTGGCCGATGATGGCGGAGAAGTCCGCGCCGGCGTCCGGCACCGGGGGTTGGTTGGGATTTTCCCCGACGGTGATTTCCATTTCGTCCGTGGCGGTCTCCACGCCGTCCGAAACCGACCAGGCAAACCGATACACCCCGGAGCGGGAGAAGAGCACACGCGAAACGGGTGAAACCGGATCCTCGAGTTGCGCAGGAGCGGGACCGGCGACCTGGGTCCATCTGACAGAAAGGGCTGCGGGAGGTTGGGGCCGTCCGTCGTCGGAGGCCGTTCCCGCAAGTGTTGTCGATTGGCCGAGGTGGATGGTTTGGTCGGGACCGGCGTCCGCCACCGGCGCGGTATTTTCTGCGGTGCCGGGCAGGATCGTGACGGTCATCGTGTCGTTGGCGGTGAACGTGCCATCGGATGCCGCCAAGCGGAGGACATGTGTTCCGGGGGTGTCGAAGGTGGCCGGAGTCAAAGCCGCCGAGGCGTTTCCGAAGGCGACTGTCCCGGGTCCACTGATCCGCGTCCACGTGAAACTGATCGGACCGTCATCCACACCACTCCCCGAAAGCCCCACAGGGGAGGCCGTTGTGATCGCGTGCAGATCCGGCCCGGCATCCACCACCGGAGCGGCATTGCCGCCGGGTTGGGCCGTGTCTGTTGTCGCATGAACCGGGGGAGCGCAGGTTCCGTTGGCGAATTGCGGGGAAATCCGGAATCGATGCGGCCCGGTTCCGAGTCCGCCCACCGTGTGCGATGTGGCATCGGTCGGGGCCGTGGCGATTGTCGTCCAGGACGGCTCGAGGACAAATACAAAGTTGACCGCGCCGCCGAAGGAAACCCCGCCCTGACCGAGGTTGACGACACCGTCCGAGACGGTGGGGGTGCGCTTCCAAAGTTCCCATCCGGTCGTCTCGACACTATCGAGGTTTTCCGAGGCCGCCTGCTTCGTCCATCCGCCCTGGGATGTCATCCACGCGGGCGTGGCGGAACTCGGATGCAGGACCGCATAGATTGTTGTGCCGGCGGGGAGCCAGACCTGATAAAGATTCGAACTCGTCGAGTTGTTGATTTTGTCCGCATCGGCCGCGAGCAGACGAACCCCGTCGGCCAAATAGGCGGGCACCCGTGCCCAGGTATCGGCAAGGTCGTTCGCCACAGGCGCGCCGGCCCGCAGGGCATTGGCGGAAAACGGCGCATGAAGGGTCGGAGCCGTCCGGTTGCCGGTGTAGGCGCTCAAGCTTGCAGACGGCGCGCCGACAAATCTCTCGATTTTCCACCCGGTTTCGGAATTGGCAGTGTCGGCCCAGAAGACGGTTGCCTGGGACAAGGAATCGGGACGCGACCCGACGGCAAGATCGACGGAAGCCGGGGCCGCGCAGACGGCGGTGGTCAGGGGCGCAAAATCCAGGCGGTCAAAAAAGCGGGAGGTTCTCGACCGGTAAGTGAGATCAAAGTTGGCATTATTGCCGGTGACCCGCACCCGGAACCTCAACTCATGCCACCCCGCCGCAAGGCGTTCGCTTCCCTGCGCCACTTCGACCGTGCTGGGAATCACCGGCGAGATCACCTCCCGGCCGTCGATGAGGAGACCCGCCTCGACGAAACTTCCGTGAAATGCAAAATCATAAAGGCCGGCCTCCTTCGCCTCGAACCATGTCACAAACTCGACCCCCGATTTGTTGGTCGAGAAACTCGGGGTGAACATTGCGAAGTCGGCGAGGTTTTTGTAGCTCAGGCGGGTTCGGTCGGTGACGGGAACGACGATGTCCGGCGTGGAATTCCATGCGAAATTCGCGGGGGTATCGGAAAAAATGCGGGCCTGCGCCAGCACGCTCTGCGCTGGTTGGGCGGACTCAAACGCCGGGCGGTCGTTCCACGTTACGGCCACCTCCGCCGGTGCCGACCAAATTTCCCCCGCCGGTGTCATGGCGACTGCAAAAACGCGGCTGGCTCCGGCATAGCTGAGCCGCCGCGCCGGGAACTCGGCGGTTCCTCCGGCGCTCCCGAGCGTGGCGAGAACCTGTCCTCCCGAGCGGATCTGAATCGAGGTGGCCTCAAGGCCGGAAGATGGAAGCGCGCTCACCGTCACGTTGCCGCGAAAGTCGGCCGAGGCGGGCGCGGCGAGCGAAACCGACCGCCCGGAGTTGTTGACCACAACGGACAAAACCGCAAACCCCTGCGATTGAATGGCGTCTGTCATGCGCGCCACCACACGCCATTCGTGCCACCCGTCGGTCAGCGTCGAGGTGTCGATCAAGAAACCGCCCCCGGTGCGGGTCGCGGCAACCGGTTCGCCCGCACTGCCAATGGCGACTTTTCGCCCGTCAATGACGAGGTCGGTTTCCGCGGGGCCGGGACCGGTGACAGTGACGAAAACATTCACCATCCCGCTCAAGGTCGCGCTCTCCGCCGGAAAGGTGATCGCAACCCGCGGCACGCTCGCATGGGGCTGCATGAGCGGATCGCCCGCGACCATCAACTCAACGGGAGTTTTGACCGATTGGTAAACCGCCTCGGCAAATGTCGAACCGCGAAAATAATGGCTGTGCATGCGGGCGTGGGGGAATTTCTGCCAGAGCGCCGTGGGCTCGACGACCGTCCCGGTCGAGCCACAGGCCCCCCATCGCAGCCATTCGGTGAGGGCGGTCTGGCTCACATTGAGCAACTGTCCGAGGACGCCGCCATAGCTTGTGAGGTGCTCGGAAATCGCACCGGGCGCGTAAAGGTTCTCCGCACCCCCCACGTCCAGCGTCGAATATCCGGCAATCTGACCGCCGACCGCACGCGAAAAAACCGGACCCGACCCCAGCCCGCCGCGACGCCCCGTCACCATGCGGACCGCCCCGCTCACGCCGCCGTTGCCCTGGCCCTCGATCCAATACGGCAGGCCCAGCGCATCCCATTCGGGGGTGGTGACTCCGATCTGACCGGCGCGGGTCGTGCTGCGCACATCGGAATTCAGCGGCCAGTAGAGTGTCGCCTCGGGCTTGAGTCCATCCGCAGCCGCCGAGCGCTCAAGCAGTGTGAGAACTTCCTCCGGCCGCAGTCCTTTCGGGCCGGTGTGGCCGAGATGGGCGGACATCAAATATCGCTGATTGGAAAACCTTGCCGCCGAGCTGATGGCCGTCGTCGGCAGCAGGGTCCCGGAGTCGCCCGCATCCGGTCCTCGAAAAAGCCCGTTTGTTCCCGATGAAAGGGCGTCCAGGTCGGCCGCCTGCGCGGCATTGGGCGAAAATAAAATCGCCGCGCTCAGCGAACGCGCATCCGCCGATCCCGCGGTCGAGTCCGGATCGAAGACCGTGGGCGCAAGACCGGCAAAGGCCAGACCGTCGATCTGCCCGGCAAGCCCCCGGGACGCAATGTGGGCATTCACAGCCGCGAGAAACGCCCAGATCTCGCCGGTTGTCATCATGCGATCCATCGAGGTCCCGTTGGCCATCGCCTTCTTCTGCGGGAAGGCATACGGGAAGATGTGGGATTCCGGGAACTTCCTCAGACTTTGATAGTGCCTCGCGATCGCCACGGCATGGGGGTCCGAAGGATCATAGACGACAAGCCAGTTATGCGGACCTCCACCGGCACGGGCCAATCCCGCGACGGCCATGAGGATGGCAATCGCCAGGACCGCTGCGGAGCGGTGGCCGGGGGGTGTCATTGCGATCAGAGAATGATGTAAACCGGATACGGGCCCACTTCCAAAGACACCTTGCCACCTGCAGCCGGGACAGACTTCCGATTGCCGACCATATCGACAATTTCGACCGACGGCTTGTCGCAAGGAATTTCGAGTGTGGCCGGCCCGAGGGTATTCCATGCGTAAATGATTTCCTTCGATGCCGGATCTTTGTGATCGGCCTTGAGACGGTAGGCCCAGGTATTGTTCCCGCCGTCGGAAACGGCTCCCAGGATTTTGGGGTTGGGAAGCAGATCAATCATGGTCTTCGTCGCATGGGCCACGGGCCGCCAGGCGAGATCCGGACGGTTGAGAAAGCCGCCGTTGAACGCGTCGGCATCGTGCAGGTGCATGATGTGGACACGCGGCACGCCGAGGCGCATCGCCCAGATATACATGCGCGTCACGTAGGCGGCGTGCAGGTCGGGCGGGATCACATCCTGCAGGCGATCCTTAGGGGTTTCGAACTGCCCGCCATGCTTGCCGGCAAAATGCCAGCCCAGCTCGCTATACCAAATCGGCTTTGCGGCCGCCGCAGGGCCCTCGGCCGCACGGATCTGCGCAAGGGCGTTGGCGATCGAATATGTTCCCCACTTGCGCACGCGCTCGGACTCGGGCGGCGCACCCTTGTTGTAGGGATGCGTGGTGAGGATATCGAAGGAGTTCCCGATGTCCGGATTCTGCTCGAAGATATTTTTGATGAAACGGATGTCCGCCATATCGGCTCCCCCGGCGGCGAAGCCGGCCACCTTCAAATCCGGCGCGATCGACTTGCTCGTTTCAAATCCCGCCCTGAGAACCTTCGGATAAAGCGCTTCGCGAAGGGGCTCGCTATCCTTGCGGACAGGCAGGTCGTCGATCATGTAGAAAAAGTTGGGCTCGTTCCACATCTCGACCACGGCGACCGGCGACTTAAGTCCGGTGGATTTTTCAAACCCGCCTCCCGGTCCGTATTGCTTCACAAAGGCGGCCACATTCTGCTTAAAGGCCTCGATGAATGCGTCGTCGGATTCGAAATCGTTACGTTTCTTTTTGTAGTTTTCCTTGCTCGCGCCGGACTTGAGGGTGAAGAGAACCTCCACGCCATTCTCCGAAGCAAGCTTCATGGCTTCGTCCGCATTCTCCCATGGCCCGGCCAACCGCAGCGACTTGATGCCGATTTTGGCAATCTCCGCCGCCGCGCGCCGGTATTCATCGACCCAGCTGTAAACCCCGTAAACCGGGCGATCTTGTCCCGGAGCCTCCACAATACTCTGCAGGGCGGGCAGCGATTGGGGAGCCACCTTCCAGCCCCGTGCCTCGGGATCATCGGCGCGCTGGGTGAAAAATTCGGTCCGCGGGGTGTAGGCCTCCACACCCTGTTCCCCATCGGGAGGGGTGCCATCCTGTCCGAGTGCGGTCTGGACCGCCTTTTCCCAAACCTTGTCGTCGGTGCCGCTCGCCGGTTTGATCGGAAGAATGGCTTGGACCGTGCGATCCTTCCAGGCTCCCTCCGGAGACAGATACATCGTGAATATGAGAGCCGTAATGTCTTCCGGCGCTTTTGTGACAACCGCCTCGGCCACGATGCGTTCGGGTTGGGAGATTTCACGCAGGCCCTTGCTCTGACCCGCAGCGGGCGGGATCGTCACTTTGGCATCGATCTTGGGATTGAATTTCCCCTTGGCACCGAGGCAGTCGAAGCCCGCGTTGATTTTCTGGGGTGTCGGCGGGACTTTTGAAAAATCCATAACCACCGGAAACGGAACTCCCTCCTGAAAGGTCTCGGGCAGTGTCACGGTCAGGCCGTCACCCACTTTCCATTGCTTTTCACCGCCGACAGCCGGCGCCTCCTGCGAAGGGGATGTGTGAGTGGTCAGCGCGATGGCCGCCACGGTTAAAAGGATGCGCGGGTTCTTCATGGTCGGTTGTTTTTAAAGGGTTGGTTGTTAAATGCCGGATTTCTGAGATTTATTTTGCCGGGGTGACGTCCTCCCAGGTCTGGCCGACCCGGATTTCATCGATCGTGAAAAATTCCGGAATCGAAAGCAGCGAGGTCTGGGCACCGATCAAAATGGAGTCCAAATTTTTCGCCAATTGGTTGTCGGGTGTCGCGACCACGGCTCCGTCGGGCTCCGCACC
>Ga0114939_10001597_pt1 | contig 17724 bp, 15 predicted proteins | sample AshMeaCrysSpring_FD_87196 | JGI IMG/M metagenome (GOLD analysis project Ga0114939, IMG submission 87196) | Groundwater microbial communities from Big Spring, Nevada to study Microbial Dark Matter (Phase II) - Ash Meadows Crystal Spring | ecosystem: Environmental > Aquatic > Deep subsurface >...
AGGGAGGGACCACTCCTCAATAATTATACTTGATTAAAAAAATATCTAAAGGAATATTTAAAGGAATATTTAAATATAAATAATAAAAAGATAAATTTAAATATAAGTAATATCGTGCTGCAGCTAAACGATATTGATAACTAAAAACAGACAAGAAGAGCTAATTATCTAGCTAGACCTTTTATCTTTAGGTTTTGGTTTAATTCCACCAGGACCTTTCGGGACTTTTTTCTCAGTATCATTAGGGTCTGGAAGTTGGTTTTTTGTATCGTTACTTTGAGTTTCGGTACTCATTTTTGCCACCTTTAATTATGAGTGTTGGACAGATTTAATGGATTTAGCGGTAGATTACAAGAGGAAGCGACTAAAAACTACCTAAAAATTATCTGGAAATTATCTGGAAATTATCTAGTAATTATCTAGGAATTGTTTAGAAATTATCTGGGAATTATCTAGGAATTATCTAGGAATTGTTTAGAAATTATCTAGTAATTATTTACCAGGACCTTGAGGGCGCTTTTTAGGTTGATTGATGTCTTTTAATTGTTTAGTTGTTGGGATAGATTGATTTTGATTTTTTTCTGCCATATTCACCCTTTTATATTATTTACTGAATGTTAGTTATTTAAATAAACAGTCCAAGAGATAAGTTTTACGTGAAGCCTTGATAAAAAATTTCATTATTTCCCAGAAATCATTTCCCAGGACCTTGAGGACGGTTGTTACCATTAAGAATATTTTTCAGGTCTATGTCTGAAGGATTAGATTTACCTTTGTTATTTTTATTATTCTTTTGTGTGTTTTGATTTTGTCCGTTCATTTTTCTTTACCTTTTAGTGTGATGATTATTTTCTACAGAATCGCCTTTGTAAATTCCGGATCAGCTTGTAATTTTTTGCTTCTCCATTCACCTGCGCTTCTGATACTTAATATGAATGAGTTTTTAGGTTTATGCGGATGCTTTTTAGTAAAAATTTCATTAAATCCCGTTAAGGGGAAGTAAATTTAACACTTACCTCCCCACCGGAATAGTTCCCATATTTTTCATGACTTTTCCCCCAGAATTGGGGGTTAGGGGGCGCCCTTTACGGAGATATTACTTAGAATTACGCCTTCTTTCTTCTAACTGCAAGACAATCTCCCCGTGTACTTCGCGGGTGATGGGATAAAAGTATGCTAAGAGTACACCGATAACCAAGCCGATAGCAGGTAGAGGTCCGATGGAAAGTCTGATTACTTCTAATACTGCATCTGGCTCTATGGGTTGGGGAATTTCTGGAGTGGGTTTAATATATCCAGCGCTTCCCAGTCTTTGAAGAACTAAATTAACGGCGATTCCTAAACTGATTTTTTGCAGGAAGACCATAAAGCTATAAAAAATTCCTTCCCGTCGCTGCCCTGTTCGCAATTCATCTAATTCAATGACATCTGGTAACATTGACCAAGGAATTAGGTAAGCTGTCGATACCCCAAAACCTGCGATTATTGCTAGGACATACATTAAGACAATTTGACCGGGTTGAACAAAGAATAATCCTGCTTGGGCAATAATCCATAATCCCATGCCCATAAAATAGACAGCTTTTTTACCAACTTTTTGACTAATGTTACTCCAGACAAATAACATAGACATTGCTGTTCCCTGGACTGCTAGTAACAATCCACTCACATGAACTTCAGGCAACCGCATTAAGCTTTTAACAAAATAGGGTATTATGCCTGCTGTTAATTGGACTCCTAACCAGGAACATAGATATATACCAACAACATATAGAAAAGGAACATTAGTAAAAGCTATTTTTAGTTGCTCTAGAAAAGGTATGGAAACTCCTTGATCTGTTTCTGGGTGTAATTTAGAAATTGCTTCATGTCTTTTTTTTGTTCCCCATACACAAAAATACAAAGGAAGTATGGAGACAATGGCACAGAGTGCCCCTAAAAGTAGATACTGTAATTTACTGTCTTTAGTTAGTAAGGATATAACTAAACCTAAAAGTACAGCAAAAATACTACCGCCAATAGAAAAGGCAAAGCGAAAGCTATTTAGGCTAGTGCGCTCGTTATAATCTTGGGTTAGTTCTGCTGTTAAAGCTGTATAGGGTAAATTAACAACTGTATAGAAGGTGTTAAATAATATTGATATAACTGTGTAGTACCAAAATAATCCCCATTGGTCAAAGTTGGGGACAATCCACTGTAAAAAGAAGAATAATCCAAAAGGAATGGCGCCCCAAATCATCCAAGGATATCGTCTTCCTTGTTTGCTTTCGGTTTTATCGCTTAAGACTCCCACCATTGGGTCATTAACTGCATCCCATACTTTACCGACTAATTGGGTATTGCCTGCCAGTTGGGGAGATAATCCGGCAACATCAGTTAGAAATGGGGACAGGTAGGAAATAAGAATCATAGCCGTAATAGCTGTTCCCAAGTCACCGGCACCAAAGGCTAACTTGGTAACTAAATCTAGCTTGCCAACTTCGGGAGTTGGTGGCGAATGGTCATTAATATTAGAATCACTCATATTTAGATAACTGAACTACGAGATATTGATTTTGAATGTTTCCTACAATTGACAAATTTCTCTACAGTTGTGAATCCAATAATCAACGATATCTTTTGAATGCTGAAGTTTCAAGGTATTTTGTTTACGCAAAGGCGTTAGTATTGGTGAACTTATGAAATTCCAAACGTTAACAGAATATCCCTATACAGCTAAGCGTCGAGTTGTGATGGGGACAAGGGGTGCTGTTGCAACAGGTCAACCATTAGCTGCTATGGCAGGAATGGAAATTTTATTAGCTGGAGGAAATGCTGTTGATGCAGCGATCGCTATGGCAATAACTTTAACCGTTGTGGAGCCAACTAGTAATGCCATCGGGTCAGATGCCTTTGCTTTAGTGTGGGATGGTAAATTACATGGATTAAATGCTTCCGGAAAAAGTCCTAAACATTTTCCCCCAGAAATTTTTCAAGGTCTCCCAACCATTCCTCCCTGTGATTGGCGCTCAGTTACAGTACCCGGTGCAGTTTCTGGATGGCGATCGCTCTCGGAAAGATGGGGTAAATTATCCTTTGGGCAATTATTTACCCCAGCTATTCGTTACGCTGAATGTGGATATCCCGTTTCTCCCCAAGTTTCCCTAGCATGGAAAAAATCAGAAGAAAAATATTTACCCCTAACAGGTAAAGAATTTATTCCCTTCAAAGAAATCTTTTTCCCCAATAACCGGGCACCTAAAGCTTCCGAAATTTGGTCTTCCCAAACAATAGCCAATACCCTCAAAGAAATAGCTGAAACTGGTGGTGAAAGTTTCTATCAAGGTAAATTAGCCGAGAAAATAGCTAACTTTGCAGCAAACACTGGCGGTTTTATCACCTTGGAAGATTTAGCAAACCACCAACCACTATGGGTTAATCCAATCTCTACTAATTATCGAGGGTTAACTGTATGGGAAATGCCGCCAAATACCCAAGGCATAGCAGCATTAATCGCTTTAAATATTCTTTCAGGTTTTGACATGGCAGCATATCCACGGGAATCGGTAGAAAGTTATCATTTACAAATCGAGTCTATGAAACTCGCCTTCGCTGACCTACATAGATATATTGCTGACGAAGATTTTTTAGAAATATCTCCCCAAAATTTACTTTCCTTAGAATATGCCAACCAACGACGGGCTTTAATTAACCAACAAGCACAAAAGCTAGTTAACCCAGGATTACCAAAAGATGGGACAGTTTATTTAGCTGCTTGTGATGGAGATTTAATGGTTTCCTTAATCCAATCCAACTTTTCAGGATTTGGCAGTGGAATTGTCCCAGAGGGCACAGGCATCGCCTTACAAAATCGAGCCTCTGGTTTTACTTTAGAAAAAGGACATCCCAATCAAGTAGCACCAAATAAACGTCCTTTCCATACAATTATTCCCGGATTTTTAACTCAAGATAATCAACCCCTGGGGCCCTTTGGTGTAATGGGGGCAGATATGCAAGCCCAAGGACATGTCCAAGTCGTTGTTAATATGGCTGATTATTTAATGAACCCTCAAACAGCCCTCGATGCACCCAGGTGGAGATATTTATTTGATAATACAGTTAAATTAGAACCTCAATTAGATTCAGTAGTTAGTCAAGAAATATTACAAGGTTTAATCCAACGCGGTCATGATGCAAGCCTTGATAATCAGACATTTTTTGGAAGAGGACAGATAATTTGTAAGCAAGAAGATGTATTAATTGCAGCATCAGAATCTCGTACAGATGGTTTAGCGATCGCCTGGTAAAAGTAATAACAAATCTCTCCCCCCAATATGTCGGAATAATTGAAAACCCATTTCTTCCTTTGCGCCTATGGCATGATTTTATAATTTCCCAATGAGGCAAAATAATTATGCCTCAAATATCCTAGTAATCTTCCAATCATCACCCATGTCAGACCTTTACATCTCTTGGTCCGATTACCACCACACCATTGAAAAACTAGCAGCCCAAATTTATCAATCAGGCTGGGAATTTAACCAAATTCTTTGCCTAGCCAGAGGTGGATTGCGTATAGGGGATACTCTCTCCCGTATTTTTGATAAACCTTTAGCTATCTTAGCCACATCTTCTTATAACGGCCCTGGTAAACAAGAAAGAGGAAGCTTAATTGTTTCCCAACACATCACCATGACCACACCAACTTTGGGTTCCCGTATTCTTCTTGTGGATGACTTGGTTGATTCAGGAGTAACCCTTCAAGAAACCATACCTTGGTTAAAGGAAAATTCAGGAATCTCTATTGACGACATCAAGACTGCTGTCCTTTGGTGTAAAGCCTGTTCTGTAATAAAGCCGGATTATTATGTTGATTATTTACAAGACAATCCTTGGATTCATCAACCCTTTGAACATTATGAAAATATGAATCCCGCTGACTTGGTTGTTTCAGAAAAAGTATCTAGTACATAATCAGTAAGCAGCCAGCGAACAGGTGGAATTGGGGTTAAGATTTTCTATTACTCTGTCACATAAAATCTCATGAGTATTTGTGGAAGAGGCAGGAAAGCCTATTTTTTCTCTTAACTAGTGTGAAAGTCAGGAAAGCCTGTTTTTTTCAAACCGAAACAGGCTTTCCTGCCTCTTCCACGGTTTTTGCCAACCCATAATAATTGATGTAACAGACCACTAATTTTTATAGTCTCTAAAAATTTATATCTAACCTTACGTGCTTCTCTACTTAATTTTTCGTAAATACCCCCACAGATTTCAGTAAAATCGGTCAATAATAGATATTAGCTAAATATTAAAAATTAAAAATCGCCTGTATTTTTAGGCTTAAACTATCCCTTTATATCTAATTCTCCTGAAAATATCATTTCCAGATAAGTAACAGATTATAAAGAAATTGTTACAATATGTTAAGTAAATCAAAGCAGTGGCTTTATTTTAAGAGAGTAGTATGACAGTTTCCCCCGTCACTCAAACAGTAGTTGCTGAATTGGTACCAGAAGAAAAACAAGGTGCTATTGTCCCTGTTAAAACAAAGCCATTGATAAAGGATTATAGAAAAAGCCAGCCCGGTTTAGAATATGACCCTCTGGCCATCGCAGAAGAATATAAAAGCCAACCTTTTCTCGTTTTTAAGAGAATTTTTGCCGTTTTATTCCCTGTTGTTTTCTTTACCTTTGGTGTGTGGTGGGATAATCGCCGGGGTGTTGTTGTCAAAAATGACAGCCGCCGCGCATCGCAGTTACGGGAATTGCTGACAAAGTTAGGTCCTGCTTATATAAAAATTGGACAGGCTTTATCTACTCGTCCTGATTTAGTACCTCCTGTTTATTTAGAGGAATTAACTAAACTCCAAGACCAGTTACCTGCTTTCCCCAATGAAATTGCCTATCAGTTTATTGAAGAAGAGTTGGGCGCCCGCCCAGAAGAGATTTATTCTGAACTTTCCAATCAACCCATCGCTGCTGCTTCTTTAGGACAGGTTTATAGAGGTCGCCTCAAATCTACTGGGGAAGAAGTCGCTGTCAAAGTGCAGCGTCCTGATTTACGGGAAACTATTACCATTGACCTATATATCCTTCGTGGTCTTGCTGCTTGGGCTAAAAATAAATTAAAGCGGGTTCGCAGCGATTTAGTTGGTATTTTAGATGAGTTAGGCAGTCGTATCTTTGATGAGATGGACTATATCCATGAAGGAGAAAATGCCGAACGTTTTTTTGGGTTATATGGTCATTTTAAAGATGTTTATGTCCCCAAAATTTATTGGGAGTACACAAACCGTCGTGTATTGACGATGGAGTGGATAAATGGAGTCAAGCTAACCCAAACAGAAGCTATTAAAGCCCAGGGTACTGATGCTCGTTATTTAATAGAGGTGGGGGTACAGTGTTCCCTACGCCAGTTATTGGAACATGGATTTTTCCATGCTGACCCTCATCCTGGTAATTTACTCGTCACCCCAGATGGAAAATTAGCTTATCTTGATTTTGGGATGATGAGCGAAATCCAACCTCTCCAACGCTATGGTTTAATTGAAGCTATTGTCCATGTAGTTAACCGCGATTTTGAAGGGTTGGCTAATGACTATGTAAAATTAGATTTTCTCTCTTCTGATGTAGACCTGACACCGATTGTGCCAGCCTTTGCTAATGTGTTTGCTAATGTTGAAGGTGCCAGCGTATCGGACTTTAATATTAAAAGTATTACTGATGATTTATCAGAGTTGATGTATGAGTATCCATTTAAAGTACCCCCATACTACGCTCTTATTATTCGTTCCTTGTTGACATTAGAAGGGATTGCGATAAATATTGACCCTAGTTTTAAAGTATTGGCAGAAGCTTATCCTTATGTTTCTAAGCGTCTACTGACAGATCCAGCACCTGAGTTAAGAACATCACTACGGGATTTACTATTTAGAGATGGTAGCTTCCGTTGGAATCGCTTGGAAAATCTACTGAAAAACGCCCGTGGCAATGATGAGTATGATTTAAACTTAGTATTAAATCAAGCAACAGAGTTTTTAACTTCTGAGCGGGGTGAATTAATTCGTAATAATTTGGTAGATGAAATAGTTAAAGCTTTAGAAGCATTTGGTAGAAGCACAATTTATAACTTTACTTCTCTACTGCGGGATAGAGTCGGTTTAACATCCCTAAATGATTCTTCTATTATTAGTGCCGAGCAACAAAAAACCTTAGACCATATCAAACGCATTTTAAGCATTTTGCGAGAAACCCGTGGTTTTGACCCAGCTACTTTTATTCCCCAATCAGTACAATTATTAGTTAATCCAGGAGTACAGCGTCTCGGTCAGCAAATTGCTGGTCGTTTAGCGCAGAAGGCTTTAACTAAGTTAATTAGGGATTTATTGACTGAGGAAGAGATTAAGCAGGTTATCAGGTCATAATAAATTGCTGATAGCTGATGGCTAATGGCTAATAGTTAATTGCTAATAGTAAATTGCTAATTGCTAATGGTTGATAGGTAATGATTAATTTTAAAATGGGGAAAAGGACATTTTCTAGAAAATTTGTTCTTTTCTCCTTTTTTATGATCAATAAATTGGCGCCAAGAAGGGCAAATTTGAGATTATTCACCCTTTTGTTCCTGTTTTTCTCGCTTCATTCCTTCTTCTAAGGCTTGAATCTGCTCTCTTCGTGCTTCTAATTCCAGCGATCGCTGTGCTAAGGCCTGGTTTTGTAAAGTTAAAGATTGACGCCAATGTTCGGCACGCTCGGCTTCTTGACGTAAAAAGTCTGGTGTAATACCAGTTGTTAGATACATTTTAATTAAATCTAATACCCATTTACTAGCGTCTTCTATTCTCTGTATATCCCCCGTAGAAGATAATTCGACTAACACCAGTAGCTTTTCACTCATGGTGTTACCTTTTCCTAACAGAATAAAAGCTTCTTCAGGAATTAGCGACCAGAGATTATCGCTTTCCTGACGTGCTAATAATCGCAACTGACGTTGTTCTAAAAAATCGTTTTTGTGTACTTGAGCAAGGTACAGCATGAAAAGTCATCCGTAAAAAAGGCTAGAGACGTTTGATATAAACGTCTCTACAACTAACTAATAACGCAAAATATCATCCTTGTGTGTGGAGTTATGCTAAACCTTTTATGCGTTCGCGTAAAATTTCTGCTTGTTTTTCAACTTCGGCTAATGTATCTTTGGCGCTTTGGATGACTTCCGGTACAGCTTTAGCTACAAAACCTGGGTTGTTTAGCCTACCAGTCAAGGATTTAGCATCATTTTCCAATTTTCCCAGTTTTTTCTCTAGCTTGATTTTAAAGGCTTCAATATCTACAACTCCTGTCAATGGTAAAACAACTTGTATAGTGCCAATAACACTAGCGATAGATTTATCTTCTTCTTGTTTGGTGTCTTGAATAGCTTCTTCAACTAGTTGTGTTGGTGTTGCTAATTGGTCATGAGATTCTTTATCTCCCTTAATTTCTTTAATTTTGGCAAAGAAATTATTTAGCAATGGTTTTCTTTCCTCAGCAGGAAGAAGTTTGGTAACGGCAAACCAAATACTATAATACAAACCGACTGTTTCAAAGAAGAAACTTAAAATGGGAATCTCGTTAACGGCATTTGCGACAGAGTATCCTATTTTTAATACAATTAAGGCTGCGTAAAGCAGTAAGAGATTTTTCCACCAAGAACTTGTAGATTTAGGACTTGTAGATTTAGAATTTGTAGATTTAGAACTTGTAGATTTGGGAATAGAAGATTCGGAAGTATTTGATTTAGGTGGATTAACCTTGGGTATTTCTGTCTGTATTGGATTATGGGGAACAGTGGCGGCAATATTTAACTCTTCAACCTTAGCTAACTCCTTAATATAGGAATCTCCAGAGGTGAGAATTTGTAATTCCCTAGGACTTTCTGATTCTAAATTAATGGCTACCTTAACTCCAGGTTTGACATCAGCTTCCGCCCTGAGGTTACGAATGGTGCGGATTGTGCCTATTAATAAATCAAACTCCTCCTCCAATTTTGGATTAATTAAGCTGCTATCGGCTTGAGGAAAACTTTGTAAAGCAATACTTTCCTTTGAATCCTCTGGTTGCTGAGTTAAAGTATGCCAAATTTCTTCGGTAATATGAGGCATAAAGGGATGCAATAACTTTAATACCCCTTCTAAAATATAGGCTAAAGTTTGTTGTGCGACTTTGCGAGAATTAGAAAAATCTTCAGTATCGCCATCGGTAAAATCAACTTTTTGTAAACGAGATTTAGCTAATTCAATATACCAGTCACAAAAATCACCCCAGAAAAATTCATAAATTCCCTTTGCAGCCTCGCCCATACCATAATTATCTAAGTAGTGATTAGCTTCTTTAACTACTTGGTGATAGCGAGAAAGAATCCATTTATCACTTAACTCTAAAGTTACTGGTCTGCCCAATTGTTGAGGAGTTAAACCATCTAAATTCATCATGGCAAACCGCGTAGCATTCCATAACTTATTCGCAAAGTTACGGGAAGCTTCCACAGAGGAAGACTCATTTTTCTCACGGTTATAATCTAAACGAATATCCTGACCGGCACCTGCAACTTCTTTAACTAAAGTAAAGCGAAGAGCATCAGTACCATATTTATTAATCAGCAATAATGGGTCAATGCCATTATTAGCTGATTTAGACATTTTTTTACCCTTTTCATCTAAAACCAAACCGTGGATATAAACATTTTTAAAGGGCATGGTATCCGTAAAATGACTAGCCATCATAGTCATTCTGGCAACCCAAAAGAAAATAATATCAAAACCAGTTACTAAAGTAGCAGTGGGATAATACTTATTTAAATCAGCAGTTTGATTAGGCCATCCTAAAGTTGAAAAGGGCCATAGCCCTGCAGAAAACCAGGTATCTAAAACATCTGGGTCTTGCAGAAGTTGAACTCCTTCACCAAATTGTGCTTTAGCTTTTTCCCAAGCTTCTTCAGTGGATTTTGCAACAACAAAGGGAGTGTTATCAGTAATTTCTCCATTTGTTTCGCTGATAGCATACCAAGCAGGGATTTGATGACCCCACCATAGCTGACGGGAAATACACCAATCCTTTAACTTCACCAACCAATCCCGGTAAACCTTAGTCCAACGTTGGGGGATAAACTGGGGAGAATTTTGTTCGTCAAGGAATTTTAAAGTTTTATCAGCCAAGGGGCGAATCTTAACAAACCACTGGGTAGATAATAAAGGCTCAATGGGAACTTTACCGCGATCGCTGTAGGGCACACTATGTTTATAATCTTCAATTTTAACTAATACCCCATCAGCTTCTAACCTAGCGATAACATTCTTTCTCGCTACAAAGCGGTCTTGTCCTTGAAACTCTCCAGCATTTTCATTTAAACTACCGTCTTTATTCATAATGGTAATAAACGGCAAATTATGACGCTTACCCATTTCAAAGTCATTCAGGTCATGGGCGGGAGTTACCTTAACACAACCAGTCCCAAAAGTCGGGTCAACAAACTCATCACCAATTATAGGAATTTCCCGATTCATAATTGGTAGAGTTACGGTCTTACCAATAAAATCCTTATAACGTTCATCGGACGGATTCACAGCAACAGCAGTATCGCCCAACATTGTTTCCGGGCGAGTAGTAGCTACCTCAACATAACCCGACCCATCGCTCAAAGGATAACGGAAATACCATAAATTTCCATTAACTTCCTTAGCCTCCACCTCCAAATCAGATACCGCTGACTGGGAAGCAGGACACCAATTAACTAAATAATTACCTCTATAAATCAAACCTTCATTATAAAGACGAACAAAAGCCTCCAACACAGCCTGAGAAAGTCCCTCATCCATCGTAAAGCGTTCCCGCGTCCAATCCACAGACACCCCCAAACGCCGCAACTGATTAACAATCGTCCCCCCAGACTCAGCCTTCCATTGCCAAGCACGCTCTAAAAACTGTTCTCTACCAAGGTCATAACGAGTCTTACCTTCAGCTTTTAATTGCTTTTCTAAAATAGTTTGTACAGCAATACTCGCATGGTCAGTACCAGGAAGAAACAGAGTATTGCGACCCTTCATGCGGTGGTAGCGGGTCAGAGTATCAATAAGAGTATTATCAAAAGCGTGACCCATATGTAAACTCCCCGTAACGTTTGGTGGGGGGATAACAATACAGTGGGGTTCGCCTTCTTTAGAGGGGTCAGCTTTATATATATAATTTTCTTCCCAGAATTTTTGCCACTTAGTATCGGTGGCTTGGGGGTCGTAAATACTGGGTAAGTTAGGGATTGTTGAGGTCATGCTGGGAAAATAATTTTGGAACAGCTCTAATAAATTTTGCCACAGCAATGGGAAAAGGGTACTAGTGGTCACAAAAAGAAGTGGCTACTTTTTGGTGGTTGGTAAAGAAAGTTGAGGTTTTACTGGAGGAGTTGTAGAAGGTAGAAGTTATGAACCGCCAAGGAGCCAAGGACGCCAAGATAAGAAAAGAGCCTAGTGCCAAGGTTGATAGTTTGGCTTATACAGTAATTGGTGCTGCTATTGAGGTACACAGGGAATTGGGACCAGGATATTTAGAGTCTGTTTACCAAAAGGCTTTGGAAGTGGAGTTTAAACTACAGGGAATTCCTTGTAAACCAAAGTATCGAGTCAATATTAATTATAAAGGTCAAGTAATAGGTGAAGGAGAATTAGATTTTCTTGTCGAAGATATTTTAGTAGTTGAGTTAAAAGCAGTTGAAAGACTAGCACCTATCCATGACGCTCAAGTTATCTCTTACCTCAAATCAACTAAAAACCAATTGGGTCTTTTAATCAACTTTAATGTTCCCATTTTAAAAGAAGGGATTAAACGCATCATCCACTAGCCTCTTCCTTGGCGTCCTTGGCTCCTTGGCGGTTCAAATATCACATATTCTTAACAAACTGATGAAAAAAAAGTACAAAAAGATTATCCTCTCTTAATAATTTATGCGTAAAAGTCCTTTGCGTACTTAGTGCTTTTCATGACTATGAAAACCCAAGCACAACCAACAAAAATAACTTCACCTTGGAGTTATATTCCCACCCTTTACTTTGCTTCAGCCATACCCTACGTTATCATCAACCAGGTTTCCACGATTTTTTATAAAAGAATGGGTGTTGATAACCAGCAAATAGCTTTTTGGACAAGTTTGCTATCACTCCCTTGGGTTATAAAAATGTTCTGGGGACCTCTAGTAGACCTAAATTCCACCAAGCGTAGTTGGATAGTTTCTACCCAATTTGCGATGGGTTGCTGTTTGGCATGGGCTGCGTTTTATTTAAATGTGCCTAATTTCTTTTTTCTTTCCCTAGCAATATTAGGCATAGGGGCGTTTATCTCTGCTACTTATGATATCGCCGCAGATGGTTTTTATCTACTCGCTTTAAATCACGAACAACAAGCTTTTTTTGTTGGCATTCGTAATCTTTTTTATCGTTTAGGAATGATATTTTGCTTCGGCTTTCTTGTCGTGTTTGCCGGACGTTTAGAGAAAAGTCTTAATAATATTCCTTTGAGTTGGACTATTACACTAAGTTTAACTGCCTTGATTTTAGGACTTTTATTTATTTATCATCGTATAAAACTACCTTCTCCAGAGTTACAGAGACTGCGTAGAAGTAAATTACCTGAAGATAAGATTCCTTGGAAAGAGGTTTTTACATCCTATTTTCGTCAAGAAAAAATTGGTTTTATTCTCGCTTTTATCTTACTTTACCGTTTTGGTGAAGCAATGATGTTAAAGCTAGCTAGTCTTTTCTTTTTAGATAAAGTAGATATAGGAGGTTTAGGTTTAACAACAGAAGATGTCGGTTTAGTATATGGGACTTTTGGTGTTATTTCTTTAATCGCTGGTGGTATATTAGGTGGTTTAGTTATTGTGAAATATGGCTTAAAGAAATGTCTTTTCCCAATGGCTTTAGCTTTAAATGTACCTGACCTGTTTTATGTTTATATGGCTTATGTTAAGCCTTCTCTAAATTTAGTTTATCCAATGGTTTCTTTGGAACAATTTGGTTATGGATTTGGATTTACAGCTTTTAGTGTTTACTTAATGTATGTTTCCCAAGGACAATATAAGACCTCTCATTATGCTATTTCCACAGGCATTATGGCTTTAGGAGTGATGATACCAGGTGCTTTGAGTGGTTTTATTCAAAAAGCTGTAGGATATCCAATGTTTTTTGTAATTGTCTGTTTAGCGACTATCCCCGGAATGATTTCTCTATTATTTATTCCCTTACCAGGAGAGAGGGGAGAGGTAGAGGCATAGGGGTGGTAGAGGCGTAGGGGTGGTGCTGGAAAGACCTCTACTTCCCCCACTTCCCCTACCTCCCCTAGCTCCCCCACCAACAACTCTGGAGTTAATAATGGATTGTGTATTAGGCATTGATGGTGGTGGAAGTAAAACTATTTGTGTGGTTGTGAGTAGCCATATGCCGAAGGCGTCTAGCTGCACTAATCGCCAGGTAATAGGTAAGGGTGAAGCTGGTGCCTCAAATTATCAAAGTGTTGGTATTGAAGCCGCAAAAAATTCTATTGAATCAGCTATTTATCAAGCTATCCAGCAAAGTCGTGATTATTTAAATCATCTTGTAAACCACAAAAACAGTCTAAATATATCAGCTATTTGTCTTGGTTTAGCGGGAGTCGGGCGCCCAAAAGATATTGAAATTATCAGGTCTATAGTTACTGAATTACAAGGAAATCTTCCTCAAAATCTTCCCACTGATGTCAATTGGAATATATCGCCAAATAACATCATCATTTGTCATGATGCATTAATCGCCCTAGTTGGAGGTATTGGACATGATGTGGGAATTGCAGTCGCCGCTGGCACGGGTTCCATTGTTTATGGTCGTAACCAACAGGGAAAAACAAAGCGTGTTGGTGGTTGGGGTTATATTTTAGGAGATGAAGGGGGCGCTTATAAAATTGCTGTTGCTGGTATGCAGGCGGCATTAAAAGCCTACGATGGTAGGGGAGAAGCGACCAGTTTGGTTGAAATTTTTAAGGAAAATCTACAACTGACAACTATTGAAGAATTAGTAGAAGTTGTATATAGACGCGGTAATAGTGTTACAGATATAGCAGCGATCGCTCCCCTTGTGCATAATGCAGCAAAAAATGGAGACGTGGTAGCTAATCACATAATTGATGAAGCTGTCGTTGAATTAGTGGAAGCTACCACTGTGGTAGTCCATGAATTATTTTCCACAGAATCTTCCCCAGAGATAGTGATTGTAGGAAGTGTGTGGAAAGGAGAATCAAATATTCATTTGCGTTTTGAGCAATGTTTGTTGAAAAGTTTTCCTCAAGTCAAGGTGATTTTTCCCCGATATGAACCAGCTTTTGGTGCTGCCTTATTAGCCTTGAAAAATATCGAATTAGAGCAAAAGGAATCGGGTTCTAAGGAGCCAGGATTAGACGGGCGCCTAAAACAACTGGAAGATAGATTATTTGAGTTAAATGCAAGATTGGAACAGCGCCAAAAGGAATTGCTTTCTGAAGGTAGTTGTACAATTACAGATATTCGTCACTACGGATGCGCTTGGGTTTTACCACATCCAGAGCGCACTTCGCCGGAAATTGCGGGGATGGTTAGTAATGAGGAAATTGAGCGGGTTGCCGTTGATGCGGTAATTGCCTATGAAGAAGCTAGGGGATGGAAAGTAGTGAGTGTGGAAAAGGAAAATCGCGGTTTTGACCTAATTTCCCGTCAACCCCATCCAGAAGACCCAGAAACAGCTATTGCTGTTAGATTTATTGAGGTTAAGGGAAGGTCTACTGTGGGACAAGTAGCGCTAACAGCCAATGAGTATAAGACAGCGGAAAGGTTAAAGCAGGATTATTGGTTGTATGTTGTATTTAATTGTGCTGAAAATCCACAAGTTCATCCCATCAATGACCCGGTAAAATTGGGATGGGAGGCAATTGTAAAAATTGAGCATTATCATGTTTCCGCGTCGAAGATTCTTAATGCCGAGATAATAGAGAAATAAATCTTATCTACCTTGAAAATTGTAGTTTTGTTATTACGACCTAGGTCCGCAATCCCACAATCTCGATTTGAAAACTACAATTCTTAAATTAGGCAAGGTTTCAAAAGAGAAATAGATGGTATTTTATGAAAATAAAAACTATGACTACAGAAGTACAAACAGTTAAACGCTTCTACACTCCAGAAGAATATTTAGAACTGGAAAAACAAGCAGAATTTAAGAGCGAATACCGCGATGGAGAAATTGTACCGATGACGGGTGGAACTACGAATCATAATCAACTTGCCCTAAATTTAGCTGCTTCTATCAAAATTGCTATTAAAGGTCAAAATTACCGCATTTATATTAATGATGTGCGTTTGTGGATACCAAAGTATCGTCAGTATACTTACCCTGATGTGATGGTAATAGAGGGACAACCTGTTTACATAGGAAATAACACAACTACTGTGACGAATCCTTCATTAATTGTAGAAGTTTTATCAAAATCAACACAAAATTACGACCAAGGTAATAAGTTTTTATATTATCGTTCCATTCCAGAATTTAAGGAATATATTTTAATTGACCAATACGAATATCATATAATGCATTATGTGAAAACTGCAGATAGTAAATGGGTTTTGGATGAAATAGAAGGAGAATCAGCAAATTTAGTTTTAGAAACTGTTGATTTTGAAATTACCTTAAGCGACCTTTACGAACAGGTTGATTTTTCTGTTAACGATGGTGAATAATGAATAATTACTTTCCTGGGGAAACCGATTAGATTTTTTATCATCAAATATCACAAGGATCAATTGCAGTTATTTCCGAAAATCTTTTAAAATCATTGATGTTAAATGTTAAAAGATGGGTTACATTATGGGCTATCATAGCTGCAACTAATCGGGCATCATGGGAAGGTTTACCGGGTGCATCCCAGTTTTATTTCGCAACAAGAGAATAAATTGTCATTGCGAGGAGGAATCGACGAAGCAATCGCATGGAATCGTTTTTGTTGAAAGATTTTGCGACTGCTACGCTCCACTTCGTTGCGCTCGCTGCGGACAGGCTAAAAAGTGGGACGCTCCCGGTTTACCAATAATTTTGTATTTAGGAATTAAGGTTTCCCAGGCTGTAAATATTGATGCTGTATCGTGTAAAAGAACGAAAAAATTCTTCATTTGTTCCAATTATTGTAAAGCATCAGCAACCGATAGACTCAATGCGTTAACTTCTACTGGACGAGTTGCAACCACCCAAAATTCAATCAAATTTTGCGGTATCATACACAAAATTTGCTTTTGTGTTAGTAAATTTCTCACTGCTTGAATAGAGGATTCATGCATTGGATGAGTTTCTTGGATAGTCCGCAACGGCTCTTCCGTAGTTAGTGGGCTAAACTGTTAGAAAATTATCAAATCCGTATCCTGACCTCTAACTAAGGTTAAGATAATATCTAAAGATTTTTTCCCACCTCAATGAATACCCAAACAAACTCTAATTCTCCAGATATTTACTCGATTCTCAGCCAAACTCAACGTTTACGAGTTAGCGATGGAGAAATTAAACCAGTTTTAGATGGTTTGTCGAATACTTCAAAGTTACTTGTACTTATTTGGTCGCAGTTGGGGGATTTTGATAATTTAGAATATGCTTGGTGGCTACAAAGAGAAAAAGAAAAACTCTCTTCAATCGGAATTACAATTCGCGCTATTGGCATTGGAAACCGCAATTCTGGGTTGAAATTTTGTGAATATACTGGCTTTCCTCAAGAATCCCTTTTTGTTGATGAAAAAGCTGAAATTCACACTTTATTAGGACTTTATCCCGGTTTATCTATACAATTCCCAATCCTATCAACATCACAAAATGCTCTGCTAAATTTAATCATCATGTGCGCTGGAATTGGTAGTCCTGGAACTCTTAAAGAAGTTTTTCGGGGTTATAAAGGTGATAGGAAAGCCCCTCAGTTAATTGCTGATGAGGAAGTTGTAAAAAATACACCTTTACCACCTATAAAAGGTTCTTTTTTTGAAGCTGCGGGAGGAAAAGGCTTTCAGCGACCTTTTGAATTAGCAACCCTACGTCTGGGAAATATGACCGAAGTTTTAAGTAACTGGAATACTTATGTACCAGATTCATCTTATTTGACCCAACGAGGAGGGACTTTTCTATTTGATTCCCAGGGAAAATTAATTTATGAACATCGCGATCGCAATATTCTCGGTTTTGCTGAAAATATGAGCAATCCCTTGTCTTTTTTGTATCAATAAATTAAGCCAGAAAATTACACTAGAAAATTCAACCTTGCTTGGATTACCTAGAGCGTAATAAGGAAGAAATTAATTAAGCTCATACACAATAACTATATATTTGTAAAATGACCGAAAAAATATTAAACCCTGACAATAAAGCTATTTTTGAGTATTTATGGGGAATTATCCTGGAACTGCGTCACAAATTAGAGGGGCGTTTTCAACTGCATTTGCAACACCAATATCAAGATTTACAACAATACACTAGCATAGATGGTAAAACTAGAGGTTCCTTACAAGTTTTTTCAGGGGAAGAAATTGATTGGTTAGTAAATGGATGGTTAGGAAATCCTACAAACTTTACCACGATGCGACTTACTATTTGGTTGGGTTCCCATATTAATGTTCCTCATTTGGCTTTTGAATTTGGTACAGTTCCCAATATTTTCTTTTACATTGACTATATTGGACGCACCGATA
>Ga0114939_10001598_pt1 | contig 17722 bp, 14 predicted proteins | sample AshMeaCrysSpring_FD_87196 | JGI IMG/M metagenome (GOLD analysis project Ga0114939, IMG submission 87196) | Groundwater microbial communities from Big Spring, Nevada to study Microbial Dark Matter (Phase II) - Ash Meadows Crystal Spring | ecosystem: Environmental > Aquatic > Deep subsurface >...
GGCATCGGGCATGGGTAATTAATTTATCTCTAGTCCCCAGTCCCAGCCTCCCTAACCCCCAGATTGATACAACTGCATGACATCGGTTAGTGGTAGCCGGGAGTGAACTCCTAAGGTTAATGGTGAGGTATGACCCCGGTTGAGATGGTCAGCGGCGGCGCAGCCAATCATGGCGGCGTTATCGGTGCATAATTTCAGGGGGGGGAATATAACTTGAAGGTTATGCTTGGCGGCCGCGGCTTGCATGTGCGCTCGCAAGCCGCTGTTGGCGGCGACACCACCACCCACAGCAATGGTGTTGATGCCATAATCGAGGGCACAGTTTACTGCTCGTTTGGTGAGCGATCGCGCTACTGTTTCTTGGAAGCTAGCGGCGATATCTTTAACTGGTAATGGTTGCTGTTGTTTTTCTAATTGCTGTACCAGCCGCAGTACGGCGGTCTTTAAGCCGCTAAAACTGGAGTCATAAGGATGATATCCCCCTTGGGGTCGCGAGACGTTTCCTTCCGGCAGTGCAAAGGTTTCTGGATTGCCTTGTGTTGCTAGATTGTCTATTACTGGACCGCCGGGATACCCCAGGTTTAATAACCGTGCGACTTTATCAAAGGCTTCACCCGCTGCATCATCACGGGTTTCTCCCAAGGTTTCGTAAATACCACAATCTTTCACGTAAATCAAGCTAGTGTGTCCGCCAGAAACTAGTAAGGTCAAAAAAGGCGGCTGTAAACTCGGTTCGCTCAAATAATTCGCATAAATGTGTCCTTCCAGGTGATGCACTCCCAAAAATGGCTTTTGATATATCATTGCCAAGGTTTTGGCAGCAGTTAACCCCACCAAAAGCGCCCCTACCAGTCCGGGGGCACAGGTGGCAGCAATGCCATCAATTTGACACCAATCTAATTCGGCATCTGCCAGTGCCTGAGCAATGGCATGATTAATTTTTTCTAGATGCTGACGGGATGCGACCTCCGGCACTACTCCCCCATAGGTTCGGTGTACGGAAATTTGCGACGTTATAATGCTACTGCAAACCAGCCGATTGTTAACAACTGCTACGGCAGTTTCATCACAGCTGGTTTCAATTGCTAAAACTGTTGCCATTGGGGTGCTATGCCAAATTGGAAATGGGTTGCGAAGCTTTAACTTTTATTTACTTAAACTTTACTCGGTTCGCGCCCAAGAGTATCATGACTTCCAAGTTCTACAAATAAAGCCTGTTAAAGCCGCTGTTTTTTGTACTACAAAGTTTTGGTTTTGTAATCAAGGAAAACAAATTCATGCGACGATTGTTTGCTCTGGTTCTGGCTGTTTGCCTATGGTTTAATTTTGCCTCACCAGCAAAAGCCTTGGGTGCGGATCTGGTACCTTGTAGTGAGTCTCCTGCCTTTCAGGCACGGGCAGAAGTAGCCCGGAATACAACCGCCGACCCAGAGTCAGGTAAAAAGCGTTTTGAGCGCTATTCACAGGCGCTGTGTGGTCCGGAAGGTTTACCTCACTTGATTGTTGATGGTCGTCTAGATCGGGCTGGCGATTTTCTGATCCCCAGCATTCTCTTCCTCTACATTGCTGGTTGGATTGGCTGGGTGGGTCGTGCCTATCTGATTGCTATTCGCAAGGAAGGAGGGGCTACCGAAATGAAAGAAATGATGATCGATGTGCCTTTGGCTTTCAGCTTTATGCTCTCTGGCTTTGCTTGGCCGGCAGCAGCTTTGAAAGAATTACTATCTGGTGAATTAACCGCCAAAGACAGCGAAATTCCCGTTTCTCCTCGCTAAATCTCACCCAGTTTGAGATTTGAGATTTGAGATTTTGGATTGTCAGGATAATATCAGCAGCCATCCATAAGTTCGTGAGTCAGCTAATTTATGCGTGCTATAACTGCTAATCAACAGCCAGCAATCCAAAATCTGAACATTGAGTGCCCGCAGTTGTTGAACTTATTTGGGAGGCCAAATTCATGCAAAAAAATCATTTTCTGCAGTATCTTTCCTTAGCTCCAGTGTTATTGTTCTTTTTGGTGTTTTTCACCTCTAGTCTTTTGATTGAATTCAATCGTTTGTTCCCCGATCTTTTGTTCCACCCCTTACCCTAAAAATTAAGTCCCCGTTCTTAAGGTCGGGGACTAATAACAGGCGGAATTTAAAAGCGGTAAAGGCAAGTTTCCTTTTACCAGAGTTGCTTAGTTGGGCTGATAATCAAGCTTTTTTATCCTGCCCAGCTAGCAGCACAAAGGATTTCAATTAAGCGGCAGATAAGTTTTTCAACTCGTAAGCTGTATTCTGGCTTACGAGTTTCATATTTCTTAAAAAAACAATGCATAGGTTAATTAATTTTTCTAAAGTTCCCTCGCAAAACTGCGATTTCGCTACATTCATTAACCTAAAATAATGCCACAACCATATTGAGATAATTACCCACAATATGACGCCAACATTAGATCCATCAGTTGACCCAAGAAATCAAGAAGTTGTGTATGCAGGCTTTGGCGATCCGCAAATCGGAGTCCTAGAAACCCCGGTAAATGCTTCTGGCATTGTTAAGTGGTTTATTGGTAACTTACCTGCCTATCGTCCTGGCTTAACTGCTTTCCGCAGGGGTCTAGAAGTAGGGATGGCTCATGGTTATTTACTATTTGGACCTTTTGATAAACTCGGTCCACTAAGAGATGCAGCGAATGCTAACTTAGCTGGGTTGCTGGCTACCATAGGCTTAGTAACTATTTTGACGGCTTGCCTTTCTCTGTACTCCAATAGTATGCCCAAACCTCCTATCAAGAGCGTGACTACAGCTAATCCATCAGATGCTTTTACCTCCAGAGAAACCTGGGATAGCTTTGGCACAGGTTTCTTTATTGGTGGTCTTGGTGGTGCAGTTTTTGCCTACTTCCTAGTTTCCAATTTGGGTTTAATTCAAGGCATGATGTAATCGTGTCATTTCCTACCTCTTAGAACGGTGGGTAGTCGGAACCAGTTAGGCACAAATGAGTAAATCTATTTATTTGTGCCTTGCTGGTTAAGCAGATAATTAAACAAAATTTCCGGCTTTCTCAGCTACGGGAAATGCCCTCTTTGACACGTGATTTGACTGGTGATAATAAAACCGCTGCGATTTTTTCCACAGCGGCTTGCAAGTCGTCATTGATAATTTGAATATCAAATTCCCCGGCAGCGTCTATTTCTTCTTTAGCATGAAGTAAACGACGGGCGATCGCTGCTTCTGAGTCTTGTCCACGACCACGTAGCCTTTGTTCTAACTCTTCCACGGAAGGGGGTAAGATAAAAATCCGCAAGGTGTTGGGAAAGGATGAGCTAATTTGTCTTGCACCATCGAGTTCAATTTCCAACACCACGGACTTACCAGCACGTAGTTGTTCTGCTACTGCTTTTTTGGGCGTGCCATAGTAATTACCAGCGAATTCTGCCCATTCGAGAAATTCTCCTTGAGCTACCATTTGCTCAAATTGGCTACGGTTAGTGAAGTAGTAGTGTTTACCTTGAATTTCACCCGGACGGGGAGAACGAGTAGTAACAGATACAGAATAGTGTAGTTCTGGATGCTGCTTGAGGAGCGACTTCAATAAAGTCCCTTTCCCAACCCCACTGGGACCTGTTAACACAATTAACCTGCCAGGTGGCGGGCATTCTTTAGTAGTAGAGGCAACTGGTATTGGTAAAACTGGCATCATCAGCTCGATCTGTGAATAAATCATTAGTCCGTTGGGAAGTAAAGGCTAAGTATGGAGCAGATATATTGTCCGTATTATTGCTACATCTTTCACCTTATACTTCACCCGTACAGGATAAAAATCTGTGGATAACACCGATAAATTATCCCTCGAAGGTATACCCATTGATTAGTCATTAGTCAGTTGATGGTTGCTTGATTGACTAATGACTCACGACTTGTGTGCTAGAAACGCAAAGTCATTTAATTCACATCGTACTGCTGTTAGGGCACTGATATGTTAAGAAAACGCAAAATTCGCATCTTTCCTATGTATCAACAACATGGTGATCGCGACTAACGACGAAGCGATTTGCTACCGTTTCCGGCTGAATCGCTGAAAGAATAACATGACTGGAGTCAGTAATAATTACAGCCCTAGTTCGGCGACCATAGGTGGCATCAATAAGTTGACCGCGATCGCGTGCATCGGTAATGATGCGTTTAATTGGAGCCGACTCTGGACTGACAATGGCAACTACTCGGTTAGCAGAAACAATGTTGCCGAAACCGATGTTGATTAGCTGAATGTCCATAAAAAACTAACGCAAAATGCGATGTGAGAAGCTATGATTAACTATTTTCCATGTTATCCATAAAAAAATGGAGTTACAACGCTAAATCTCTCGCAAAAATTCGTTTTTTTGAGTTAATAAAATTTTTGTAGCTATTTATCCTCAAAAATTCTAGAAATCTTTCTCAGGATGCAGGTGCGTCAGCACATAAGCCGCTAAACTTACCCGGAAAACTCAGGTCAACTGGCTTGTAGGTCTTATTTTTTCTCAGATAAGAGAAGTGGCTGTTAGTTTTTTAACTTGTTCCCAAACCTTAAATTCTACTCTAATTCAATTGCATATTTTTGATAATTGAGAGTTATCAGCCTATTACTCTTTTTGTTAGTAAAAAATACCTACACTAACAGGAAAATACCAAATCAGTACAGAGGTGGTTGATAATTTTGTGGTAGGCAATCAGAGCTACTATTTGTTAGAATTATTATTTTTTATACAATATAAAATTCATGATATCTTCAAATTACCTAAGTGTATCTACTAGATTGATGCAACTAAATAGGTAATTTTGTCTGAATTAAAGCAAGTAGTAATGCGATTTACATAGCTGAAGACTAAGGTAAATACTTCCAAAGTAGTATTTTTTCTCCCTTCACGTAGGTATGCATATCGAGGGTGAAATTTGCTCTTCAAGAATGACAGTTTCCAATCAGACTTGTAGACCAACCTTTCTAGTGCAGCTTAGTTCACAATAGAAATTAATACCTTTGGGTTAAATAGCTGCTGGATTTTTATTCCCCAAATGCTTATCAGACATACATTTAACTCCCGCAACACGGAATTGGTACAATCTGACAGGTAAAACACTATGGAAACTCTGATCCTAAATGTACCCCCTGCTATTGGTCTAACACAGGAGCAGTTTTATCATCTGTGTACAGCTAGTCAAGAATGGCGGTTTGAGCTAACGACCGCTGGTGAACTAATTATAATCTCTGCTAATAAAAATCAACCCAGCAGTTACGATGCCGAAATTTATGCTCAACTAGCTGAGTGGAACCACAATAAAAAGGTAGGCTTCGTCTTTGACTCGAATGCGATTTTCCACTTACCCAATGGTGCTTACCGTTCTCCTGCGGCTGCTTGGGTAATTCTAGAACGCTGGGAAGCTTTATCTAGTGACGAAAAACAGCTGATTCCCTCTGTGTGTCCAGATTTTGTGGTTGAGGTATGCTCGGAAACTGATTCCCTAGAGAAATTGCGCCTAAAAATGGCAGAATACCGAGATAACGGTGCTAGATTGGGTTGGTTAATTGACCCTCAAACCCACGATGTAGAAATTTATCAACCAGAGGTAGAGGTGGAAAGAATTACTTTTTCGTTTGATGAACCACCTAGACTATCTGGGGGAGAAGTACTACCTGGGTTTGTTTTAGATTTGACCCCCATACTGCGTACGGGATGGGAAAAAGTTGATGCACCTCCTGATGCGACTACAACTGATCCGTGTTAACCGATGCTATCAAGCAACTAGCTCATGAAAAATCTTGCTCTACGGGTAGAGGTTGAGAAACTCTACCCGCAAAGAAGTAGGGTAGGATAGTTCATATGTAAAATAATATTAATGAGTAATAAATATCGCTACATAATCTTTTACAAACCCTACGGTGTCCTCAGTCAATTTACCCAAGATACGCCAACGCGCAGCACTTTGAAAGACTATATCGATATACCTGACGTATATCCTGTGGGGCGGTTAGACTGGGACAGTGAAGGGTTAATGCTGTTGACTAACCACGGGCAATTACAACATCGTTTAAGTGACCCTCGGTTTGGACACCAGCGTAGCTATTGGGTGCAGGTAGAGCGGATTCCTGATGCAGATGCGATCGCTCGCTTGGAAGCGGGTGTAGTAGTTCAAAATTACCGCACGCGACCAGCAAAAGTACATATTTTGCCAGAGGAACCAAATTTACCAGAGCGCGATCCACCAATTAGGTTTCGCAAAAGCGTACCTACAGCCTGGTTAGAAATTACTTTGGCAGAGGGGAAAAATCGCCAGGTACGCAGGATGACCGCAGCGGTGGGGTTTCCAACGTTGCGACTAGTGAGGGTGAGCATAGCCCATTTAAAATTAAATGGTCTGGAGCTTGGGCAATGGCGCGATTTGACCTTAGATGAGAGCAAACTATTGCAGCAGATAGCTTTTCATCACCAACGCTGAGAGTTGTGAGTAGATAAATTCTACCCATAGCAGCCTCTAGCCTTGAGTGTTGACGCCAAACAGTAAAAATCAGCAATAGTCTATAGTTTATGGTACAGATGCTGCTTGCCCAGCCTGTTATAGATATCAGGTGCGAAGTCTACCAATGTCAATTTTCTCCTTGCCAACTTAACATCCGCTATAGGTGCGCTTTTTGAGCCAATTATGAGCCTTAATCAGCAATCAAGCAGGCATGACCTTGCCCAAAATAGACAAACACTAGATGTTACGTCAAAATCCTTGGAACGACTTCAACCTCAACCAGCCACCGAGAGAGAACTTCGCACTGAAGATAAGCTATCTAAAGCCCAAGAAGAATTAGTTTGGTATCGTAGGCTGTATGAAAGCCTTCCTTCTGTCTACCTGACGTTAAACACTGAAGGAGTGATTTTATCTGTTAACCAGTTTGGCGCTTGTCGTCTCGGATACTCCTGTGAACAGTTAATTGGTAAACCTGTTATTGAGTTATTTGCAGCCGCATACCAGCACAAGCTGTCGGCTAGATTAGAGGATTTACTACAACAATCCACCAACACCCCAATTGTAAATTGGGAGTTTCCCTTAGATTGCCCAGATAGTGAAATTTTATGGGTAGAGGTTGTAGCACGCTTAGAGCAGGGTGTGGATGGTCAGCCACTGATTTTCATGGTTTGTGAAGATATAACTGCCCACAAGCAAGCAGAGGAAGCGCTCCGGGAAAGCGAACAGCGCTTTCACAGCATGGCAGACACAGCACCAGTGATGTTATGGATAGCAGGAACTGATGGACTGTGTACTTTTGTTAACGAATTTTGGTTAGAGTTTACAGGATGTACCATTGAGCAGGTCATGGGTATGGGTTGGCTTGGTGCAGTCCATCCAGAAGATCGGAATTACTGCCAGACAACCTACAAACAGGCTTTTAATGCCAGTAGCAACTTTCAGGTGGAATATCGTTTCCGACGGGCTGATGGCGAATATCGCTGGGTGTTAAATACTGGTGTACCTCGGTTTACCTCCAATGGTAATTTTGCTGGTTACATTGGTTCCGGAATTGACATTACAGAGCGTAAATTAGCGGAAGTAGCTCTCCAAGAGAGCCAAGCAGCTGCAAAAGCTCAAGTCGAGGAAATGGAGAACTTAAATCGTCTCAAAGATGAATTTCTCAGCACAGTTTCCCATGAATTACGGACGCCGCTGGCAAATATGAAGATGGCAATTCAAATGCTGGAAATTGCCCTCAAGCAACAGTCAGAATTTATCACCGAAATAGCAAAGCCTCCCGAAAAACTGGCTAAAGCCGCACGATACTTTCAAATTTTAAACAACGAGTGCGAACGAGAAATCAACTTGATCAATAACTTCCTAGACCTGCAAAAACTAGAGAATGGCACCAAACCCGTAGTCCGGGAAACAGTTCAACTACAGCAATTCCTGGAACGGATGGTATCGCTGTTTCAAACCCGTAGCCGCAGTTGTCAGCAAGATTTAAAATTAGTGGTTACCTCTTATTTGCCTACTGTTGTTTGCGATCCCTTTAGTTTAGAAAGAATTGTGGTAGAACTACTGGGCAATGCTTGTAAATATAGCCCAGAGGGGGCACAAATTACAGTTACTGCCGAATTAAAATCTAGCCAAATCCAATTGCAGGTGAGCAATTCTGGTGTGGAAATTCCGGAAGTGGAATTACCGAAAATTTTTGAGAAATTTTATCGCATTCCCAGTAACGATCCTTGGAAGCAAGGAGGCACAGGTTTGGGTCTAGCCTTAGTGCAAAAACTGACCAAACACCTCTGTGGTAATATAGAGGTAACAAGTGGCAACAATCTTACTTGCTTTACATTGACACTGCCAATGTCAGATTTAGCTTGTGACTTTGAAAACTCAGTGTTTTCTAGGTAAGCCATCAAAGCAGGAACGGATTTAAATGTCTGTTGTGCTGGGTGTGACCCCTTACCCTGACTATCTTTCAAGTAGCAACAAACATCTATCCTACTTAGGAAATATTCAGTTAAGCTGGAAAACAAGTTATTTGGTGGCAACAATTGGCTGTTGCAACTACAATTATTTATTTTTATTGTAGGCAAGGAGCAGTCAATTGTGACACCTTTGTTAATATCAAGAAAACTTGAGCGTCCAAGCGGCTAGAAGCACTCCGAACGGGAATGGAGGAAATCCCACAATGCTGATTTGCCCTCAGTGCCAATTTGAAAACCCCAATACCAACAAATTCTGTCAACGCTGTGGTACCTCCCTGACCCAAAAAGACTGTTCAGAATGTGGCACATTGGTGGCTGTTAATGAAAAGCTTTGCCACAACTGCGGTGCTATGACCGGAACAGTATGGTGGGCAATAATTGTTGCTCAACAAATTTTTAACCAGCAAGCGGTGTCTCAAGAGGATGCTGTTACAGGTGAACAGAAGGCACAAGTAGTAGAAACTTCAGTAGAACCAATTATCCCATCAGTCCCACCAATCCCTGAAAAGACACCAGAACTTCCCCCGGTGGCGACTGCTAAACTTAGTCAACTACCAGAGGTAGGAGCATATTTAGACCACGCGCAGCGCTATCAATTAATAGAACCGCTGACGGAAGTGCCGGAAAATACCCCTGACCAAGAGGTGGAGGGGAGAGTTTTAGATTGCCAGCCGTTTCAAATATCGCCGCTGATGGCTATAGTGGGAAATCAGCAACAGACGAGTGAGGTGACATCTGGTGGTCAACCCAATGGCAATGGAACAATGGCTATTGGGATTCCTCAAATCGCCCAAGCTTATGTTGACCTCCACTCCCAATGTTACGAAGCCATACCAAAAATACACGATGCTTGGCAGGACTCAGGCATGGAAGTCCTGCTGCTGGAAGATCGTTCAGATTGGCCTACTTTAGTGGACATCTGGCGGCAAGATCAAATCACCTCGTTACAAATTTTGCATTGGTTCTATGAGATGACCCAATTGTGGGAAGCCCTGGAACCCTGGAATTGTCGCCAGAGTCTGCTGTTATTATCCAACCTGCGCTTGGATGAAGACCAGTCGCTAGCGCTACAAAAGTTGTATTTGGAACCTGTCAACACTACAGTATCATCACCAGCAGTTGCTACTAGCGCAGATGGTGCTTTGAGTTTAAAAGATTTGGGGCAAGTCTGGCAGGTGTTGTTTCAGCAGTCCCAAAGGACTCAGTTTGGCTCATTAGTACAACTTTTGGGCGAGTTACAACTGGGGAAAATTCAAACTGTAGCGCAGTTGCGATCGCGTCTTTTAGAGATTGCTCAAGAACTAGAAGATAATTTGACTTCACCGGCTACTATGTCTTCACCTGAACCAATTTTTAATCAACAGCAAGCCACTTCCACTCCCACGATTGAGCTAGAGGTGGATATCTCCACCAGCAGTGATGCTCCCACTAAGGTGCCACTGGATGAACCAGAAGAGAACACAAGCAAAAGCGACGATTTGCCAACAGTAGTTTTACCGATGCAACTAGTTAGTCTGGAAGACGCCGGACGTACTGATGTCGGTCGCCAACGAGATCACAATGAAGATTTCTTTGGTATTGAAACCAAAATTAACAAACTCGAATATGCTAACAGTCGCACTGTGCAAGCACGCGGCTTGTATATTCTCTGTGATGGCATGGGGGGTCATGCTGGCGGAGAAATAGCCAGTAATTTGGCTGTTAAAACCCTGCGACAGTACTTTAAATCAAACTGGGTAGATGGTCAATTGCCTACAGAAGAGAGTATCCGCTCGGCTGTGGTAATCGCAAATCAGGCAATTCATGATATCAACCAACAACAAGGGAATTCCGGTCTCAGGCGGATGGGCACAACTTTGGTTATGCTCTTAATCCAAGACAATAAAGCCGCAGTGGCACATGTGGGCGATAGCCGCCTGTATCGCCTGACTCGTCGGGGACTGGAACAACTAACGCTGGATCACGAAGTCGCTCAACGGGAAATTCTGCGCGGTGTACCGCGAGAAATTGCTACAGCCCGTCCAGATGGTCAGCAACTTACCCAAGCGCTAGGTCCGCGTGACGAAAACTTTATCGCTCCCGATGTGCAATTTTTTGAAGTCAATGAAGATACCTTGTTCATTCTTGCTTCCGATGGTTTGACGGATAATGATTTATTAGAGGGGCATTGGCACAGCCATATTCAACCTCTGCTCTCGTCTCGTGCTAATCTGGAACGCGGTGTCAGCGACTTAATTGATTTAGGAAATAAATACAATGGTCATGACAATATTACGGCTGTCCTTGTCCGGGCAAAGGTACGCCCCAACTTGGACGCTCAGAGGTAAGGACTGGGGAATGGGTCATTGGGCATTGGGCATTGGGCATTGGTAATTATTACCCATTACCCATTACCCATTACCCATTACCCATCCCTAAATAAACATTTTTACTTTTACAGTTACTTTTACTAAATTTGTGCCGTGGTCACTCTGACCCTGTTACACCCCCAACAAAACACTCCCCTGCGGCATTGGTGCTTTGATGACCAGTCAGTGATTATGATTGGTCGCTCGCCAGATAATCATGTCGTATTGAACGATAATTTGGTTTCTCGCCATCATTTAGAACTCAGACAAGTCAGTTTTGGTTCTGGTGTCATTTCTTGGCAGTTGACCAATCACGGCACTAATGGAACATTCATGAATGGGGTTTTAGTCACCCAAAGTATTGTCCCAGATAATTCTCTGCTGCAACTAGCGCGGGGCGGTCCGATCCTGAAGTTCCAAAATTTTCAGGAAAAAGTCGAACAACCCCTGCCAACCATTCCTCAAAGCGGTTGCACTCACCAAGGGAATTCACCTAGTAATTTATTTTGCGTCCACTGTGGTCAAGCCCTGAACGTGGAGAGGACAATTAGGCAGTACCAAATCCTGCGTACCCTAGGAAAAGGGGGAATGGGTACTACTTATCTGGCTTGGGATCAATTTGGGAAGATTGCTGGCTACCCGCAATTGTTGGTACTCAAGCAAATGAATGCTGATATGGCAAAAGTTGCTAAGGCACAAGAGTTATTTGAAAGGGAAGCTCACACCCTCCAATGCTTGCATCATGAGGGCATTCCGAAATATTACGACTTTTTTGTCGAAGGCGGGAAAAAATATCTGGCAATGGAATTAGTCCACGGTCAGGATTTAGAAAGACGGGTAAATACTCTAGGTCCGGTGACACCCAGACAAGCCATCGAGTGGATGATCCAAACCTGCGATGTTTTGGATTATATTCACAGCCAAGACCCACCGTTGATTCACCGGGATATTAAACCGGCTAACCTGATGGTACGCAATGCCAATAATCGCGTTGTGGTCTTGGATTTTGGGGCGGTTAAAGAGATTGGTACACCACCGGGTACAAGGATTGGTGCTGAGGGTTATTGTGCCCCAGAACAAGAACGGGGACAGCCCCTGACCCAATCAGATTTGTATGCTATCGGTCCGACGCTAATTTTTCTGTTGACTGGGGAAACCCCTTTCAAGTACTATCGCCAGCGGGGTAAAGGTTACAGGTTTGATGTCACCAAAGTACCGACGATTACGCCCCAATTGCGAGAGGTGATTGAGCGCGTGACAGAACCATTAGCACGCGATCGCTACCAAAGTGCAAAGGAGTTTGTAGCAGCTTTGACTGCTTGTTGCCTGAATTAGCTTTGCACAGCACGGATTTTGAGATGGATGCACGGATGTTTCTGGCTAAACCCGGATTTTTGCCCGGATGCACGAGGATTTTATAGACAAAATACCTCTATCTGTGCAGTTGCCATCTGTGGACTAACGCTCGTTGCGGGGGCTTTGAGCTTAGGCAGAGCGCGCAGATCAAAGCGATCGCTCACAGGAATGCAAGAATATGCTCCTGCCAAAATACATCCTTGCATCCGTGCTATCCGTGTGCTTATTCTTCGTCCCACTGCTCCACCGCTAGCAATTCGCTAATCGGGTCTTGCATACTAAAGCCAAAGTCTAACAGTTCCTGTTTCCAGTGTGTCCAATCATTGCCATAGAGTAAAGCAATTTTCCAAATGCTATCAGTAGGCTTAATGATATTGGAATTTACAAGTGATTGCACGTGACGCTGCAATTTCACCATTGGGTGAATGACTTGCTGAGCCATAACCTCGATTTAATTTTAAATTACGTTAGGGTAAATGCTCGTTCAAAACTGCTTACCAATTCGGATTTTTAACCGATGCGTAGAGTTCTATACGTTGGTTAAGCACGTCTTAACTCTTCAATGATATCACATTCGTTCTGCAGTTACTAGAGCTTATCCTATTTTGTACGGTAATCACTACATGATAGGAGTAGTTATAGGTGCAAGAGCTAGTGATGGTAAGGTTTGAGGGATTTTGCTAGGGCATTTCCAAAGTTTATCCCTGATACTTATCAATTATCTTAATCTGTTTGCGGCAGTAATGTCATCTGTGGCTATGAGAAAGTTGTTTGAGAGATGAGGGGGCGATCGTCGTTGGGGTACAATGCGATCGCGCTTTAGATGCCAGTTGATTGTTGCCGCGACTTGCCAAGTATGGGGAAGTTGACCTATGGGCGATAGATTGTTGGTTATCACTGGGTATGCTGGAAGTTATAGCCTTGTTGATGGGCAGTTACGACAGGCGGTAGTGAAAGATGGCTAGTTCTGATAAAGAATACATTATGGCGCGTGCTAGGCGCTCTCAGTTAGTAAAACAGATTTTCATTGTTGGGTCTATTGTGTCATTTGTTGGTTCTATGGCGTTTGCTGCCATTCCACTTTTGTTGGAAGCTAATAAGAGTACAATACAACAGACAACACAACAAGCGCCTTCTGAAGAGTCATTGCTCAAGGAACAGGAACGGGGTTATCAGTTAGTATTACAGCGGGAACCAGAGAATCAAACTGCATTGGAGGGGTTGGTATATGTGCGTTTACAGTTGAAGGATGATCAGGGTGCTATGGAGCCGTTGGAGGAGTTGGTGAAGTTGCGTCCGGATAGGCAAGAGTATAAGGTTTTGTTGGAGGAGTTGAGAAAGCAGGTAGGCCAGAGGTAGAGTTGAGTACTGTTCACTCCTTTTACTCTAGAATGAGTCCAACTGACTAATCTGCTAATAATATGGTTAGCAATCTAACTTAGGCGATGACGAATATTTGCAACTACAGACAAAGAATCCAAACCTTGTTCCACTAGCTCAGGAACTTGAGACAGACTGTTAATTATCGGCTGGGCAAAGTTATAGTTTGGATCTTCACCATGATGAATAGTTAAATATTCTAGTAGCTCTAAAGTATAGTCAGTAAAACCGAGAACATCAGCAATACAAGCTAATTTCAATATTTGTAATGGTGTTTTCATAGGAGTACTGATATCCTCCCTAATCAAATCTCGAAAGTAAAATGCATCAGCCCACAGTAATTGACCAGTACGATTTGAGGAGCAAATAGGTGAACGAGAACGAGGATATCGGCTACAAGCTTCCAGGTCAAATAGAGTAAAATCATTTCCTCTTAAAAAGATATCTATGTCAGAAAATAGAGGTTGATTAATATATAAAGGAGAGAATTCTACTTCGGTTTGTACAGCTAAAACACTATGATTTAATAAATTGGTTGCTCCTTCCAAAATATGTAAATCTGCTCCTTGGACATCTATTTGCAAAAAGTCTATTTCCTCTATTGCTTCTTGTTCGCAAAAGTTGTCTAAAGTTGTAGTTTCAATTTCAACTGTAAATTCTACTCTAAAAGACTCAGGAATTATTTGTTGAAATCTTTCTAAGTAAGGAGTATTAGGGGGATACAATGATGTACAAGCTATCTGATTGGTAACATATAGTAAAGACGAACCACTAACATTGTTCAGAGCCAATGGTATATGTTGTTCTTGCCAATTTATTTGTCGTGCTTCCAAATCTTGATTTGCGGCTTCACAAGCATCGGGGTCGGCGTCAAAACCGTAAATTGTGAGATTAGGAGCTAGTGTAATCCAATTTCCAGAACAATAATCATCACTAATTGATATCTTACGCGAGCCAACAATACCAATGGTAATATGAACTTCGTCAAGCTTACCGCTTTCTTTGAGATTAGGAATAAAAAATGACATATTTTGTCAGCTAGTAATCAATATTTTTATTATAATATTTAGAGCAGTAACTCTAGTCAACAAGTTTTGATGATGTTAACAGTTCAATTATCGGATTACCGCGACAAATTTTAAATACTCTGAATATTACCTAGGATATTAAATACATTACTATGCCTACTCTTTCGGTTTGCATGATGGTGCAAAATGCAGAAAAAACTTTAGCGATGGCTCTAGAATCTTTAGAGCGTGTCTATGATGAGTTAATTGTAGTTGACGGCGGTAGTACAGACTCTACCACATCCATAGCTTTGAACTATGGAGCAAAACTGATAAATTCACCTTGGACGGGAAATCATTCTCAACAACGTAATATTTACTTAAAACATGTTAGTTCCGACTGGGTTTTTGTCCTAGATTCTGATGAATTTATTGATAGAAATACCTTAAAATTTTTAAACTTTATCAAACAGCAATCGAAAAATTTAGATAGCGATAATTTTTGGATTCCCAGAAAATGGATTACCCCATTTAGCAAAAAACATTACATAACAAGTTTACCTCACTATCCGGATTATCAACGGAGACTTTTTAAACTTAATTCAGATATTTATTACAGCGGTAACATTCAAGAAATCATTGAGTGTTTGCAGCATCCGGGCATAGGGTTGAGCAGTTTAAGTATATTTCATTTAGATTTATTTATTAATAACGAATTACAGCGACAACAGAAAGTGATGCGTTATTCTCAAAGTTCAATGAGAGATGGAATGCCGCATTATTACTTACCCAACGCACAAAATTTAGAAATACAGGAATGGGATTATAATGAAATAATTCCATCTGTGCAGAAATTATTGGAGGCTCTACCGATGAAATGTAAAGTATGTGAAGCAGAATCTAATAAATTTCCTCAAGCCACAGTTCTAGGCAAATATAATGTTGATTATTTTCAATGCTCGAATTGTGGATTTGTACAGACAGAAGAACCTTATTGGTTAGAAGAAGCTTATTCGGAAGCAATAGCCGCAACAGATGTTGGCTTAGTTTTGAGAAATAACGCCTTATCTCAAATTGCTGCTAATCTTATATTTAATCTTTTTAATCATGAAGCAAAATTTTTAGACTACGGTGGTGGCTATGGTTTATTCGTTCGACTAATGAGAGATTTAGGATTTGATTTTTATTGGTATGATAAATTTTGTAAAAATTTATTTGCTAAAGGCTTTGAATCTAATGAAGCGGCAGACAGTGAAAATTACGAATTAGTTACTGCTTTTGAAGTGTTTGAACATTTTGTTAATCCCATAGCAGAAATTGAAAATATTTTAAAATTTTCTTCAAATATTATATTAACTACAGATTTATTACCAGAAACTAACCCTAAACCAAACGAGTGGTGGTACTATGCGCCACACGAGGGGCAACATATATCTATATATACGCTGAAGTCATTATCAATCATTGCTGAAAAATATGAGTTAAATCTGTACTCGAATGGCAAATCATTGCATTTGATAACAGAGAAAAATATATCGCACGATGTATTTTATCAACTATGTCAAACACCAATACAAAGAATTAATAAAGTATCGCTCCTAGAAAGTGATTATCTACAAGCAATCAAATCATTCAATAGTGGCAATTCTTATTTAAATTTCGAGTATCAATCTAGAGATAATACAGACGTTATTCAAGAAAGCAAGTTACAAATTATAGTTGATGGCGTATTTTTCCAACTCTATCAAACAGGTATTGCTCGTGTCTGGAAATCATTACTAACAGCATGGGTAAGAAACGGTTTTGGCAAGCATATTATTCTGCTTGACAGAGGAGGATTTGCTCCGAAAATTCCCGGTATCCGCTATCGTGAAATACCGCTATATAAATACAGCGATACGGATGCTGATAGGGAAATGCTACAACAAGTGTGCGATGAAGAAGGTGCTGATGTATTTATCTCCACATACTACACAACACCGCTAACAACGCCTTCTGTATTCATGGCACATGATATGATTCCCGAACTTATGGGTTGGGATTTAAATCATCCCATGTGGCGAGAAAAGCACTATGGAATTGAACACGCTTCAGCCTATATTGCCGTTTCAGAAAATACGGCACGTGACCTTGTTAAGGTTTTCACAAATATCCCTTTAGAATCTATAATAGTTGCCCACAATGGCATTGACCATCAAACATTTTCACCAGCCGGTCAAGCAGATATTAATCTTTTTAAAACCAAGTATGGGATTGCCAAACCATACTTTATTTTAGTAGGTGCTGGAGATGGTTATAAGAATGGTATTTTATTCTTCCAAGCTTTTGCTCAGCTTGCCAGCAAACAGGGATTTGATATTGTCATCACAGGTAGTGGAGGTGTATTAGCACCAGAGTATAGAGAGTACTCATCTGGCAGTATTGTGCATATGCTGCAACTTAGTGATGAGGAATTAGTAGCTGCTTATTCTGGGGCTGTAGCGCTGGTTTATCCTTCTAAATATGAAGGTTTTGGTTTACCTGTTTTGGAAGCAATGGCTTGCGGATGTCCTGTAATTACTTGCCCTAATGGTCCGATTCCGGAAGTTGCAGGGGAAGCAGCAATATATGTGAATGATGAGGATGTAGAGGGCTTGACAAATGCGCTGTGTGAAGTACAAAAGCCTAGTGTACGTAATACCTTGATTGCTGCTGGATTAGCACAAGCGAAAAAGTTTTCTTGGTCAAAAATGGCGGGAGAAATTAGTTCTGCCTTGGTTAATACTAGCTTGCTGCGTTTAAACCTCAAGGAAATTAATTTAATTATTTTCCCCGATTGGTCACAGTCGGAAGAGGATATCAGTGTAGATTTAATAGGAGCGATTAAAGCGATCGCTATTCATCCTAGCAGTCAATACATGACTTTACTTATCGACACGAGTAATATTTCTGTTGAAGATGCTGAACTATTGCTATCTGGTGTTACCATGCATCTTTTGATGGCAGAAGATGTTGATGTCAGTGAGGGGTTAGAAATTTCTCTGCTGGGAAATATAGATGATATTCAGTGGCAGGCTTTGCTACCTCGTATCAACGCCAGAATTATTTTAGAACAGGAAAATACCCAAGCTGTACAATTGTTAGCTGACCAACTTACATCTTATGAAATAGACGATTTTAGTGCCGGAAAAACTGA